>Ga0114129_10005072_pt1 | contig 18536 bp, 14 predicted proteins | sample RhiMetdeltSRZDD1_FD_80071 | JGI IMG/M metagenome (GOLD analysis project Ga0114129, IMG submission 80071) | Populus rhizosphere microbial communities from Tennessee, USA - Rhizosphere MetaG P. deltoides SRZDD1 (version 2) (version 2) | ecosystem: Host-associated > Plants > Roots > Rhizosphere >...
TACTGCGGCCTAATTAAAAAAGCCGCACAAACCCTCTTACATTCAAAGACCCCGGCAATGCCGGGGTCTTTTTTTTCATAATGTTTAGAGCCACTGCGTGAACAAGATTGTTGAGACTTATTCAATTGCAACCTAACTGCTGCATTGGAGAAACTTGCTGGCCATCGCGATGCACCAGACCACTCTTGTCAGAAAAGGTCTTTACTTGCCAAAAAGTCGCTGTGAATCTATCATGTCATTAACAAGAGGGAATCGGTCCAGGAGGCAGGGATGGGTTTCTACGCGGAACCATGGCTGCGTGAAGCGCGAGATCGGATTAAGGCTATGCCGGATGACGTGGCTGGCCAAAGCTCAGCGCCCGCAGACTTTGACAAGCTGGCAGATGCAGTAGAGAAAGCCATTAAAGCAGCACTGATTGAAAACCACGGCAGCTTACCCGAGCAGCATGATCATAGTCAGTTGGTTTCGATCTGTCAGTCCACGGGCGTCTGGGACATTTTACCGCCTGCGCTGAGAGGTCTAGTTCAAGAAATCGAGTCCTATCGATCGACAAAAGCGACTATTCTCGAAGCTTCTTTTGACGTTTCCTCTGAGGAATCTTCTGCACAAAAGCTGCAGAGATATTTTTTTGTCGCGCGGCGCTTGATCGATTACATGGAGTTCCACGTAATCGGCAACGATTCCGTACTCAAGCGCCTAAAAGTCGCGTAACCGGTTCTCACAATCCTGTTCTTCGATTGATGGAACACTCGCCAATGCGGCGCTTGTTTCCAGGTTCCTTTCGTCGCTCGAACTATTATTGCTTATGCTGTTGCAGTCATGAGTACCCGAATACGCTTTGATTCGAATACTCTACTCCTTGGAATAGTAGTCTAATAGAGCGATGCCCTGAAGCGCGTCCCGGATTTGCGGTCCGTATTCAAACGATTAAAAGTAATGCGACAGCGAGCGAAAAAGCTCTGAGGAATCGTTTCATCTCTTGGGACCTAAACCTGCATTACTTCTAGACAGTGATTGCCGATTACACGCCTAAGAAAACAATCAAAACCGCTGCGACAACGACGGACGCGCAGAAAACCCCGATGCCGGCTATAACGAGACCTTGCTTCGCGGTTCGTGTCGATGGCGGGGGAACGTCGGGAATCAATATCTTCTTGGATTTTGTTCGAAGCGTCATGCGAGAATCCCTGGAGCATCTTGGATGCCATGCCAGGGAAACCGCACGGTGTGGAAAGGATTTGATTCCCTAAAAGATTTTGGAGGATAAACGAGAATGAAATCGTGACGAACTAGCGGGGCGATTCCGCCTGCTTCTATGCTAATTTGGTCGGCAAGACAGCATTGCCTGGTATCCTGTACCCGTTATTTTGATAAACCACCTCCGTTAATCAGTCTTTTGAACCGAAATCTATTTTTTTGTTTTCTCTTCGCGAACGTCAGCGCCCTTCACCCAGCCCACGAGACCTTTTTGCGTCTTAACCATATACCAGTCGCTGCCTCCGGCTGCCTGAACCATCGGAACCAATGAATCGCCTTCGGATAACTGATCGATCTTTTCCGTTTCGCCATCCTGGCGCGGATAAAGACCGGCACTCTTCGCTGCAACGACCAAGCGGGTGGCCAAGGCGCGACCATCCACGTTGCCAACACCGCCGCCAGTCGCGCCTCCTTGCGATACTCCACCCGGCGTTTTCACTCCGGTAATTCCCTGCCCATGTGGAACGCTTCCGACAGCTCTCCCATATTCACCAAAGGCCTGGGCAAAAACTATCGCCGGAACAACCAGCAGGCTTACCCAGATCAGATAAAGTATCGCAGTCTTATTCATTGAATTTCTCCCTCGAAGATTTTGGCGATTATTCGTTTAAACGATGATACAATGTCCCAGCGGACCCAACAAGTAAGCTTAACGATCTCCGCATAGTAATATGGTAAAAGTACGACACGGACGTTTTGTTGACAGCGCGCCTTTATCTGGTGGCCGCTATCGATAAACGTTGATTTGAGTGGCTTCTTTTTCGGCGCAAGAGCCATCGTGGTAACTTTTGGGAAATCTCGCAAGCGAAACACCGATCATCATCGTTTTCATACACACAGCTCGCGAACTCGTATGTGTATTAAATTCCCGCTTCTGTTCTCCTCACATCCTATTTGAACATTGCCAATACTCATGGATGGTGCAGAGCATCAAGACGACAACTTGATCATTCTAATGCCGGTGTACAACGATTGGGGAGCACTTTCGTTGTTACTGCCAAGCTTAGATCGTGAGCTCAAAGAGAATGGGCTTAAAGCTAGTATTATCCTAGTCGATGACGGATCGACGGTGGCAGTGCCGGGAAATTTGGGGCCAGCGCGATTCGAATCCATTGAGGTTATTGAAGTTCTCTCACTTCGACGCAATCTCGGCCATCAACGAGCGATTGCGGTTGGCCTTTCGTACATCGAAGCAAATCAACCACAGTGTTTGGTTGTTGTCATGGACTCGGATGGCGAGGATGACCCCAAAGACGTTTCCCAGCTTGTGCGCAAGTGTATTGCCAATCGAGGAGAGAAAATTGTGTTCGCCGCCCGGACCAAACGATCTGAGGGTTGGCTATTCACGTTCTTCTACCACCTGTACCGCATTATTCACTTTCTATTGACGGGGATTCGAGTTCGTGTCGGCAATTTCAGTATCGTTCCACCCGACGCTCTGAAACGATTGGTGGCCGTATCCGAGTTGTGGAACCATTATGCTGCCGCTGTGCATAAGGCGAAACTTCCTATGGAGTTCATCCAATCGGAGCGCGGCACGAGATTGGAGGGGCCAACACGTATGGATATGGTCTCTTTGGTAGTACATGGGTTGAGTGCTATGGCGGTCTTTGGCGACCGCATTGGTGTCCGTCTTCTCATTGTAGTGTCCGTCGGAATGGGTGTGACGGTGACGGCGCTAGCAACTGTCATCATCGTTCGTTTGGTAACCGATCTCGCTATTCCCGGATGGGCGACGTATGTCACAGGCCTTCTGCTTGTGATGCTGACCCAGATGCTTTTGGTGATTCTGGTTTTTGTCTTTGTGATTCTTGCCGCACGTAATGCTGCCAACGTGCTCCCGAGCCACGACTATGTTCACGTTATAGGTGCTCGCCACCGAATTTATGGCTGACACCCATGAAATCTCATATATTGGCGGCGAACTGGATCTGTTTGCTTTAGCCAAGAATTGGAAGGGTTACATTAAGCGCGAAATTTCCCGTTATGTTACCGGCGATGTGTTGGAAGTGGGAGCGGGCATCGGCGCGACCACAGTAGCGCTTCACGATGGTACGGCGAGCCGTTGGGTATGCCTCGAACCGGACGAACAGTTAGCACTGCGTCTCAAGGCTCGACTCACTTCGTGCGAGCACCGATCTATAACGACCGTGATTGTCGGATCCCTTCGAACATTTTCTGATCGTCCATCTTTCGATTCCATATTGTATATCGATGTCCTGGAACATATCGAAGACGATCGCGCCCAGATCGATGCCGCTGCAAGGCTCGTTCGTAGTGGCGGTCATGTCGTTATCCTGTCTCCAGCTCATCATTGGCTCTTCAGTGAATTTGATAAAAGCATCGGCCACTTTCGTCGCTACAACAAAGCCCACCTAAGATCGATGATGCCCGCTGGATGGTTCGAAGTGAAGCTTACTTATCTTGACTCACTCGGGATGTTTCTATCCCTCGGCAATGTTTTTGGACTTCGCCAATCCATGCCAACCCAACCGCAAATTAGAATATGGGATACGATCTGTGTGCCGGCATCGCGTATCGTCGATCGATTGTTTCGCGGCACAATCGGTAAGTCAGTACTGGCCGTTTGGCGTAAGCGATAACGGAAAGTTGGTAGCGCCTTTTCGACGAGACGCTTGCGAGGCGGTTGTGGTACGGTGCTGATAGCCCGTCAGAACAGCACCATGGAGTAATCCAACCTGCTAAAAACTTTAGAATCTCTTCCATGAATGAAACGATACCCCTCGAATCTCCAACAACACGTCGGCTGATACCATTTGTTTTGTTTTTCGGAACTCTACTGCTTATTGGTGCGACAGCAAAAGACTACGGAGTAACATGGGACGAGCCCCCCTATTTTCACGCATCCGATCTCCATGTGCGGTGGATCCGCGGTTTCGTGGATAATCTGACCCACGGCGAATTACGAAAGAGCCTCGGCGATCAAACCATCCAGGCCGCTTGGCATTGGAATCCGTACAACGTGCCACATCCGCCGTTTTCGCGGATCATTTCGGGATTTGCGAAGGAGGTCTCGCCACAATCGATCGACAAGTTTTCAGCGTATCGCATTGGGCCGGCGCTTTTTTTCGCCCTGCTCGTTACGGTGATGTTCCTTTGGATGAAGGAGCTTTTCGGCAGGGCCACAGGTTTGTTTTCGGCTTTGAGCGTCATCCTGACACCCAACCTGTTTGGCTACGCGCACTTTGCGGTCACCGATCTACCGCTAGCTTCAATGTGGTTCCTGACAGTCTTTGCCTTTTGGCAAGGTCTCAGCAACTGGAAGTGGAGTATTGTATTCGGTGCAGTGTGGGGCTTGGCGCTCGCTACCAAATTTCCCGCGTTACTCATTCCAGTTCCTCTGATTCTGTGGGCGCATCTGTTTCACCGGGACAAGTATGTGAACAATGTCTTTGCCCTGATCTTCATAGCGCCGATTTTCATGATCGGCACGCAACCCTATCTTTGGCATCAAACCGGTCTGCGAATTTTGGAGTTTTTGTATGAGGGTATCAGCCGCGCGTATCGGCCAGACGCAAACTTCATGATCTATTTTTTTAACCAACTTTATTTCACACATCAGCTGCCTTGGTACTACTCGTTTTTCATGATCGGCGTCACGACACCCGAACCGTTCATCGCGCTGGGCCTGTTAGGAATTTCGTCAATCGCCTGGAGAAAAAATCATTGGTCAATCGCACTCCTATTTTTTTTCAATGCAACTTTCATCCTGTGTTTGGGCCTTATGCCCGGCGCCGTACTTCACGATGGCGTTCGGCAGATGCTCTCAGTGCTACCGTTCATTGCCGCTTTGGCAGGAGTGGGTTTTCACACTGTGCTCACCTGGTCGATGAGTTTTTTTCAAAACCGCCAGGCTCTGCCGCAGATTGTTAGGCTGGAAACAAAAGTTGCCGGCATCTTAGTTCTGCTAGTTTGCTTCAGTCCTGTGTTGGATATCTACCTGTGTCACCCGTTTCAACTTAGTTTTTATAACCGGTTTGTTGGCGGTATCCATGGCGCCTACGAGCGTGGGCTGGAGACGACTTACTTTATGGAGGCCATCACGCCCAATTTCTTGCGCACACTCAATGACAAACTACCGATGAACGCCAGTGTGAATGCATCGATAGCCAATTTTATGTTCAGCATTTATCAAAAAGAAGGGCGTTTACGGTCCGATATCAAACTCACTGACGGGCAAACTTTTAACTATTACGTCATCATCCATCGTCGTAGCGCGATGGCGCCAAAGGAAAGACGTCTCATTAATGCGCCTATTAAGCCGTTTCTAACCGTTGATATCGCAGGCGTCCCGTTGGTTTCCGTTTTTGAATTCAAAACGCTGACTATTCCGTCAAAATTGGGGGATGGGTGACAGGCAGACGAATGGACAAAAACGGAATCACGGCGTGCTAGGGTTGCTAGTGGTCTGCGAATGATGGTGCGGACGGTTGCGAAAGAGCAGTTGGGGATTGTCTGATAGCAGCCTGCCGCAGAACCCGGCCGACGAGAGGGACCGCAATAAGTAAAGCCGCGGTGAGCAACGAGATTAACAAGCCGATTTTAAACGAAAGCGGATCATAAACAAACTCAACTCGATGGTTTCCTCCGGACAGTTCCACGCCACGAAATAAATAGTTGGCTCGCAAGATCTTTTGTTCTTGTCCGTCCACGAATACTTTCCATCCGGGATAGAATGCATCGGTAAGCACGAGAACGCCGGGCTCGTTAAGCCGAGCGGTAATCTGAACTTTGTTGTTTAGATAAGATTCTATTGTGGCATCGCCTCGGAAAAGTGTCCCTGACGCCAAGTGCGTCGGAGCATTGAGGATCACTTCCTGCATTGGATCAAACGATTCACTCGATAACCGGCGCAAGGTGCTGATAGGATCCTGCTCATAGGTTGCGTGCGCGGCCAAATAGGTGTGCGGCACGCTGTCTGCTACCTCGTACAACTTCGAGTAATGCTCAGGAAAGTCGCGGACAAGTTTGAGACCCCTCACATTCAAGGAGTGAAAGCTTACAACGTATTTCACGTTTAAGACTCGAAGCAGTTTGCCTCTTTGGTCGGGCGTAATCGTATTGATGAAATTCAGAAAATCAGTGTAGCTTCGACGACCAAGCGCATCGATATCTTGAAAATATTCGAAACCGTACAACAACCCGGCGTTAGGCAATAAATTGTTGAGCGGTAGTTCGATCCCCTTTTCGTACGAAGGACTACCCGTCACGCTAACGAAGCTTGGATGCAAATTGCTACCAGGGGGGTAGTAGAAGAGTCGGCTGTGATCAGCGGGCGGTTTTTCAAGAACGCGTGCCGCGTTTTGGACGATTTCCTTTTCGCGTAGAAAATGTAGCGGCTTGTTCGCGATGCTCAGATCAACGAACACCACTAAGACTAGCAACGACTGAAGCAGCGATGCCCTTAACAGTTTATACCGATTCAATAAGATGATTCCGGCTAATAGCATCGATATAGCAATCTGTTTCTCAAGGCTGAATAAAATTGCTGCTATGGTCGTTGGGTTAATCGTCAACGCGGTTTGACCGATTTGAGGTGATTGGATCCAATGAGCAAGAAGACTCGGGTCCCAGCGAAAGGTTACATACGGAATGATCCAGCCAACCGGTATCACTGCTGCGACGATCAGGGTTGCACGGGAATTACGGTCCTTGGTTAGCGTTCGAAGTCCACGGACCGTTACGAATATCAGCAGGGCAAATGTGAAATAGTAAAATTTCTCGGGGAAGCGCATTATTCGGAAAAGCGGCACCCATTCGTAAAGAAACGGAAATATAGGCGTATAACTTCCGAAAGCGCATATCAGAGAGAACCCAAGCAATACGATAACGACGACGCGTTCCTTCAGTCGCGCCGTAAAAAGCCATGCGCACAAACTGAAAACAGCAATAATACCCATGTAGCGGCTAAGCAAAAACGGAACACCTTCGGCAAATAACATTCGAAACCCGACGTATAGCGAAGAATCCGCTTCAAGCGTTGGCAAAAGAAGACCGATCAGGCTCGAGGGGCGCAAAGACCAAGCGAGAGCTTCAACGGCCGGAATAGGATGATCGCGACGGGATTGAAAAATCAGTTCAGCCGTCGGCAGCAGCTGAACCATACCGAGCCCAACGATGATCAAACCCGCCCCTAATAAAAGGACAAGCGTTCGATAGACATCCGGGCACTCGCCTTCGGTGTACATGCGAATGGTATCTAGGACGACGAGGCCGAGAGCCAAGACAAATATTTCTGGCGAGCCGGCTAGCAGTTGACACAGTGATATCATCGAAAATACGACCAGAGCGGGCCACCGAGGAAATTTAACGGTGCGTTCCCAAGAATAGATCAGCCAGGGCAACCACACCGCGCTTTGGAAATGATTTAGCAGGTTCGTCAGTGAAACAGTCGTGCCACCGAACGCAAAAAGCACGGAGCCAACGGCGGAAATGAATACCGGATACTTCCATGATCGGAACAGAATGTATGCTCCCATCGCTGCAACTGCATAGTGAAAGACGAAGGTGAGTTGAACCGCAGCAAAAAACGGTAAGAAATAAAAAAAGGCGCTTGGTGGATAGAAAACCGCAGACTGAAACTCAGCCATGATCGGGAAACCACCCGCCATATGCCGGTCCCAAAGCGGGAGCTCCCCGACTTTGAAAGCTTCTGCAACGCTGAATTTTATCGGGTAAAAATAGGAGACGAGGTCACGAAAGAAGGGGATCTTTCCCGCAAAGATCATCTCGTCGCAGAACCACACCAACATCGCTGCTAACGCGAATAAAGCTACGATGTCTGGCGTTCTGACTCTCGCGACGATTTTATTTGCCACTTGGTGCAATGGCCGCATCGAGGAAGAACTTGTGGGGACGAAAGCCTCGGAAAAAACTAAAAAAAGGGGGCCCCTGAGTGCCCCCTTTTTCTGACTCGACAAATCGAATATCTAATAGTCGCCGGTCATGTACAACCGCCAGCGGTGCCCGCAATAGTACCATTCGAGCTGCTAAACGTCCACGTCGAACTGGGGCAATTGACGTGAGTGGCGGTTAAAATGAATGTATTGGTACCCCTGGCTGCGTTAACCGTAACCTGCGCGGTTGCGTTGAAACCTGGAGCGTTGCCATTAGTCAGAGGCGCGGCGTTAATATAAGTTGAATACTGCGCGAAGTAAGCTTCCTGAGCAACTGCCGCGTTTCTGAGGTCGGACTTCACCTGCGCCTCATGACCGCGCTTTCTATACGCCGCGAACTGCGGAATCGCGATCGCCGCCAAAATTCCGATGATCGCCACGACCACCAGCAATTCGATAAGTGTAAAACCAGATTCATTCTGCAAACGTAATCTGTTCATCTATTTGCTACTCCCTTCTAAGATTGTTTAAGTATCTGTTCTTTGCTAATCGTTAATGATCTGTTAAATTTTCTAATCCAAGTTGGCTAACTATCGCCCTTCACCTCCTTGCGGGCCAGGATGTTTCGTACCGTAAAACACTGCAACGGTGGCTGAGCAAAAGCAGGGCCACTGGCGTTTCGGTGACTCCTGTCATATGAAGGCTACACTAGACGTTCCTCTTCGAAATCACCCAACGGCTTAATAACGCATACCTTTTATATACTTACCCGCTAGAATTAGCTCGATCGGCTAACTTCAGAGAAAACTCTCGCAGTTTTTGGAATTCGTTATTACGGAATTTTGTAACATTTGAAAGTGACAAATTTTGTTACTGTTGATCGTTGGGCTGGTCAATTACGGAATTGCCTTTTGAATTCAGTAGATCGTATTTTTCCAGGCGGTGGCGAAGCGAACGATAATTAATGCCGAGGATTTCCGCTGCCTTTTTCTGTACACCATTGGCGCGCTTCAGGGCGCCGAGCAAAATGCATTTTTCATGCGTCTCTAACTCTACATCCAATGATAGACCTCTATTGAAAAATTGGTCCGCTCCGCCTGGCGCGGTCTTTTCGAACAGATCCGCTTCGTCGGCAATAGGAACGCTTCTAATATGCGTGGGGAGATCATCTTCGGTTAAGATGTTCCTATTGGCCACTGCAACGGCGTGCTCCATGATATTTTCCAGCTCGCGCACGTTTCCCGGGTACGGGTAATTCATCAAGTGCATCAGTGCGTCGCTGGAAATTTCCTCTACCTTCTTGTCATGGGAGGTCGCAAACTTCCTCAAGAAGTAATGTGCGAGAGTCGAGATATCTTCCTTTCTGCTGCGCAACGGGGGCATTACCATTTGCACTACGTTCAACCGATAAAATAGGTCTTCGCGAAATCGCCCTTCTTCGAGTTCCTTGCGCAAGTCTCGGTTGGTTGCAGAAATAACTCGCACGTCGACCTTGATCGGTTTGCTCCCACCAACCGGGGTGAAACTTTTTTCTTGAAGAACTCGCAATAGTTTCACTTGAAGATGTAGCGGCAGCTCGCCAACCTCATCTAAGAATATAGTTCCCTGGTCGGCCTGCTTGAATAGTCCGGCGTGATCAGAAACCGCGCCGGTAAAGGCGCCGCGAACATGTCCGAAGAGTTCGCTTTCTATGAGGGTCTCTGGAATTGCGCCGCAATTAACGGCGACAAAGGGTTTGATCCGGCGCGGGCCGTTTAGGTGAATCGCACGCGCAACCAACTCTTTACCGGTTCCGCTCTCGCCCGAGATCAAAATATTGGTGCTACTGGCGGCGACTTTTTGAATCAGTTTGTAGATCTTTTCTATTCCACCGCTCTTGCCTATCACCCCTTCAAAGTGAAAATCGGGGTCATCCGCCGGCGCAGGGTTCTGGCCTAATTCGACTTCCCTTACCCGGCGCAGTTCTTCTTCGAGGAGGACTTTCTCTTCAATCTGCTTCTGTCGGGTAATGTCTTCAAATATTGACAGGTAACCGATGGGGTATCCTTTCGTATTATTTAGTGGTGCGAGCGTAAACCGAATCTGTTTGGCTGGACCTTGGGACATGGACGAAGAAAGAGCCAATTCATCCGTTATGACAGCGCCGGCGCTACGATGGCGTTGAAAATTATAACTGAGGCCTGGAAACACTTGATCCAGTCGTTTGCCCTTGACGCTTGCCTCATCAAGCATCGCGAGCGCTTGTGCCTGGTGATTGAAATAGTTGATCCGCCCCTCTTGGTCAGTGATGGCAACTCCACTACCAATGCCTTGCAGAAGCGCGTCTTTGAACGCGTCCAATTCTTGATAATCGATTTGCTTTTCTTTCAGCAGTTGTTCCGTTTGACCGAGTTTATTGGTCAAAAACCCGCTGAGCCAAGCGATCACGAAGAAGCTGCCGATGCTAAGGACGACGGGAATAAGCATTGACCAAGAGAGCGGCAGCCCGTGGCCAGCGTTCGAGAATCGCGACCATACGAGTAAGCCCGCATATGCTAAACTCGAACAACCCGCCGTGAAAAACGCGCCGCGGTAAAAAAGTAAAATCGCCCCGTTCATAACCGCAAGGTTATAAAGAACGGAGAACGGACTGGCGACATCTCCGGTGATCCAAATAATGCCCGTAATCAAGATAACGTCGAAACCAATTTGTAGGTGGGCGAATGGGAGCAAGTTGCCGATCTTCGGCAAAATAACGGCAGAGACGATGGATATGGCATAAGCGATGATCAGTGGAACGGAAAGGCTGACGAGATATGCGAGATCTCCCTCTGTTCCAAAGAAATGAAACAGCGCCGTTGCACCTAAGAAAAAAGACAGGATGACTACGCGTAAAAGCAGCAGCCAGCGAATCTTTTCCGTCAATTCTTTATTTTCGTCGCCCAATTTAAAAAGTAACCTACTTGATGCTCAGCCGCTGGTGGTGCGACTTGCTCTCAAATTAGCCGCCGACTAAGGATCCCATCTGGAATATCGGTAGGTACATGGCGATAACGAGACCGCCGAGTATCACGCCAAGGACAACCATGATCATCGGCTCCATCATCGCTGTTAGATTATTCACGGCATCGTCAACCTCTTCTTCGTAGAGCTCGGATACTTTTTTTAGCATGGCATCGAGCCCGCCGGTGCTTTCACCCACGGCGACCATTTGACAAACCAAAGGTGGAAAAATCTTGCTGTCCCTTAATGGTTCGGCAACGGTTTTGCCCTGACTGATGCTGATGCGAGCTTCCATAATCGCTTTTTCAACGACTTTGTTGCCGGCGGTTCTAGCGGTGATTGCTAAACCGTCTAGGATCGGCACGCCGGAACTTAGCAGCAGCGCCATGTTCTGCGAAAAACGCGCGACGGCCACTTTTCTCAAGAGATCGCCGATGATCGGCATCCTGAGCATGAGCCGATCGATATTCATCTGCCCCTGCGGAGTTTTATAATAAAAGGAGGTGCCGCTGATGACGCCGATCACGCCGGCAACCAGTAAGTACCAGTAGGCAACGAACCAGTTGCTGATATTGATACAAATCTGAGTCGGCGCTGGAAGGGCTTTTCCCATGCTGCCGTAGAGCTCAGCGAATACGGGAATGACGAAGATCATTAAAACGGCAACCACCATGACCGCGACACCGACAATCGCGCAGGGATAGATCATCGCGCCTTTGACTTTCTTTTTTAGTCGGTTGGCCTTTTCGATAAAGAGCGCGATGCGGTTCAGGATCGTATTCAAAATACCGCCGGCTTCGCCGGCTTCGACCATGTTGACGTAAAGATCGTCGAAAATTTTGGGGTGTTTCCTCAAAGCGTCCGCAAGCGTGCAACCTCCCTCGACGTCTTTTTTGATGATACCGATGGTGGTACGCAGAAGTTTACTCTCCGATTGTTCAGCCAGGATGTCTAAGCATTGTACGATAGGCAACCCAGCATCGATCATTGTAGACAACTGACGGGTGGCCAATGAAAGATCTTTGGTCGTGACCTTATCGCCGAAGCCGGGTATCGAGATTTCCTTCTCGAATCCTTTGCCTTTCTCCTTAACTCGGTTGGGAATGGGTCGAATTCTTTGCTCGCGCAGGCGTGCAAGCGCAGCGTCTAAACTCGGCGCCTCGAGATTGTCGCCTTTGACCACTCTTCCCTGGGCCGTCCTGCCTTCCCAAACAAACGTCGCCATAATTGCTTTCCGTTCAACGTCTACTTAAAGATTTTCCTGTGACTCTTTTGAAACTTCCGATTCACCAACATGCGAACTCCCACCGCTCCGCCGCTAAAAGCCCAGCGAAAATACCGATCCGAAGCCTTTATCATTATCGGTCACTCGGATTGTTTCATCGACGGTCGTTAGTCCCTCGCGAACCTTTTGCAATGCGCTCATGCGTAGCGTGCTCAAACCGAGTTTAACGGCTTCGCGTTTGAGCTCCATCGCTGAGACCGCTTTTAGGATCAATTCTTTAAGTTCGTCGCGCATCACCATCACTTCGTAGACCGCTAAGCGACCACGATATCCGGTGCCACCACAATTATTGCACCCACGACCATGAAAAGTTGGAAATCCCGCTCCCACGTCGGCAGCATCAACACCCAGGTTTATCAAAACCTCCGCTCTGACTTGAATCGGCTCCTTGCATTGATCACAAATTCGCCGGACTAATCGTTGGGCGAGAATGATGTTGATCGACGATGTCAAAAGAAACGGCTCCGCCCCCATATTAATCAAGCGATCCACGGTCGCAGAACAATCGTTGGTGTGAAGCGTGCTCAAGACCAGATGACCAGTCAAGGCGGCCTTAATGGCGATCTGGGCAGTTTCGAGATCGCGGATTTCGCCGACCATGATGATGTCGGGGTCTTGCCGAAGAAATGATCGAAGACATGCGGCGAAATTCAGGCCAATTTGTTCTCTGACTTGAACTTGATTAATTCCTACTAGATTGTACTCCACCGGATCTTCGGCAGTAGAAATGTTGACGTCGGGTTTATTGAGCTCCGAAAGAGCCGAATAAAGGGTGGTCGACTTGCCGCTTCCCGTTGGGCCCGTGATGAGAATCATGCCGTACGGCTTATGGATGGCTTCTTGAAAGTCTTTCAAATTCTGCGGGTCGAAACCGAGTTTGGCCATGTCGAGTTGCAGGTTGGACTTATCCAATAACCGCATCACCACTTTCTCGCCGAAGAGCGTCGGCAGGATAGAAACACGGATATCCAATTCTCCGCCCATGCCCATCTTAAGCTTGATGCGGCCGTCTTGAGTGAGCCGCCGTTCCGCGATGTCCAGGCCCGCCATCACTTTTAGCCGCGAGACCAACGCGTTTTTGAGCCGCAGCGGCGGGCTCATGATTTCCTGTAACACGCCATCGATGCGAAAGCGGACCCGAAAGATTTTTTCGTAGGGTTCAATGTGAATGTCGCTGCATCGGCGTTTCGCAGCGTCGGCCAAGATTGCATTGACTAGTGTCACCACCGGCGCATCCATGGTGGCTTGCTGCAGTTCCTGGAGATTTACGTCGTCGTTCTCTTGAACGACCTCCATCTCGCCGTCGCCAAACTTTTTCAGCACATCGTCGTAACTCACGCCACCAAATCGATGATCCAGTGTCTTTTTAATGTTAGATGGAGTAGCCAACACCACGCGGACACCGTAACCGGTGACGAATTTTACCTCGTTGATCGCCACCAGATCCGTCGGGTCGTGCATGGCCACGGTCAGCGTCGAGCCAAAAAGTTTATAGGGAATAAGTTGATGCTTTTGGATGATCTGCGGTGGAACCAAGCTAAAAACGGCGTCTTCAATATCACCGGGGATTAGCTCCACGGTTTCGATGCCGAATTGCTTAGCGAGAAATTCACTTAACGTGTTCTCACTGGTAAACCCCAAGCGAACAATTTCTTTGGTGATACTGGAAGCGTTCTCTCGCTCCTTTTTTTGCGCTTCTGAGAGCTGCTCGCGGGTGACAACACCCCCTTTTACCAATAATTCCGCAAAACGTGGTTCCATAAGTTTCTATTTAAATTAACAAATTATCATAGATCACTAGGATTCTGTCAATAAAATGTACGATTGCGAACCTGAAAAGAATGAGGTTTTATTAGTTCGCCAATTCGCCGCAAGCTTTCGAAATCATGGAGTTTTACTGCGCAACGCAGCTTGAGCAGCCGCTAATCTGGCGATCGGGACTCGGTAAGGCGAGCAACTGACATAGTCGAGACCGATGTCGTGACAAAATGCTACCGACCTGGGATCACCGCCATGTTCGCCACAGATTCCGATTTCAAGTTTTTTGCGGATCTTGCGACCTTTTGTGATCGCGATGCGCATCAACGCGCCTACTCCATCTCGATCAATGCTAACGAAGGGGTCTTCCGGAAGGATGCCTTGCAGAACGTAGCTGGGCAAAAATTTTCCCGCATCATCCCTGGAGAGGCCAAGACACGTCTGTGTGAGATCATTGGTCCCAAAAGAAAAAAACTCGGCTTCTTCAGCAATCTCATCCGCCACCATACAGGCCCGCGGCAATTAAATCATTGTGCCGATCAAGTAACGCACTTTGACTCCATAGGACTTCTGGGTCTCGCGTGCGATACGCTCCACTATGGCCTTTTGTTCGTGTAACTCTGGGCGCGAGCCAACCAAAGGAATCATCACCTCGGGAAATGGGTTTTTACCTTCACGCCGCAGCTCGCATGCAGCCTCGAAAATTGCTTGTGCCTGCATTTCAGTTATTTCCGGAAAAGAGATTCCCAAGCGACAGCCCCGATGGCCCAACATCGGATTAAACTCCTGCAACACATTCACTTTGTCGCGAAGGACTTCGACCGCCACTCCCATGACTTGCGCGAGCTCAACAATTTCATCGTCATGTTTTGGCAAAAATTCGTGCAGCGGCGGGTCGAGAGTACGGATCGTCACGGGTAAACTGCCCATGATTTCGAGAATTCCTTTGAAATCTTCTTTTTGCATCGGTAGGAGCTTGGCCAATGCCCGTCGCCGGCCGGTCTCATCATCCGCCAGGATCATTTCTCGCACCGCCTGAATGCGCTCGCCTTGAAAGAACATATGTTCAGTGCGGCACAGTCCGATACCCTCACTACCAAAAGCTTTGGCAATGGCCGCTTGATCCGGTTGATCCGCGTTGGTGCGTACTCCAAGTGTGCGGACTTCGTCGGCCCATTTCATAAGTTTGGCGAATTGCTGAAATATCCGCGACTTCTCTGGATCTAACGCCCGTGTGAGGAGAACGCGGAGGACCTCCGAGGGCAAGGTTGGAATCTCCCCCCTGTAGACCTCTCCCGTGCTGCCGTCGATCGAGATCCATTCACCTTCTTTGAGTTCGGCTTGATCGACTCTTAACGTGCGCGCCGCGTAATCAACGTGCAGAACCTCACATCCCGCCACACATACTTTTCCCATCTGCCGAGCGACTAGCGCTGCATGAGATGTCATTCCGCCGCGGGCAGTTAAGATTCCCTGCGCCGCGTCCATTCCGCGAATGTCGTCAGGGCTTGTTTCGATACGGCAGAGCACGACGCGCTCGCCGCGCTTTTTCCAATCGACCGCGTCTTCGGCAAGAAAAACGATTCGGCCGGTGGCCGCGCCGGGCCCAGCTGGTAATCCCTTACCGAGCAACCGGCCTTCTTTTTGTGCCTTCTCTTTTGCTGATTGATCGAAGACCGGACGTAGCAATTGATTGAGCTGGTCCGGTTCAATGCGCAGTAATGCTTCTCTCTTGCTAATGATCCTCTCCTCGACCATATCGACTGCAATTCTTACCGCGGCGAAGCCCGTGCGTTTGCCGGAGCGCGTTTGAAGCATCCAAAGCTTGCCGTTCTCAATAGTAAACTCGATATCCTGCATCTCTCGATAATGTTTCTCGAGCAGCTTGCAGACTCGTTGCAGTTCCTCGGCCGCCCGGGGAATCACTTGCTGCAATTCGGCAAGCGGTCTCGGGGTACGAGTTCCGGCGACTACGTCTTCGCCCTGAGCGTTAACCAAAAATTCGCCGTAAAAGTGCTTGTCACCGCTCGCTGGATCACGCGTAAATGCCACTCCCGTCGCACAGTTATCACCAAGGTTGCCGAACACCATGGCTTGCACATTGACCGCCGTGCCCCAGTTGTGGGGAATTTGGTAAAGCTCTCGATAAGCGATCGCACGATCATTGTTCCACGAGCCAAACACTGCTCCGATCGCCCCCCATAATTGCGTAGATGGATCTTCAGGAAATGCTTTTCCTAATCTTGTCTTAACCTCCGCTTTGTATTCCGCTACGAGTTCTTCCAGGTCCGCGGCGTTTAGGTCAGTATCGAAACGCACTCCACGGACGTCCTTTTTGCGCTCAAGGATAGCCTCAAGCGGGTCGGCATCGTTTTGATCTTTCGATTTTATCCCGAGAACCACATCGGCGTACATCTGAACAAAGCGTCGGTAGGAGTCAAAAGCAAACCTGGGATTATTGGTTTGACGAATCAAACCTTGGACAGTTCTGTCATTGAGCCCTAAGTTCAAGACCGTGTCCATCATGCCAGGCATGGATTCTCGCGCGCCGGACCGAACCGATACGAGTAAAGGGTTCTCGGGGTCGCCAAAGCGCCGGTCGAGAATTTTTTCCACTCGCGCAAGGGCCAGAACGACGTCTTTCTCTAATTCTTTCGGGTACTGGTGATGATGGGCGTCATAGTAACCGCAGAGCGCGGTACTGATCGTAAACCCAGGCGGTACAGGTATCCCAATCCGAGTCATCTCATGCAGCCCCGCGCCTTTCCCGCCGAGCAAATCGCGCATTCTAGAGCTGCCATCTGCTTTGCCGTTTCCAAAGAAGTAAATGTTCCTTTTCGTATTCGGCATGATTATGGATCCTCGTCGCGCTGGTTAATTCTCGTGTTATTTTCCTGAATCCACGAGCTCAAGCGTCTCGGACTCCACGGAAGAAAAGGCGGAAAGAAAAGATGCCGACTTAATTTCCCGGTCCATGTGAAATTGTATGAATCCGAGCACCGCTGTACGAATTTCACGAATGATTGAGCGGGGCAGCAATAAACGGGAGGATGGATCTAAGGCCTCCGCTTGAAGCGCGCTCAACACCTCGATAGCGGCCGCGCCGAGCGGCAAGATCTCCTTGCGTGAGCGCCCGCAGAAATCGCATAAGATTCCTCCATCGACGGGACTAAAGTACCACCGGGAGTCGACATCCTTGAGGCAGTCTTTGTGGCACCGCTTACAATTGTCCAAGAATGGCTGATAACCAACTAGCCTTAGAAGTTTCAGCTCGAAGGATGTGAGAAAGTGGAGCGAAGTCTCATTTTTCTCGACAAAACTCAGACCCCTCATTAAATGCCGAAAGGCCGTTGGGTTTTCTTCACGTTCGCCAATCAGTCCATCGGTAATGTCAACTAAGTAGGAAGCGTAAGAAATGCGTTCCAGGCTAGTGAGCAGTTGCCCGAAGTTAGAAACAAGATCGGTCGACAGAATAAAAACCAAATTGCTGTGTGGGGGATCTTGAAAACGTAGATTGACCAACGCGAAAGGTTCCAAGGAATTCATGAACCGTTTGCGCGACCGCATCGCCCCTTTGGCGATGCCCGTAAGTTTGCCAAAGTTCTCGGTAAAAAAAGAAACTATTTTGTCAGACTCCCCAAAGGGTCGGGTACGAAGCACGATTGCAGGTGTGACATGGCTAGGTCGCATTTTCGGTTGACTTAAGCGCCAATCATTATCAAAGCACCTTAGCATTTTTTGATAAAGTAGACAACTATTTAAAATATCAGGGGAATTTTAAAGTTCAAAACTTGACATCGAGGGGTGTCGTGATTAAACTTTTGCAACCACTATTCGGGGAGAATTGCGATATAATGTCCGACAAAATGAAAAGAAACACTGACGAGACGTGCGGCGACCAAACATCAGACCTAACGCCACAAGAGGCAAATTCCAATGTGTTGGAATCCGATCTAGCCGCCCTCAAACAACAGCTTGAGGCCAAGGAGTCAGAAGCTAAAAACAATTACGATCGTTTACTGCGCCAAGCGGCCGAATTAGAAAACTACAAGAAACGCACCGCCCGCGAGCGCGATGAGGCGATCCGGTTCGCCAACGAAAGTTTAATAAAGGACCTGCTTCCAGTCGTCGACAATCTCGAACGCGCAATTGCTCACGCGCCTGGCAGCGTCGATGGAAATCCGTTGGTGGAAGGCGTCGGAATGGTTCTTCGGGGACTCAGGGACGTGTTGGCCAAACATGGCGTTACAGCGATCTCCGCTCAGGGACAACCCTTCGATCCGTCAAAACACGAAGCCATGAGCCAAGTAGAAACTGCGCACTATGAACCAAATTCTGTGGTTGCCGAGCTTCACAAAGGCTATATGCTGCGCGATAGACTTCTGCGGCCCGCCCTA
>Ga0114129_10005073_pt1 | contig 18536 bp, 21 predicted proteins | sample RhiMetdeltSRZDD1_FD_80071 | JGI IMG/M metagenome (GOLD analysis project Ga0114129, IMG submission 80071) | Populus rhizosphere microbial communities from Tennessee, USA - Rhizosphere MetaG P. deltoides SRZDD1 (version 2) (version 2) | ecosystem: Host-associated > Plants > Roots > Rhizosphere >...
ATCGGTGGTGGGGAGGGGAGGATTTGAACCCCCGAAGGCGTACGCCAGCAGATTTACAGTCTGCCCCCTTTGGCCACTTGGGTACCTCCCCGAACCTGCCGGCATGCGATGAGAACCTCTCGTCGGCTTAAACGCGGCACAAAAGCTGGCGCTGGCGGGAGGATTTGAACCCCCGACCCACTGCTTACAAGGCAGTTGCTCTGCCCCTGAGCTACGCCAGCACGGACAAAGTTCCAATCTAGGGTCGCAATTCAGGCAAGTCAAGCACTTTGATGGCGTTGACGGGCCACCTCGTAGCAGAGGACCGCGGCCGCGGCGGCGACGTTGAGGGACTCCGCTCCGCCGGCCATCGGAATGGCGACGACGGCATCGCACGCTCGGGCGACCAGGGGCCGGAGCCCCTCGCCTTCACTACCCAGCACCAAGCATACAGGGCCACGCAAGTCGGCCGCCCACGGCGCGACGCCTTCGCGAGCGCTGGCACCGTACACCCAAGTCCCCGATTCTTTGATTCTTTCGAGGGCGGCCACCAGATTCGTTGCGCGGGTGACGGGCACGCGCTCGAGCGCGCCCATGGCTGTTCGAGCTGCCGCATCGGTGAGACCAACCGCGTGATGCTTGGGCACCACGACGCCGTGGACGCCGAACGCCTCGGCGGTTCGGAGGATCGCGCCGAGGTTGCGCGGATCCTGCACCTGGTCGAGGGCCAGGTAGAAGGGCGGCTGGCCGCTGGCCTCCGGAGAGGCCAGCAGGTCGTCCAGATCCACGTACTCCGCCGACGTGACGCGCGCGACGACGCCCTGATGCTCCGGCGAGCCGGCCATCGCCGTGAGCTGCTCACGCGTGCGAAACGAGACTTTCACCCCGGCCCGGCGCGCGAGAGCGACGACCTCGCCGAGCGGCCCGCGGCCCCCGGCCAGCACTGCGACCTCGTCCGCGCGCCGACCGCCGCTGCGCAGCAACGCCAGCACGGGGTTGCGGCCGTAGACGCGGCCCTCGGCCATCACCCGCTCTTGCGCGTCAACCGTGGACCGCCGGGCGTGTCCTCCACCAGCCAGCCGAGCCGCTGGATCTCTTGCCGAATGACGTCGGATCGGGCGAAATCACGTCGCGCGCGTGCGGCCGTCCGCTCGGCGACGAGCCGCTCGACCTCCGGCGGCGGCCCGCCGGCGTCGACGCCGCGCTCGAGCAGACCGAGCACGCGCGCCAGACGGACGAGCTCACCGACGCCGGCCACGAAGTGCGCGCGCGCTTCGGGCGTGGCGAGGCCGCGATCGCGATGATCGGAGAGCGCACGCGCGAAGTCGAAGAGCACACCCAGCGCCTGCGGCGTGTTGAAGTCGTCGTCCATCGCCGCCGTGAAGCGTCCCGCGAACCCGGCAAACTCCGCAGGCACGGAGGCGGCGGGGGCGCCGAGCCCGGCGGCGTCCGCGACAAGACGCGTCAGCCGCCCGAGCGCGCGCGCGGCCTCCTCCACGCGTTCCTCGGACCACTCGAGCAGATGGCGATAGTGGGTGCCGAGAATCCACAGCCGCAGCGCCTCGGGGTCGTGTCGCCGCACGATGTCGCGGATCGTCAGCGTGTTGCCGAGCGACTTCGACATCTTCTCCTTGCCGAGGTTCACGAAATCGTTGTGCACCCAGTACCGCGCAAACGGCTTGCCGGTCACCGCCTCGGCTTGCGCGATCTCGCACTCGTGATGCGGGAAGATGAGATCGACGCCGCCGCCGTGGATGTCGAACGACTCGCCGAGATAGCGTATCCCCATCGCCGAGCACTCGATGTGCCAGCCCGGGCGTCCCGGCCCCCATGGACTGGCCCATGACGGCTCGTCCGGCTTCGCCGCCTTCCACAGGGCAAAGTCCCGCGGATCGCGCTTGCGCTCGTCGACGTCGACCCGCGCGCCGGCCAACAGCTCGTCGAGATTCTTGCCCGAAAGCTTGCCGTATCCCGGGAAGCGGCGGACCTCGAAGTACACGTCGCCGTCGACGACGTAGGCGTAGCCGCCCGCCACGAGCCGCTCGATCAGCGTGATCATCTCGGGCACGTGCTCGGTCGCCTTCGGCTCGACCTCGGGCGCCTGCACGCCGAGCGCCGCGATGTCCTCGCGGAACGCCGCGACATAACGCTCGGAGACCTCGTGCGCGGGCACGCCCTCCTCGTTGGCGCGGCGGATGATCTTGTCGTCGATGTCCGTGAAGTTCCGCACGAAGGTGACGCGATACCCGGCGAAGCGCAGGTAGCGCGCGATCACGTCGAAGACCACCATCATCTTCGCGTGGCCGATGTGGGAGAGGTCGTAGACCGTGACGCCGCACGAGTACATGCGGATGGCGCCCGCGGTCATCGGCACGAGCTCTTCCTTCATGCGCGTCATCGTGTTGTAGACCTTCACGCCACGTCTCCAATCACAGGCTCGCCTCGCCTCCGGCTGCGGCTCGCACTTCCACGCTCACCACGGCCATCGCCGCGATGCCTTCACGGCGGCCGAGCAGCCCCAGCCCCTCGGGACTTTTTGCTTTGACGCTCACGAAGTCAACGGCGATTCCGAGCGTGTCGGACAGCCGCTTCGCCATTTCGGGGAGCAGCGGCGCCAGCCGCGGCGCCTGCGCCAGCACGGTCGCATCGACGTTCACCAGCCGCGCCCCCCTGGCCGCAACGAGATCCAGCGCCCCTTTGAGAAGGACCAGGCTCGAGACGCCGCGCCAGCGCGGGTCCGTGTCGGGAAAGTGGCGGCCGAGGTCCCCCAGGGCCAGCGCGCCGAGCAAAGCCTCGGCCACGGCGTGTGACAGGACGTCGGCGTCCGAGTGGCCGTCGAGCCCGACGTCGGACGGCACCGTCACGCCGCCCAGCACGAGTGGCCGGCCGGCGACCAGCGGGTGCAGGTCGAAGCCGAAGCCGACGCGCGTCACGTCCGCTGCCGCCGGTCGCGCCGCGCACCGCGGGCGCGGCGCAGGTCCTCGGGCGTCGTGATCTTCACGTTGCCGGCGAGGCCGGGCACGACGCGCACGGGATGGCCGAGCCGTTCGACCAGCATCGCGTCGTCGGTGGCCGCGACGCCGTCGCGTCGGGCTTTGTCGTGGGCCTCGCGCAGGATGTCGGCCCGAAACGCCTGCGGCGTCTGCACGGCGCAGAGCCCCGCGCGATCCACCGTCGCCTCGACGACGCCACCGCGCACGCGCTTGATCGTCTCGGAGACCGGCAGGCCGCAGATGGCGGCGCCGTCCACGCGAGCGGCCGCGAGCACGCTGTCGACGAGTTCTCGCGTGATGAATGGGCGAACGGCGTCGTGCACCAGGACCATGCGGACGCCGTGCGGCGCCGCCTCGAGCGCGAGCCGGACAGACTCCTGGCGCGTGGCGCCCCCCGCAACGACACTCACCCCTCGGCCGAGCAGCCGCCGGGTGCGCTCGAGGTGGGCGGCCGGCGCCGCCACGACGATCGCGGCCAGGCGCGGGTGGCGGCGGAAGTGGCGAACCGTCGCCGCGAGGATCGCCTCACCGCGGAGGCGCAGGAACTGCTTGGGCGTGCTGCCGCCGAGCCGCGTGCCGATGCCGCCGGCGGGGATGAGCACGGCGACGTCACGCATCGCGTGCCTCGTCGCCGTCGGCGCGCGGGCGCGCGAACACCATCCGCCCGGCCGACGTCTGCAGCGCGCTCGTCACGACCACCGGCACCTCCTGGCCGAGCAGCCGGCGTCCCTGCTCGATGACGACCATCGTACCGTCGTCGAGGAATCCCACACCCTGGCCCGGCTCCTTGCCCTCGCGCAACACCTGGACGCGCAGGCTCTCACCGGGCAGTACCACCGGCTTCAGCGCGTTCGCGAGATCGTTGACGTTGAGGACGTGCACGCCGCTGAGCTCGGCCACGCGGTTGAGATTGTAGTCGGTCGTGACGACGCGCGCGCCTCGCTCGCGCGCCAGCTCGACGAGCTTGGTGTCGACGTCTGCGACGCCGGCGACGTCGGCCTCGAGGATGTTCACACTCTGGAGGTCTTGCAGCCGTTTGAGGACCTCGAATCCGCGCTTGCCGCGGTTGCGCCGCAGCGGATCCCCGCCGTCGGCGAGTCGCTGCAGCTCGCGCAGTACGAAGCGCGGTACGAGCAGCGGGCCGGCGAGGAACCCGGTCGTCACGATGTCCGCGATGCGGCCGTCGATGATCGCGGACGTATCGAGCAGCTTGGCGGCGTCGTCCACGCGTGCGGAAGCGACCACCTGAGGCTGCCGCCGCATTGCGCCGACGACTTCGAGGCCGACCGCCGCGGCACCGAGCGCCGCGCCCGCAAGCGCCATCGGGGCCGGCGACAGCCCCGATGCAACCGCCGCGGCCGCGCCCGCGGCGGCCACGCACAGCACCACGAGCACCCGGACGACGGTCAGCGTCAGGGCAGCAGCGCCTCGAGCGCCTCGGTCACCGTCCCCACGCCGCGTACGCTGATCGATGCCGACCTGAGCTCCGCCGCGCTGCTCTTCGGCACGACCGCGGAGCGGAAACCGAGCTGCGCGGCCGCGCGCAGCCGCGCCTCCAGGCCCGCCACCGCCCGCACCTCGCCCGTCAGCCCGATCTCGCCGAGCACGACGACGTCCGTCGGCAGCGGGCGTTCCATGTAGGACGATGCGGCGGCGAGGACGATCCCGAGATCGGCCGCCGGCTCGACGACGCGCGCCCCGCCCGCGACGTTGACGAAGACGTCCTGATTGCCGATCGGCAGCTGGGCGCGCTTCTCCAGCACGGCCAGAAGCAGGCACACGCGGTTGTAGTCGGCGCCGAGCACGGTGCGGCGCGGCGTGCCGAACGAGGCGCGCGACACCAGCGCCTGTAGCTCGAGGAGCATCGGTCGCGTGCCCTCGAGGCTCGCGACCACGACCGACCCCGGGGCGTCGACAGGACGCTCGGAGAGGAAAAATCCGGAGGGGTTCGCGACCTCGACGAGCCCGCGCCCCGCCATCTCGAAGACGCCGATCTCGTTGGTGGAGCCGAACCGGTTCTTCACCGCGCGCAGCACCCGATACGCGTGGTGCGCCTCGCCCTCGAAGTACAGCACCGTGTCCACCAGATGCTCGAGCACGCGCGGCCCGGCGAGCGCGCCTTCCTTGGTGACGTGACCGACCAGAAACGTCGCGAGCCCCCGGCCCTTCGCCTGCGTCATGAGGCGCGCCCCGCACTCACGCACCTGGGCAACCGAGCCCGGCGCCGATTCAAGATCCGGCAGAAAGACCGTCTGAATCGAGTCGACGATCAGCGTCTGTGGCTTGACGTCGTCGAGCGCTGCCTGGACGGCGTTGAGGTCGGTCTCCGCCCAGAGCAGCAGGCCGTCGCCGGCGATGCCGAGCCGATCGGCGCGCAGCTTCACCTGCGCCGCCGACTCTTCGGCGGAGACGTACAGCACGGGCGGTCGTGCTTTCGCCAGCTCGCGCGCCGCCTGGAGCAGCAGCGTGCTCTTCCCGGCGCCGGGCTCGCCGCCGATCAGCACGAGCGAGCCGCGCACGACCCCGCCGCCGAGCACGCGATCGAGCTCGGCGATTCCGGTCGGCGCCCGTTCGCCGGCCTCGAGCACGACATCCTTGAGCGGCTGAGGTCGACTCGACACGGGCGCCCCGCTTCGTCGGCCGCGTGCCGGCGGCTCAGCACGCTCCTCGACCAGCTGCACGTACGCGCCCGACGCGCGTAAGCAGTCCGGGCACGTGCCCGGCTTGGGGCTGGCGAAGCCGCACTCCTCGCAGCGGTAGACCGAGGTCGCGCGCGGGCTCACTCGCCCTCTTTCGGCTTGGCCGACCCGCTGCCGAGGCTTTTCAGCAGTCCGCGCAGCAGGAACGACCGCTGCGCGCCGTCGAGAATCGAGACAAGCCGCTCGTAGACCGTCGGGTCGGCGATGAGTGCCCCGAGCGTGCCCTCGCCCTCGTTGACCTTCGCGGTGATCTCGCGCAGGTTCGCCATCGCCGCCTGGAGGTCGCGCGAGGCCTGCCGGATGCCGGCATCGGCCGGCTCGTCCTTGATCAGACCGCCGAGCGTGCCCTTGCCGCCGACGAGACGATCGGAGACCTCGCGGAAGTTGTGCGCCACGACCTTGAGATCCTCCAGCACGTTCTTGTACTTGGGGTCGAACAGCAGGGCGGGTACCAGGCCCGCGTCCTGTGTGCCCGGCTGTTCGGCGACACGGGAGAATTTCTCCATCGCCGCGATGAACCGCCGCGCTGCCGCCGTCGATTGGTCGGACGTCAGCACCCCCGCCGCACTCTCACCGCGCTCGACGCGATCGAGCAGCCGCTGCGTGGTCGCGATCACCTCGTTCATCTTCCGCAGCGCCACCGGCTCCTCGTAGATCAGCGCGTGGGCCCAGCCGCGGCCCTTTTCGATGTCGTCGACCATCCGTGAAACGCGCTCCGTCACCTTGCGCGTAGACGACAGCGTGGCGGAGGCGTCCTCGATCAGCCGTGATTGCTTGAGGGTCTCGGCCGTGGCCTTGAGACTCTCGGCCAGCGCGGCCACGTTCTTCACCGTCTCCGCGCCCTGACTGACGATCTTGCCGAAGTCCGTCGGATCCACCGCGACGATGACGTCGCCGTCGTGCGTCGCCGGGGCGTCCGCGGTCCCGACGGTCAGCTCGATCATGCGATCGCCCAGCAGTCCCTGCGTCTCGATCCGCGCCACGGAGTTCTTGCGCACGCGGTTCGAGAACTGCTTGGCGATGGACAGGTCTACCCGCACCTTGCCGCCGGGCTCGGACGGCAGGTTGACGGCCTTGACGCGACCGACCTGCACCCCGGCGAGCCGCACAGTGGCGCCCTCGTTGAGGCCGCCGACCTCGGTGAAATTCGCGTGCACCGTGTAGCGCGCCTCGAATAAACGGGCACGCGCGCCGAGGGCGTACACCAGGCCGATGCCGGCCGCCAGCGCCACCAGGAGGAACATCCCCACGCGCAGCTTCTTGCCAAGCTCGCTCCGCTCGTCGTTCACGTCGTCACCTCGCTTCGCCGGCCAGAAACGCCTGCACCGCCGGCTCGCCCGAGCTCATCACCTCGTCCGGCCGGCCGACGACCACGAAGCGTCCTTCCATGAGGATGGCGAGCCGGTCGGCCACCGTCCGCGCGAGCTCGACGTCGTGGGTGACCACGATCGACGTGTCCCCGCCGCCGCCCTTCAACTGGAGAATCAGCTCGCCGACCATCTTCGAATTCGTGGGGTCGAGTCCCGCCGTCGGCTCGTCGAACAGCATCAGCTCGGGCTCGATCACCAGGGCCCGCGCGACGCCCACGCGCTTGCGCATTCCACCCGAGAGCTCGGAGGGCAGCAGGGGCAGGACGTCGTCGCCGAGCCCGACATGCGAGAGCACGCGGACGACCCGCTCGCGGATCTCGGGTTCGTCGAGGTCCGTGTGCTCGCGCAGCGGAAAGGCCACGTTCTCGAAGACCGACAGCGAGTCGAACAGCGCGGCCCCCTGGAAGACGTAGCCCATGCGGCGGCGGATCGGCAGCAGCTCTTCCTCCGACAGCCGCTCGATGTTGATCTCGAACACGCGCACCTGGCCCGAGTCGGGCCGCACGAGGCCGGCGATGTGCCGAAGCAGCACGGTCTTGCCCGAACCGCTGCCGCCCATGACGACCAGCGTCTCGCCCTTGTCGAGCTGGAAGGAGACACCGCGCAGCACTTCGGCGCGATCGAAGGCCTTGCGCAGCTCGGCGACGTCGACGACGGGTGCGGCCATCGATCACCAAAAGATCATGAGGAAGATCTTGGTCAGGAAGAAATCGGAGATGATCACGCCCATGGTCACGTGCACCACGGTCGCGGTCGTCGCGCGGCCGAGCCCCTCGGTGCCGCCCGTCGTCGACAGTCCGTTGTAGCAGCCGATGAGCGTCACGATGCCGCCGAAGAAGAACGCCTTGCCGATCCCCGTCAGAAAGTCCCGCGGGACGACCCAGTAGGTCGTGACGTTCCAGTAGACATACATGTCGGCGCCACGCTCGATCCACATGATCACCATACCGCCGAGCACGCCGAGGACGTCAGCCAGCACGGTCAGCAGCGGGAAGACGATCAGCGCGGCGAGCACGCGCGGCACGATCAGCCGCTTGATGTAGTTGACGCCGAGCGTGCGGAGCGCGTCGATCTGCTCGGTCACGCGCATGGAGCCAAGCTCGGCGGTGATGCCCGAGGCGACCTTGCCGCCGACGAGAATCGCGGTCAGCACGGGGCCGAGCTCTCTCAGGATCGCCAGCGCGGCGATCGGCCCGACGTAGGCCTCGGCGCCGAAGCGCGCCATGTTCACGGCGCTCTGGATCGCGAAGACCATGCCGGTGAAGATCGCCGCGGTCAGCGCCACGCCGAGCGAGCGCACGCCCATGACCTCGATCTCGTTGATGACCAGCCGGAAGTACTTGGGCGGGAGCGCGACGCTGCGGGCGACCTGCGCCGTCAGCAGCCCGACGCCGCCGTACCACATCGCCGTTCGCCTGAGGTAGGCCTCCATCACTCACTCCAGCGTGAAGCTCTGCACGAACCGCGAAAAGTCCGCGTGGCCGCCGTCGAAGTCCTCCGGCGCGGCCACGTAGAGCAGGTCGTACACGCAGCGCGCGTTCTTCACCACGTAGCTCTCGATCCGCATACGCTCGTCGCTGTCGCGGTGCCGGCCCTCGACCACCAGGTGGGCGGCCCGCCGGCCGGCAACGTCGGCGACGCCTTCTTCGAGGGTCGCCCGATCTCGCAAGCCGAGCAAGAGGTGCCGCTCCAGCAAGCCGAAATCGCGCCGGGCCGCGTCCGGCCGGCAGGTCGCGTGCGCCAGCATTCCGGCGGTCCCATCCGTCCGCCGGACCTCCAGCTCCGCGCGAGATCGGTCGACGACTTCCCAGCCCGGCCCCGGCACAGTGACACGGAACCCGTGGTCGGAGCGATAGACCCCCTGGTGCAGGCGCCGTCCGGCGCATCCGACCAGCACGGCAACGGCGACCGCGGTGACGACGAGCGCGGCGCGCCGGGCGCCGGCGCTCGGCACGGCCTAGCCTCGCGACGCCGCGCGCTCCCGATGCCGGCGCGCCAGCTCTTCGAGCACGTCGCGAAGCGCGATGCCGCGCTCGCCGAGCAACACCAGCGTATGAAACCAGAGATCGGCGACCTCCGACACGACCCGCGCGTCGCCCTCGCCGCCGAGCGCCGCCGTCACGACCTCGATCGCTTCCTCGCCGATCTTGCGGCACACCGCGGCCTCGCCCTTGGCGAGGAGCGTCGCGACGTAGGACCCGGAGGCCGGCGTCGATTTCCGCTCCTGCACGATACGCTCAATGCGCTCGAGCATGTTCGCGGCGGCGCCCGGTCCCGACAGCGCGTTGAAGAAGCACGTGCGGGCACCGGTGTGACACGCCACGCCCTCCTGATGCACCTGGACGACCAGCGTGTCGCCGTCGCAGTCGGCATAGACACCCTGCACGTGCTGCACGTGGCCGGACGTCTCCCCCTTCTGCCACGGCCCGTGACGTGAGCGCGACCAGAAGTGGGTGAGCCCGCTCGTAAGCGTCTTGCCCACGGCATCGCGATCCATCCACGCGACCATGAGCACTTCGCCAGTCTCGGCCTCCTGCACGACGGCGGGAATCAGACCACGCTCGTCGTAGGTCAACTCGTCGGGGTTCACAGCCGGACCTCGACGCCGCGCTCGCCGAGATAACGCTTCGTCTCGGCGATCGTGTGGATGCCGAAGTGGAACAGGGAGGCGGCCAGGGCCGCGTCGGCGCCGCCGTCCGTCAGCGCCTCGTGAAAGTGCTCCAGGGTTCCGGCGCCGCCGGAGGCGATGACCGGAACCGTCACGGCGTTCGCGACGGCGCACGTAAGCTCCAGGTCGTAGCCGTCCTTCGTGCCGTCGCGGTCCATGCTCGTGAGCAGAATCTCGCCGGCGCCGAGGGCCACCGCTTCCTGCGCCCAGCCGACGGCGTCGCGGCCCGCCGGATTGCGACCGCCATGTGTGTAGACGCCCCAGCGCTCGCCTTCCCGCCGCGCGTCAATAGCCACGACGATGCACTGGCTGCCGAAACGTTCCGCGGCTTCGCGGATAACAGTGGGCCGCGCGAGCGCCGCGGTGTTGAGCGAGACCTTGTCGGCGCCGGCGCGCAGCAGTCGCCGAACGTCGTCGACCGTCCGGATCCCACCGCCGACCGTCAGCGGCATGTAGATGCCTTCGGCGGTGCGCCGGACGACGTCCAGCATGATGTCGCGGGCCTCGTGCGATGCGGTGATGTCGAGGAAAACGAGCTCGTCGGCACCCTGCGCGTCGTAGGCGATGGCGGCCTCGACGGGATCACCGGCGTCGCGGAGGTCGACGAAGCGTACGCCCTTCACGACCCGTCCGCCCTTGACGTCGAGACATGGAATGATGCGTTTGGCGAGCATGCCTCAGGCTCGGCGTGCGGCCGCGCCCATCGCGTCGCGCAGCGATACCGCACCGGTGTAGAGCGCGCGGCCGACAACGACGCCCGCGATGCCCGCCGCCGACACGGCGGCAAGCGCGGCGATATCCGCGACGCTTCCGACGCCGCCGGAGGCCAACACCGGCAGCCGTACGGCACGCGCCAGCGCTACCGTGTCGTCGATGTTGGGCCCGCGCTCGGTACCATCGCGCGAGACGTCGGTGTAGAGCAGCGCGGCCGCACCGGCGGCGGCCGCGCGGGCGCCGACATCGGTCACGGTGACGTCGGTCGTCTCGGTCCAGCCCTTGATCGCGACGCGGGGACCGCGCGCGTCCACCGCGACGATGATCCGCGCCGGAAACCGCCGGCACATGTCGGCGAGGAACCGCTCGTCGAGCGCGGCCCGCGTGCCGATGGCCGCCCACGCCGCGCCGGCCTCGAAGACCGCCTCGATCGCCGCCCAGTCGCGCAGCCCCCCGCCGACCTCGACCGGCACCGGCGCCACGGCGGCGATGATCTTCGCGATGAGCGCGGTCTGGCGCGGCTTGCCGAACGCGCCATCGAGGTCGACGACGTGCAGCCGCGGCGCGCCGAGCGACGCCCATTGCGTGGCCATCGCGACCGGATCCTCGGAGAAGACCGTCTCGGCGTCGGCACGGCCCTCGAGCAGGCGCACGCAGCGGCCATCCTTGACGTCGACCGCCGGAATGACGATCACACCGACTCCTTCACGATGGCCGCGAAATTCTCGAGCATCCGCAGGCCCCAGCCCTGGCTCTTCTCGGGGTGGAACTGCGTGGCGTGGATGCGGCCCAGCTCGACCGCGGCCGCGAAGCGGATGCCGTAGTCGCACCACGCCTGCTTCAGCGGTCCGGCGCCGGCGGTCGCGCAATCACCGATGCGCGCCTCCGGATAGTACGAGTGCACGAAATAGAAGCGGGCCCCGTCCGGCACGCCGTCGAACAGGCGCAGCCGTCCGCCGTGCTCGACGCCATTCCAGCCCATGTGCGGCACTTTGCGCCCCGGCGGAAACCGCCGCACCACGCCCGGGATCACGTCGAGCCCGCGGCCCTCGCCGAACTCCTCGCTGCTGGTGAAGAGCAGCTGGTAGCCCAGGCAGATGCCGAGAAAGGGTCGCGTGCCATCGAGCGCGCGGCGCAGGCACGGCAGCAGACCGAGCGTGGTGAGATTCGCCATCGCATCGTGGAACGCGCCGTCGCCCGGCAGCACCACCGCGCGCGCATCGTCGACCACGGGCGGATCCTGGGTGACGGTCGCGGGGACGCCCACCCGCGCGAACGCCTTCTCGACCGAGCCGAGGTTGCCCCGGCCGTAGTCGATGATCGCAATCACTTACAGCGTTCCCTTCGTCGACGGCAGGATGCCGGCGATCCGCGGGTCATGACGCGTCGCCTGCGCCAGCGCGCGACCGACCGCCTTGAACACGGCCTCGGTGATGTGATGCAGGTTGTGGCCGTAGTGCATGGTCACGTGCAGCGTGATCTCCGCGTTGAACGCAAACGCGCGGAAGAACTCCTGCAGCAGATCGCAGTCGAAGTTGGACACGCGGCCGCGCGCGACCGGCACGCTGAACACGAGGTACGGTCGCCCGGAGACGTCGACGGCGGCGGAGACGAGTGTTTCGTCCATCGGAATGGATGCGGTGCCGAAGCGCACGATGCCCTTCTTGTCGCCGAGCGCCTGCTTGAGGGCCTGGCCGAGCACGATCCCGACGTCCTCGACGGTGTGATGCTGGTCGACCTCGACGTCGCCCTGCGCCTCCACCGCGAGGTCCACGAGACCATGTTTGGAGAACGCTTCGAGCATGTGGCTGAAGAACGGGATCGGCGTCGTGATCTTCGAGGCCCCGCTGCCGTCGAGCCCCAGCGACAGCGTGATCTCGGTTTCCTTCGTTTTGCGCTCGACGCGCGCCTGGCGTCCCTCGCTCATCGGTTGCCCCCCTCGGCGTCCCGCATCCGCGCCTGCGCTGCCTCGCCGTGCGCCGTCAGCCCTTCGATCCGCGACAGCGTCGTGAGATGCGCCAACGCCGCCGCCAATCCCGACCGCGAATACTCGAGCACGCTCGAGCGCTTCACGAAGTCCTCCGTTCCGAGCGGCGACGCGAAGCGCGCCGTCCCCGCCGTCGGCAGCACGTGATTGGGCCCGGCGACGTAGTCGCCGACGACCTCGGGCGTGTGCGCGCCGAGAAAGACGGCGCCGGCGTGGCGCACGCGTGGCAGCAGCGCCGCCGGCACCACGACCATCAGCTCCAGATGCTCGGGCGCCAGCCGGTTGGCGAGCTCGACCGCGCGCTCCAGACTCTCCGTCAGCACCAGCGCTCCGTGCTCGCGCAGCGCGGTCGAGGCGATCTCCCGCCGGGGTAGCGTCGCCAGCCGCCGGGCGACGGCGGACTCGACCCGCGGAACGAGTGCGGGCGCGTCGGTGATGAGGACCGCGCGCGCCATCGGATCGTGCTCGGCCTGCGCAAGCAGGTCCGCGGCGATCCAATCAGGATCGGACGCGGCGTCGGCGACGACGACGACCTCGCTGGGGCCCGCCAGCATGTCGATCCCGACCTCGCCGAACACGCGCGTCTTGGCGAGCGCGACGTAGATGTTGCCGGGGCCGACGATCTTGTCGACGCGGCGGATCGTCGCCGTGCCGTATGCCAGCGCCGCGACGGCCTGGGCGCCGCCGATCCGCCAGCCCTCGGTCACGCCGGCCACGCGGGCGGCCGCGAGAACCACGGGGTCGACGCGTCCCTCCGCGCCCGGAGGCGTGACGAGCACGATCTCTTTCACGCCGGCCACACGCGCGGGCACCGCCGTCATCAGCACCGTGGATGGATAGGCGGCGCGCCCGCCCGGAATGTAGACGCCGACGCGCTCGAGCGCCCGGACCTCCTGGCCCAGGCTCGAGCCGTGCTCGTCCGTGAGCCGCCACGACTTGGGCATCGCGGCCGCGTGGTAGCGCTCGATGCGCTCGGCCGCGTATTCCAGTGCCGAGCGCGCGTCGGGACCGAGGCCGCGGAGCGCGCCGTCCATCTCTTCGGCGGAGATCGCCAGCTGCGGCGCGGACGCGACGGCGAAGCGGTCGAGCTTGGCCGTGTACTCGAGCACCGCGGCGTCGCCCCGCGTGCGAACCGCCGCGAGAATCTCGTCGACCACCGCCGACACCTCGGGCGCCACCCGCGACGCGGGACGCTCGAGTGCGCGCACGACGGCGTCGGCCCCGAGCGTCCGCGCATCGAGCGTTCGAATCATGGCGAGACCGTGCGGTGCGCGCGCATGTCGTCGAGCAGCCGCGTCACCGCCGCGTGCTCGGTCTTCATCGAGGCGCGGTTGACGATCACTCTCGCCGTGGAGCGGGTGATCTCCGCAACCTCCACGAGGCCGTTGGCGCGAAGCGTCTCGCCGGACTGCACCAGATCGACGATGCGGTCGGCGAGGCCGACCAGCGGCGCGAGCTCGATCGAGCCGTCCAGCCGCACGATTTCCACCTGGATGCCGCGCGCCGAAAAGTACTCCTCGGTGAGCCTCGGATATTTGGTCGCCACGCGCACCCAGGACCACTTCGCGGGATCGTCGCGCTCCCAGAGCGTGCGCGGCTCGGCCACGACGAGCCGGCAGAATCCGAAGCCCAGATCGAGCGGCTCGTACACGTCGGGCTCCTGCTCGAGCAGGATGTCCTTGCCGACGATACCCAGATCGGCCGCGCCGTAGGTCACGTACGCGGGCACGTCGGCGGGCTTCAGCAGCAGGATTTCGAGATCGCGTCCGGCGGCGCGAAAGATCAGCTTGCGGGAGTCCGGATCGATGCCGCTGACGCCGAGCTCGCGCAGCAGATCGAGCGCCGGCTCGAGCAGCCGGCCCTTCGGCAGCGCGAGCGTCAACCCGCTCTTCACGGCCGCCGCCCCGCGACGAAACGCTCGACACCGGCCAGATCGCGCCGGCTCTCGATGTCGCCAAAGCCGGCGGCCTTCATGAGAGCAATGACGCGGGTCACCTGCTCGCCGCCACCGGTCTCGAGTACGAGCGCACCGCCGGGCACGAGCCACGCCGGAGCCTCCGCGACGATGCGACGGACGACGGCGAGGCCGTCGGAGCCACCGTCCATCGCGATCCGGGGATCGTATCGGCTGACTTCGGGACTCAGCGTCGGAATCAGGTCGGTCGGCAAGTAGGGCGGATTGGAGACCACGACGTCGGCGCGCATCGGCGGCAAGGCCGCGAACAGATCGGAGACCTCCACGGTGACACGTCCCAAGAGGCCGAGCGCGGTCACGTTGTCGCGCGCGACGACGACCGCTCGCGGCGAGGCCTCCAGCGCGATGACGCGCGCGTTCGACCGTTCCCAGGCAATCGCGCACGCGATGCATCCCGTCCCGGTCCCCACGTCGATCACCAGCGGCGACGGGAGGCCGGCCGGTAGCAGCAGCTCCAACACCCATTCGGCGAGCAGCTCCGTCTCCGGCCGCGGCACCAGCGCGTCGGGCCCGACGCGCAGCGTGACGTGGCGAAACGGCGCGGTGCCGAGCACGTGCTGCAGCGGCTCGCGGTTCATTCGGCGTCGCAGGCGTGCGACGTATCGGCCGGCCTCCGCCGGCTCCAGCGTCCGTTTCCGCTCGATCCGCAGCGCGCCGCGCGGCACGCGCAGCACACTGGCGAGCAGCCACTCGGCGTCGGCGGTGCCGCTGTCCACCCCCGCCGCCTGGAGCGCGTCCGCCCCGGCCGCGAGCGCCGTCGAGACGCTCGGCCGGGATTCGAGCAGCGTGTCGGGATCCACCGTCCGCGTCACGGCGACGACTCCACCTTCTGCAGGCGCTCGGCCTGCTCCGCCGCCGTGAGCGCGTCGATGATCTCGTCGAGGTCGCCCTCGAGGATCGCGGGCAGGCGGTGCAGCGTGAGCCCGATCCGGTGATCGGTCACGCGGCCTTCACGGAAGTTGTAGGTGCGGATCCGCTCGCTGCGCTCGCCGGTGCCGACCTGGGATCGGCGATCGGCGGCCATCGCCGCCTGCTGCTCTTCCTGCGCGCGCTCGAGCAGCCGCGCCTTCAGCACGCGCATGGCCTTCGCGCGGTTCTTGAGCTGCGAGCGCTCGTCCTGGCACGTCACGACCAGGCCGGTCGGGAGGTGCGTGATCCGCACTGCGGAGTCGGTCGTGTTGACGCCCTGGCCACCCGGCCCCGAGGAGCGGTACACGTCGACGCGGAGGTCTTTTTCTTCCACGCGCACGTCGACGTCCTCGGCCTCCGGCAGCACCGCGACCGTGACGGTGGACGTGTGAATGCGGCCGCTGGCTTCGGTGACCGGAACGCGCTGGACGCGGTGGACGCCGCGCTCGAACTTGAGCCGGCTCCACGCGCCGCGACCCTGCACGAAGAAGATGACTTCCTTGAGTCCGCCGACGCCGGTCGGGCTCGAGTCCATCACCTCAACCTTCCAGCGATGCGTCTCCGCGTACTTGGTGTACATGCGCGCGAGATCGGCGGCGAACAGCGCCGCCTCGTCGCCGCCGGCACCGGCCCGGATCTCGACGAAGACGTTCTTGTCGTCGTTGGGGTCCTTCGGCAGGACGAGCTTCTTCAGCTCCTCTTCGAGCGCGCTCTGGCGCCCCGACAGCTCCTCGATCTCGGCCTGCGCCAGCTCGGCGAGCTCGCGGTCACCACCCTCGGCGAGGATGTGGCGCGCCTCGCCCAGCCGCTTGAGCACGTCGCGGTACTCCGTGAACTTGTCCACGATCTCCAGCGTGTCGGCGTGCTCTTTGCGCAGGCGCGCATACTCCGCCGGCTGGCTGAAGATGGCGGGATCGGCGAGAACGCGGGCGATCTCCTGCGATCGTTCTTCGATCTGGCGGAGCTTATCGAACAGCATGACTCAGCTCCGCCGGGCGGACGCGCCGGCGCTTATTTCGCGGCCGCGGGCTGCCGCTTGTACTTGCGCTGGAAGCGCTCGACACGGCCGGCCGTGTCCATGAGCTTCTGCTTGCCCGTGAAGAACGGGTGGCACTTCGAGCACACTTCGACGTGGATGTCCGGACGCGTCGAGCGGGTCTTGACGACCTCTCCGCACGCGCAGGTAATCGTGGTGTCGACGTAATCCGGATGAATACCCACCTTCACGGTTCAGCCCTCCCTCGGGGCACCAAGAGTACCAAGAGCTGTAGGGGAATGCAAAAAGCGCGGGACTTTAGGCCGGCGTCCCCGCGACCAAGTCCGTGGCCGGCTACGAGGTAGCATCGTGCCGGAGGAGACCATGGCCAACGTTCCTGCCGTCTGGCCTCGAGGGCTGCCGCTCGCCGAATGGGCTGACACGCACGACACCCTGCACATGTGGATGCAGATCGTCGGGAAAACCCGACTCGCCCTCGCCCCGAGAGAGAACCACTGGTGGCACGTTCCGCTGTACGTCAGCGCCCGGGGACTGACGACGACGCCCATGCCCTACCGCGGACGCGCCTTCGAGGTCGAGTTCGACTTCATCGACCACCGGCTCAGGGTGAAGACAAGCGACGGCGCGGTTCGCGAGGTGGCTCTACGGCCTCAGGCGGTCGCGGACTTCTACCGGGCGTACTTGGACCTCCTCGCGGGCCTCGGGATCACCGTGAAGCTGCGGCCGGTGCCGGTCGAGGTCGACCGCGCCATCCCGTTCCTCGAAGACCGCATCCACGCCGCGTACGATCCGGCCCACGCGCGCGCGTTTTTCGAGACGCTCCTGCAAGCCGACCGGGTCGCGAAACGGTTCAAAGGGCGCTTCCTGGGAAAGTCGAGCCCCGTCCACTTCTTCTGGGGCGCGTACGATCTCGCGCTCACACGGTTCAGTGGGCGGCGGGCACCGGAGAGCACGGATACGTGGTCAGTCATGCGTGAAGCGATGTCACACGAGGAGATCAGCGTCGGATTCTGGCCGGGGAGTGCCACGGTGCCCGAGCCGGCTTTTTATGCGTACGCCCGCCCTGAGCCGCCCGGCCTCGCGATGGCCAAGGTTCGCCCGTCGGCGGCGGCCTCCTACAGCCGCGAGCTGGCCGACTTCATCCTGCCGTACGAGGCGGTGCGCTCGGCGCCCCGGCCCGACGATGTGGTCCTGGAGTTCTATCAGAGCGTGTACGAGGCCGCTGCGGATCTCGCGCGCTGGGATCGCGCGTCACTCGACCGCCCCCCGTCCGACTGGCCCTGAGCGGGAACGCTTGCCGCGTTCGAGCGCGGGCTTTGCCCGCGCATCCGGGCATCTACCCCATCGAGTGCATCGAGGCCAGGAACTCCTTGTTGCTGCGGGTGAGCTTGAGCTTGTCCAGCAGCAGCTCCATCGCCTCGACGGGGTTGAGCTGCGAGAGCGCCTTGCGCAGGAGCCACACCTTCTGCAGCTCGTCCTTCTCCAGCAGCAGCTCTTCCTTCCGCGTGCCGGACTGCTCGATGTTGATCGTCGGGAAGATGCGCTTGTCCATGAGGCGCCGGTCGAGATGGACTTCCATGTTGCCGGTGCCCTTGAACTCCTCGAAGATCACGTCGTCCATTCGGCTGCCGGTGTCGACGATGGCCGTCGCCATGATGGTCAGCGAGCCGCCCTCCTCGATGTTTCGAGCCTGGGCGAAGAAGCGCCGGGGGCGCTGCAGAGCGTTGGCGTCGAGACCGCCCGAAAGGACCTTGCCCGAGGACGGGATGACCGCGTTGTGGGCGCGCGCGAAGCGCGTGAGCGAGTCGAGCAGGATGACGACGTCGCGCTTGTGCTCGACCAGCCGCTTGGCCTTTTCGATGACCATGTCGGCCACCTGGATGTGGCGCTGCGGCGGCTCGTCGAAGGTGGACGAGATGACCTCGCCCTTCACCGAGCGCTGCATGTCGGTGACTTCCTCCGGCCGCTCGTCGATGAGCAGGACGATCAGGTAGACCTCGGGATGGTTCTTGGCGATGGCGTTGGCCAGCTTCTGAAGCATCATCGTCTTACCGGTGCGCGGCGCGGCCACGATCATGCCGCGCTGGCCCTTGCCGATGGGGACGAGCAAGTCCATCACCCTCGTCGTCAGGTCCTCGGCGTCGTACTCGAGCCGCAGCCGCTCCATCGGATAGAGCGGCGTGAGGTTGTCGAAGAAGATCTTCTCGCGCGCCTGCTCGGGCGTCTCGAAGTTGATCGCCTCGAC
>Ga0114129_10005077_pt1 | contig 18528 bp, 12 predicted proteins | sample RhiMetdeltSRZDD1_FD_80071 | JGI IMG/M metagenome (GOLD analysis project Ga0114129, IMG submission 80071) | Populus rhizosphere microbial communities from Tennessee, USA - Rhizosphere MetaG P. deltoides SRZDD1 (version 2) (version 2) | ecosystem: Host-associated > Plants > Roots > Rhizosphere >...
AAGTAACATGCATCGTTCGTAATTAAAGCGGGTCGTGTTGATTGGTGCCAATTCGTGGATCGCTTTCTCACCTGGGCAGAATGGATCCACGAATTAACACAAATCAAAAGAAATGAAGATCCAAAGAGAAGAGGCAGCTCGTTTGAGTGGCCTCTTCTCTTTGGCATTGTGGCTCAGTACACGAAATTGTCTCCCGTGGGGCTCACCTCCTATTTTGGAAGCTTCCACGACGACTCCGCATCTCGTATCTGGCCTATCTAAGCAAGCGCCTGGATTTATTTCTTCTTTACAAAAACCTCGCATTTGTCTGCAGGAACACAAGTCACCTTTGTACTGCCAACTTCGATGCTATCGACATGGTTAAGACCGCAGTGTTCTCCGTCTGGACTCAATGGACACTTGGGGTATTTTGCCTTCTTAAACTTGATCGAAACCTTGCCGGTACTCCCCTTCACCTCAATCTCCCCATCCGTTCCCTTATCGATCGTAACCGTGTCATTTGGAGCTGCGTTCAGAATGGTTGGTCCACTGGTGGTCTGAATTCCAACCTGCCCGAGTTCGTGATCGCATTTAAACTTCTTGTCGGGATTCTCAGGGTGCTGTGGATCATCGTCGTCCGAGCACAATGTCTTATTGACTTTTATCCTAACCGAACCGTCTTTAATCACGATGATCGTATCGCCGGGAACGAGTTCGGGATAGGAACTCCCTGTTGGACTCGGCGAAGGCGACGGAGCGGTTGTTGGCGGGTTGCCATTTTGATTCGCAGGATTTCTACAGCCGACGAAGAGAGACGCGAAGACCAAAGCCGCTATCAACGTCGTGAGATAAATTGAGACGCGGAGTCTCATGTTACTGCGCTGCATCGGGAGTTCCTCCTTCTAGTTTTGAAGCAAGTTGTTTACAGAAAAAAAGCCGATTTGGCGATAAATGATAAGAACACTTGAACAACTGTGGTGCCACCGGATCGTGGTTGGTCTTACGGTTGGTTGATTGCCTTCCTGTGGCACAACTTTCATCAAGTGGTGCTCGCCAATAATCGGTCCAATTGATTGCGATAGGTTCGAATGTCAGGTCTGTTAACGTAGTCCTGGAAAGCCGCACTTTCCCACTTCTGTTCCAGCGTCTTTAATGAGTCGCGCGAGCGAGAAGCGTACTCCTTTGCTTTCGCCGAATCACCCAATCGGCTGCTAGCCTGCGCTGCAAACAGCAGCACGCGCCATGTTAGCTCTTGCTGGCCAAGCTTTTCGAATAGAGTTTCTGCTTGAAGAGCGTTGGCTAAGGCGTTCTTCGCGTCCCCGTTGTCAAGCAGCGTTTGAGCATAAGCTGACTGCGTAATCGCGATTAACCAGGGGTCTTGCGATTCAGTTGCGCGGTCGAGAGCTTCTTTACATTGAGTGACTCCTTCGCCTGACGCGCCGGACAAGGTTTGGGCGAGTCCTAAAGTACGTTTCGCCTGGATAATACTTACTGTGAATTCTGAACCAGCCAATGTGATTGCTTGCCTGGCCTGTGACTTTGCCTCATTGAAATTGTTCTGGCTAAGTGTGGCGTCAGCTATTTCCACGATAGTTGATACAGCTAGTTCTTTGCTGCCTTTAGAAGTAGCTTCGCCCTTCTTGACGTCGTCTAACAGCGTGCGTGCTTCCGAATAACGACCGATATTCCATAGCATGCTTGCTGTGTTTATGGTGTTCATAACAATCCCATTGCGTCGCCCAAGTGAAGTGTAAAGCGACTTACTCGTTTCGAACTGGGAAAGAGCTTCCGGATAGCGCCCTTGGCGGCTCAAGATAACACCCACTCCTTCAGCTGAAAGAGCCTCGTTGGATTTGTCACCCAAGCGTCGTGCTGTTTCTGCCTGCTGTTCGAAAGCCTTCAGGGCAGCCTCGTAGTTTCCCTTGTTTCGATTGGCCCGACCCAGGATCTGGAGTGCCTGCGCGGTTTCTCTGCTGTATCCACCGCCTTGATAAAAGGGGAGTGCTTGTTCGACATAGTGAACGGCCTCCTCGTCTTGATGCCGTTGCATGGTCAGGCTTGCAAGAGAAAGTAAGGCACGAGCTTCATAGCGCCGTCCATTGTTCGCTTGAGCATAGGCAAGCGCTTGTTTGAACAGCTTTTCGGCCTCATCAAAATCTCCCTTCAAAAAGTGCGAATAACCCAGGTCGATCAGTCCGCTGGTGGTTAGATTCTCCAAGCCATTTGCTCGTGCCAGATTTATAACTTCGTTGGCATATTGCTGGGCAGTTGCGGAGTCGCCTTCGGTTTGCAGCACGCTGCTCAATTTAAGCTTTGCTTTAATTTGCTGTTGGAGATTCGCGGTTGTTTGCGCTGTTTCCAGCGTTTGTTTGAATTGATCTTTAGCCTCAGCGAGTTTATCGAGACCATCGTCCAGGACGCCCAGCTGATAGGAGACTTCAGCCACACCTTCGAAATTACTGCTTGCTCGATATATTTTCTCCGCTCGATCAAATGCCTTCTCGGCCGCAGGCAAATCTTGCTTTCGTCCGTAGAGCACGCCCAATCGCAAGAAGGCAGCCGCGAACTGCGGATCAAGTTCAGTTGCCTTTAGGTAACTATTTACCGCATTCTGCTGATCCTCATTGCGTTCATACGCTCTACCGAGGTCGAAGTAAGCCGCTGCCTTCTCTGATTCGGGCGCTACTTGAACAATCTTCGTATGCTCCTCAATTGCGCCAGTGAAATTACGCAAGAAGGTATTCGATATGGCGGCCAGGTAAAGCGCGTCCACGGGCGGAAGGATTGAACGATCCGGAACAAGTGAACTGGCCTGAATGATTTCGTTCTTAGCTTTGTCGCTGTAATCCAACTCCATCCATGCTTCACCTAGTCTCGCATGCGCCAGAGCGAAGTTGTCGTCGGCAAGCAGAGCTTGCTCGAACGCCTTGCTCGCTTTGAAGTAAGTGCCTTCTCGAAGTGCGCTTGTACCGAGCACATACCACCTTTGAGCTTCTGGCGTCGGTGGTTTCAGTTTTGGCTGCCAGAGCAACCTGATGCTCCATGCTGCACCGGCTAAAACGGCAATCACGAGCACAAAGACGCCGACCGACATCCGTGGGCGACGGATAATGTCAGACAGTGTCATTAGAGCACTCTGCTGCCGCGTTTGAGGAACTACTGAAAGTTTGCGGGTTGGTGTTGGATCGGCTCCGCGTTCGAGTAGATTTAAGCGGGCGTTCTGAAGATCTGAAGCCAACTCATCCGCACTTTGAAATCGCTCCTCTGGTTTTTTTGACAGTGCCTTTAAAGTGATTTGATCTAATTCATGAGACACGCGGGGGTTGAACGACGATGGCGGGAGAGGATTGACGTGAATAATCTGGGCCGCAATCTCGACCATACCCTTTCCGGTAAACGGTGGCCTCCCGGTGATGCACTCATAGAGAACCGTACCCACAGCAAAAAGGTCGCTACGGACGTCGACCTTCGTGCCCACCGCTTGTTCCGGTGATAGATATAGAGGAGTGCCCAGAACCACACCACTTTGTGTATGGGTCGCGGGTAGAGTTGCGGCGTCGGGATCCCCTGGTTGAATATCTCCGCTGAGATTCTTAGCGAGACCAAAATCGAGAACTTTGACCTCTCCTCGTTCATTGATAATTATGTTTGATGGTTTGATGTCGCGATGAATAACGCCTTGGGAGTGTGCTTCACTCAGCGCGTGCGAAACGGCCTCCATAATTTCAACTGCTCGGCTTACGGACAACTTTCCCTCGTCGATCAGATCGCTTAGGGTCTGCCCTTTAATAAACTCCATCACAATGAAGGGCTGGCCGTCAGTTGTCTCACCGTAGTCGTAAACTGACCCTATATTCGGATGGTTGAGCGAAGATGCTGCGCGGGCCTCTCGAAGAAAGCGAGCACGAAACTGGTGGGGGGTTGGTGCCTCTGTCGGAAGTTTAATCGCGACACTGCGCCCTAAATGTAAGTCTTCGGCGAGGTAGACTGCACCCATACCACCTTCACCAAGCCTTGCCACTATGCGATAGTGCGAGATGACTTGCCCGATCATTTTTAGCCGAGACGCTCCATAAGAGTGTGCCTGAGGTTAGCGATCCAACAAGATTGGCACCCGAAAGGTTTGTTCGCCCGTGAGCGGATGCGGCGATCCTATGTCAGATAAGGCTGATAGACAACGGGTTTCGTCCTGATTCGTGTTGATTCGTGGATCGATTCTGTCCGCTCAAGAAGAGCGATCACGAATTAACACGAATCGACACGAAAAAGAGAGTCTCTTTTCGAGCTTAGGGAAAGCCAAAACTTCCTATTGCCCCTTAGCTGCGCTCAACTTGATCAACAACTTCTCTGCTTCGCTTTTCGACAATGGCCGAATGCGAATATTTCGAAACGAGACGACATTATGATCACCCTGGAGCCGCAGCGGACCTGGACCATCAGGCCGTTGGCTGGACGCTCCCGTGCCCATCGGACCAACATCCACATTGTCGAGAACCTTCTGTCCGTTATGAATAACCGTCAGATGTTTGCCAACGAAAGTGATGTCGAACGTTTGCCATTCGCCAGCCGGCTTTGAAGCGTTGACCGCGGGAGCAATCCGCCGATACAGAGCGCCACAACCAGAATCGACTGGCGGCTTTCCATAGCTGTTCAAGATTTGCACTTCATATTTGTCGCGCATGTACACGCCAGAGTTGCCGTCGCCCTCACTCACTTTGAATTCGACGTGCAACTCGAAGTCATAGTATTCGGCATCGGTTTGAATGTCGGTGCTGGGCGGTGTATTGGCGTAGACTCCCTTATCAACTTTCCAACCATTCGGCCCGGGGGGATTGCGTAGGTGCCAACCCTTGAGATCCTTGCCGTTGAAGAGTGAGACCCAGCCCTTCTTAGCTTGGGCCAACTGAACGTCGGCAAGCCAGACGAAGAGAAGGACGGTCAGCATAAATGCTCGCATCACACTAATCCGTCGCCCTTCCCCGCTTCACTGCTTCCAATGTGATGCGCTCAGCTTTGCGATAAGCGAGATTGGCCATGTGCGCTGCTACTGCCGAGCGGTAGCCGATTTCAACAGGCGCATTCGGCTCTTTTCGTGAACGAATGCAATCGAAAAAGTTGGCCATGTGATTTACGTCTTGAGTGTGCCCTTCGGCCGCGGCTGCATCGGCACGATTCACTTTTTCCGGGAAATACCAAATACCGGTTTGCGACTTACCCGTAACCATATCGGTGGTGCCTGCCAAACGTTCGATCGTGCCGTGAGACCCGAGATAGCGCTCCCCCAAACCGTAATGACTATTACTGAACGTCGATTGCCAAGTCACGGTAAGATCGTTCGGAAAGTCCAAAGTAACCGCGATCGTGTCCGGCACTTCACGTCCATCCTTTTCAGAAAAAACACCACCGGACATGTAAGCAGCAGTTGGTAAGGGCAGATCCAGCGAGCGCATGATCAAGCCGATCTGATGCACCATGTTCTCAGTTACATTGCCGCCTGAAAATTCCCAGTAGAGTCGCCAGTTGATGAACTTGAACGGATCAAAAGGTCGGGAGCTTCTGCCATTCAGGAAAAGATTCCAGTCGACATTCGCCGCAGTACAGTCAGCTGGAACAGGACGTACCCACTGGCCTTTGCCCTTCGGTGTGTTCCGACTCATCCAGGATTCAACATGAGTGATCTTGCCGACCATTCCATCTCTGATCCACTGCTTGGTATCGACAAGTGGTCCCGAGCTCTGGTGCTGAAGTCCTATTTGGATAACTCGATCTGACTTGGCGGCAGCGTCGCGACAAGCGTCAGCCTCTGCGATAGACCACGTCATCGTCTTCTCGCTGTAAAGATCCTTGCCTGCTGCTATCGTGTCGACAAAGTGTCGCGCATGACAATGAAGTGGCGAAGCAACTATTACGGCGTCAACTTCCTTCAGGTCCAAAAGTCTTCGATGATCGGTGAAGACCTTCACACCCGGCGCGAGCTGTTTTGCCTCGTCCTGCCGCCGGTTAAAAACATCCGCCGCGGCGACGAACTCAACGTTTCCGAGTTTCAGTGCATCACGCATGTTCTCCTGTCCGCGGGCTCCAAAACCAATGGCGCCAAGCCGCACACGATCGTTGGCACCCAGCACGCGGTTCGTCGGCAAGACTGCAACCACTGCAGCGCTCGCGGCTGCGCCTTTGAGAAACTGTCTGCGTTTGATGTCTTTGCTACTCATTTGTTGGGTCCTTTCAGGACGCATCTTAGATCATGTTCGTCTCGCTTGAACATGCCGCCAAGATGTGTTCCGTCGAGCATCGAGATCGGACACGGTTCCAAAGCGTGTGGTGTCTGATTACTGGGAAAAGGATGTTCATGGATCTAATTACAATAGAGTTCATGCACTGCTCGTAGCGCGTTTTTCAATCTTGGCCCATGTGTCTCGAAGGCCAATCGTCCGATTGAACACCAACTTTTCCCCTGAATCGCGGTCAACACAATAATAACCAAGTCGCTCAAACTGATACTTCGTCCCAGGCTCTGCGTTTCGCACACTCGGTTCTATTTTGCATTCGTCCATCACCTGTAACGAATTAGGATTCAGATTCTCTGTAAAATCGTGTCCTTCTTCAACGTCGTTCGGATCTTCTTTAAGAAACAGGTGGTCGTAGAGACGCGCCCTCGCTGGTAGAGCGTGAGCCGCTGAGACCCAGTGAATAGTCGACTTAACCTTGCGGCCATCAGGTGTGTTACCGCCGCGTGTAGCTGGGTCGTAAGTGCAACGCAGTTCTACAATCCTGCCGGTTTCATCTTTAATGACTTCTTTGCACGTGATTAAGTAAGCATAACGGAGGCGCACTTCCCGACCAGGAGCGAGACGATAAAACTGTTTCGGTGGATCTTCTCGAAAATCATCTTCTTCTATATAGAGCGACTTTGAAAAAGGGATCTTTCTGGTGCCTGCCGAACTATCTTCGGGGTTGTTGATAGCATCCATTTCTTCCACCAGGTCGTCCGCGTAGTTTTCGATAACCACACGCAGTGGTTTCTGCACACACATCACCCGCGGAACAATTCGATTCAGATCCTGGCGCAGAAAGTATTCGAGCTGCTGTAGCTGAGTAATGCCATTTGTCTTCGACACGCCGACACTCGCGCAGAAGTTGCGGAGGGCCTCAGGCGTATAACCACGCCGGCGCATGCCCGAGAGCGTTGGCATACGCGGATCATCCCAACCTTCGACATGTCCCTCTTCAACTAATTTCAGAAGCTTGCGTTTGCTAAGCAGAGTATGTGTGAGGGCCAATCGATCAAACTCGTATTGCCGCGAAGGAAAGATGCCCAGCTGTTCGATGAACCAATTATATAAAGGTCGATTGTTGTCGAACTCCAAAGTACACATGGAGTGCGTTACGCGTTCGATGGAATCCGACTGACCGTGCGCGTAATCGTACATCGGGTAAATACACCACTCACTACCCGTACGATGATGATCCATGTGGAGTATTCGATACATGACCGGGTCGCGCAGATTTAGGTTCGGAGAGCTCATATCGATCTTCGCCCGTAATGTTCGCGAACCATCCGGGAACTCTCCCTTTTTCATGCGTTCGAACAGATCAAGATTCTCATCAACAGAACGGTTGCGATACGGACTTTCCCTGCCCGGTTCGGTTAACGTGCCGCGATATTCGCGAATCTCGTCAGCGCTGAGATCGCATACGTAAGCTTTACAGTCCTTAATTAACTGGATCGCCCATTCGTACAGTTGTTGAAAGTAGTCCGAGGCATAGAAGAGGCCGTCCCATTTGAACCCGAGCCAATGCACGTCCTCCATAATGGCTTCCACATACTCTGTTTCTTCTTTTGATGGATTAGTATCGTCGAAACGCAGATTGCACTTGCCGCCAAACTCTGCCGCTAGTCCGAAATCGAGGCAGATGGCTTTGGCGTGGCCGATGTGCAAGTAGCCGTTTGGTTCTGGAGGAAATCTGGTTTGTACACGGCCTCCATATTTGCCGCTGTTAATGTCCTCGATAATGATGTCTCTAATAAAGTTTGAGGGTCCACCGGAGGTTTGGCGCGATTCCGGTGAAGTCTCGGTTGATTCAGTTTCAATACCCACGTTAATGCGTTCTCCGTCTTAAAAGTAAGCTCTTACAAATGATGCCTGTTCAGTTTACAAAAGTTGATGAGCACGGTCATCTCTTGGTAGTGCTCTAATTTTGATTTCCCAGTGTGATCTCGGTGTTCCGTGGTGAATTTTAGAATCCTCGCTCCTTTTAGTTCGTGTTAATTAGTGTGAATTCGTGGATCGTCTACGTCTAGAAAACACGATCCACGAATTAACACCAAAGAATCCCGAAGGGTGAATGAATGAGACGCCTAAAGTCCGGAAGGCCGCTTACTTCACCAGAGGATCCGTTCACAGATTTATTGTTGTAGAGTACCTTCATACGTCATAGGATCTCGCAGTTGCTGCAAAATCAGATCTATTTCCGGAGGACACGTGTATGAATCGGCGCATACTACCCTTTCTTCCCTTTGGACTTTGCTTATTGCTCCTGATCAGTATTACCACCCGCGCTCAGGACGACCGCGCCACGGATCGCGCCGCGATCAAAGCCCACATCGAAAGCATCTTTCAGGCTTTCATCGATAAAGACAATACCGCTTTGCGAGCGACGCACGCCGAGAACTGGCTAGGGTATCTGGGCGAGTCGCGTACGGCTATAAAAGGCATTCAAGAGTACATGCAGTGGAACGAGCAGGATCCAAAACAGCCCTACGGGATGAAGAGCTACAAGTTCCGCGAGTTTGACATGATCTTTAAAGGCGACGCCGCATTTGTCTGCTTCGTCGCCGACGTCGAATCCAATTGGCCAGGTAATCCCTCGCGCGTGCTGCGCATCTGCGACTACTACACGAAAAATGACGGCAAGTGGATTCAGAGCGGCAGCTATACAGCGCCTCATCCGGAATCCGCGGACGCGCAAATGGCCGCGCCACGGCAACTCGGCGATCCGATGAAGAAACGTCTATTGGATGCACGCGAAGCAGTATGGCTCGCTTACTTCGCCGGCGATCGCCCGACGCTGGAGAAGCTGATTCCGGAAGAGACAATCGCGATTGATGCTGATAGCGATTCCAACTGGGCAGGGCGCGCAAAAGTCCTGGAAGGTTCCTCCGAGTTCGCGAAGAATGGCGGCAAGCTGATCAAACTCGAGTTTCCGAAAACTGAAATTCAAGTGTACGGCATGACAGCGTTGATCTACTCGATCTACTCGTACGAAATCGAAATGAGCGGCCAGCGTAGCACTAACACCGGCCGCGTGACGGAACTCTTCGTGTTGCGCAACGGCCAATGGGTCAATCCTGGATGGCACATGGATCGCGCGAAGTAGACCAGCACCACCTCATAGGCTGCTAACGGCAAAAAACATTTTGTCAAAGTGGAACCAAAATGCTGACGAGCTTGCTACGCTTCAGGAACGGCTCGAAAACTCATACTGGATCGGTGGCGGGAGCGGTTCAGGCAAATCGACTATCGCCCGGCGCATAGCTGGTCAGCAGGGGCTCAGCGTCTACGCAACCGACGACGTAATGGCCGATCACGCTCGCCGAAGCAAGCACGAAGACTGCCCATTGCTGCACAGATTCATGGCAATGGACATGGACGAGCGATGGGTGAACCGCACTCCGAAGACCATGCTCGAAACATTCCACTGGTTCAGGGGCGAGGGCTTCAACTTGATCATCGAAGACGTGCTTCGCCTCGGACACGCGCGACGTCTCATCATCGAGGGGTTCCGACTGTTGCCACACTTGGTCAAGCCTCTCCTCTCCGCATCCAGTCATGCAATCTGGCTTCTCCCAACGCCAGAATTCCGTAAGTCAGTGCTTGAAAGTCGAGGCGGATCAGCCTGGGGATTTCTTGCCAAAACCACTAATCCCAAACGGGCTTTGTGCAATCTCCTCGAACGTGATCGGATGTTCACGGATCTTCTTCGCGAGGAAACGGCGCGGCTGAGCTTGCACACCATTGAGGTTGACGCTACTACGAGCGAGGACGATCTCGTCAAGCAAGTCACGGACTTGTTCGGATTCTAAGTCTTCGATGGACGTCGACGATGGCTCTCCGTAGGGTGGATCGATCCAGCAAGAAGCATTCTGACAAAGAACAATCCTCTCCTGTCAGAACTTATTAACACTCTGTCTCCCGTAGGTTCTTGAAGAAAAAGATGAGCGCTTATCGTGATCCGAGAGGCGTCGTAAGCGGCACTATCCAGCGCTTCGGTAACAAACTTACTTCTTCTTTCGCCAAATCCACGTTGGGATCGATTAGCAATTGCGGTTCGCGACCGTTGAGAGAGACCATTACGCGAGCCCTCACTTCAACATCATCATAACCTTCACGCCTCTTCTCTTCGGCAAGATAATGGGAAAAGAGCAGGATCAGGTCCGGCTTTGTCGTCACCTTCGTCAACTGATGAGATTTCAGATAATCTTCCGGCTTGATGGTCCAGGTTTGTCCGCTGCGCGGGTGAGTAACGGTAAACACGGCTTCGCCACTCTTTGTTCGCAACTTCATATGCCACGCAAAATTATGTCCTTCTTCCGTCCAACTGACGTCGCCAGGATAGAGGTAATGGCGCAGCGGGAGCAAAATCTGAACAGCAAGGTAGGCGGCTAACAGTCCGGCAACTAATCTTTGCGAGCCGAACAAGGACGGGCTCCTGCTCGTTTCCGCAACCGCATTAGGTCTCACGGTCGTTAGTGAAGGCTTCGCGCCGTTAGACGATTCTCCCGACGACATAAACGCTCGAGCAAAGCGTCGCGGCAGATCGGGAGGAAAGAAAATCAAGAGCGCTCCAAACATCAGCCACGGGAAAATGCCGATATCGAATATCGCACTGTTGATGATGTTGAATATTACTGCCGCCGCGAATCCTAAGAGCCGCGTGCGTCGCCACAAAAGCAGCGGCACCACGAGTAGGTCGAGCAACAAGCCGCCGATCACGAAACCATAAACGACCCAGTCGGCGGTGAAGATGGAGCTACCTCCTTGTACTTTGGTCAAAGGACGCAACCATGATCGCATTGGCTCGCCGCCATGTATCCAATCGCTGTTGAGCTTGGCAATTCCGCCGTAAAAATATGGTATTCCGACCTGTGCCCGTAGCAACCATAACGTCCAGGCCGGGACCACGGCTGAAAAGATCTTCGGACGCAGTAAGGAATCAACAGAAAAGGCTCGCTCTGCAGGCAGGAAACACATCAGCAAACTGATCAGACAGACCAAATAGAAGTGATTCAGATAACGTGTTTGGTCCAACAGAAAGGCGTAAGTGAAACCAAGAAAAAAGATTGGCGCCGCAATGCGATAAAGGAACCCTACCATTACACATGCGGCTGCCAAACCGATCACAAAAAAGTGAATGTACATCCCGGACCCTGGCCAGGGCCTCACCCAACTGAACCCGTAGTAAGTAAAGTTGACTGCGGGCTCAAGGTAGTAACGGCTGATCCAACCGTGGGTGAAGTAGCGACAAACTTCCCACAGCATGATGCCGCCGAAGAGGATCCGGAAGGACACCAGAAATGAGATATCTACTGGTTTGAACAGAGCTGCGCCCAACCGGCGTAAGAAACTTCCGTTCGCGCCATCTGAATCCACCGGCGGTCCAGCGACCTGCACTTCCTGCGTTGAAGCTGATGGCATTTCTTATACTCGTTGAGCGAGCTGCAATCGGTCTATTGATATACCCGACCTTTATGTTTTATCCAACCGTCAACGTAAACACTGTAGTGATCTAGTTTGGATTTCTCTGTACAACTCAGTCTGGGCAGTAGCCCGACCGTCAGGGAGGACTCACATCAGCGGTTCTGATCGGGACGGCGAGCCCTCCCTGACGGTCGGGCTACTGCCCCGAACACCTATAGCCATAGTCTTCGGCGTCGCGGTGTTTTACTATGCCGAGTTGCTCAGCCTGTGCATCCGTGAAACCCAACGACGAGAGGAGACTGTCGTGAATCAGAAACCGTTGCGAACTAAGTTGGCTCCGTTCACGCCGGAGCTACCGGTTGAAGACGTTGAGCGGGCTCAACAGCATTACCACGACGCACTTGGCTTTGAGATTGGTTGGTTATATCCGGGAGGTGACATAGGTGCTGTGTCTCGCGATAATGTCGCGATTTTCTTTCGCAAGAGAACCCGCCCATTCGAACCTGCTGTTCACTGGGTATTTGCGGCGGATATCGACGCGACGTACGCGGAATTACGCTCGTTGGGCGCCGGGATCGTTGAACCTCTAGAGAAGAAGCCCTGGGGTTTGCGGCAGTTCACTGTGGAAGATCTCGATGGAAACCGCTTTTATTTTCACTGCGATTGATGCACGGTGACTTGTTCGAATCTATCAGCTGCAAAATGTTTCGATTGTCATCTTCTTGACCCAATTCCCCTGCCATCGTTCAATGCCAGTTACTACTCCGACCTTAATGCCACCAACGGATCGACTTTAGTTGCTCGCCTCGCCGGGATGTAGCAAGCGATCAGCGCCACTGCAACAAGAGCAGTAGTGGTCACTACAAGAATCACCGGATCGCGTGTTGGCAACGAGGGAATCAGAGAAATCAATACTCTTGAAACAGCGTACGCCCCCGCAACTCCCAGCAGCGCCCCAGTCACAACAAGGACGGTTCCCTTTCCTAATACCAATTTCAGAACATCACGACGTTGTGCGCCCAGTGCTAAACGGATGCCCAGCTCTCCGGTACGTTGAACTACGGTGTACGACACAACACCGTAGATCCCAATCGCGGCGAGGATGAGGCCTACCAAAGCAAACGCGCCGAGCAAACTTCCGAGTAACGAAATGTTACCAAGGCCTTGATCAACCGTAGTTCGTGCCGTGCGAATCCGATAAACAGGCAGATCAGAATCAAGCCCAGCAGCCGTATTCCGGAGAGTGTTACCCATCGTCTCGGGGGTCATTGTGGTACGTATAGCTATCGTCAGAAACGCTGGCGCAACCTGGGCCATCGGCAGAAATGCTTCATAGCGCGTATATGGTTCTCCCAGGTTACCGGGAAAGGCGAGGTCATTAACGACGCCAACGATTTCCCAGAATTCTCTCTTCTTACCCGTATTGCTTATCCGCTTTCCGACAGGACTAGCATTGGGCCAGAACGTGCGCGCGGTCGTTTCGTTGATGATCACGACTTTTGTGTGATCGGACGTGTCTGTCTGGTTAAAGGTACGACCTTGCTTCAAACGAGCACCCAGAGTCTCGAAGTAATCGCTACTTACCGGTTCAAAGAACATCTCCCAATACTTATCGGCAGGAGGCTCGGGTAATCCTTCAACCAGGAACGAACTGCTGCTGTTGAAGCCAAATACAGGATTGGATCCAGCGATCGCCGCATGCTGCACACCGGGTAGTTGTTTGAGACGATTCTCTAATTCTGTGAGGAATACGACTCGCTGCTTGTCCTCTTTGTACTTGTCGCCTCGAAGACTCATCTGCGCGGTGAGCATTCCATCCACACGCCAGCCTGGATCGGAATTCATGAAGCGCTGCAAGCCACGAAGAAATAATCCTGCAGCGGCCAGCAACACCATCGCAAATGCTACTTCCCCAACAATGAGCGAGTGTCGCAACCGATGCTGCGATCGGCCGGCGGTGGATCCGCGCGAGTTCTCGCGCAGCGCCTGGTTCAAGTCCGCCCGTGAAGCTAACCACGCAGGAACTGTCCCGAATAGCACTCCCGTCAGAAGCGAGCACAAAAGAGCAAAACCAAACACTTTGTAATCGAGTTGGACACTCGCTCCGGGCAAATCAGTGAAGAGTCGAACACTGATAAAGCGAACAGCGGCAAGAGCTATGATGAGACTGATGATGCCGCCGATCAGCGCGAGAAGGATGCTTTCGGTCAACGACTGTCGCAGTAGCCGCCAACGCCGCGCGCCAAGTGCGGCGCGCACCGCGAGTTCACGCGATCGCGCAGCCGTGCGAACAAGCTGGAGGTTCGCGAGGTTTGCACAAGCGATCAGTAACACGAAGCCTGCCAGTCCAAACGTAAACCACATTACGGTTCTGCCGATGCTGTCAGACATCGATCGCTGGAGTGGTTCGAGTCGCACGCTCTCACCTTCATTCGACGAGTTTTGTTTGCCGAGGTTCGCGGCCAAAGCAACCATGCTTTGGTCTGCCTGCTGAATTGTGATACCCGGTTTGAGTCGACCAAACGAAGAGAGAAAATTGTTGCCGCGGTTTGATTTTGCTTCTGGTGTAAAGGTCAGGGGCTGCCAGATGTCCATCGGTCCCCAAAGGATCGGATGTTCAAAACCGGGCGGCATCACGCCTACGATTTCCACGGTCTTTCCGTCGAGTTGGATCTTGCGTCCGATAACGTTGGGGTCGGCGCCAAAGCGACGATTCCAGAAGCGATCGGTGAGGATTACAACGTTGTCGGCGCCAGGCTGAAACTCTTCTGGTCTAAACAGACGGCCGAGTGCGGGAGCTACTCCGAACACCGGAAAGAAATCGGCCGTGCCGGCGAGGCTGAGCAAACGTTCGGCTGATTGCCCCTGTTCAGTGAGATTACGGCTCGCGAAGTTGTAAGCAGCCATCTTCTCAAAGACTGTGTTCTGGTCATGCTGGTCAAAGAAATTCGCCGCTGAGTGAGGCCAACTCTGCGAATGCGGCGACGTGCGCCATACTCTGACCAACTGTTCGGAGTGCGGATATGGTAACGAGCGAAAGAGAAACGTATTCAGCACGCTGAACATTGCAGTATTGATGCCGATGCCCAGCGCCAGCGTTAGTACTGCTACTACAGCAAACCCTTTGTGCTTTAGGAGGAGACGCAGGCTATAGCGCACATCTTGGGACACGCTGGTCATAATTATTCTCCAATCGTCGTGAATTAGATATGCCGGAAGTATCGCTTAATAGGAGAACACCTTAGGTTGAGTTCTTGTGGCAGCTAACTTGATTCTGATGGCGGTTACGATTCTTCGGAGAAAACTCGATCTTACGGATCTGTGAGAAGCGGCGGTCGACACGGTCGGGTGTTCTCATATCGTTGCAGGTCTGCTTTGAATTTTGGAAGCAGATCGTCACGTCGTTGTTTGGTGGAAGCTTCAATTATCTTTTGCTGCCAGTTTGCGGCTTCGGCGCAACGACCCAATTCAGCCAGCGCCAATCCCACGAGTGCGGCGTGCTCCAACAAGCCGGTTGCCCTGTAAAGTGATTGAGCTAGCTCAAGCGCTCTGGTTCCGTCCCGCAAGTCGTATTGCGGTGATGAGGTAAGCTGTTTGATCAGCATCGCCAAAGTCTCAGTTCTTTGCGGGTAGCGCGCGTGCCATTTCTCCAAAACCTCCAAAGCCTCCTTGTGCTGCTTTTTCCACTGCAAAAGCCTCACTCGCTCGATCAATGCCTCGTCGTTTTCAGGATTCACTTCACTGAGACGCGAGAACTCGTCCAGCGCTTCATCCATAAGCATGGCTTTGCTGAGTTGTTGGGCTAGAAGAAATCGCGCTGCAAAATCGTTTGGGTTGATACGTGACACTGCCTGCAGGTGAAGTATTGCTTCTTTATGTTTGTTTTCGCGAGCGAGTAGCACGCCAAGATTGTAATGAGCGGTAGTGTTGTTCGGATCGAGACGAAGAGTTTCTTCAAACTGCTCCATCGCGCCTTTCAGATCACCCGTCTGAGTGAGTGCTGCTCCGAGATTGACATGGGCAGGAACATTGTCAGGCCTTTCGGAAACTGCCTGACGAAACTCTGTTGCAGCGTCAGCATATCTTTTTGCTTCGAATGCCAGCCTACCTCGAATCAAATGTACGCGCGCTCCCTGCACCAGCTCATGCAATTCGTCAATCAGCGGGTCTGCTACTCGAACACCGACAGAACCTTGTTGGGCCAAATGTATCTTTGCTTTCTCTGGATCATGCAATCCCCGATAGGCCATAGCCAGCGCGTAATGGATGCGGTTGGCCTCGGGAGCGAGATCGAGGGCTCTCTGAAAGTAGTCAACCGCTTCGGCGTAACTTCGTTTTGATAGGGCGACTTGCCCAAGACCATAGTTTGCCGCGGCGCTGCCCTTTTCAATTTCGAGTGCAGTGATAAAGCTCGCCTTCGCATCTTCCAGCCGATTCAATTCCAGATAAATATTTCCAAGATTCACCGGCACGGCAACAAACCGCGGCTGTAATGATCCGGCAATTTGGAAACCGTGAATTGCTTCAGCAAAATGACCTTCTTGTTGCTCGAGTTTTGCGAGCAGGTAGATCCAACGAAAATCTCTGGGCGCAAGACGGCCGGCATTTTGATAACACTCCCTGGCCGGTGCCATCAGTGAATACGCATGATAGGTTTGGCCCATGAGACCGTACGCTTCACTTAACCCTGCTTGTGTCGCGCTTGAGTTTTTCACGACATTCGCAAGCGACTGTTGCTGCAACTTGATCTGGTCACGCACGTCGTTTTCCAACTGCGTCAGATCTGGCCAGTGAACAGGAACGAGTGACTGCTGTGGCGGTACTAGAGAATCAGAGTCCTGAAGAGTCGAGGTAGCAACGATATTCCGGACCGAGAAGGTTGCGCACAGAATGGTTCCTAAGAAGACATTCAGTAAACAGATATGGCCCAGAGAGAACAGACGCATACCCTACCTCGCTGACGTTGACTGCGTAAGCGTCACATATCGATCCAGCGACGGAGCTTTCCATTTCTCGACGCTGCCATCCGGCCAGCGCACTTGTATCGCGTCCACGTGCGCAACGTTTCCCAAGCCGACGAGTATTCGTGGATCATTTGCTGCCAAATAACTTCCATCGGTTCGCACGCGACGACGCAAAGAATTGCTCTTGTCTATGACCACTTCCACCTGTGCGCCTAGCATTTCTCGACCCTTTGGGCCAACGAGTCGCAGTCCCAACCAATGATTCCGATTGCCCACCTGGTTTAGAAGGAGCCTGACAGGACCGTTATTATTTGTGACGACAACATCGGTATCGCCGTCATTGTCGATGTCCCCAAACGCAGCGCCTCGACTCACATCGAGCAGCTGAAAGCTTGGACCAGCTTGCTCGAGCACTTCGCTAAAGGCTCCTTTCCCCGTGTTGTGGAATAGCTGGTTTGGCTGACCGAGCGGATAAGGGTCGCCTTTTCTCATGAGTTCGGGGAGCAGTTGTACTGCTCCATTCACAACCAGCAAGTCAAGCCAACTGTCATTGTCGTAATCAAAGAACAACGTGCCAAAACCGGTGAAGCGACGACCTGGCATTCCCAGCCCGGATTCGCGAGTTCGATCTTCAAATACTGCCTTACCCAGATTTGTGTAGAGGGTGTTCGTCTCCTCCATCAAGTGAGTCACAAAGATGTCTTCTGTACTGTTGCCGTCAAAATCTCCGGCATCTACGCCCATGCCGGCCTCTGCCTTCCCATCCCTGTTCACTGCGGCGCCGGCCAATAACGCTTCGTTCTTGAATGTACCGTTCTTCTGATTAATCCAGAGCTGATTGGGATCGCCATCATTCGCGACGTACATGTCCATCCAACCATCTTCATCAAAGTCGGCGACAACAACTCCCAAACCATGTCCAAAGTCTTTGTCAACTCCAGCGTTTACCGTCACGTCTTCAAAAGTTCCATCTCCTTTGTTGCGAAAGAGACGATTACCCGGAGCAGCGAACACGCGCGGCGTGCAATAGTCTCTCGCACTGGTGGCGGCGTAACAGTTGGGACTATTGCTCGTAGAGAATTTGGCGTAATTCACAACCATCAAATCCAGCCAACCGTCGCGGTCGTAATCAAAGAACGCCGCACTCGTGCTCCAGCGAAGATCGTCAGTTCCTGTGTTCTGAGTCGCATCGACAAACGTGCCATCGCCTTTGTTGAGATACATCTGATTGGAACCGAGATTAGTAATGTACAGATCCGGTCGGCCGTCATTATTTATGTCGCCGACAGCGACGCCCATGCCGTAACCGGTCGCGACGATGCCACTCTTTTCAGTGACATCTACGAAGCGCAACTGACGATTGCCATCCTTGCCAATGGCAAGATCGTTTCGGAACAATCTACCGCGAGGCAATCCGGAGCCACTCCATGGAAATAACGTCTCCTGCGGTTTGGTGCCCGGCTCAAGCACGGCGCCTTGCACAAGAAACACATCGAGATCGCCGTCATTGTCGTAATCAAACAGGGCTGCGCCCGAACCCATGATCTCCGGCAAAAAGAGTTTGCCAGTCATGCCGTTGTAGTGGCGGAAGTTTAGTCCTACCTTTTCAGCAGCCTCTTCAAAGATTGGCGCTAACCTTTTGTTTGAAAGTGATTGAGTGTTGACTGAAGGACCGATTGATAAGCAGCAAAACACACCAACGAGAGTGCAAAGCCTGGATACCGGATAAGTAAGATTCATGACACTCTTTTGTCGGAGAATACGAGGCCCATTCAATACGGGCCTGAAAGCAGTAATGCAGTTGCAGCCCATTCGCTACGAATACAAGCCTGACAATGCGCTTGGAATCAAATTAAGTGGAACCCACATTGGATTCGGAGCTCAAT
>Ga0114129_10005078_pt1 | contig 18526 bp, 16 predicted proteins | sample RhiMetdeltSRZDD1_FD_80071 | JGI IMG/M metagenome (GOLD analysis project Ga0114129, IMG submission 80071) | Populus rhizosphere microbial communities from Tennessee, USA - Rhizosphere MetaG P. deltoides SRZDD1 (version 2) (version 2) | ecosystem: Host-associated > Plants > Roots > Rhizosphere >...
GCTGCGGATTGTGGTTGCCGTGCGCCCGCAGCGTGTACTTCTTCTCCCGCGGCGATCCGTCCGGGCACGTTCCCGGCTCGAGTGATTCCTTCGCCGCGCCCTTGCACACCCACGACACCGCCATCGTCATCGGCACGAGATCGCGACCGTCCAGCGGACATCTGCCCGGCTGTTCTCTCGTAATCGCCGCATGAATCGGACAGGTCCAGACCGAGTCGAGCCTGACCGGAACGAGGTCCATGCCGCACTTGCGGCAGCGGCCCGGTTTGTCCTCGATGACCTCCTCGTCACCCACCATCGGGCAGATGTAGGAGACGGGCGGAAGCGTGACGGCCGTGCGCGCGGGCGTCTGGCCGGAAACGGTTGTGCCGACCGCGAGTGTCGCCAATACGACCGCGCCGAAAGCCCGCATGAAGACCATCAGGTCAATGTTACGCCGAAGAGCGACGACGCAGCTTCGACGGCGACTGCAGTCCGATGACTGCCGATTATTGGCTTTCGACAGCTGACTGGCGGTTGAGGACTGCGACTCCCCACGGCCTTTCCCCGACGGGAATCTTCTTCACGACCGTGCGGTTCGCGAGGTCGATGACGGACACGTCGTTCGAGGGCCCGTTCGCCGTGTAGGCGGTCTTGCCGTCCTTCAGGAGCGCGATGCCCCACGGACGCTGGCCGACCTCGACCGAGCCGGTCGCCGCGTTCTTCGCCGGATCGACGAAGAAGAGGTGACCGAACGAGCCGGCCGTGACGTAAACCGTCGAGCCGTCCGGGGCCACGCTGATGCCCATCGGGCGAGCCTTCGGCGTGTGCCCCTCGCCCTTCAGCTCGATCAGGCGCAGCAGCTTGTGGCGCTGCGCGTCGAGGACCGCAATCGCGCCGTCGTTTTCGAGCGACACGTACGCGCGTGAGTTGTCGGGCAGGAAACCGATCGATCGCGGGCGATGGCCGGCCGGGATCCGCGCGAGGACCGCGTTCGTCGCCGTGTCGATGGCGAACACCGCGCCGGCGTCCTCGCTCGTGATGTAGACGACCTTGCCATCCGGCCGAATGGTCACGCCCTCCGGCTCCTCGCCAACCTTCACGGTCGCGACGATATTGCCCGATGGCACGTCGACGACGCTGACCTGCGCGGCGTCTTCGTTCGCGACGTACATCCGCGTGCCATCCGCGCTGAGCGCGAGCTGCTCGGGATCGTTGCCGGCGCGGATGATCCGCTTCACCTTGTAGGTGTCGGCATCGATTTCGCCGATGCCGTCGGCGTTCCGGTCGGGCGGCGGCAGCGTCCTGGGATCGACGCCGGGTCCGGCGTTCGGCGATCCGCTGAGCGCCACGTACAAGCTCTTCCCGTCGGGCGCGGTCTGGATCCCGCGGGGCCGCTTGCCGAGCGGCGCGGTTGCGATGACGGACTGCGTGGCCGCGTCGATGACGGTGAGGTTGCCCGAGGCTTCGTTCGTCACGAAGACGCGCACCGGAGGAGGCGGCGGCGGCGGCGCGGGCGCGGGAGCTGGAGCGGGCGACGGCGTTTCGCGATTACACGCCAGTGACATCGCGAGCGGCAGCGCGAACAGCCATCGATGACCGAGAGTCATGGCAGCGATGATAGCGCAGCACAGATCTCGTATCTCGCTTGCGGATGGTTTCTATGTGAAAGTTCTATTTTACTTATCGACGTGGGGCTGCGATAAAGCCTCTTCATGCAGCACGACGCGTGTGGCGTCGGGTTCATCGCGCGCGTTCGGGGGGAAAGCGGCCACGACATCATCCGGCACGGTCTCACCGCCCTCGAGCGCCTCGCGCACCGCGGGGCGCCGGCGTCGCTCGGCTTCGTCGACGGCTGCGGGCTCCTCACCGCGATTCCCTGGTCGCTGCTGACCGCGTCGCTCGGCGGCCGTCTGCCCGCCGGGCGGACGCGCGCGCTCGGCATGGTGTTCGTGCATGCGGCCGATCGCGCGGCCGCGATCGCGCTCGTCGAGCGCGAGCTCAGGGCCTCGGGCGCGTCGGTCGCCTGGCGTCCCGTTCCGACCGACCGGCGCGCGGTGCTTCCCGACCAGCGCGGCTCCACGCCGCAGCTCCTCCAGGTCGTTGCCGCGTTCGCCGAGGGCCGCCGATCCACGGACGCCGTCCTGTATCGGGCTCGTCTCGCGATTGAGCGCCGCGCCCGGCAGGCCGGCATCCGCATGGCGGTCATCTCGCTGTCCACGTCGACCGTCGTCTACAAGGCGCTCGTGCCGCCCCACGGCCTCGCGCGTTTTTATCCGGACCTCGTCGACGAGCGGTTCACGTCGCGCTTCGTGGTGTTCCACCAGCGCTTCAGCACGAACACGTCGGCCGACTGGACGCTCGCGCAGCCGTTCCGCGTGCTCGCGCACAACGGCGAAATCAACACGATCGCGGGCAATCGCGCGTGGATGCAGGCCCGGCTGCGGGACAGCTCGTCGATCGGCGGGTTCGGCGACGCGGTGCCGGTCGCGTCCGACGGGTCCGACTCGCGAACGTTCGACGATGCGGTGGAGATGCTGCGCAGCAAAGGCTATTCGACCGCGCACGCGCTGTCGCGGCTGATGCCGCCGGCGTGGGAGCGCGACCGCGACATGTCGCCGCAGGTCCGCGCGTTTCACGAGTTCCAGTCGCTCGTCAGCGAGCCGTGGGACGGGCCGTCGGCGATCGCGTATGCCGACGGTCGCTTCGTGGGCGCCGCGCTCGACCGCAACGGCTTCCGGCCGGCTCGCGTCGTGCGCACGTCAGCCGAGTTGATCGCGGTCGCTTCGGAAGTCGGCGTCCTGTCCGCCGCCGAGCACGACATCGTCCACCGCGGCCGGCTCGGCGCCGGCGACATCGTCGTCGTCGATCTGGATCGCGGCGTCGTCATGGAGACGAACGAGGTCCGCCGCCGGCTCGCGCTGGCGCGGCGGTATCGCCAGCTCGTCGCGGACACCGTCCGACCGCTTGCGCATGTTGTGGATACGAATGCGACGAGTGTAGGCCGGGTCCTTTCCGCCTCCGCTGGCGCAGAGGTCGAGCCAGCTTCGGTGAGACTTGCCGAAGCGCCGGAGGCGCGAAGGCGATCCTCTCTGATGCAGCGCCAGATCGCCTTCGGCTGCACGCGCGAGGAGATCGAGCTGCTCCTGAAGCCGATGGCCGCCGGTGGCCACGAAGCGGTCGGCTCGATGGGCGACGACGCGCCGCCCGCCGTGCTGTCGTCGCGGCCGCGTCTGTTCACCGACTTCTTCCGACAGCGGTTCGCTCAAGTCACGAACCCGCCGGTCGATCCGTACCGCGAAGCGTCGGTCATGTCGCTGACGACGCTGATTGGCGCGCAGGGCAGCTACCTCGACGAGTCGGCGACGCGGCCGGTGCGCGTCACCCTCCGGTCGCCGATCCTGACCCGCGATCAGTTGTCGCAGCTCCGCACTGCCACGCCGCTCGCGCCGGTGACGATCGCCACGACGTTCGACGCGACCGGCGGCGCGACGGCGTTCGAGGCGCGGCTCGACGCGATTGCCGACGAGGCGTGCCGCGCGGTTGAAGCGGGCAGCGCGCTCGCGATCCTGACCGACGCCGGCATCGATGCGCAGCACGCCGCGATTCCGGCGCTCCTCGCGACGGCGGCCGTCCATCAGGCGCTCATCACCCGCGGTCTGCGCCTCCGCGCCAGCATCGTCGTCGAAACGGGCGAGGCGCGCGATGCGCATCAACTCGCCGCGCTGTGCGCGTTCGGCGCATCGGCCATCTGTCCGTCGCTGGCGTACGACACCGTCGATGCGTTCTCGCCGGCGGATCCGACCGGCTGCCAACGGCCCGCCGCGCAGTATCGTCTCGCCCTCGAGCGCGGACTGCTGACGATTCTGTCGAAGATGGGCGTCTGCACGTTCGCCGGCTACTGCGGGTCGCAGCTGTTCGAAATTCTCGGCCTCGATCGGGCGCTCGTCGCGCGGTTCTTCCCGGGGACCACGTCGCCGCTCGGCGGCATCGGCCTCGCGGAGATCGCCGCGCTTGCCCTCGAGCGCCACCGCCGCGCGTTCAGCGCGACCGCGTCCGTCCTCGAGTACCCGGGCCTGCATGGCTACCGCCGCGACGGCGAGTACCACGCGACGAACCCGATGGTCGTCCGCGGGCTGCAGAAAGCGCGCGACGAAGGCACGCCAGCGTACGCAACGTTCAAGTCACACGTCTACAACCGTCCGCCGTCGGCGGTTCGCGATCTCCTCGAGTTCGCCCCGGCGCGGGCGATTCCGGTCGACGCCGTCGAGCCCGTCGATACGATCGTCCACCGGTTCTTCGCGTCCGCGATGTCCGTGGGCGCGCTGTCGCCGGAGGCGCACCGGACGATCGCGCGCGCGATGAACATGATCGGCGCGCGCAGCAACAGCGGCGAGGGCGGCGAAGAGCCCGATCGGTTCGGACGGGAGGACGGCAATCGCACGCGCCAGGTCGCGTCGGCGCGCTTCGGCGTCACGCCGGCGTACCTGCGGACCGCCGACGAGCTCCAGATCAAGATCGCGCAGGGCTCCAAGCCGGGCGAAGGCGGTCAGCTGCCGGCGGTCAAGGTCGTCGCGCACATCGCGCGCCTGCGGCACGCGCAGCCGGGACAATCGCTGATCTCGCCGCCGGTGCACCACGACATCTACAGCATCGAGGATCTCGCGCAGCTGATTCACGATCTGCGGACGTTTCATCCCGGCGCCCGCATCAACGTGAAGCTCGTCGCGTCGACGGGCGTCGGCATCATCGCCGCCGGCGTCGCGAAGGCCGGCGCCGATGCGATCCAGATCAGCGGGCACGACGGCGGCACCGGCGCGTCGCCCCGCGCATCGATCAAGCATGCGGGTCTGCCGTGGGAAATCGGACTGTCCGAAGCGCACCGCGCGCTGGTCGCGACCGGGCTTCGCGGGCGCGTCGTGCTGCAGACGGACGGCGGAATCAAGACCGGCCGCGACATCGCGATGGCGGCGGCGCTCGGCGCCGACGAGTACGGATTCGGCACGGCGGCGCTCGTTGCAATCGGCTGCGTGATGGCGCGCCAGTGCCACGCGAACACCTGTCCGGTCGGCATCGCGACGCAGCGCGAGGATCTCCGCAACGCGTTTACGGGCACGCCCGAGATGCTGATCGGGTACCTCCGGCTCGTCGCGGGCGAAGTGCGTGAGATTCTCGCGTCGCTCGGGCTGAAGACGGTCGGCGCGCTCGTCGGCCGATCGGATCTGCTGCGGCCGCGCAGCGACGTGACATCGCCGATCGACGTCAGCGGGTTGATCGCGGCGTCGCATGTTGGCCGGGTCTTTAGACCCGGCGTCGTGAAGCCGGCTCTGAAGAGCCGGCCTACATCTGGACGTCTCACAAAGCCGGGTCTAAAGACCCGGCCTACATCTGGCAATCGCGCGCCGAGCGTGCGCGTCATGGAAGCCGTCCGCCGCGCGGAATTCCCGGTCGTCGAGTCCGATTCCATCGCGAACACCGATCGCGCGTTCGGCGCCGCCATCGCCGGCGCGATCGCGGAGCGCTGGGGCGATCGTGGCTTGCCGGACGGATCGGTCTCGATGACGCTGACCGGCAGCGCCGGGCAGAGTTTCGGCGCGTTCGCGCTGCCGGGCATGCGCCTCGCGCTCGTCGGCGACGCGAACGACGGCCTCGGCAAAGGCATGCACGGCGGCGACATCATCGTCGCCGCCGCGGCGCGCGAGCGCGGACGCGGCGATCAGGTACTCATCGGCAACGCCGCGCTGTACGGCGCGACCGGCGGCCGCGTGTTCGTCGCGGGGCGCGCGGGCGAACGGTTCGGCGTGCGCAACAGCGGCGCGACGGCGGTCGTCGAAGGCGCCGGCGATCACGCGTGCGAGTACATGACCGGCGGGACGGTCGCGATTCTCGGCACGGTCGGCCGGAATTTCGGCGCCGGCATGACGGGCGGCGTCGCGTACGTTTTCGACCGCCGGCAGGCGCTCGTTCACCGCATCAACCCGCAGCATCTGACGATCGCGCCGCTGAACGCGGCGGATCAGAAGATCGTCCGCGAGCTCCTCGAGACACACGAACGGCTTACCGGCAGCCGCGTCGCACGTGCTATCCTCCGGCACGACAGCGGCCTGACGACGTTCGTGCGCGTGGCGAGCGCCGCGGCCCGGTCGGCCATAGTCGAGCCGGCCGCGCCCGCCGAGCCGGAAGCCGCCAAAGAGCTCACCGCGTAAGTGCATCTCACGCCACGCGAAGTCGACAAGCTCCTCATCTACGCGGCCGGCGATCTGGCGCGGAAGCGGCGCGCCCGCGGCCTCAAGCTGAATCACCCCGAAGCGGTCGCGCTCATCACGTCGGAGATCCTCGAGCTGATCCGCGACGGCAGGTCGGTCGCGGAGATCATGTCCATCGGCCCCACGATTCTGCCGGCCGACGAGGTGATGGACGGCGTCGCGTCGATGATTCCCGAAATCCAGGTCGAGGGAACGTTCCCCGACGGGACCAAGCTGGTAACGGTCCACCAGCCCATTCGGTAGCGAACCATGTACCACGGAGCGAGATTTCAGATTTCAGATTTCAGAATTCAGATTCAAGCCAAAATCCTAAAATCAATCTCAAATCTAAAATCAATCTGAAATCTGAAATCTTAAATCTGAAATCTCAGTTGTTCGATGATCATCCCAGGTGAGTACGTCCTCGGTTCCGATCCGATCGAGCTGAACGCCGGCCGCCGGACCGTTCGCCTCGCCGTGAGCAATCGCGGAGATCGGCCGGTGCAGGTCGGATCGCATTTTCACTTCTTCGAGGTCAACCGCGCGCTCGATTTCGATCGCGAGGCCGCGTACGGGATGCGGCTCAACATCGCCGCCGGCACGGCCGTGCGCTTCGAGCCCGGCGACAGCAAGGAAGTGGAGCTCGTCGCGATCGGCGGCGCGAGGGAAGTCTACGGACTGAACGGCCTGGTCAACGGGCCGCTCGATCGGCGCGCGGCCAAATCGTCATGAAGCTCGATCGCCGGATCTACGCCGATCATTACGGGCCGACCACGGGCGATCGCATCCGCCTCGCCGACACGGACCTGGTCATCGAGATCGAATCGGACGCCACGCACTACGGCGACGAGGCCAAGTTCGGCGGCGGCAAGGTCATCCGCGACGGGATGGGACAGTCGCCGACCGCGACGCGCGCCGCCGGCTCGCCCGATCTCGTCATCACGAACGTCGTGATCGTGGACGCGAGCGGCATTCGCAAGGCCGACGTCGGCATCCGCGACGGCCGCATCTCCGCGATCGGCAAGTCCGGCAATCCGGGGATCATGAACGGCGTCAGCGCGGGACTCGAGATCGGCGCGTCGACCGAGATCCTCGCCGGCGAAGGCCACATCCTGACCGCCGGTGCGATCGACTCGCACGTGCACTTCATCTCGCCGAACCAGATTCCCGATGCGTTCTATTCGGGAATCACGACGCTCATCGGCGGCGGCACCGGTCCGGCGACCGGCACGAAGGCCACGACCTGCACGCCTGGCGCGTGGAACATCCGCCGCATGTACGAAGCGGTCGAAGCGTTTTCGCTGAACTTCGGGTTCCTCGGCAAGGGCAATGCCTCGACACCCCAGGCGCTGCGCGAACAGATTCAGGCGGGCGCGCTCGGGCTGAAGCTCCACGAGGACTGGGGCACCACGCCGGCGGCGATCGATCAGTGCCTCTCGGTCGCCGACGAATTCGACGTGCAGGTGGCCATCCACACCGACACGCTCAACGAGGCCGGATTCGTCGAGGACACGATCGCCGCATTCAAGGGCCGCACGATTCACACGTATCACACCGAAGGGGCCGGCGGCGGACATGCGCCCGACATCATCCGGCTCTGCGGCGAAGCGAACGTGCTCCCCTCGTCCACGAATCCGACGATGCCGTTCACGCGGAACACGCTGGACGAGCACCTCGACATGCTGATGGTCTGCCACCATCTGTCGCCGAGCGTGCCCGAGGACGTCGCGTTCGCGGATTCGCGCATCCGCCCCGAGACGATTGCCGCCGAAGACGTCCTGCACGATCTCGGCGCGTTCAGCATGATGTCGTCCGATTCGCAGGCGATGGGCCGCATCGGCGAGGTGATCTGCCGGACGTGGCAGACGGCGGACAAGATGAAGCGGCAGCGCGGACCGCTGCCCGGCGAGAATGCCGGCAGCGACAACCTGCGCGTCCGCCGCTACATCGCGAAGTACACGATCAATCCGGCGATCACACACGGCATCGCCGCGCACGTCGGATCGGTCGACGTCGGCAAGCTCGCGGATCTGGTGCTGTGGAAGCCGGCGTTCTTCGGCGTGAAGCCGGAGCTCGTCATCAAGGGCGGGTTCATCGCGGGCGCGATGATGGGCGACGGCAACGCGTCCATTCCGACGCCGCAGCCCGTGATCGCGCGGCCGATGTTCGGCGGCTACGGCGCGGCGCTCGACCGGTGCAGCGTCCATTTCGTCAGCGGTGCGGGCATCGCCGGCGGCGCGCTCGCCGGCCTGGCGCGCCGGTGCGAAGCGGTGGGCGGCTGCCGCAGCCTGCGCAAGAAGGATCTCGTGCTCAACGACGCGCTGCTGAAGATCGAGGTCAATCCGGAAACGTACGAAGTCCGCGCGGACGGCGAACTGCTGACCTCAGAGGCGGTGGACGTCTTGCCGCTCGCTCAGAGGTATTTTCTGTTTTAGGTGGTCGGGATTTGGGATTCGGGATTTGGGATTTGGGATTTGTGGTGGTCCGGGATTTGTGGGGGTCGGTGATTCGTGACTGGTGATTCGTGATGGAGATCGTCGAAACCGTACTCAAGGACACGAGCCTTTCCGACGCTGTGCGCGGCTACGCGCGCGACACGATCACGCTCGGCTGGGAAGATCGGACGCACGTGCACGGACGGCGGCGGAGCGACGGCGGCGTCGAGTTCGGGACCGTCTTACCGCGTGGCAGCGTGCTGCGCGATGGCGACTGTTTCGTGCTCGAGGGCGCGCGAAGAGTCGTCAAGGTCGTCGAGCGATCGGAGCCGGTGTTCGTGATCGAGCCGCGGACCGGGCAGGAGTGGGCGCTGTTCGCGTACCAGATCGGCAACCGGCATCAACCGATCATGATCACGGATCGTGCGCTGGTATGTCCGGACGTGCCGGGCGTCGAGCAGCTTCTCCAGCAGCATCGGATGCCGTACACGCGCGCGATGCTGCCGTTCACGCCGGCGGTCGTCACGCCGGGCCACCATCACTAAATGACGTTGTCCCTCCTCCACCTCTGCGACAGCCTGTTTCCGCTCGGAAGTTTCGCGTACTCCGACGGCCTCGAGTCCGCGACGGCGGCCGGCGAGGTTCGTGACGCGGAAACCCTGCAGTCGTGGCTGGACGCCGTGCTGGATGAAACGATCGCCCGTCTCGAGGGTCCGGCGGTCTGGCACGCGTGGTCGATGATCGACAACGACACGTGGGACGCGCTGTCACCGCTGGACGACGAGATGATCGCGCTGCGCCCATCGTCCGCGGCGCGGCGATCGACGCGCGCGATGGGGCAGCGGCTGCTGACGATGTGGCGCGGGCTGCATCCGGATCCGCGGCTGGATCGGATCGAGCAGCTGGTCCGCCGCGGCGCGATCGCGCCCACGCTGCCGCTTGCGTTCGCGGCCGCGTGCGTGTCGTCGTCGATCGGACGGCGGCAGGCCGTCGAGGCGTTCGCGTACACGCGGCTCGCGTCGACGGTATCGGCCGCGATGCGTCTGGCTCCCGTCGGTCAGACCGAGGCGCACGCGCGGCTGGCGCGGACGCTCGGGCGCGTTCCCGCCGTGGCCGCCGACATCGAGGCACGTGACGCCCGGCCGGAGTCGTTTGCGCCGGCGCTCGACATCGCCGCGATGTCGCAGCAGTATCTGCACTCGAGGCTTTTTCGATCGTGATGCCATATATAAGCCGGGTCCTTCGGCTGTAGGCCGGGTCCTTTGGACCCGGCAACCAGGCGGGTCTTTGGACCCGGCAACCAGGCGGGTCCGGAGGACCCGCCCTACATCTGGCGGCGGCGATAAGGCGATATGAAAAACGGCCCCCTCCGCATCGGCATCGGCGGACCCGTCGGGTCCGGCAAAACCGCGCTCGTCGACTCGCTGTGCAAGGCGATGCGCGATCGGTATCGGCTCGGCGTGATCACCAACGACATCTTCACGCGCGAGGACATGGAGTTTCTCGTCCGCAGCGAGGCGCTCACGCCGGATCGGATCATCGGCGTGCAGACCGGCGGCTGTCCGCACACCGCGATTCGCGAGGACGCGTCGATGAACTTCGAGGCGCTCGATGAAATGACCGCGCGCCATCCGGACCTGCAGCTCGTGCTGCTCGAGAGCGGCGGCGACAACCTCGCCGCCAGCTTCAGCCCCGAGCTCGTCGATGCGTCGATCTACGTGATCGACGTGTCCGGCGGCGACAAGATTCCGCGCAAGGGCGGTCCGGGCGTCACGCGATCGGACCTTCTCGTCATCAACAAGACCGACCTCGCCCCCTACGTCGGCGCGAACCTCGACGTGATGGCGCGCGATTCGAGAACGATGCGCGGCGAGCGGCCGTTCGTGTTCACGAACCTGAAGACGGGCGCCGGCGTCGCGGACGTCGTCGCCTGGATTCAGCACGAGCTGCTGTATGAACGAGTGTAGGCCGGGTCCTGTGGACCCGGCATCATGGCGGGTCCAACGAACAGGACCCGCCCTGCATCCGCAGCGCGATGCACGCGAGCCGGCCGTCATCGGACGCGAGGCGCGGCTCGACCTCGTCTTCGAGCGGCGCGGCGGCCGCACGACGCTCGCGCGCTCGTACGTCGAGCCGCCGTTCCGGATCGGCCGCTGTCTCGCCCTGGACGACGCCGCCTACATCATCATCGTCTGCTCGGGACCGGGCGTCTTTGCCGGAGATCGGCTGCGTCAGACCCTCCACCTCGGCGCGGGCGCACGCGTCGTGCTGACCTCGCAGGCCGCCCTGCAGGTTCATCCGGGTGTCGAGCGCGCGCCGGCGAGCATCGATCACGACTACACGCTCGGCGACGGCGCGGAGCTCCACTGCGACTGGGACCCGGTGATTCCGTTCGCCGGCGCTCGACTCGCGCAAGGCTTCACAATCGACATGCCCTCGTCCGCGTGGCTGTATTGGAGCGACGCGCTGATGGCCGGCCGCGTCACCCGCGGCGAGGCGTGGCGGTTTCACGACCTGGCGCACGAGTTGACGATCCGCGTCGATGCGAGGACGTCGTACCTCGAGCGATATCGAATCACGCCCGACGCTCGCACGCCGACGCGACCGTGGATCGCGCGCGACGCCCGCTACTTCGCGACCACCGTTGTGCGTCACCCGCGCGCGACCTCCGAGATCGCGGAGACGTGCCATCGCGCGCTCGGAGAACTTCGGGACGTCCGCGCAGCCGTCGACGCGATCGATCCGCACATGCTCGTGGCCCGGATGACGGCCGCTGACGGCGTGCCGTTCGCGCGCGCGCGCTCGACGTGTCGGGGCCTGCTGCTCGACCGTGTCTTCGACAGTCCCCGCCTTCAGGTCCGCAAAACGACCTGATCCGGATCGGGCCGACCAGGGCCTTGCGCGTCCTCGGAGCGCGGTCCGGCGACCGGACATGGATTCGTGGCGCAGCTACGTCAACACAAACCGTACCTGGATGAATCGACGTCATAATTGGGGACATGCGTCACATCATCCTGGCTGTCCCCGTCCTCTTCCTCGCGCTGAATCAAACGCCGGACCTGACCGGTGAGTGGGCGCTCGAGTTCACGACGCCGCGCGGTCCCGCCTCCTACACGATGTACCTGACGCAGGAAGGCCCGCGGCTGCGTGGTCATCTCAGCTCTGAATACGGCGAGCGCGAAGTCCGCGGCTCGGTGAACGGCGACGATGTGAAGGTGTCGTGGTCCGAGATGGAGAACGGAAAGGAGCTCGACATCACGCTGACCGGCAAGATCAAAGGCGACGCCATCACGGGCACCGTGCGGCTCGGCGCTGTCGGCGAAGGGCCGTTCAGGGCCGAGCGCACCGATGGCGAAGAACGGAGTATGCTTGCGCAGGAGTTTCGCCATGAGTAAAACCGCGATCGCGCTGGCTGCGCTCCTCGTCGCGGCTCGTCCCGCGTCCGCGCAGCCGCCGCAGCCCGCGACGAGCATCGCCGGCGAGTGGTTGATCACGACGCAGACGATGCAGGGCGCGAGCACGGCGCACATCACGTTCAAGCAGGACGGGGACAAGGTGTCGGGCGTGCTGAAGTCGCGGATGGGCGACCTGCCGTTCGAAGGCGGCACGCTGACCGGCAGCGATCTGAAGTTCGTGATCAACTTTCCGGTTCAGGGGCAGTCGCTCGAAGTGACGCTGGCCGGCAAGGTCGACGGACCATCGATGGCCGGTAAGGCGCAGTTCGGCGCCTTCGGCGAGGGGGACTGGAGCGCGAAGCGGGTCGAAGAGACCGCGACCACAACCGAGACGCCGGCCGCAACCTCGACGCCCGCAACAACGTCTACATCGTCAACGACGTCGACGTCGGGCGTCGCCGGCAAATGGGACGTCGTCGTGAAAACGCAGATGGGCGATCTGCCCGTGTCGGCGGAGTTGACGGAAGCGGCCGGCAAGATCACCGGGACGCTCGTCGGTCCGCTGGGTCCCGTTGAAGTGACCGGCACGCTCGACGGCTCGACGCTGAAGCTGTCGTTCAATGCGCCGACGCCGCAGGGCGACATCCCCGTGACGATGACCGGCGATCTGACCGGCGATTCGATATCGGGCAAGGCCGACTTCGGCGGGATGGGACAGGCAGAATGGACCGCCAAGCGAAAGCCGTAGCGCGGATTGGATCCGTTCTTCGTGTGCTTGGTGGTTCGTTCGCCGCCTCGATAGTCTTCGCATCCTTCGCGTTCGCGCAGACCACCATCAAGCTCGCCACCCTCGTCCCCGAGGGAACAATCTGGGACAAGAACATCCGCCAGATGGCCGAGGAGTGGAAGCAGGCGACCGACGGCCGCATCACCGTCACGGTCTATGCCGGCGGATCGCAGGGTGACGAGCCGACGGTTCTTCGCAAGATGCGCCTCGACGCGCTGCAGGCCGGGGCCTTCAGCGCCGTGGGGCTCGGCTCGATCGACGCCTCGTTCAACGTTTTCGACGTTCCCTTTTTCTTCGAGTCGTACGACGAGCTGTACTACGTCATCGAGCAGATGACGCCGACGATCCGCAAGCGCATCGAGCCGAAAGGCTTCGTCCTCCTCAACTGGGGGCAGCTCGGGTGGGCGCAGGTCTTCACGAAGAAGCCGGTCCAGACGGTCGACGAGCTCAAGAAGATCAAGCTGTTCACTTCCGCCGGCAACGACCGGATGGTGCAATGGTTCAAGGCGAACGGCTTCGAGCCGCGCGCGATGGCGATGACCGACATCATGACCGGGCTCACGACCGGCATGATCGACGGGATGCCGTCCACGCCGCTTGCGGCGATGCTGTTTCAGTGGAACCGGCAGACGCCGTACATGCTGGATCTCGGACTCGCTCCTATCGTGGCAGCCAACGTCATCACGGCGAGGACGTGGAACGCGATCCCCGCAGCGGACCGGCCCAAGCTGCTCGCGGCGGCGGAGGGCGTCGAAAAGCGCTTGAACGCCGAAGTGCCGAAGCTCGACGCTAATGCCGTGGCCATCATGACGAAGAACGGCCTCACGGTGACCAAGGCCACCGGCGCCGAGTGGAAGACGCAGCTGGAGAACCTGGCCAAGACCATGCGCGGCGAGATGGTGCCGCCGGATATCTTCGACGCCGCGATGAAAGCCCGAACGGAGTACCGCAAAACGCACGCGACCAAATGACGGTGTCAGTCTCCAAGTCGTCAGTCTCCAGTCGTCAGTCTCCAGTCTTTGGTCATCGTCGTCAGTCATCAGTCACCAGTCGTCAGTCGTCAGTCTCGTCCTCAGTCGTCAGCGGCGTTGACTGAAGACTGAGACAGTGACTGGCGACTCGGGACTGATGACTGACGACGTACGACTCACGACTGTTGACGGCCGACTGACGACTGCCGTTTCCCGCGTCGAAAATCTTTTCGGTTCTTTCGCCCTTCTCGTAATGGTGGCGCTGCCGCTCCTGGAAATCGTCGTGCGGCGGCTGTTCGGGCGCGGCGTACCTGGATCCGGTCCGATCGTCCAACACCTCACGCTCTGGGTCGGCTTTCTCGGCGCCGCGATGGCAGCGCGCGACGGCAAGCTGCTCGCGCTCGCCACCGGCACGTTCATCCCGCCCGGCCCCTGGCGGCGCGCGGCGGACGTGCTGGCAGCGGCGTTCGGTGCGTGGTCCGCGGTCGTGCTCGCGTACGGCGGCTGGCAGATGGCCGTCATCGAGCGCGAGTCGGGCACGACGATCGGCGCCGGGATCCCGACGTGGGTCGCGCAGATCGTGCTGCCGATCGCGTTCGTCCTGATTGCGGTGCGGCTCGTGTGGCGCGCCGCGCCCCGCGCCGAATCGGCCCGCGAGCGATCGGTCGACCGCGCGCTCGCGTCGCTCGGGATCCTCTTCGGCGTGCTGTGCGTGTGGAGGCCCTCGCTCGTCGAAGGCCACAGCCTGTGGCCCGGCATGGTCATCATCGTCGCCGCGGCGGGTGCGGGCACACCGTTGTTCGCGATCCTCGGCGGCACCGCCGCGCTGCTGTTCATGCACGACGGCGTCACGCCGGCGACGATTCTCATCGAGACCTATTCGCTGAGCGTCTCGCCGACGCTGCCGGCGATTCCACTCTTCACGCTCGCGGGGTTCCTGCTGGCGGAAGGCAAGGCCTCCGAGCGCCTGCTGCGCGTCTTCCGCGCGTTCTTCGGCTGGATTCCCGGCGGAACGGCCGTTGTCTGCGCCGTGTTGTGCTCGTTCTTCACCGTGTTCACGGGTGGATCGGGCGTGACGATCCTTGCGCTCGGCGGCGTGCTGTTTCCCGCGCTGCTGAGGGACGGCTACCGCGAGCGATTCGCGCTCGGTTTGCTGACGGCGTCAGGCTCGCTCGGCCTGCTGCTGCCGCCGGCGCTGCCGCTCATTCTCTACGCGGTCGTCGCGCAGATTCCGATCGAGGACATCTTCATCGGGGGCATCCTGCCCGGCATCCTGCTGACGTCGATGGTTGCCGCGTGGGGCGTCCGCGAAGGCATCGTGTCGAAGGCCGGCCGCTATCCGTTCCGGTTCGAAGAGGCGCTCGCGTCGCTCTGGGCGGCGAAGTGGGAGCTCGCGATGCCGGCGCTCGTCCTGATCGCGATGTTCAGCGGCCTGGCGACCGCGGTCGAGGCGGCGGCCCTGACCGCGCTCTACGCGCTGGTCGTGCAGACGTTCATCCACGGCGACGTGTCTTTACGACGCGACCTGCCGCGCGCGTTCACCGAGTGCGTGCTCGTCATCGGCGGCGTGCTGATCATCCTCGGCGTCGCGCAGGGGCTCACGAGCTACCTCGTCGGCGCGCAGGTCCACGCGAAGCTGCTCGACTGGGCGCGCAGCCACATCGAGTCGCGGCTGATGTTCCTGCTCGTCCTCAACCTGTTCCTGCTCGCGGTCGGCTGGCTGATGGAAATCTTCGCCGCGATCGTCGTCGTCGTGCCGCTGATCGTCCCGCTCGGCGCCGCGTTCGGCATCCATCCCGTGCACCTCGGGATCATCTTCATCGCGAACCTCGAGCTCGGCTTCCTGACGCCGCTCGTCGGCCTGAACATCTTCCTCGCGTCGTACCGCTTCAAGCGTCCGGTGCTCGAAGTGTGCGCCGCCGCGCTGCCGATGATGGCGATACTCGGCATCGGCGTGATCATCATTACGTATGTGCCGTGGTTGACCACCGGGCTATTGGAGATGGTCAGACGGTAACACCTGATCGGCTACGAGTGTGCTGATCGGCTTATAGGGCTAACGATCGGCGTTACGAACGTGCGGTCACCCGTTCGCGTCGGAAACCGTCTCCGCAGGCCGGAAAACGCGCCTCCGGCTTGATCGGCGGGCGGAACGCGGCGCGCGACCATTTAGGCTCGCGCGCCCTGTGGTGGGCCTTCGGCGCGTTTTCATGTGATCGCGACGGCCTGCTCCGAACGGTTTCCGGCGCGAACGGCCGACCGCACGTTCGCAGACCGATCAGCACTTTCGTAAGCCGATCAGCACTTTCGAGAGACCGGTCAGCACGGTCGCAAAACCGATCAGCACCTTTGCAAGCCGATCGGCACCTTACGTTACGTTCGTTCGACGTTTGCGCGCGTAGCAGGTGCTTTGACGCTGGACAGCGATACGAACGCGATGACCGCGAGAGCTGACGCGGTGAAGAACGCGTAACGGTAATCGCCGGTGCGATCGAACACGCGTGCGGCGATCGCGGGGCCGATGATGCCGGCGGCGCCCCAGGCGGTGAACAGCACGCCGTAGTTCAGACCGAGGTTCTTCGTGCCGTAGAAGTCGGCGGTCGTGGACGCGAACACGGAGAGCTGCGTTCCGTAGCACCAGTACACGATGAAGACGAACGCGTAGAACGCGACGACCTCCCTGCGCCAGAGGAACAGCGCCGGCATCGCGACCGCGGACACGAGCACCATCGTCTTGAGCGTTCGCAGGCGGCCGAGCGTGTCGGACATCCAGCCCGAAAAGATGCGGCCGGCGGCGTTGCCGCACGACGTGACGACGAGCGAGATCGTGGCGACGGTCGCGCCGAGGCCGGCGGATCGCGCGAACGGCACGAGCTGGCTGATGGTCATCTGTCCGGCCGTCGTGCCGAGGCAGTACGCGAGCCACAGCGCGTAGAACGCCGGCGACGCCAGCATCTCGCGCGTCGTGAACTCCGCGCGCGACGCGGCGGTCACGGTCGGATTCCAGTTCGGCGGGCGGTATCCCGGCGGCGGATTCCTCAGCAGCGCCGTGCCGATCATCGTCATGACGAAGAACGTCGCGGCGAGAATCTGAAAGGTCGTGCGCCAGCCGAACGCCGGGACCAGCCATCCGCTCGCGAGCGTCCCGAAAATCGCCGAGCCGGCGCCGTAGCCGCCGACCATCAGCCCGATGACGAGCCCGCGACGATCGGGAAACCATTTGGATCCGACCGGCATCGGCGTCGAGTAGCCGAATCCGTTGCCGATGCCGACGATGACGCCGTAGAAAATGTAGAGCATCGCGAGCGAGCGCGTCTGGCTCGCGAGCAGGAAGCCGGCGCTGACGAGGACGCCGCCGATGAACGCGCAGACGCGCGGCCCCCTTACGTCCTGCGTACGGCCGGCGACGATAAACGTAAGCGCGAAGCAGACGATCGCGATCGTGTAGACCCACGACGTCTCGGCGCGCGTCCAGCCGAACTCGCGCTCGAGAGGCGGGACGAAAACGCTCCACGCGTACAACGAGCCGAGCGCCAGGTTCATGAGGACGCCGCCGAGGACGGGAAGCCAGCGGTTCGGGACCCGTTCGACGTCGTCCATGGGGGGAGTATAATCGGCCGTCTTTTTTCGTCCAAAGGAGCCGCATTCAGATGCGTGGCGTATCGTTTGCTCTCGTTTTCGCGTTTGCATGTGGTCTGACCGCGGTGTGCATCGCGCAAGGCAATCCGGCGGCGGCGAAGTTGAAGAATCCGGTGCCGGCGTCGCCCGAATCGATCGCGGCCGGCAAGGCGGCGTACTCGAAGAACTGCCGCTTCTGCCACGGCAACGAGGCGAAAGGCAACGGGCCGATGGCGCCGAAGGATTCGCACCCGCCCGATCTCACCGACGCGAAATGGGATCACGGCTCCACCGACGGCGAGATCTTCACCGTCATCAGCGACGGTCCGGACAAGGACTCGGTCATGAAACCGTACAAGAGCAAGATGACCGAGAAGGACATCTGGAACGTCGTCAACTATCTGAAAAGCCTCGGTCCCAAATAAACGTGCGCGTCGTCCACGCGCAAGCTGCGCGGGTTGTGTCGTTCGCGATCGTCGCGGCGATGCTGTGCGCCGCCTGCGGCGGCGATCCTCCGCAAGCGTCGTCCGCCGTCTACACGCCCGCGCACCGGACGATGGCGTCGGCGGCGCGCGACTACTTCAACATCAGGCCGGCGGCGCGCCAGCCGCTCGCATTCCCGCACAAGACGCACATCGCGAAGCAGGCAATGTGCACGGACTGCCACGAGACCGTGGAGCGCGGGCCGATCGCCGGCATCCCGAGCGTGAAGACCTGCATGATCTGTCACCAGTCGATCGCGACCGACCGCCCGCTGATCAAGGAAGTGACGTCGTATTCGGAGCGGGGCGTCGAGATCCCGTGGCAGCGCGTGTACGGCTTCACGCATGAAGCGCACGTGCGCTTCAACCATGCGCCGCACATCCGCGCGCAGGTCGACTGCAGCGTCTGCCACGGCGACGTCCCCAACATGACAGTCGCCGAGCGTGTGGTGAATCATACGATGGGGTTCTGCGTGAACTGTCATCGGCAGAAGAACGCACCCAACGACTGCCTCACCTGCCATTTCTGATGGAACGCCGCGACTTCATCAAGCTCACCGCCGTCACCGGCACGGGCGCCGCGCTGAGCGCGTGCGGCAACCCGGAGCACCAGC
>Ga0114129_10005080_pt1 | contig 18523 bp, 21 predicted proteins | sample RhiMetdeltSRZDD1_FD_80071 | JGI IMG/M metagenome (GOLD analysis project Ga0114129, IMG submission 80071) | Populus rhizosphere microbial communities from Tennessee, USA - Rhizosphere MetaG P. deltoides SRZDD1 (version 2) (version 2) | ecosystem: Host-associated > Plants > Roots > Rhizosphere >...
CTCGGATGCCAAGGGCTTCTCGCATCCCCTGTGGCCCAAGACCGCAGAGGCCGGCGAGGACGGAGACATGACCGAGGCACTCGAGGGGACGCCCGAAGAGCGTCCGGAGAAGCGTGGCCACGCCGCGTGGAAGGAGCACCGCGACGCGATCTCGGACCGCAACGTCCAGGCGCGCAAGCGCGGGAGCGCCGAGCGCAAGGTCGCACTGAGCCGGGTCACAGACCGGCGGCGGCTCGAGGCGCGGCGGGAGGCCGAGCGGCTGAACGTGATCAACATCAGGCTCGACAAGGCGCGCCCGCGCGGCTGATTCGCTGCAGGAAATGTGCAGGGCGCCGGGTCCGTGCTAGCTTCGCCTGCATAGGGCCGGGAACAATCCCCGGCAAAGCAGTGCAGACGTGTTCGCAGTAGTCGCTCTTTCCAAGCTTCCTCCGCGGTACGTGGCACAGACCATCGGAGGAATCCATGGGACAGGGAACTGTCAAGTTCTTCAGTGACGAAAAGGGCTTCGGCTTCATCACGCCGGACGAAGGTGGCAAGGACCTCTTCGTCCATCACAGCGCGATCGTCGGCGACGGCTACCGCTCGCTTCAGGAGAACGCGAAGGTGTCGTATGACGAAGAGGCCGACGCAAAGGGCCCGCGGGCCGTCAACGTGCAGGCGCTCTAAGGCCTGCTCCGTCGAGCTTTGAAAGGGCCCGCTCCGGCGGGCCCTTTCTCGTTCTAGCCTGCGCGCGATGAACTGGCGCGACGGCGTCGTCTACCAGATCTACCCGCGCTCGTTCGCCGACTCGAACGGCGACGGCATAGGTGACCTCCCGGGCATCAGGTCGAAGCTCGACCACCTCGAGCACCTGGGCGTCGACGCCGTCTGGCTGTCGCCGATCTTCCCGTCGCCGATGGCCGACTACGGCTACGACGTCGCCGACTACAAGGGCGTCGATCCGGTGTTCGGCACGCTCGACGACCTCGACGCGCTGATCGCCGACCTCCACGGCCGCGGCATCAGGCTGTTGCTCGATTTCGTGCCGTGCCACACATCGATCGAGCATCCGTGGTTCACCGAGCATCCCGACTGGTACATCTGGGCGGACGGCCGCGAAGGCGGGCCGCCGAACAACTGGGTCGCCGCATTCGGCGGCTCGGCGTGGACCTACGACGAGGCCCGCCGGCGCTGGTACCTGCACTCGTTCTACCCCGAGCAGCCCGACCTCGACTGGCGCAACCCGGAGGTGGTCGAGGCGATGCAGGACGTCCTGCGCTTCTGGGTCGACCGCGGCGTCGACGGCTTCCGGATCGACGCGATCGACCGCTTGATGAAGGACCCCGAGCTGCGCGACGACCCGCCGGCCACGGCGCCGTTCCCGTTTCCGCTCAATCCGGAGGCGGCGAAGCTGCACAGCATCCACTCGCGCAACGGCCCCGGGACGGCCGATGCCCTGGCGAAGATTCGCGAGGCGGTCGGGCCGGATTCATTCCTGGTCGGCGAGATCTTCCTGCCGAGCGACGAGGTCGGTCCTTACCTCGAGCATCTCGACCGCTTCTTCGTCTTCGAGCTGCTCTTCTCACCGATGGACCGGGCTGCCATCGCCGCTGCGCAGAAGCACGGCACGGGCCCCGCATGGGTCATGTCAAACCACGACTTCGGCTGGCTCGCGTCGCGGGTCGGCCCGGAGCACGTCGAGGAGGCGCTCGAGCTGCTCCTGTCGCTGCCGGGGACGGTCTTCCTCTACCAGGGCGACGAGTTCGGGATGGAGAACGGGCCGGACACCGGGGGCGACCGCTACGGGCGCGACGCCTACCGCGCGCCGCTCGACTGGAGCATCCGCACACCGTTGCTCGAGAAGACGCGCCAACTGATCGCCGAGCGGCACAAGTTCATGTGTCAAAAGTGACGCGCCCGGAAACGACAAAATCGGGATGGAGGGAAGTCGTACAGCCGCCACGATGGCGGCGAGCCTCGTACTACTAGCGCTCATCGCGCTCACAGGCTGCGGCTTCGAGGAGGAGAACAAGGTCGGGAGCGGCCCGACGGTGACCTTCTACGCGTTCAACGAGCCCGGCGGCGCGTTCGAGAAGACGCTCAACGACTGCAGCAAGCAGGCGAACGGCCGCTACTCGCTGGAGTACAACAGGCTCCCCACAGACGCCGACCAGCAGAGAGAGCTGGTCGCGCGTCGGCTCGCAGCGGAGGACTCCGACATCGACATCATCGGGATGGATGTCATCTGGACAGCGGAGTTCGCCGAGGCAGGATGGATCCTGCCATGGGAGGGTCCACGTGCCGAGTTTGCCAAGGAGGGCAAACTCGACGGGCCTCTGAGCACCGCCGAGTACCAGGGCAAGCTCTGGGCGGCCCCGTTCACGTCGAACACGCAGCTCCTCTGGTACCGCAAGGACAAGGTCAAGGAGCTTCCCAAGCACTACACGTGGGACGACCTGATCGACATCGCGCACGACGACGGGAGCAGCATCCAGGTCCAGGCGGCGCGCTACGAGGGCTACACGGTCTGGATCAACTCGCTGATCGCTTCCGCCGGCGGGTCGCTCGTGGACGAGAACGGCGACGTCCAGGTCGACGACAGCGCCGAGCGCGCCGCGGAGATCATCAAGCGCGTGGCCGACGAGGCTGCGCCGGAGGGCATGTCGAACAACAAGGAGGACCAGGCGCGGCTCGGGTTCGAATCGGGCAGCTCCGACTTCGAGGTCAACTACACGTTCGTCTGGGCGAGCGCGGCCGAGGCCGGGACGCAGAAGACGATGGGCTTCGCGCGGTATCCCCGCGTGGACAAGGACAAGCCGAGCCAGGTGACTCTGGGCGGGATCAACCTGGGCATCAGCGCCTACTCGAAGCACCCCGACCTCGCGTTCGAAGCCGCCCAATGCATCGGCAAGCCGGAGAACCAGGTCATAGCCGCGGAGCTCGGCGGGCTCGCGCCGTCCACCGAGTCGGTCTACGCCGACCCGAAGGTCAAGAAGGCGTTCCCGTTCGGCAATCTGATGCAGCAGTCGATCGACGAGGGCGTGCCGCGGCCGGTCAACCCGGCGTACTCGGACATCTCGCTCGCGATCCAGAAGACGTTCCACCCGCCTGACGGCATCGACCCGGGATCGGTGGTCGACGAGCTGAAGGACAAGCTCGACAAGGCAGCCGAAGGGAAGATCTTCTGATGGCCGCGGCGCCGACGGCCAGGGCCAAGGAGGAGCGGAAGCTCGCGTGGATGCTGTGCGCGCCCGCGGTGATCGTGATGCTGCTCGTCACCGCGTACCCGATCGGCTACGCGATCGTCCTGTCGCTCCAGAAGTACGACCTTCGCTTCCCGGACGAGAAGGAGTTCGTCGGACTTGCGAACTACGGCGACGTGCTCAGCTCGAGCACGTGGTGGTCGGCCATCTTCAACACGCTGGTCATCACGATCTCGTCGGTCACGCTCGAGCTGGTGCTCGGGATGCTGATCGCGCTCGTGATGCACCGCGCGATCTTCGGACGCGGGCCGGTGCGCGCCGCGATCCTGATCCCGTACGGGATCATCACCGTCGTCGCGGCATTCGCGTGGCGGTACGCGTTCGACCCCGCGACCGGCTTCGTCCAGGGGCTGCCGCTCGTCTCGGACACCGCGAACCCGCTGGGCGAGCGCAGCGGCTCGTTCGTGGTGATCGTCATGACCGAGGTGTGGAAGACCACGCCGTTCATGGCGCTCCTGCTGCTCGCAGGCCTCGCGCTCGTCCCTGAGGAGCTGGGTGAGGCGGCGAAGGTGGACGGCGCCGGGCCGATCCAGCGCTTCTTCCGCATCACGGTGCCGTTGATGAAGCCGGCGATCCTGGTCGCGCTGCTCTTCCGCACGCTCGACGCGTTCCGCGTCTTCGACACGATCTTCATCCAAACGAGGGGGGCGAACGACACCGAGTCGGTGTCGATCCTGGGCTACAACGTCCTGATCAACCGGGTGAACCTCGGCCTGGGCTCGGCCGTGTCCGTGTTGATCTTCATCTGCGTGATCCTGATCGCCACGCTGTTCGTCAAGGGCCTCGGCGCCTCGACCGCGCAGCAGAGGGGGGAGACCTAGGTGGATACATCCGCGCGCGAGAAGGTGCTGTGGTCGATCGGGATCCTCGTCGTGCTGCTGTACGCGCTGATCCCGGTGCTCTGGATTACGTCGCTGTCGCTCAAGCCGACCACCGAGATCGGCGACGGGAAGTTCATCCCCCAGACGTTCACGCTCGACAACTACGACCAGATCTTCTCGACGAACCTGTTCAACGCGGCGCTCGTCAACTCGATCGGGATCGCCACGATCTCGACGCTGATCTCGATCGTCCTGGCGTCGATGGCGGCCTACGCGCTCTCGCGGCTCGACTTCCCCGGCAAGACGCTGATCCTGTCCGGCGCGCTCGCGATCGCGATGTTCCCGGCGATCTCGATCGTCGGCCCGCTGTTCGACATGTGGCGCTCGCTCGGGCTCTTCGACACCTGGGCCGGGCTGATCATCCCGTACCTCACCTTCACGCTCCCGCTCGCGATCTACACGCTCTCGGCGTTCTTCCGCGAGATCCCCTGGGAGCTCGAGCAGGCGGCGCGCGTGGACGGCGCGACGCCCTTCCAGGCGTTCCGCAAGGTGATCGTGCCGCTGGCCGCGCCGGGCGTCTTCACCAGCGCGATCCTCGTCTTCATCTTCGCGTGGAACGACTTCATCTTCGCCAACACTCTGACCTCGACCGAGAACGCCCGCACGGTGCCGGCGGCACTGGCGTTCTTCACAGGCGGCTCTCAGTTCGAGGACCCGACCGGCGCGATCTCCGCGGCCGCGGTCGTGGTCACGATTCCGATCATCATCATGGTCCTGATCTTCCAGCGGCGGATCGTCGCTGGCCTGACAGCCGGGGCCGTCAAGGGTTAATGACCGCTCCCTCATTCATGCACCCACGGATGACGCCGCAGACACGGCGCTGGATGACCACCCACGGCATCGCCGATAGCGCTGCTATCGGCTTCGCCGCGTGCGGCCCCCAGCTTGGTCTGCGTCGCCCCCGCGGGCACCTGAACTCAGGACCGATCACCTAGGAGGAGAACGAATGGCCGAGATCACGCTCGAGGGCGTCACGAAGCGCTATCCCGACGGCTTCGAGGCCGTCAAGGGAATCGACCTGAACGTCGAGGACGGCGAGTTCATGATCCTCGTCGGCCCGTCCGGCTGCGGAAAGTCGACCGCGCTGCGGATGATCGCCGGCCTCGAGGACATCACCGACGGCGAGCTCAAGATCGGCGACTCCGTCGTGAACGACATCGCGCCCAAGGACCGCGACGTCTCGATGGTCTTCCAGAACTACGCGCTCTACCCGCACATGTCGGTGCGCGACAACATGGCGTTCCCGCTCAAGCTCCGCAAGATGGAGAAGGAGGAGATCGACAAGCGCGTGACCGAGGCGGCGAAGGTGCTCGACCTCGAGCAGCACCTCGACCGCAAGCCGTCCCAGCTCTCGGGCGGCCAGCGCCAGCGGGTTGCGATGGGGCGCGCGATCGTGCGCGAGCCGGCCGCCTACTTGATGGACGAGCCGCTGTCGAACCTCGACGCGAAGCTGCGCGTCCAGATGCGCACCGAGGTCTCGCGTATTCAGCAGCGGATGGGCACGACGACGGTCTACGTCACGCACGACCAGACGGAGGCGATGACGCTGGGCGACCGCGTCGCGGTCATGCGTGCCGGGGAGATCCAGCAGGTGGACACGCCGATGGAGCTCTACAACAAGCCGAAGAACCTGTTCGTGGCCGGGTTCATCGGCTCGCCGGCGATGAACTTCATGCCCGCGACGGCGGAGGGCGGCAAGCTCAAGCTGCCGATGGCCGAGGTCGACATGCCCGAGGGCGCCGACGCGAAGGGCGAGGTGATCGCAGGTATCCGGCCGGAGCACTTCGAGGACGCGAAGCTCGTGGACGAGTCGGTCCGCTCGCGCGGGGAGACCTTCAAGGCCAAGATCGACGTGCTCGAGTCGATGGGCTCCGAGCTGTACGTCCACTTCAACATCGAGGGGCATGGGGGCGTGCAGTCGCAGGAGCTCGAGGAGCTCGCACAGGACGCCGGCGCGGCGGACCTTCCGTCGAGCGAAGCCGGGCGGGTGACCGCGCGGCTCTCAGCCGAGTCGGGCGCGCAGCAGGGACAGGAGATCGAGCTCTGGATCGACGTCCCGCACATCCAGCTGTTCGACCAGAACGACGGCCGCTCGCTCAGGGCGCGCTAGCGCAGCTCCTCGCGCAGGCGCTCGATCACCTGCTCGTCCCAGGAGTGCGTGCGCAGCAGCATGTAGCGCAGGCCTGAGATCGCCATGTAGGCCTCGGTCTCGGTCCGCTTGCCGATCAGGTCGGCCTCGCGCAGCATCGCGACGACCGGCTCGTACTCGTCGCGGAACCAGCGCTCGGCGACCTCGCGCCGGTCGAGCGGCTCGCGCAGCTCCTGGATCACGCGGAAGCCCCACGCCTCGACCTGCTCCGCGAGCATCGCGAAGCCGGTTTCGTCGCCGAGCTTGATCTGCTGCCGTGCCTCGTTCGGCAGCGGCACGCGCTCGAAGAAGAGGCGCTCGTGGCTCTTGAGCGGCAGGTCGTGCGGCGTGATCTTACGGTCGGCGCCGAGCTCCGTGAAGACCTCGGTCACGTACGCGTCGATGTCGGGCAGGCCCTGAGCGCGCGCGATCGAGACGCGGTGGTGGCCGTCCTTCACGAAGTGGACCTCGCCGATCCGGTAGACGTCGATCGGCGGGAACGCCTCGCCGCGTCTCGCGGCCGTCGCCATCCGCTCCCAGCGCTTGCGCGTGCGGCGCGACGTGGGGCGGAAGCTGCGGTCGAAGTCGCGCGTGCGGTCCACCGAGCCGACGATCGAGTCGAGCGCGATCGTCTGGAGGCCCAGGTACCGCTCGCCGCGATGGCCGAGCGCCTCGACCACCTCCTCGAACGGCAGGATCACGTGGAAGTCCGCCGGCTCGCGGCGCAGTCGTGCCGCCAGCCTCTCCAGCACGCGCCTTCTACGCGCGCGCGAGAAGTCGGTCTGGGCGTCGAGCGGAGGCGAGCCGGTGTCGCGGAACGCGGGAGTCATGTCCCAAATCTTCCCGCGGGGGCTCGCCATGAACCACGGCGAGCCCACGTGCGCCGCCGCGTGACGCGCGGCAGCGCACGTCTCCGGCTCTACCGTTCGCGACGTTCTCGGTCTCGTACGGCCTTCGTCGCTGTCACGGCGCTCAACGCACCGATTGCCTCGCTCAGTGCCCCGTCGTACGCCACGATCGCTTCGGACATCTCCTCGTCACCGGGCATCGACATATCGACAAGGTGACCATTCGCAGCCGGCGACTCTCCGTGCTCCTCGCCGACGGCGATCCCTGCGGCCACAAGGGCCGGCGTTACCTGCCGGATGCGCTTCTGCGACTCCCGCTTCCGCTTCTTTCTCGCTTCCTTCACCTTCGGCCGCGTCTTCTCTTGCTGCTCTTTCAGCTTTGCGAGCGTTTGCTTGACCGTCTCGTGCTGAATCTCGAGCTGGGTGTCAGCGACCGCGAAGCGGGTCTTGACGAAACTTTCGCCAGCCTTCCATGCAACCGGTGAGACAGCACCGATGAGCACGGCCCAGGCCAAAGTGTCGGGCCTGTCTGCGATACCGCCCAGGAAGGCTGCGATCCCGCCGGGCGGATCGGTGTTGTCGAGCGAGTTGATGACGATCAGGAAGGTCGGAGCGGCGATCGCACTCGTGGTGAGGCGACCGAAGATCCCGATGTCGACCCGCGGGCCGGTCGGTCCCCCGAACTCCGCCGGGCCACGCGTTCGCTTGGGGACATGCGACGGCTCTTCGATATTCCACCGGCTGCGGATCATCTCCAATATGAGCCCGCCGGCGGCGCCCGCGATGTACGCGGCCGACCATGCACCGACGTCCGAGGGGGCAACGGTTTCGAGTAGCACGTACGGCCCCCCGAACACCAAGATCCCGACGACCCATGGCCAGAGCGCAACTCCCGCGGTCAAGGCCGCCCGGCCCAGCGCTCCGGCAGCGATCGCTATCGCCTGCGCGCCCCATTTCACTGCGAGCCACGCGCCGCGGACGACCGTCAAGAACGCCTTGCCGACCGCCGTCGCTGCCGTCGCAATGGCTCCGCCAATGGCTGGAAGGGGATTCTTCATTGTCCCTCGCGATCTGCGGTCGAGCGGAGCTGGCGCGCGACCGCCAGTTGGATAAGGCCAGTACGTCGAACGTAACCCAGCTAGTGCAGACGCGCCAGCAATTAAGTCAAATAGGTGCTAATTTCGGGTCTTGTACGGCCGGGTCGAAGTTCGAAGCTTCCTCCGCGGTAGTTGCAAACACATCGGAGGAATTCATGCCTCAGGGAACTGTCAAGTTCTTCAGTGACGAGAAGGGTTTCGGCTTCATCACGCCCGACGAGGGCGGCAAGGATTTGTTCGTCCACCACACCGCGATCGTGGCCGAGGGCTTCCGCTCGCTTCAGGACAACCAGCGCGTCTCCTATGACGAGGAGGCCGACGCCAAGGGTCCGCGCGCGGTAAACGTTCAGGTCCTCTAAGACCCGCTCAGTCGAGCTTTGGAAGGGCCCGCGTTCGCGGGCCCTTTCTTTTGGGTGCGTCGGTACTCTCCATTGAGACGTTCCACGCTGGGTGCTCATGCTTCTCGCGCCCCCTGTGGTCCGGAACGAGAAGCTGCAAGGACGGTTCAGATGACGGAGGAGTCTCCGGCAAAGCGTGGCGACGCCGCGTGGAAGGAACAGCGCGACGCCGTGGCACGCCGCAACGCGGAGGCACAGAAGCGCGGCCAGGACAAGAAGCAGTCGCGCGCGACGATGGACGCTGCACACGACCGTGCAGAGCGCGACCGTGAAACCGAGCAGTTGCGCAACCTGAACGCGCAAATCGACAAGCGGAAGGCGCGCGGCGCGCGCTAGCCGACTTCGCTGCTACCGTCCGGGCACGGGCGGACATTCCGCCCGCGAGGTTCTCGTCTCCTTTCCGCACAGCGCTCTGGGGCCATTGGACTTCCCAGATCGAGCGGCCGCCGGCCGCGAGTAAAGGAGTACAGATGTCAACACGATCATTCGCCGATCTCGGCGTGTCGAAAGACGTGGTGAGCGCGCTACGCGCGCAAGGCGTCACGAAGCCGTTCCCGGTCCAGGCGCAGGTCGTGCCGGATGTGCTCGACGGCCGCGACGTGCTCGTCAAGTCGCCGACCGGCTCGGGCAAGACGCTCGCCTTCGCCGTTCCGCTCGTCGAGCTGATCGAACGCGCCGACCGCAAGGCGGCGGCACTCGTCCTGGCCCCGACGCGCGAGCTCGCGCTCCAGATCGTCGAAGAGACAAAGCCGCTCGCGCGGGCGCGCGGGCTGCACGTCGCTGCCGTCTACGGCGGCACCGGCTTCGGCGCCCAGGTCGCGGCGGTGCGCAAGGCGCACATCGTGGTTGCGACCCCCGGCCGGCTGGAGGACCTGCTTTCGCGCGGGGACATCCACCTCGGTCACGTCCGGATCGCGGTCCTCGACGAGGCCGACCGGATGCTCGACATGGGGTTCCGCCCGCCCGTCGATCGAATCCTCGGCCAGACGCCGAAGGACCGCCAGACCCTCTTCTTCTCGGCCACGCTCGACGGTGAGGTCGGCCGGCTCGCGAGCGCGTACACGCGCGACGCCGCGCGGCACGAGCACAAGCCGGCGGGCACGCGGGCCGGACGCACCGAGCATCGCTTCGTCGAGCTCCGGCACGAGGACAGGCTCGACACGCTGATCGAGCACCTCGGCGACGGCGACCGGGGCCGGACGCTCGTGTTCGTTCGTACGAAGCGCGGCGCCGACCGGCTCGTGAAACGGCTCAAGTCTCGCGGTGTCGTCGCCGTGGCGATGCACGGCGACAAGACGCAGGGCCAGCGGGAGCGCGCGCTGCGCAGCTTCCACTCGGGCGCTGCGGACACGCTCGTTGCAACCGACGTCGCAGCACGCGGGATCGACGTCGACGACGTGACGCATGTGATCAACTTCGATGCACCCCCGGACCGTGATTCCTACGTGCACAGGGTGGGAAGGACCGCGCGTGCAGGACGCGACGGTGTCGGGATAACGTACGTACTAGGTGAGCAAGTGAGGGACGTGCGCGAGATAGCCCACGGACTTCGCCTTCATCGAGAATTCGACGGAAGGTAGACCCATGACAGACGACGTTCAGCCCGTTGCGCACGAGACGCGCGACCGCATCATCCTCACCGTGATCACGGTACTGCCGATCGTGTCGCTGGCGATCGTCGGCTGGCAACTCTGGGAGCAGGCGCTCCACACCAGCGACCTGATCGTCTTCGCGATCGTCTATCCCCTAACCGGGCTGGGCATCACGGTCGGCTTTCATCGCTACCTGACGCACCGCAGCTTCAAGACGACGCGACCCGTACGGGTGGCGTTCGCGATCCTCGGCTCGGCCGCCGTCGAGGGGCCAGTGATCTCGTGGGTCGCCGACCATCGCAAGCACCACACCTACTCGGACGAGCCGGGTGACCCGCACAGCCCGCACGTCGGCCACGGCGGCGGCCTGAGGGGCACAATCCGCGGACTGGCGCACGCCCACCTCGGCTGGCTCTACGACCACTCACAGCGGGCCCTCAGGACGCGCTACGCGCCGGATCTGATGAACGACCCGCTGATCCGCTTCGTCGATCGCACGTTTGTGCTGTGGGTGTTCGCCGGGCTCGCCGTGCCGTTCGGGCTCGGCTGGGCGATCGGCGGCTCGCTCCACACAGCGCTGACGGGACTCCTGTGGGGCGGCCTGGTCCGGATGTTCGTGCTTCACCACGTGACCTACTCGATCAACTCGATCTGCCACTTCTTCGGCCGCCGTTCCTTCGACACCGACGACCACTCGCGCAACGTCGCGTGGCTCGCGCCGATCTCGTTCGGCGAGTCGTGGCACAACAACCACCACGCGTATCCCACGTCCGCGCACCACGGCCATCGCTTCTGGCAGGTCGATCCTGGCGCCATGCTGATCTGGACCCTGGAGAAGCTCGGGTTGGCCTGGGACGTCGTTCGCGTAAAGCCCGCTTAACGCGCCGAAAAACAGCAGAGCCGGGTGTCCCCGGAGTAGGGTAAGCCGTGATGGCCCCGGACATCCGGCTCGCCGGGCTCGCAAAGTCGTACGGAGCGGTCGAAGCTGTCCGCGACGTCGATCTCGAGATCGCCGCGGGCGAGTTCTTCACGATGCTTGGCCCATCCGGGTCGGGCAAGACCACCACTCTGCGCCTGATCGCCGGGTTCGAGCGCCCCGACGCGGGCCGGATCGAGCTCCAGGGGAACGACGTGAGCGACGTGCCGCCGTACTCGCGCAACGTCAACACGGTCTTCCAGGACTACGCCCTATTCCCGCACATGAGCGTGCGCGAGAACGTCGAGTACGGCCTGCGCGTGAAGAGGGTGGCGAAGGACGAGCGCAGGAAGCGCGCGGAGGAGTCGCTCGACATGGTCCGCCTGTCGGGCTACGGCGATCGCAAGCCCGGCCAGCTTTCGGGCGGCCAGCGCCAGCGTGTCGCGCTCGCGCGCGCGATCGTCAACCGGCCGGCGGTGCTGTTGCTCGACGAGCCGCTCGGCGCGCTCGACCTGAAGCTGCGCCAGCAGATGCAGGTCGAGCTCAAGCAGATCCAGGGCGAGGTCGGGATCACGTTCGTCTACGTGACTCACGACCAGGAGGAAGCGCTGACGATGAGCGACCGGATCGCCGTCTTCAACGAAGGGCGGATCGAGCAGCTCGGCGCGCCGAACGACGTCTACGAGAAGCCGGCGAACCTGTTCGTTGCCGGCTTCGTCGGCGTATCCAACGTGCTCGAGCGCGACGGCAAGCGCTTCACCGTCCGCCCCGAGAAGATCCGCATCCTCGGCGAGGGAGAGGCCTCAGACGGCTACCGCGTCGAGGACGGGACCGTCAGCGACGTGAGCTACGCGGGGATGATCACACGCCTCCGCGTCGAGCTGGACGCAGGCGGAGAACTGCAGGTAGTACGGCAGAACCTGGAGACGACGTCGCAGGACGCGCTCGAGGAACAGGGCCGCAAGGTGCGGCTGGGATGGCGCGACGTCCACACGTACGCCATCGAAAAAGAGAAAGAGGAGGGATCGTGAGGTTTGGAGTCGCGAAGTACGCCTTGCTTGCGTTCATCGCCGTCGTCCTAACTGGCTGGACGCTCGCTTTCGCGGGCTGTGGCGACGACGATGACGACGGCGGCAGTAGCGCCGCTGAGAGCGACATGCTCCAGTCACTAGGGAAGGGCGAGGGCGAGGTCGACATGATCGTGTGGTCCGGCTACGCCGAGGACGGCTCGACCGACCCGGACGTCGACTGGGTCACGCCGTTCGAGAAGAAGACCGGCTGTCAGGTCAACCAAAAGGTCGGCAACACCTCGGACGAGATGGTCACGCTGATGCGAACGGGCAACTACGACACCGTCTCGGCGTCCGGTGACGCCACATTGCGCCTGGTGGCGGGCGGCGACGTGGATCCGGTGAACGTGGATCTCGTGCCGAACTACAAGGACATCTTCCCGGCGCTGAAGGACCAGCCGCACAACACGGTCGACGGGGTCCACTACGGCATCCCGCACGGCCGCGGGGCGAACCTGCTGATGTGGAACACGGACGAGATCAAGGGCAACCTCGACAGCTGGGCGGAGGTGTTCGACAACAGCGACAAGTACAAGGGCAAGGTCACTGCCTATGACAGCCCGATCTACATCGCCGACGCGGCGATCTACCTGAAGAGCGCACGGCCGGAGCTCGGAATCGAGAATCCGTACGAGCTCGACGAGGATCAGTTCAACGCCGCTGTCGACCTGCTGAAGCAGCAGCGCGAGAACATCGGCGACTACTGGTTCGCGTACACGGAGGAGCAGAACGGGTTCGCCAATGGCGACCTCAACATCGGCCAGGCGTGGCAGTACACGGCCAACCTGCTCACCGACGCCGACGTGCCGGTGAAGACGACCCTGCCCAAGGAGGGCTCGACGGGCTGGTCCGACACGTGGATGCTCTCGTCGGAGGCGAAGCACCCGAACTGCGCCTACATGTGGATGGACTGGATCGTCTCCCCGGAGGCGAATGCAGAAGTGGCGGAGTGGTTCGGCGAGGCGCCGTCGAACAGCAAGTCGTGCGCCTTGACGGCGCAGAAGGACTTCTGCGAGGTCTACCACGCAGATGACGAGGCGTACTTCGACCGCGTGTCGTACTGGACAACCCCGCAGGCGGACTGCGGTGACGACCGCGGCGCCGTGTGCAAGGACTACTCGGAATGGGTGCAAGCCTGGACTGAGGTGAAGGGATAGAGGCAGCCTCTGTCCCTGCAAGGGCGTCGGTCACCCGCAGGGCGACCGACGCCCTCTGGCGCAGGCCCCGCCTGCAGCTCTCATTGCTGCTGGCGGGGCCCGTCGGCTGGCTGCTGATCGCATACATCGGGTCGCTCGTCGTTCTCTTCGTGGCGGCGTTGTGGCGACTCGACCCCTTCACCGCCGAGATCGTCAAGGACCTCGGCTTCCAGAACTTCGAGACGCTCTGGCAGGAGGACGTCTACCGCGAGATCGCCCAGCGCACGGTGATCATCGCGGCGCTCGTGACGGTCGCGGACGCGCTGCTGGCGTTCCCGATCGCCTTCTACATGGCGAAGGTCGCGCGGCCGCGTGTGCGCGCGGTGATGCTCGTGATGGTGCTCATGCCTCTGTGGTCGAGCTACCTCGTGAAGGTCTACGCGTGGCGGACGATCCTGAACGAGGAGGGCATCCTCAACTGGCTGCTCGACCCGTTCGGGGCGGAGGGGCCGGGCTTCGGCAACGTCGCCACCTGGCTCGTCTTCACCTACCTGTGGCTGCCGTTCATGATCGTCCCGATCTACGCGGGACTCGAGCGGATCCCGAACTCACTGCTCGACGCCTCGGGTGATCTCGGCGGGCGGCCCTGGATGACGTTCCGCAGGGTCGTCCTGCCGCTCGCGTTCCCCGCCGTCGTCGCCGGCTCGATCTTCACGTTCTCCCTGACGCTCGGCGACTACATCACGCCGACGCTCGTGTCGAGCACCCAGTTCATCGGCAACGTTGTCTACGACAACGTCGGTGTGGCGAACAACCTGCCGCTCGCGGCGGCATTCGCGACCGTGCCGGTAGCGATCATGATCGTCTACCTGTTCGTGGCCAGGCGCCTCGGAGCGTTCGAGAACCTCTGATGTACGTCACGGGCCGCACGAAGCTGCTGTTGCGGATCGGCACCGCGATCACGCTTCTATTCATCTACTTCCCGTTGATGGTGATCTTGCTGTACGCGTTCAACGAGAAGAAGGTCCAGACGTGGCCGATCGACGGCCTGACGACCGAGTGGTTCGACAAGGCGTTCAACAACCCCGGCGTCCGCGACGCCCTGTGGATGTCGATCAAGGCAGGCCTCGGCGCCACCGCGATCGCGCTATTCCTCGGGACGTGTGCGGCGATGGCGGTCGCACGCCACCGGTTCTTCGGTCGCGAGACGATCTCTTTCCTCGTCATCCTGCCGCTGGCGCTGCCGGGCATCGTGACCGGGATGGCGTTGAACGCGACCTTCAACGAGGTGCTCGAGCCGTTCGGCGTCGAGTTCGGGCTTTTCACGGTCATCGTCGGCCACGCCACGTTCTGCATCGTCGTCGTCTACAACAACGTCGTCGCGCGATTGCGAAGAGTCGGGGGGTCACTGGAGGAGGCCTCCGCCGACCTCGGGGCGGACACCTGGCAGACGTTCCGCCTCGTCACGCTGCCGTCGCTGCGCTCGGCGATGCTGGCCGGCGCGCTGCTCGCGTTCGCGCTGTCGTTCGACGAGATCATCGTCACGAACTTCACGGTGGGTCCCGACCAGACGCTGCCGATCTGGATCTTCACCAACATTGCGCGTCCGAATCAGCTCCCGATCGTGAACGTGGTCGCCGTGCTGGTGATCCTGCTCTCGATGATCCCGGTGTACTTCGCGCAGCGGCTCACGCGCGAGCGGGACGACGAGCCGGGCGTCGTGCCCGTCCCGGCGGCCGGCGGGCACTAGGGCCGGGGTCAGGCCGCGGCGACCTCGGCGCTCGTGCCGCGGTGGCGCGCGTACATCTCGAGCACGTACTTGAAGGCGGGCCGCTCCGTGAGGCCGTCGCGCCAACGCTTCAGGTCCTGGGGGTCGCGCGCGGGGTCGACCTGGTGGTAGGGGAACTCGGGCGGACGCACGAGCGGTGACAGGATCGCCGCAGCCGTCAGGTCGGCGACCGTGAACGAGTCGCCGACGAGGTAGCCGGACGGGCCGCGCTCCGACTCGATCCGGTCCATCGCCGCGACCACGGTCGCGCGCCCCTCAGCCGCGCGCTCCGGGTTCACCGCGTATTTCTGGCGCACCACACGGTTGACCACCGGGTAGAAGACCTTCAGCGCGTTACCGCCCCTTCGCTTGTCGGTGCCCATCGCCTCCGCCATCAGCTCCGGGTGCTCGAGAAGGGGGTCGAACATGACACGCCGGAGCTCGTGGGCGCAGTGCTCGTCGAAGAATTCCTCCAGCTCGAGGGCGCGCTGACGCTCATCCGGGTCCCGTGGGTAGAGCGGTGGCTCCGGCCAGCGATGCTCGAGTTGCTCAATTATTCGCGTCGAATCGCCGATTCTGGTCCCATCGATATCGATTACGGGGAGGGTCGACGTTCCACCGCGTAGAAGCCTGGCGCGAACCGGCTGCATCCCCGGGAGCACGGATCGCCGTTTATGAGGAATTCCCTTGTAGTCCAGCGCCCAGCGGGCCTTCTCGTTGAAATGCGAGATGTCCAGGTGCCAGAGGGTCGGGATGGTCATTAGCGCCAAAACTACTCTGGTGCTGATCGCCCTTGCGCTGATGGCGCCCGCGCCGGCGCTCGCGGCCGAGATCCGCGAACAGCCGGCCGACGCGGCCCGGACGGAGGTCGTGCGCGTCGAGTGGACGGGCGCTTCGGCGAACGAGGTCGTCGTCGAGCGCAGGTATGGCCTGTGGTGGGTGGCCGCGGGGACCGCGACGCCCGAGCAGGAGGGCGACGACGCCTGGTCGGCGAGTTGGCAGCCCGGCCGCGATGCTGCTTCCGGCGCGCACCGGATCAGGATCGAGGCGGCGGGGGAGACCCTGCTCTCAGACGAGTTCCAGGTCCGGCCGTGCGAGTGCGTGATCCCCGGGTTGCTGCGGTGGAAGTGGCGCAAGGGCCGCTTCCGGCTGAACGTCAGGGCCGAGTACGTGCCGGCGGGCTTCGGGGAGTTCCGCCTGCCGGGGGCCAGGGTCCGGACCGGGCGGCCGGTGGTGCGCGTCCTACGGGATGGGCGCCGGATCGGCAGCGTGCGGCTTCGCTACAGGGATGGCGCCTTCCGGGGAACGTGGCTGACGCTGCGGCGGGCGCGGGCCTCGGTGGTATTCAGGCTCGTGTCGCTGGCCGACGGCGTCGGTAACAGCTAGACGAGCGCGCGCTGGGCGCGGCGGTCGTAGCGCTCGATGTCTTCCTCGTCGAAGACGCCGGAGCTAGTCGCGCCGCAGTCCGGGCAAGCGAGCTCGATCTGCTCGCAGCGGCAGTAGCCGATCGCCAGGCGGGCGTTGATCTCTACGTGACCCGACCCGCAGGCGGTGCAGATGTGAAGTTCGGTGGTGCCCATTTCTCTAAGTCCTTCGGCAATTAAGAACAGGACTTGAATCCAGTTCTCACTCCAAGGAACGTCGGGAGAGCGCCAAAGTTGCCGTGGCAACATGAACGCTTGATTAGGAAGGTTCGCTTCCCGGGCCCGGCTCCCTGCCGGAGCCTCTACATACGGTGTACCCCACGTGGCGAGTTCGTCACATGCCTATTCGTCCAGGTTGACACCGCCCATTGGTCTAGTTCGCTTGGCTCCTCGCGCCCTCTTCCTAGTCGCCATCGCAGTCGGCTCCGTGCAGTTCGGCGCCGCTCTGGCGCGCACGCTGTTCGACGACGCGGGGCCCGCAGGGACGGTGTTCGTACGCGTCGGTATCGCTGCGGTCGTGCTCATGCTGCTCTGGCGCCCCGGCTTCCGCGGCCATGCCCGGGACGAATGGCGGCTGGTGGCCGCGTTCGGCGTGTCGCTGGCGGTTATGAACCTCTGCTTCTACGAGGCGCTCGACCGGATCCCGCTCGGCCTGGCCGTCACATTCGAGTTCGTCGGGCCGCTCGGGGTCGCGCTCGCGGGCTCGCGCCGGTGGCTCGACCTGGCGTGGGTCGCGCTAGCCGCGGGCGGGATCCTGCTGATCGCCTCGCCGGGGACGAGCGACCTCGACGCGCTCGGCATCGCATACGCCCTGGCCGCCGGCGGCGCGTGGGCCGCTTACATCCTGCTGAGCGCCCGCACGGGCCGCGTCTTCCCGGGCGGGAGTGGGCTCGCGCTCGCGATGTGCGTCGCGACTGCGTTGCTCTTGCCCCTCGGGATTGCCGACGCCGGCGACGCGCTGCTCGACCCAGACGTTCTGCTGATCGGCGCGGCGGTCGCGATGCTGTCGTCCGCGATCCCGTACTCGGCCGAGCTCGAAGCTCTCCGGCTGATGCCCGAGCACGTCTTCGGTGTGCTGCTCAGCCTGGAGCCCGCCGTCGCCGCACTCGCCGGCTACCTCGTGCTCGGCCAGGATCTGGGCGCGCGCGATCTCGTCGGCATCGCCCTCGTGATGGCTGCGACGGCGGGCGCCGTGGCGGGCACGCGCGCGCCGATTCCGCGTGACGCGTAGGCGATAATTCGCGTGTGACCAGCGAAGAGGATCCGACCACCCGCGAGCTCAGGCTGAAGCAGTTGCAGAGGGAGCAGGAGGAACGTGAGGCCGCCGAGCAGGGCTACACGGAGGAGGACACGGGCACGCACGACGCCCGTGCCGCGAAGGCGGCCTATCTGCGGAAGAAGCTCGAGGAGCGCGCGGAGGCCGAGCGCAAGGCCGGCGACGATTAGCCGCTAGGCGGCGCGCCGAGCGAGCTCGATCATCAGGCGCACGCCGAAGCCGGAGGCGCCGTTGCCGACGTAGTTGCGCTTCATGCCCCACGCCGTGCCGGCGATATCGACGTGCACCCACGGCGTGTTGCCGACGAAGTTCTTCAGGAACTCGGCGCCCGCGATCGATCCCGCGGCCCCGGCCTCGCCGAGGTTCGAGATGTCGCCGTACTTGCCCTTGATCGCCTCGGCGAACTCGGGGTGGAGCGGCAGCCGCCAGCCTTCCTCGCCGGTCGCCTCGCCCGCCGCTTCGACGATGCCGTACCAGTCGTCGTCGTTCGAAAAGAGCCCGGCATACGTGTGGCCCAGCGCGACGATGATCGCGCCGGTCAGCGTGGCGAAGTTGACGACCCGCTCGACGCCCTGGTCGATCGCGTAACACAGCGCGTCGGCCAGGATCAGGCGGCCCTCGGCGTCGGTGTTGTTCACCTCGATCGTCTTGCCGTTCATCGCGGTGACGATGTCGCCCGGCTTGACCGCGTGCCCGCTCGGCATGTTCTCGGTGGCCGGCACGACCGCAGTGATCTGCGCGGACAGC
>Ga0114129_10005081_pt1 | contig 18522 bp, 11 predicted proteins | sample RhiMetdeltSRZDD1_FD_80071 | JGI IMG/M metagenome (GOLD analysis project Ga0114129, IMG submission 80071) | Populus rhizosphere microbial communities from Tennessee, USA - Rhizosphere MetaG P. deltoides SRZDD1 (version 2) (version 2) | ecosystem: Host-associated > Plants > Roots > Rhizosphere >...
CCACATCCGGTCGTCTCGAGCAGATACTTGTTCGTCGTCTGACCACCGTAGATGGTCCTCGCGATCACGCCCGCCTGCGCGGCGATGTTCGTGAACGAGAACCCCAGCTCCCTCGCGGTCGCATCCGCCAGGATCTCCGTCGCAAGGACACTCGCGAGCACGAGCGTTGGAGCGAGCACGAACCGTGGCGGAGCGTTCAAAGCGATCGCGAGTCGTCGCTTCCTTGGGAGGGAATTCATGAGGCGAGTCAGCATCCAAAGATCACCATTTGATCGTGATCTCCGCAGACGATGTGCTCGGCGGTAAACGAATCTCGACGAAACTCGCGCGAGAGCGCCAGCCCGATTCCCCCGCGCTCCACCGTCGATCATCGAGCTGGTTCACAGAACCTGCTGCGAGGCTGACCGCAGTCGGGGTGCGGTCCGTACGAAGGGCGACCATCGTGCGGGCGCGGCGCAGCGGCCCCCGGCCTTCGTGTGGTGCGTCGATGACGATGCGCGCTCCGGTTGGACTGTCCGACCACTCAATCCGACGAACCGAATAATCGCCTTCCTGATAGGCCATGGACAGGCCGTCGTCTTCATAAAGCTCGGCGCGAGCGCCATCGGCGGGATAGAGCGTCATCCGTAGTTCGGTGTTCTCGTTGATCTCGCCGACGTGCTGCACGACGGGCTGGTGAAAGACCGCACCACCGGCCCGGACGAAGATCGGAAGGGACGAGAGTGTGACGTCGAGAGTCACATCGCGGCCACCTTCGTACCGCCGTCCGGTCCAGTAATCGAACCACACGCCTTTCGGCAGATACAACGATCGCTCCCGCGCGGTTTCTTCGACTACGGGTGCGACGAGCAGGTCGCCGCCAAACATGAACTGGGTTTCGAGGTCGTACGTCCGCGGATCGTCAGGGAACTCGAGGAACATGGGACGCAAAGCGGGAATGCCGGTCACCGACGCCTCGCGCATCACGGTGTAGATGTGCGGCAGCAGCTCGTATCGCAACTCGATCGATCGCCGGTTGATCGCTTCGTGCTCGGCCCCATAGGACCACGGATCCTGGGGCGGCGTGCCGAACGCCGTATGGCTGCGCATGAAGGGCGAGAAGACCGCCGCCTGCAACCAACGCGTGTAGAGGTCGGCCGACGCGGCGCCCGCAAACCCTCCGATGTCGGCGCCCACGAACGGGAATCCGGAAACGCCGAGGCCCTCGAGCGTGGCGAGGCTGTCGGCGAGAGCGGACCACGTGCTGACGTTGTCGCCCGGCCAGACGGCAGCATAGCGTTGGCCACCTGCAAACGTGGCGCGCGTGAGCACGAATGCGCGCTCGCTCGGCCGCAGCCGACGCAGTCCTTCATAGGTCGCCCGACTCATCAACTGTCCGTACACGTTGTGAATCTCCCGATGATCCGTCAGACGACCTTCGTTGTCGTGACGCACTGTCAGCGGAAAGGTGCCCGCCGGATCGACGAAGACAGCCGGCTCGTTCATGTCATTCCAGATCCCGGCCACGCCGATATCGACCAGGGCTTTGTACAGGTTGCCCCACCACTCACGTGTCGCAGAACGGCTGAAATCCGGAAACACGCTGGGGCCTGGCGCACGGTCCGCCTGTGATGGCCAGACTGGCGCTTCGTACACGGTGCCGTCAGCGTTCGTGACGAAATGGTCTCCCGCAAGGCCGCTGTCGTACGGCGCGTATCCACGCTCCTTCTTCGGATGCGGATCGACGATCGTAACGATCCGAAAACCCCGGGCGCGGAGATCGCGAATCAGTTGAGCGGGATCGGGAAAGCGCTCGCGGTCCCAGGTGAACGGCTTGTAGCCATCCTGGTAATGAATGTCGAGCCAGATCGTGTCAGCCGGGATCCGTCGCTCCCGGAAATTGTCGGCTATGAAGCGAACCTGGCTATCGGGAAAGTAGCTGTAGCGGCACTGATGATACCCGAGCGCCCACAACGGAGGCAGCGGCATGTGTCCGGTCAGATCCGCGTAACGCCGAAGGACCTCCTTCGGAGTCGGGCCGTCGATGACGTAGTAGTTCAACTCGCCGCCATCGACGCCAAACGACAGCACTCCCGCAGATGTGTGACCGATGTCGAAGCTCGAGCGAAATGTGTTGTCGAGCAGGATGCCGTGCGCGTGTCCGTTGCGCAGCACCATGAAGAACGGAACGGACGCGTAAATTGGATCGGTGGACCCGTCGTACGCGTACGTGTCGCTGTTCCACATGACGTACGAGTAGCCACCGAGCTTCCTGCCACGTTTGTTCAGTCGTCCGTTCTTTTCTCCAAAGCCGTACACGAAATCGTCGTCTCGAAGGCGCTTCCACGTTCGGATCGTGGGCCCGGCGTACGCCGTGCCGTATGTTGGATCATCCGCCACGAGCGAGATCCCGTGACGGTCGAGAATCTCGAGACCGAACGGCTTCTGCTTGACGACAATGCGCAGCTTTTCCGTCTCGATGACCGACTCGCCCGATCCGGTCCGAATCGCGACGCGCGCCGGAGGACCCTGTTGGTTCAGGACAGCGTACGAGTGATCCCGACCGAAGTCGCGCCCGGGAACGAGACGGACCCGAACAATCTCGGGCGTCACGCTCGTGACGGCGAGCGCGACGGTCCCGCCGCGGTAAATGAGTCCCGTTGGGGTCCGTTCGGGACGTGGGAGCGTGTCGACCGCCGTCCACTGCGCCGGCGACGAGACAGGGAACAGCAGCAGAAAGACCCACGCCACCCACACGCGGTTGAGCGTTTTTGGCATGTGATCGTACTGGTTGTGTTCGTGTCGTAACATAGCTGCGTTCGACAAGGAAGGGAATTCCTATGAACGACTTGACACGCCGAAGGTTTCTGGAGCTGAGCGGTGGACTGGTAGCGGCTGGGGCGATCCGTCCTGACCAGACGGCGGGCTCACAACCCGCGACGACGCCGTTCGCTGCGCCGCGGATCGAAACGGTGCGGATTGCCTACGTCGGCATCGGCGGGCAGGGGTCCGGTCACGTGCGGAATCTCCTCAAGGTTCCGGGATGCCGCATCACCGCGGTTTGCGACATCAGACCCGAGCGCACCGACTGGGCCACGAAGGTGATTACCGAAGCGGGTCATCCGGCTCCGGCGGTCTACACACGCGGGCCGCGCGACTTCGAGCGGCTGTGCGAGACCGAGGATCTCGATCTCGTCTACAACGCCACACCATGGGAATGGCACGTCCCGATCATGCTGGCCGCGATGAAGAGCGGAAAGCACACGGCGACCGAGGTGCCCGCGGCAATGACGCTCGAGGACGGCTGGGCGATCGTCGACGCCGCCGAGAAGTTCCGCAAGCATTGCGTGATGATGGAGAACTGCAACTACGACCGCATGGAGATGATGGTCTTCAACATCGTTCGTCAGGGTCTCTTCGGCGAGCTGCTTCACGCCGAAGGCGGCTATCTGCACGATCTCCGGGCGATCAAGTTCGCCGACCAGGGTGAGGGGCTGTGGCGCCGCGCCTGGGCGATGAAGCTGAACGGCAATCTCTACCCGACCCATGGCCTCGGACCCGTCGCAAACTGCCTCGACATCAACCGTGGCGACCGGTTCGATCATCTCGTCTCGATGAGCGGACCGTCGCGCGGCCTCCAGGAATGGGCCGCCGCGCACCTTCCGGCAGATTCACCCAAACGGAAGGAGCAGTACGTCCTCGGTGACGTGAACATCAGCCTCCTCAAGACGACGAACGGCCGGACGATCGTCGTGCAGCACTGCACCAATCTGCCGCGTCCCTACAGCCGCATCCATCTCGTTCAGGGCACGAAGGGTCTCTTTCAAGGGTACCCGGATCGCGTGTACATCGAGGGGCGCGGCAAAGAGGATCAGTGGCAGCCGGCCTCGGAGCTGCTGGCGGAGTTCGAGCACCCGCTGTGGAAAGAGATGTCCCAGGCGGCGCAGGGCGCCGGTCACGGTGGGATGGATTACATCGAAGACTATCGCCTCATCAAATGCCTGCGCGAAGGCGTGCCGACCGACATGGACGTGTACGACGCCGCCGCGCTCAGCGCCGTCATTCCCTTGAGCGTTCGCTCGGTCGAGCACCGCGCCGAGTGTGTTCCGTTCCCCGATTTCACGCGAGGAAAGTGGAAGACCACCCCACCGCTCGGCATCGTGCACATGTGACTTGGCTCAAGGCTTAGGACTCTGGGCTTTAGGCACGGGTGTGCCGAAGAGTCGGGAACGGACTGGCCCAAAGCCCAAAGCCTTGAGCCCGAAGCCGACCTTCATGCCCACCGACCGCGCGATCGTCCTCGCCCGCGGGCTCGGAACGCGGATGCGCGCGGCCGATCCCGCCGCAACCCTCGACGACGCGCAGCGGCGCGCCGCGGACGCGGGCGTCAAGGCGATGATGCCGATCGGCGGCCGGCCGTTTCTCGATTACGTCCTCAGCTCGGTTGCCGATGCTGCAATCCGTCGCGTGGCATTGGTGGTCGCACCCGACCACGAAACGATTCGCGAATACTATCGACGCGAGGGACGGCCGGCGCGCATCAGTCTCGACTTCATCGTGCAGCAAGAGCCGCGCGGCACTGCCGATGCCGTCCTGGCGGCGGAAGCATGGACCGAAGATCACCCATTTCTGGCACTGAATGCGGACAATCTGTATCCCGTTCCCGTTCTCCGAGCAGTTGCCGACCTTTCGGAGCCGGGCCTTCCGGGCTTCGAACGAGAGGAGCTCATACGCTCCAGCAACATCGATCCCGATCGCGTGAAGGCGTTCGCACTCGTCGAGGTCGATGCCGGCGGTTACCTGACGCGCATTGTCGAGAAGCCATCGCCCGACGTCATCACGCGACATGCAGGGAACGCTCTCATCAGCATGAACGTGTGGCGGTTCGATAACCAGATCTTCGCGGCGTGCCGCGATGTTGCCCCGTCCGCGCGCGGCGAGCTCGAGCTGCCGGTGGCCGTCGGGCTCGCGATCAAACGAGGCGTCCGCTTCAAGGTCCTCGCGGCGGATGGACCGGTGCTCGATCTGTCGCGCCGGATGGATGCGTCCGAGGTCGCCCGGCGAGTCGTAAATATGCTTCCGCGACCATGAACGGCGAGAGTCTCGCGAGGCAGCTCGTGCAGCGTGGTCTCCCGGCAGGCGAAGGACCGGTCAAGGCTTCCCTTTTCGACTCGACGCTTCGCGCGCTGCGGGATCTCTCCGGCGCTCCCGCCGACCACGCGTGGTGGGTGCCTGGTCGCGTCGAGGTTTTCGGAAAGCACACCGACTACGCCGGAGGCCGTTCGCTCGTCGCGGCGGTGCCGCACGGTTTCGCCTTCGTGGCTCGACGTCGCAGCGACGCCAATCTGAGCGTCTTCGACGCGCGAACCGGCGAGAGCCTCTCCGAACCCGCGAGCAACGCATCGGCCCGCTGGCAGCACTACGTGGACGTCGTTCGCCGGCGGTTCGCGCGAAATTTTCCAGGCGCGGTCTTCGGAGCTGACGTCGTGTTCGCGAGCGATCTCCCGAGCGCGGCTGGCCTGAGCAGCTCCAGCGCGCTCGTCGTCGGCATCGCCGCCACGCTTGCCAGGGTTGCCGACCTCGACGTCCGTCCCGAATGGCAGCAGAACCTCCAAACACCGGTGGATATCGCTGGCTACTACGCGTGCATCGAAAACGGCGCGACGTTCGGCGCGCTCACCGGTGACGCCGGTGTCGGGACGCACGGCGGAAGCGAGGACCACGTCGCGATCATCTGCGGCGTTCCGCAGCATCTCTCGGCGTATGCGTTCGTGCCGATCCGTCACATCGCTGACGTCCGCGTTCCGGATGGCTGGCGCTTCGTCATCGCGTCGAGCGGTGTCAGAGCCGAGAAGACCGGCGCGGCCCGGACGGCCTACAACGATCTGTCTCGCGCAAGCGCGATCCTGCTCGAGCTGTGGAATCGCTTCGAGCGCCCTGCCGTGTCACTCGGCGCCGCGATGTCGTCCGATGCGGATGCTCCCGATCGCCTGCGCCGCATCGTCGAGCACACGCGAGTCGAGCGATGGACCGCTCGGGCGCTCGAGGCGCGTCTCGATCACTTTGTTCGTGAAGACGCACGTGTCGCCGGCGCGCTGGCCGCATTCCGGGACGTTGATACCAGGAGAATCGGTGAGCTCGCCGAAGCTTCACAGCGCGATGCAGAGACGCTCCTTCAGAATCAGAGCCCCGAGACGATCACGCTCGTGCAAGCTGCGCGGGAACTGTCCGCGCACGCGGCCTCCGCGTTTGGGGCGGGATTCGGGGGCAGCGCCTGGGCGCTCGTCGACAATGCGGATGCTGATGCGTTCGGGCGCCGCTGGCTGGATGAGTATCGCCGGCGCTGTCCGACGGCGTCAGACCCGCAATCGTTCGTTGCGACGCCAGGCCCGCCGCTCACGGAACTGAAGAAAGCTGATAACTACGCTGATCTGACCTCCAACACTCAGTAGCCGATGTAGAGAGGATTGCCGTCCTGGTCCTGCAACGCGAGCGTGCGCGAGGGGTACTGGGCATCGCGCATCACGCGCCGCAGGTCGAAGCCCTGGATGCCCGGCGGCACCGACGCGTACATTGCGGCGCCGGGCCGGCTTCGAACGAAGCCTCGCGCGGCGAGTTCCTCGTATGCCGTGAGAACAGTGTTGCGTGAAACGCCAAGCATCCGGGCGAGCGACCGTGTCGAGGGAAGCTGCGTCCCTCGGCCCACGCGGCCCGCTTCGATCGCCTCCTGCAGCTGACGCACAATCTGCAGCGAGAGCGGCTCGCCGCGATCCCGGTCGATCGCGAACTGGCCCGTCAACTGGATCTTTGCCGCTCGCATATGGTGAGAGAATATCGCCGGCCAGGAGGACTGTCACCATGATCAGCGGCGGCAACGCAACGATCTACGTCTCGAACATGGATAGCGCTATCCAGTTCTACACCGAGGTGCTCGGCCTGAAGCTCACCAACCGCTTCGGGAACAACTGGGCGACCGTTCAGGCCGGCAAGACGCTCGTCATCGGACTGCATCCCTGGTCGGCGAAGTACCCGCGGCCAGGCACGAAGGGGTCCGTGCAGATTGGTCTTGTCCTGTCGCGGGACGAACCGATACGCGAATTCGCCGCTCGCCTCCGCAAACACGGCGTCGAGGTCGGCGACATCATCGAATCGGCAGAAGCCAACTACATACACTTCGCGGATCCTGACGGGAACCTGATCTATACAGGAGACTGGGATCCGGAGTTTGAGGAGGAACGCGAACCACACGATGCCGTGAGTTCGGCAACGCGCTGACCGGTCGCGGCTGCTTCTTCCTTCGCGGTTCGGACCCCGCAGCCCATCAATCTCGGCTCAGCCACGGGCTCCCGGCGCGGCGCTTGCAGCAGCATGCAGAGCGACATGGCTGAAGCATCCCGCGGTACCGCGATCGAGATCCCCGCGGCAACGATCATCAAGGTCCTGGTTGTCGCGATCTGCATCTGGCTGTGGCTGCAGCTGTGGCCGCTCTTCATGCTGTTCTTCGTGGTAGCGGTGCTCGCCGTCGCGCTGGACCCCGTCGTGGGCTACCTCGAAGCGCACCGCATCCCACGGGGCGCCGGATCGTTGCTCATCGCATTCGGCCTCCTCGCGGTGATCGTGGGGTTCAGCCTGGCGGCTGGTTCGTCGCTCGTCTCAGAGGCACGGTTGCTTGGCGATCGCTTCCGCGAGGTTCAGCACGAACTCGTCCGCCGCACGCCCCCTGCGCTGCTGCGAGTGCTGCCTGGCGTGAACGGTGACGTGGCCGTGGGCGCAGGGTCCGTCTTTCCAGTCCTTCGCGATCTGGGAAGGACGCTCATCAGCGGCGCCATCGTGCTGCTGATTGCTGTGATCCTGACCTTCTATCTCCTCGTCGAAGGGCGGCAAACCTATTCATGGCTGCTCGCGTACGTGCCACGCAACAAACGCGCCCGCGCGCACATCACCGCGTGCGAGGCGCGACGCGCCATCCTCGGGTACGTCGCGGGGAACGTCGCGACGTCAATCTTCGCGACCGTGTTCGTCTGGACGACGCTCGCGTTGCTGCACGTACCGGCCGCGATGCTGCTGGCCCTGCTCGCCGGGATCTGCGACTTCGTGCCGGTCCTCGGATTCGTGGTTTCCGCGGCGCCCGCGGTGCTGCTCGCGCTCAGCCAAGGAGTCACGACTGCAATCGCCGTCGTCGCGCTGTACGGGCTGTATCACTTCATCGAAAACTACTTCATCGCGCCGAAGATTTATGGAGATCGTCTCCAGCTCTCGAACCTCGCCGTGCTCTTCGCGTTTGCCGTCGGCGCCGAAATCGGCGGCATCGTCGGCGCGTTGCTCGCCCTGCCCGCCGCCGCGATGTATCCGGTGATCGAACGACTCTGGCTGAAGGACTATCTCGGCCGCGACGTCGTCGAAGAACACCGAATCATCGAACACAGAGCCTCATAGCGATCGCGAGGTTCCCGTTTCACAGGTTCCCGGTTCACAGGTTCCCAGATCCAGGTGGGGTTCAATGTTCGGGATTCTCATACGCGAATCCTGGAACCAGGAACCAGGAACCGGGGAACCCGCAACCCTGTGAAACGTTATGATAGTCAGCCGTGATTCACATCGATCGCACGCGGACGGCGGTGGACCTTCTGCCGAAGATCGATCGCCTGTTCGAGTTGTCGGCGGGCAAGATCCTCTCGATCGAAAAAACGTGGACGGCCTCGAGCGGCGCACCGGTATTCACGGTCGACGGACGGTACACGGCGCGCGGGTGGACGGAGTGGACCGAGGGGTTTCAGTACGGCTCGGCACTGCTGCAGTTCGACGCCACTGAGGCGCGCGAGTTCCTCGAGCTCGGTCGCGATCGGACGATCGCGCGGATGGCGCCGCACCTCACGCATGTCGGCGTGCACGATCACGGGTTCAACAACGTCAGCACGTACGGAACACTGTGGCGGATGGGGCGCGAGGAGCGATACGACGCCAGCGACTGGGAGATTCGCACGTACGAGCTGGCGCTGAAGGTCAGTGGCGCCGTCCAGGCGCGGCGATGGACACCGCTTACCGATGGCGGGTTCGTCCACTCGTTCAACGGCGCGCACTCGCTTTTCGTGGACACGATTCGTTCGTTGCGCGTGCTCGCCCTGGCCCACGTGCTCGGCCAGCGCCTCGTCTCCGAGCAGGACGCGCAGATCAGCCTTCTGGTCCGCCTGCTGCAGCACGCACGCGCGACGGCCACGTTCAACGTCTACTACGGCTGCGCGCGTGACGTCTTCGACGTCCGCGGACGAGTCGCCCACGAGAGCCTCTTCAACGCGCGCAACGGCACATACCGCGGGCCGAGTACTCAGCAGGGCTACTCGCCCTTCAGCACATGGACGCGAGGCCTGGCGTGGGCCATGCTTGGCTTCACGGAAGAAATCGAGTTCCTTGCCACACTGCCTGCCGATGCGCTGCGAGACGCGGGGGACGCCAGCGCCATCGAATGGATGATGGACGCGTCGAGAGCCACGTGCGATTTCTACATCGAGTCCGCTGCGTGCGCCGATGGCGTGCCCTACTGGGACACCGGTGCGCCAGGCCTGGTCAATCTTGGTGACTGGGCGGACCGCGCGGCCAATCCCTTCAACGATCACGAACCCGTCGACAGTTCGGCGGCGGCGATTGCCGCGCAGGCGCTCATTCGACTCGGCCGGGTCCTCGCGTTGCGTGGCGACGATGGTTCACGGTACGAGCAGGCAGGATTGCGTGTGCTCGACACGCTGCTCGACGATCCGTACTTGAGCACCGATTCGCGCCATCAGGGGCTGCTCCTTCATTCGATTTATCACCGGCCCAACGGATGGGACCACGTACCGGCGGGTTCGAAGATTCCGCGCGGCGAGTCGAGCCAGTGGGGTGATTACCACCTCCGCGAGGCAGCGCTGCTCGTCAAACGACTCGCGAGCGGTGGCCCTTATCTCGCCTTCCATGGAACCGGCAGCTGACAGCTCGACGGCGCCATCTCCCGCTCGTGTCGCGCTGATTACCGGAGGCACGCGAGGTATCGGGTACGGCATCGCCCAGATGCTCGCGCGTGAAGGCTGGCAACTGGTCCTGACCGGTCAACGGTCCGCGGACGCAGCGTCGTATGCGGTCAAAGAGCTTCAACGCGTGGCGCCGCGCGTGCTGTACATCGCAGCCGACATGGCTGACGCCGCCGCACGCGCCGCGCTCGTCGACCAGATCCGATCGCGCTACGGTGCTGTGAATGCGCTGATCAACAACGCGGGAAGGGCGCCGCGCGTGCGACAGGATCTGATCGAGGCCACCGAAGAGAGTTTCGAGGAGTTGATCCGCACGAACCTCCAGGGTCCGTACTTTCTGACCCAGGCGCTCGCGCGCGACATGCTCGCACGGAGACAAACCGATCCCGAATTCCGGGCCACCATTGTTTTCGTCACATCCGTTTCGTCGGAGATGGCATCACCCAATCGCGGAGACTACTGCGTGAGCAAGGCGGGTCTCGCCATGACCGCGCGGCTCTTCGCGGTGCGGCTTGCGGAGAGCGGCATCGCCGTGTACGACGTCCGCCCCGGCATCATCGCGACCGACATGACCTCGACGGTGCGGGAGACGTACGATCGCCGGATCGCTGACGGTCTCGTTCCCGAACGGCGATGGGGCACGATTGAAGACGTGGGCCGTGCAGTCGCCGCGCTGGTGCGCGGCGATGTGCCCTACGCGACGGGCAGCGTCATTCACATCGACGGCGGCCTGAGCGTTCCACGGCTGTAGTGGTTCGGTTCCGGGATTTTTAACGCCGTTACCGTGGTTGTAGGGCGGGGCTTTCAAGCCCCGCCTGCGCGCCGCGATCTAAAGACCGCGCCCCACACAACGACCGTGCCTGTCAATCGATTCATGGTTATAACGTCGAACGTGAAGCGAACGTTTGTTATCTCCTGCGCGACGATACTCGTTTTATCAGCCTTCTCATTTCGTCCGCGGTCGATGCAGCGCTCGACCGCGCCCGACTGGCCGGCCATTACGCGTGAGACGAAGCCGTGGACGCGCTGGTGGTGGATGGGAAGCGCGGTCGACCGCGCGGGCCTGAGCGCCGATCTCGAATCGCTGAAGATGGTCGGACTCGGCGGTGTCGAGATCACGCCAATCTACGGCGTCGCCGGAACCGAATCACAATTCGTTCCGTTTCTCTCCGAGGACTGGGTACGGTTGCTGGAGCACACGCTGAGCGAAGCAGAAAGGCTCGATCTTGGCGTCGACATGGCGACCGGCACGGGCTGGCCCTTCGGCGGACCGTGGGTCGGAGAGCGCGATGCCTGCCGCACGCTCGCCTACAAGACATGGACGCTCGAAGCGGGTCGCCGGCTCGACGAGCCGGTAAGGCTCGATCAGGCGCCGTTCGTGCGCGCGATCGGCAATCAGATCTACGAAGTCCTCGAGGTGGCACCAGGCGAACGCCCGCCGCAGGGGACTCGCGAACAGCCACTTACCCGTTTCGATGCCAGGCGGATCCAGATCGGCGATCTCAAAGAGCCGGTCGAAGCGAATCCCAATCTGCAGGCGCTCGCGCTCGAACAGGTGCGCTATCCGAAACCGCTGCCGCTGGTCGCGCTGGTCGCATATTCGAGCGACGGAAAGTCAATCGACCTCACATCCGACGTCAATGCCAAAGGGATGCTCGACTGGACGCCTCCTTCGGGAACGTGGACGCTGTATGCGGTGTTCCTTGGCTGGCACGGGAAGCTCGTCGAACGTGCGGCGCCCGGCGGCGAAGGCAACGTCATCGACCATTTCTCGACCAGCGCGATCCGCAACTACCTCGCTCGATTCGATCAGGCCTTCAAAGGTCACCCGCTGAGTGGACTGAGGGCGTTCTTCAACGACTCGTACGAAGTAGACGATGCGTCCGGGCAATCGGATGGAACGCAGGCTCTGTTCGAGGAATTCGAGCAAAGGCGGGGATACGATCTGCGACAGCACCTGCCCGAGCTGTTCGGCAAGAGCGCGAGCGCGTCGGCCGGTGACGCGCGTTTTATGGCCGCTGGGGCGACCGAGACGAGCGCGCGCATCCTCGCGGACTATCGACTGACCATCTCCGATCTCCTGCTCGACACGTTCACGACCGAGTGGCGCGTCTGGGCGAAAGCGCGGGGCGCAATCGTCCGCAACCAGGCGCACGGCTCGCCGGCGAACATCCTCGATCTCTACGCGGCTAGCGACATTCCCGAAACGGAAGGTACGGAAATCCAGCGCCCGAAGTGGGCGACGTCCGCGGCACATGTCGCGGGACGACCGCTGGTCTCCGCAGAAGCGGCGACGTGGCTCGGCGAGCATTTTCGGTCGACACTTGCGGAGGTTCGCGCCGCCCTCGATCGCTTCTTCGTCGCCGGCGTCAATCACATCGTCTATCACGGTACTGCGTACTCGCCGCCGGACGATCGCTGGCCTGGCTGGCTGTTCTACGCGTCCGTCGAGTTCAACTCCAGGAACTCCTGGTGGCAGGACTTCGGCGCGCTGAATCAGTACGTGACGCGCGTGCAGTCGTTCCTGCAGCACGGGATCCCGGATCAGGATGTGCTCGTGTACTACCCGTTCTACGATGCGTTGGCACGGCCGGCGAAAGAGCGGTTGGAGCACTTCGGCGGTGCCAATCCGCCCGCGGACGGCAGCGCCTTCGAGAGCGCGACCGCCACGCTGCAGAAGCGCGGGTATACGTACGATTTCATCTCGGATCGACAGGTGGTCGCCGCTCGTGAGGTAAATCGCACCATCGCCACGGACGGCGGAACGTACAAGACGCTCGTGCTGCCGGCCAGCCGGTTCATTCCGCTGGAAACATTCGATCACGTGCTGACTCTCGCCCAGCAGGGTGCGACCGTCATCGCATTCAAAGGCCTGCCGGATGATGTCTCCGGACTCTCGGATGTCGAGCGTCGCCGGGCGCGTTTGAGGGAGCGGCGAGACACGATCCGGTTCGGACCTGCTGACGCGAACGGCGTGAGCGAGGCGCCAATCGGCCGCGGCAGAATTCTTCGCGGCGACGATCTCGAGCGCCTGCTGGCGAAGGCAGCCGTTCAACGCGAGGCACTGGTCGATCGAGACCTGCAGTTCGCGCGACGGCGCTATGACGGCGGTCGATATTACTTCATCGCGAACAGCACCGATCGCGATATCGACGGATGGGTCCCGCTCGACGATCGCAGACGCGCGGCGGTCGTCTTCGATCCGATGACCGGCAACCGCGGAGACGCACAGGTCCGTCGCTCGAGCGACGGGACGATCGACGTGCTGCTGTCGATGCCGCGCGGCGGTTCCCTCATCGTGGCAACGACGGACACACCCGCGGGGACGCCGTATCCGACATACACCGCTCTCGCTGCAACATCGAATCGCGCTATCCCGGCAGCCACGGGTCGGATTGAGATCACCGGCCCCTGGACCGTCCGATTCGTCGAGGGCGGTCCCGAACGTCCCGCCGAACGGAAAGTCGATCATCTCGCGTCCTGGACAACGTTCGGCGGAGAGGATGTGAAGCAGTTTTCCGGAACCGCGACGTACTCGACGACGCTGCCGAAACTATCAGGAGATGCGGTCGCATGGGAGCTCGACCTCGGCCGCGTATGCGAGAGCGCGCGCGTGCGGGTGAACGGGAAGGACCTGGTGACCCTGATTGGTCCCACGTTCCGCGTCACGATCGGTCGCGCATCGCTCGCCGATCGGAACGTGCTCGAGGTCTCCGTCAGCAACCTGATGGCGAACCGGATCGCCGCGCTCGACAAAGCCGGCGTGCGCTGGCGGAAGTTCTACAACGTGAACTTCCCCGCGCGCTTGCCGCAGAACCGCGGGCCTGACGGTCTCTTCAGTGCAGCGACATGGGAACCCCTCGACTCTGGTCTGCTCGGGCCCGTGACGCTGACGGCGCTGACGCGCCGGTGACAGGTTCCCGGTTCACCGGTTCCAGGTTCCAGGTTCAGGTTCCCGGTTCCGGGTTCCCGGATGCCTCCCGGTTCTCAACGGCGCGCGCCTTGGACTGCTGGTTGCGGCGCCGTTTGCGAATCTCCTCGTATGCACGCTGTGCCTCGGGCGAGTCTAGATAGACCATCAACCGAGTTGTGCCGCCCAGCGTGCGACGTGCCAGCGTTACAAGATGGCGACGATCGTCATCGCTGAAGTATCCGCTCTCGTGGCCGTCAAAGACATGGGTTTTCGTCTCCTCGAGGGAACCCTTTGCGTACCCCAGAAACTTGTGCAATTCGAGGGGCGCGAGCCGCGAGAAACCTTCTGAGATGTTGCGGGGACCTCCACGGGCAGCATCTCGGATTTGTCTGACGAACTTGTAGTCACTCGCAACGGTACCACTCGAGGTGAGCCTGATGACTTCGGCCCGAAGTTTCACGGCGAGCTTATAGATTTCGAGGTCTTCGACACGATTCACTCCAAGCATGCTGGTGAGCGTTGCAGCAGCTATGCCGCCGATTTTTCGGCCGCATTCGCTTCGCCCGACCGCTGATTGTCAAACTTACGTCAATCTCGTCGCGTTCGAAAGATGGCAGAACCTTCGTACAGCCCTGAACCTGGAACCGACCTGGAACTTGGAACCGACCTGGAACTTGGAACCTGCGAACCGGGAACCTCGATCTAGAAGTAAAGCTTTACTCCGAGCTGAATGATGCGGGGATCCCGCGCCGCGTTGTACTCCCCGAAGTACGTGCCCAGGACCGCGGCGCTGCCGGCCGTGCGGGTGTTGTTCGTGACGGTCAGGCCGCTCATGTTGTTGAAGATCGCCGCGCCGGTCTGTCCGGCCGCGTTCGTGATGTTAGTGGCCTGATTGCGACCCGAGTACTGAACGATGTTGAACGCGTTGAACATCTCGACGCGCAGCTGGAGATACCGATGCCCGCCAAACGGCACGTTCTTGAAGACCGACAGATCGTGACTGTTGAATCCGGGATTGCGCACGTAGAAACGATCGTACGGACCGATGTCGCCGATGCCGGGGACGCTGAACGCGGCCGGATTGATCGTCCCATCAGAGTTCAACGGGTCGCCCGTGACGCGCAGCCGCGGCTGGAGATCCCCGGAGGCGTTTGGGGGGGTTCCCGAGTCCGTGCCGAGCAGACGCTGCGTGGCATTGACATTCTGAATCGTGATCGCAAGCTCGGTCGGATTTCCTGAAGACACCCAGGAGATGCCGGACAAGGTCCAGCCGTCGAGAAGCAGCCGCGCCGCCCGGCCTCCCCCGAGCAGGCGCCCTCCCTCGGGCAGGTTCCACACGTAGTTCGCGACGAAGTAATGCGTGCGATCGAAGTTCGCGAGCGCGTAGTCGTAGCTCTCGAGATCGAACGGGTGCGTGTTGTCGGTCACGCCGGCCGAGTCCGTCTTCGCGCGCGAAAGCGTGTACGACACGCCGAATTGCATGTGCTTCGAGAAACGACGGTTGGCGGAGATCTGCAGCGCATCGTAGCCCGCGCGGCTGTCGTACAAGCGCCAGCGCATGTTGCCGTATCCCGGGTACGGACGCAGCAGGTTCAGGTTCACGGCGTTCGCGCCGGAGAACTTGAGACCGGCATCGACGTAGCCCTGCGGCAGGTTCGGCTCGATCGCGGGAATCGTCCCGCCGAATCGCGTCGGATCCTGATTCGCCGGCAGGAACATCGCGCCGTACGGAATCGCATTCAAGTCCGTCTGCCGCGGATTGTGGCGGGACTGCGTGCCGACGTACGCGAGATCCAGCACCGTGGACCAGCCGATGTCGCGCTGCACGCCGACGCTGTAGCTGTAGACCGTTGGCACCTTCCCGTCGCGCGGCGTGCCGACGACATCGCTGTAGACCGGTAGCAGGTCACTCCGCGTTGTGCCCAGCGAGCTGAGGCTGCCGTTCGTCAGCGTCACGAGCTGAATGCCGGGAGGATTCGTGATCGCGTCGGCAACGCGATCCGTGTCGATCCGGTCGTAGCTGATGCCGAATCCGCCGCGCACAATCGTCTTCGAGCTGCCGGTGACGTCCCAGCTGAATCCCGCGCGCGGACCCCACAGAATCGCCGCTGTTTCGAAGCCGCCCGCCGGATACCCGTCCGCGACGCGGCCGACGCCGTTCGTGAGATTTCCCGAGCCCGCGACGATCGTTCCGACGTAGTTCGACGGCCGCGTGTTGTCGAGCGTCGGCGTCGCCGAGATCGCCGGGTCGAGTGCGCGCGCCGTGCAGGGCGACCCCACGCAGACGGGTCTGTAGAGTCGTACCGTCTGCGCCGCCGTGAACAATTCAGGATTGAAGAAGCCGAGCCGGTCTTCCTTGTCGTGGATGGGCTGATAGTTCGAAATCCGGAGCCCGACGTCCAGCGTGAGCGTTGGTTTGATCTTCCACGTGTCCTGGATGTAGCCGGAAAGATCACGATAGTAGTAGTTGCTCGTGATTTTCTGCTCCGCCTGCGTATACGTGTCGAAGAGCCCGAGCAGCGCGTTCGCAAACGGATGCCCGGTGTTCTGCGAATGGCTCGTGCCGAACGCGAGGTTCGACTGCACCGGCCCGAACGAGGTGCGCCGGTTGTTTGCGCCCTGATAGTAGATACCGGTCTTCACGGAGTGGTTGTTCCACACCTTCGTCAGGTTGTTCATGAAGTTGTTGATCTGAAACTTCTGATCGAACGGCGTGCCGTTGAAATTCGTGTTCGCGAACGTCTGACCTGAGATGCCAGCGAAGCTGACGCTCGGGAGCGTGTCGCTCGGATCGGCGTCCGGGAACAACAACGGCGTGGTCACTCCCCATTTGGTGCGCGTCGCCTCGGTCAGATCCACAGGACCGATGAAGACCCCTCCCCGTCCCGCACCGAAGATGAACTCGTTGACCAGGCTCTGGCTGAACACGTGCGTCAGCGTCGCGGAGAACACGTCGCCCGGTCCGTTCTTCCGCACCACATCCGTCAGCGGAAAATTGAACGCCGCGGTCGTCGTCCCGAGCGGCTGCACGTCTTCGTCCTTGTTGTGGATATAGCGGCCGCTCAGCCTCGTTTCGGCTGTGATCTGCCAGTCCACACGGACGATGTCCTCACGCCGGGGGGTGTCGCGGGGCAGCTGCGACGTGTAGTTGTATTGATTCCCTCCTTCGGGGGCGTTGGGCAGAGGGAAGGTGTTCATCAGCTGCTGAGTGCCCGCGGCAAACCGGCTGCTCGGAATGACGTTTCCGAGAAAAGGCTGGCCGGTGTTCGGATCACGAATCACGATCAGATTGCCGTTGACGTCGCGAGTCTGCGAGAAGTCTCCATTGCGCTCGGCGGCGGTGGGAACACGAATGTTGGTCGGCGAGGTGGCCGGTGTCTTCTGCTGGTAGTACTCCTGCGCACCGAAGAAGAAGACCTTGCGGCTGCCCTTGGTCCCGCCCACGGGAATCGGTCCGCCGAAGTCCCAGCCGGCGTAGTCGTACCGATATGGCGGCTTGGGACGATTGTTGAGGACGTTGAAATAGTTGTTCGCGTTGAAGTCTTCGTTGCGCTTGAAATATCGGATCCCGCCTCGATATTCGTTCGTACCTCCACGCGTGGTGAGCGAAATGAAGCCGCCGCCCGCCCGTCCGTACTCCGCCTGGTAGTTGGACGTCAGAATCTTGACCTCCTCGACGGCATCGGGATTGATCGTGACGAGAGCGCCCGTGTTGTTCCCGAGGTTCAGGTTGGTGACGCCATCCACCGTGTACTCGTGCTGGTTCGATCGCGTCCCGTTGATGTTGAAGCTGCCGACCACGTTCTGCACCGTCGACGTCGTCTGCGTGCCGCCGGCGATGATGCCGGGGATCGTCTTGAACAGATCCGCGATGTTGCGTCCGTTGAGGGCCAGCTCCTTGAGTTGCGTGTTCGTCACGAGGTCGGAGCGCTCCGCCGACTCGGTCTTCAGCAGCGATTGACTCGATTCGGCCACAACGCTGACTGTCTCGCTCACGTTCCCCACGTCCAGCACGATCTCGCCAACACTGATCTTGGAGGCCGTGCTGAGGACGACGTCGCTCTTCTCGACCTTCTTGAAGCCGGAGAGCTCGACGCTGATGGTGTAGGTGCCTGGAGGAATTTCGACGAGAACGAACGTGCCTTGCGCGGTGGTCACCGCGGTATAGGTCGCGGCCTGGATCGTGTTGACGGCCGTCACCGTGGCGCCGGGCAGCACCGCGCCACTCGAATCCTTGACCATGCCGGTGATCGTGCCGGCGCTCTGCGCCGATGCCGACACGACGAGGACAACGACGAGCGCGATCGAAAGCGTGAGCTGACGGATCACATTTGTCACGGCTTTCCTCCTCCTCCGCAGGGACTTCCTCTCTCCCCGGGACCCCCTTACGCAGTCGCTCGCGGGCCCCACGATCCCCGCTCCGCTCCGCGAGGTCCCCGCCGGGCGTTTTGTGCGCGTGGGGCGGGCGGGCTCGCTCGCAAGGCTCGCTCGCTTGCTCCAGGGATGACGGAGTACGGCACGTTTCGACCCAAATGACAACCTGATGGAGGAATCCAGGATGAGTTCCGGTATGCGAACCGTCGCTAAGTCATTGTGGGAGGGTGAGAGGTCCGGAAGGGAGCCGAC
>Ga0114129_10005082_pt1 | contig 18522 bp, 8 predicted proteins | sample RhiMetdeltSRZDD1_FD_80071 | JGI IMG/M metagenome (GOLD analysis project Ga0114129, IMG submission 80071) | Populus rhizosphere microbial communities from Tennessee, USA - Rhizosphere MetaG P. deltoides SRZDD1 (version 2) (version 2) | ecosystem: Host-associated > Plants > Roots > Rhizosphere >...
CACGGGGTGAAGCCCTCGCCAACGCCGGGAACCCACGATAACAGGCCGGACTATCAGCAAGGACTCGGCCCAGAGACCGGTCGATGGCCGGCATCGACGTTGCGACTGGGAGCAGCTGGAGTGAGCTCCAATCGGAGCGATCTCGCAGAGGAGACTGACGTGAGGACCACTTTTCTCGCCGCAGCAGGCATGTCCGCATTGATGGCAACCGGGTGCGCGCATGGGATCAGGATTGACACCGGCACCGAGCCGCCGCCGCGGCTCTCGGAGTACCACACGTTCTTCATATTGCCGGGTCATTCGTCTGGCAGCCGTGACGCTGACCAGCGAATCCAGTCCGATATCAGCGCGGCATTCGAAGGAAAAGGCTGGATCGAGGTTCCACGAAATGAAGCCGAGGCTGTCGTCGTGATCCACACGGCGACGCCCGACAGCCGCACGAGCGCGGCGTTCTACCAGGGATGGGGTGGCTGGGGCTGGCGTCAGACCAGTTCTCCCACCGCCGGGAGCGGGGACTACAAGGTGGGCTCTCTGATCGTCGACATCTTCGACGCGCGAACGAAACGTGCCGTCTGGCACGGAGTCGCGACCGATGCGGTTCCCGACTATCGCAGCAAGAAGAGTCGACTGACGGACACTGCGGTGCAGAAGATGTTCAGAGACCTCCCGAACACCGAGACTACGTACAATCAATCGCTGCCGTCGCTGCCGGCTGTCGTCGACCTGCCGGAGATTGTCTTCGCGCAGTCCCCCGCGTTGCTCGTTCGAGTGGAGGGTGATCCGCTGTACCGCGCCGTCGACGGCACCGGCCTCTCGCGCATCACGAACACGCGCTCGTTCATCGTTCGCGACGAAAGCGGTATCCACTATTTGAGGATCCCGGACGTGTGGATGCAGGCGTACGCGCTCACCGGCTGGTGGTCTCCCGCCGGCACCGTCCCGGATGGCGCGGAAGCCGCGCTGAGGGAGGCCGTCGACGCGAACGTCGTCGACAAGCTCGACCTGCGCGGCTCCGTCGGGACGGACAACGACGGGGCCGGCCTTCCGACGGTCTATGTGTCGACGATGCCCGTCGAGCTGATTGTGACCGACGGCACGCCGGAATACGTCCCGATGGGAGGGACATCGTTGCTCTACGTGAAGAACACGTCGAGTCACGTCTTCAAGGAGCCGACCGATCAAGAGATCTACGTCTTCGCGTCGGGACGATGGTTCCGCGCGTGGACGAGCGACGGGCCCTGGCAGCCGCTCGCCACCGACGAACTGCCTGCCGATCTGGCGAAGGTGTCGGATACGCTGCTGCAGAATCAATGACCCGTCGCGGCCTTGGCTTCGTCAAACTTCCAGCACACAATTGCGTATCACGTTCTGATGCGCAATCTGCTGGATTCGTTTCGTCGCGACCTCCGCTCCACGATTCGCACGCTCGCAGCGCGGCCCGCGTGGACGGCAGCGGCAATTCTGTGCCTCGCGATTGCTACCGGCGCGAACACCGCCGCTTTCACCGTCGTGAATGGCCTGCTGCTGCGGCCGCTTCCGTTCGACGACCCTCAGCGACTCGTGGTGGTCGCAATTCACGAGCCGACTAAGGCATCCACGCGGCCATTCAGCCTGTACGAGTACCGCGAGCTGGCGAGTCGGTCTGGGCCGACCGGCATGTTTCTCGCACGAACGTTTTTTCCCTTGAGCCTTGCGTCGACAGACGGCGCTCGAATGGCGCAGGCCGAGCTGGTCAGCGGTAATTATTTCGAGACGCTCCGGGTACGTCCGTTCATAGGACACTTCTTCGACGGCAGTGCCGATCGCGAAGGCACTCCGCCGCTCGTCGTCTTGAGCCATCGGCTCTGGCAGCTTCGTTTCGACGGGAACCCTGACGTCATCGGCCAATCCGTCCGGGTCAACGGTCGGCCCGCGGTGGTCGCTGCGGTCGCGCCAGCCGGGTTCGTCGGCGCCATGCAGCTCGTCGCGGCGGATCTCTGGCTGCCGGCGGCCATGTATCCCGACCTCGCCGGGTCGGCTGATGCCGCCACGGTCCCGATGTTCGGAGTGATGGGTCGCCTGGCCGACGGAGCGACGATCGCGGAAGCGGAGGCGCGGCTCACATCAAGCCTTGCAACGTACGTGGATCCGGGTGCTACGCGGGCACCGCTCGCGGTGATCGTGAAGCCGGCGGCAGGATTCGGCGTCCCGGTTGCCGTCCACGGCGCGATACTCACGCTCTCGGGTTTCATCTACGCCATGATGGCGCTGCTGATGACGGTGGCGTGCGCCAACGTCGCAGCCCTCGTGCTCGCGCGCGGCACCGGCCGCCGTCGCGAGATCGCAGTGCGCCTGAGCCTCGGCGCGTCACGAATGCGCGTCGCGCGCCAGCTGCTGACTGAGAGTGTCGTGCTGGCGGTCGCAGGATGTACGGCTGGAACGATCCTCGCCGTCTGGCTGACCGGGTTGCTCGTGGCGCGACTCGCCACGCCGTTTCAGTACGTCAGCTACGCGATCGATGTGCACCCCGACGCACGCGTGTTCACGTACTCAGCGATCGCGACAGCGGCGGCGGCAGTGCTCTGCGGAATTGCACCGATTCGATCCGCGGGCAAAGTCGACGTCGTCGACGCGATCAAACAATCGGCGGCAAAGGGCGGCTCCGACGAGGGGATGCGGACGCTTAATACGATGATCGTCGTCCAGTTTGCCGTCTCGACGACGCTGCTTGTCGCGGCGGGCCTGCTCGTGCGCACCTACATCGGCGTCCAATCGATGCGTCCCGCGTTCGACACCACCGGGCTCGTCACGTCTACCCTCGACGTCGATCAGGTGCGGCTCGATCGCACCGCCGGAATTCAGCTGTTTCGAACGATAACGGAGCGACTCGCGGCGATCCCCGGAGTCATCGACGTCGCCCTCACACGCGATGCTCCCTTCACGTTGGGCAGCACGAAGAACGTCGTCGCGCGCGCGGGCTCTCGAACAGATTCTGCCGAGAGGACTGTTTCGGTTGGCGCGACGGCGGTTTCGCCACGGTTCTTCAGGACGCTCGGCCTGGTAATGCGTCAAGGACGATCGTTCGACGAAGTCGAACCGTCGGGCGCGTCCGTCGCGATTGTCAACGAGGCCATGGCTGGACGCCTGTGGCCCGACGTTTCGCCGCTAGGACAGACGTTCAGGATCGACCCGGGCGGTCCTGAACGGCTCGAGGTCATCGGAGTCGTATCGAACATCGAAGAAGGATCGCTGGATCAGCCGTTGCAGCCTGCGTTCTATCAGCCGTTCCCGTACGTGTACGCTCCGCGCATGACAGTGGTCTTGCGAGTCCAACGGGATCCCACCCTCGCCTCTGGCGACATCCGTCGAACGATTCGAGACGTGAACGAGGATCTCTCCATCGTGGACTTGCGGACGGTTGACGACTGGCTCGACCTGCGAGCGGATCAGCGACGAATTCCGGCCGCTGCTCTTACGCTCGTGGGATTGCTGGGACTCCTGCTGAGCGCCGTCGGACTCTACGGCGTCGTCGCGTACGCCGTCCGCGAACGCGCCCGGGAGCTCGGGATTCGGCTCGCACTGGGCGCGCGACCTGGCGACGTGCGGCGTCTGGTTCTGCGGCAAGGCTTCACGATCATCGGGGTCGGCCTGGCGATCGGGACCGCAGTGAGTCTCGCGTACGCGCAATTCGTGAGGAGTACGCTGTTCGGCGTCGGCACGGTCGATCCCGTCACTCTGGCCGTCGTGTGCGCAGTACTCGTAACAACCGGGTTCGTAGCGCTGTATTTCCCGGCGCGGTGGGCGTCAGGCGTCGAGCCTGCGGATACGCTTCGAAGCGAATGAGAACCGGAAGTTCAGTCGCTGCTCAGAAAACGCCCGTAGCTCGGTGGCTCGGTAGCTCGGATCGCCGGGATTCGAGGTTCCGGCTCGGCACGCGGCTGGCTGAAATACAATCACGGCCATGCTGCCGGCAGGCTATCGAATCGGCCGCTATGAGATCGTCCGCCCTCTCGGCCGCGGCGGTATGGGCGCCGTCTTTCTGACGCACGATCCGACGCTCGAGCGGTTCGTCGCGATCAAGCTACTTGACACGTCCGACAGCGCCGAATCGCGCGCCCGCATCCTCCGTGAGGCGCGGACGGCCTCCGCTCTGAACCACCCGAACATCAGCACGATCTACGAGGTGGGCGACGCGGAGGGTCGCGCGTTCATCGCAATGGAACACGTCGACGGCCGCCCCATTTCCGAGAGCACGCCGCTGCCCCTCGAAGACGCCGTCCGATACGGCGTCGAGGCGGCCGATGCCCTCGCGCATGCCCACGATCGCGGTGTCGTCCACGGCGACCTCAAGGCGGCCAACGCGCTCGTCGCCGCGAGCGGCCGACTGAAGATCGTCGACTTCGGGCTCGCGCGGCGGGTCGATCCGAGCGCGAGCGAGCTGACGATGTCGGCGTGCGGCTCAGCGCCGGGAGTCGCGGCCGGGACGCCATATGCAATGGCGCCGGAACTCGTACGCGGCGGCGCTGCCGATGCGTCGTCGGACGTCTGGGCGCTCGGCGTGCTGCTGTTCGAGATGCTGGCGGGCGCGAAGCCGTTCGACGCACCCGTCGTTTCCGACCTGTTCTCGGCCATCCTGCGCGATCCGCCGGCGCGGCTGCCTCCGCACGTGCCGCTGGGTCTCTGCGAGATCGTGCAGAAATGTCTGGCAAAGAATCCGAGCCACCGCTATCAGCGCGCCGCCGACGTGCGGCTGGTGCTCGAAGTCGCCGCATCGGGTCTGCGGCGCGCGGACCGCACCACGTCAGGGACGGTCGTCGCAGCCGGCGAGCCCCTTCCGGCGCCGCCTATCGTCGAGGCTTCGTCGACACTCGCGTTCGTCGGACGCACGCGCGAACTCGAGCAGCTCGCGCAGATCTGGACGAAGGCGCAATCGGGGCATCGGCAACTGGTGCTGCTGGCCGGCGAGCCGGGTATCGGCAAGACGCATCTAGCGTTGACGTTCGCACGCCGGTGCGTTGAGGAGCGTGCGACCGTGCTCGTCGGCCGCTGCGACGAAGAAGGGCTCCTCCCGTATCAGCCCTTCGTCGAGGCGCTCGCCTGGTATGTACGGGTGACGCCCGAAGTCGAGCTCCGCACGCAGCTGGCGGCGGCGGGTGGCGGTTCGGAGCTGAGTCAGTTGGTACCAGATCTCCTGCATCGGCGGCCCGATCTTCCGCCACCGTCAATGAGCGTGGACAGCCATCGGTACCGCCTGTTTGAAGCCGTTGCCGCGTTTCTCGGCGCCACGGCTGCGGGCAGACCATTGCTGCTGATTCTCGACGACCTGCATTGGGCCGATAAGCCGACGCTGCTCATGCTGAGGCATCTCGTACGCGCCCAACAGCGTGCCTCGTTGTGCATCGCCTGTACATATCGGGAGAGTGAGCTGGGCCGCACGCATCCGCTGGCCGAAATGCTCGCGGATCTACGGCGCGAACCGATTGTGACGCGCCTCTCGATGCGAGGATTGGACGAGTCGGATGTGCGCGATCTGGTCACGGCGATCGTTGGATCCGAGGCACTCGGCCTGGCGCGCCACGTGAGCGAGATCACCGATGGCAACCCGTTCTTCGTCGGAGAGATTTTGCGGCACGTCAACGAGAGCGGCGCGATCGGGAAATGGCGGACCGCCGGTTCCGGCTCGCCAGCGCACCTCGCGCTGCCGGAAGGGATCCGCGAGGTCATCGGCCGGCGTCTGTCACGGACGAGCGAGTCGTGCAATCGCGTCCTGACGACCGCGGCGGTCGTCGGCCGCGAGTTCGACGCCGCCGTGCTCGACGCGCTCGCGGATCTTCCCGAGGATCGGCTGCTCGACGCGCTCGACGAAGCGATGACCGCGCAGCTCATCGCCGAAGTTGCGGGCGGCCATGGCCGTTTCACCTTCATGCACGCGCTGATCAGGGAGACGTTGTACGGCGAGTTGAGCTCATCACGCCGCGTGCGCTTGCACCGACGCGTCGCGGAGGCACTCGAAGGGCTCGCGGAAGGTAAGCCAAATCCACCACTCGCGGATCTGGCGCACCATTTCTGCCAGGCGGCGCCGGCCGGGAATGCCGACAAGGCCGTCGACTATGCGACCCGCGCGGGCGATCGCGCCATCGACGTGCTCGCGTACGAAGAGGCGTCCCGGTTCTACGACATGGCGATGCAGGCGCTCGAGTTCTCACAGGGTCCGTCGGCAGCGCTGCGCCGCGTCGACCTGCACATGCGGCGGGCGCGCGCGTTCGGCGCCCTGGCGATGTGGGCGCCGAAAAAACGGGAGGCCGAGCAGGCGCTCGACCTGCTGCCACAGGATCAGACCGAACGCCGCACCGAGCTCGTGCTGATGATCGCCGACGCCTGCTTCTATCTGTTGGACATTCCCGGCGTCCGCCGGTTCGCCACCGAGGGTCTCGCGCTCGCCGAGCAGACCGGGCAGGCGGACCTCGCAGCGGATGCGCAGGGGTGGTTGGCCGCCTCTTTACAGGCCGACGGCGATCTGGATGGCGCAGTCAACGTATATGCAGCCGCCGTCGCGCGCGGTGGCGGGCGCAGGGGCGGCGCGGTGTATCACGGTCCACTTTCTCTCTACCTTGCGGGCCGCACAGAAGAAGCTCTGGCGGCCAGCGTGCGCGCAGCCGAACGCGCACGGCGCTTCCGCGATGGCGAGATGGCGATCTACGGCCTGTCGCACCACGGCCTTGCGCTCGGCGCCATCGGTCGCTACGACGAAGCCTACCGAGTGTTCGAGGAAGCTCGCCAGTTCGGCCGCAAGTACGCCGTCCTTCCCCCCATGGTTCGGGCCATGGCGATGCAGGCCGGGATGCATCTCGCGGTGTTCGACTTCGAAGGCGCGGAGGCGCTGCAGCTCGAGGCACGCGACCTTGCGTTGCGCCTCCCGTTCATGCCGACCGCGGTCAGCGCTGGCATCGACCTGCTGTTCACGATAGCCCGCAGCCACGATGCCGGACGCGCTGACACGGTTCTCGCGAGAACAGAGGCGGACGCTGCGAGCACGCCGGGATGGCACGAATGGCTGTGGAAGCTTCGGCTCTGTCAGGCGCGGGCCGAGCTGGCGGTCGAACGCGGCGACTTCGAACGCGCCGTCGCTGAGGCCAACTCCGGTGTCGAGCAGAGCCGACAGCGACGTCGCCCCAAATACGAGGCGCTGGGTCTGATGACGCGCGCCGTTGCGGGCCACTGGCTCGGTCGCACGCGCGACGCGATCATCGACGCGCGCGCGGCAATCGAAGTCGCGCGTCGGACGCTCGATCCCGCCTTGCAGCTGAAAGCGATCGTCACGCTCCTCGATCTCGAGGGCTCGGACGAACTCGCCGCCGAGGCCCGATTGCTCGCCGCAACTATCCGCGCCGCGTTGCCCAACGATGCCATCCGGCGCCGGTTCGACGCCGCGGAGATCGTTTCGCGCGCGATGCAATAGAGGCGCTGGTCCTTTAACCTTCGTCCTTTATCCGCTTTCGTCGTACGTTCTTTGTCCTTCTCGCCCTTCGGCGGGATAACGGGGACCAAGGACTCAGGACTTGTCTACTCTCCGCGAAGGGCGCTCGCTGCGCTGACTCGTGTCGCGCGTCGCGCCGGCAGATACGCCGCGCCGGCGGCCGACATGACAAGCACGGTAGCCACGCTGAGAAACGTCGGCGGGTCGAGCGGCGTGACGCCGTACAACAACGACACGAGCAGACGAGTCGAACCCAGCGCCAGGGCGATGCCCACAGCGAGACCGGCGAGTGTCATCAGGGCTCCACTGGACAAGACAAGGCGCATGATGTCGCCGCGGCTGGCGCCGAGCGCCTGCCGAATGCCGAACTCGTGGCGCCGTTGACCGACCGCCTGTGCCATCACGCCGTAGATACCGACGACCGCGAGGACGAGCGCCGTCAGCCCGAACGTCGCGACGAGCCACAACGTCACGCGGCGCGTCGCGATGGCGGCGCCGGCCACGGCCTCGAGCGGCCGCACGTTCGCGAGCGGCAGCTCCGGATCGATCTCGCGCAGCGCTCGACGGATCGATTCGACGATCGAAGCCGGTTCGACGGCCGACCTGGTGATCAGGAACATCGGTTGCGCGTACCACGTCTGTGGTTGCGGAAAGTACAGCGCAGGCACTGCACGATCGTGCCACGGCATGTCGCGAACGTCGCCGATGACGCCCGCAACAGTCCGCTCGGCGCCCCAGAGGTTGACGCGCGCGCCGACCGCCGCTTCCGCCGATGTCCAGTACTTTCGTGCGGTGCTTTCATTCACGAGGATCACCAGCGGCGCTCCCTCGACGTCTCCGTGAGTCAGGTCGCGGCCGGCGACGAGCGGCGTGCCGGTCGCGCGCGTGTAGCCGACCGTGATGAAGTGATACCGCGCCTCGGGCCCCTGGCCATCGGGATACTTGCGACCGACGATCGAAAAACTCGTGTTCTCGTCGTAGCCTGTCCACGGCAAATCGGAGCTGAATGCTACCTCTTGAACGCCGGGTAGCGCCCGAACGCGCTCGGCTGCGCGCCGGTAGAAATCGGTTGCTGCCTTGTTGTCGTACCGCGCCGTTGGAAGCTCGATGGACGCCGTCATCGCGGCGCGCGGCTCGAAGCCTGGATTGGTGGCGATCATCGAGATGAAACTGCGCAGGAGCAACCCGCTCGAAACGACGAGCACGAACGCGAGTGCGACTTGCGCAGCGGCAAGCACGCGCCGAAGACGCTGATGACCCGGGCCAGCGACCGTGCGCACGCCTTCCTTCAGCGCCTCACCCACCCGGCCTCGTGCGAGCCGCACGGCCGGAGCGAGCCCGAACAGCAGCGCGCTGAACACCGTCGCTCCCGCTGTGTAGAGCAGCACCTGCGTGTTGACCGCAATCATGTGGAGACGCGGCATGTCGGCGGGGCCAAACCGTGCGAGCGCCGCAACGGCGACGTACGCGAGGCCGATGCCCAGCGTTCCGCCGGCGATCGCCAGCACCACACTTTCGATGAGCAGCTGCCCCGCGAGACGGCTGCGTGTCGCGCCAAGCGCGGCGCGAACAGCGAGCTCCCGCGATCGATCCGCGGCGCGTCCGAGGAGCAACCCCGCGACGTTGACGCACGCCAGGATCAGGACCGCCGCGGCGGCGCCCGCAAGCACCAGCAGTGTCGACTCCGCCGTGCCGACGATTTCTTCTTTCAGCGGCACGGCGATCGACCTCCATGGGCTGTTCGGCGCCGGGTATCGCTTCGCGACGCTCAGACCCGTCCGGCGCAAATCCTCTTCCATTTCCGCATGGCTGACGCCCGGCCGCACGCGGCCGACGACGTTGAAGTAATGAGAGAAGCGCCACCGTGGATGCTCTTCGCGGGGCACCTCGAGTACCGACCACACGTCCACGGGCTCACCGTGACCGTAGGTCCGGTACGTGCCGCCGACGTGCTGGAAGTCCTTTGGAAGAACGCCAATCACGCGGAACGTCCGCCCGGAGAACCGTACGTCGCGTCCGACGATCGTGCGATCGCCGTTGAACCGGCGCATCCACAGAGAGTGGCTGAGGATTACGACCCGGCTGTTCGACGGAATCTCGTCGTTCACCTCGAAATCGCGACCCAGCGCCGGCTGATATCCAAGGAGCGAAAAGAATCCGGCACTGACCTGCATGCCGCGCAGCTGCTCGGGCCGCTGCGTATCCCCGAGCTGCAGGTCGGCGCGCAAGTACGCGGCGAGTCCGTCGAACGTGCGGAGCTCCGTCCGATAGTCTCGGAAATCGCCAGGTGCCATCGGGAAATGCGGCGTGGTTGGGGCTTCCTCGAAGAGTCGCACGAGCCGATCCGGTTCGCGATACGGCAGCGAGGCAATGAGCACGCCTTGCACGGCGCTGAAGATGGCGGCATTGGCGCCAATCGAGAGCGCCAGCGTCAGGATTGCGGTCGCGGCGAAGGCGGGCGACCGTCGAAGAAGCCTGAGGGCATACCGGACGTCGTGCAGGAACGTTGCCATGGACCCTTGGACGGTGCCGTGGATCGAACCGTTTACGTGAGACAGCGCGCAGGCTCTGGGCTCAAGGCTCTTGGCTCTGGACCTGCCCTGCCAGAGAGACGTGCCGGGCATACGCTGCGCCGAACACGAACCCCGAGCCCCGGACCCCGAGTCCCGAGCTACCGAGCTACTCTCTCAATGCTCGCGGGCCCCCCCGCTCGCGCGGCGGGACCGCGTTCGCGGCCCGCCGCAGCCGCAGGCGCTACTACCGAGCTACCGGCGCAGCTCGCGCGCGTCAGGGCACAATCGGCGCGAGCCCGGCGGTCTTGAGCGTCGCGTTGAGCGTCGTCAGCTCAGTCGTACGCAGGGCGTTCCACCGCACCATGACCTTTGCGGCGTTCGCGCGAGCACTCGCGATCGCGTTCAGTTGCACTGTGGTCGGCCGAACGTCGGCCGCCTGCAGGAGGTTCATGACGCCGGCGAGCGCCGCACTGGCGCCGTTCAGCGTCCCGGCGGACTCACCTGCCGGCTGACCTCCACGGCCAGCACGTCCTCCACCTGGACCACCACCCGCGCCTCCTCTGCCGCGGCCACCGCCAGCAGGCGCACCGACGAGCGCCTCGATCCTCTTGTCGAGCGCGGACAGGCGTTCCGCTGCCTCCCCACTCGCCCGCGACTGCAGCTTTGCGATCTGATCCCGAACCGCTTGCGCCAGACGCACCGCTGTCGCCGCCGCAACCGCATCGTCGTAGGCCGCCTTCGACACCGTATAGATTTGCTGCATCACGAGCGCCGGCGTCTTCACGCGCGGATCCTGTTTGACCACGATCGGCTGCGTGTAGCTCTTGCCATTCACGGTCAGCTTCACGGTGTAGGTTCCCGGATTTGCCCACGGCGTGGCCGGAGCGGGCACGGTGTTGTGAGGAACCGCAGCAATCGGCAGCGTCGGGCCGCCGACTCTGTTGACGCCGTCAACCGGTTGGTAGTGCACGTCCCACGTGAACCGATGCATCCCTGGCGCAGTTGACAGCGTCAACGGTGCGCGGAACCAGTACGGCGGGATCGTGATCGTCGCCGGATCGACGTTGAACACTTCGTCGTCGCTCGAATACTTGCGAACGACCTTGCCATCGCTCCCGATGATCTCGAGTGTGATCGGTCCTGAAGCCACTGTCTTCAGGTAGTAATCGATGATTGCGCCCTCTGGCGGGTTCGGCGCCGTTGGTTCGTCCGGCGGAAGCGGAGTATCCGTGTTCGTATTCCATCGGACGCGCAACGCGGGCTGCGGCTTGAACAACACGACATCGCGATGCGCGGTTTCCCGATCGATCTGGCGCAGCGGCGTGATGTTGTCGAGGATCCAGATGCCGCGGCCGTGAGTGCCGACCACGAGATCGTCATCCTTGATCACGAGATCGCGCACCGACGATGCGGCCATGTTGAGGCGCAGCGACTGCCAGTGATCGCCGTCATCGAACGACACGTAGACCTGCGTTTCGGATCCCGCAAACAGCAATCCCTTTCGTTTCGGATCCTCGCGAACGACGCTGACCGGCGCACCACCAGGGATGCCTTCGACGATTTCCTTCCACGTCTTTCCGCCGTCGTGTGTGCGATAGATGTGCGGGTTCATGTCGTCGAGCCGAAGGGTGTTCACGGCGGCGTACGCCGTGAGTGGATCGAATCGGCCTGGATCGATGATGAACACCTTCATGAAGTCCGTTACCCCGGGCGGCGTCACGTTCGTCCAGTGCAGCCCGCCGTCCGCCGTCGTGGCAATCACGCCATCGTCAGTCCCGATCCAGATGCGGTTGATGTCGGCATACGACGGACCGATCGTATAGATCACCTGCGCGCCAATCGATCCACGGGTTCGTGCCTGCACGCGATCGGCGTACACGCCGACGCTCTTCGGCACCTCCCACTGCTCGCGTGTGAGGTCAGGACTGATTTGCTTCCAGTTGACGCCGTCGTCGGTCGTCTTCCACAGCACGTTGTTGCCATAGAAGAGGACGTGAGGATCGACGGTCGAGAACACGACCGGCTGCGTGCGGACGGTGCGATAGCTCCGGCCTGTCGAGGGTGCGCCGCCGCGGCCTCCGAGAACCGGGCCGACGTTCGCGACTTGTCCGGTGCGGCGGTCGTAGCGGGTGACCTTTCCGCCATAGACGAGATCCGGATCGAGCGGATCGGGTGCGGCGTAGCCGTATTCCTCGACGCCGACCTGGTGCCACTCGCGGAACGTGATCTGCCCGTCGTTGCCGCGGCTCGCGATGCACACCGACCCGCTGTCCTGCTGGCCGCCGCACACGCGATACGGGAACGCGTTGTCCGTCATCACGTGGTACAGCGCGGCCGTCGGTTGCGTGTACCACGAGCTCCACGTCTTCCCGCCGTTGAGCGTCACGACTGCGCCCTGATCGACAACGAGTAGCATGATGTCCGGGTTGTCGGGATTCCACCAGATGTTCTGGTTGTCGTCGCCGCCAGGAGCGCCCTTGAACGGCACGAACATCTTCGCGCCGTCGGTCGATTTGTAGCTCACGATATCGGTCACAATGACCGTATCGGGATCCCTCGGGTGCACGTGAGGAACCACTTCGTTGATCCGGCTCGTGGGCCGCTGATCGGTCGTGCTGCGCCTCCACGTCGCGCCCGCATCATCGGAACGGTAAATGCCCGTGCCGCCGCCGCGCGCTTCGACCGTCGCGTAGAGTCTGCTCGTGTTGGACGGCGCTATCGCGAGCTCCGCGTTGACGATGTTCTCCGGCAGTCCGCGGGTCATCGCGTTCCATGTCTTTCCGCCGTCAGTCGACTTGAAGAGGCCCCCATTCGTACCGTCCCACGCGCCGTTTTCCCACGGCCCCTGACGCTGCTCCCACATCGTCGCGTAAACGACGTCGGGGTTCGATGGGTCGATGTCGACGTCCTTGCCTCCGGTGTTCTCGTCCTTGAAGAGAACGCGGTCGAACGTTCTGCCTCCGTCCAGCGATCGAAAGATTCCGCGCTCGGGATTCGGGCCATACGGATGACCAAGCGCTGCGACGAAAATGCGATCGGGATTCTTTGGATCGATCGCGAGCTTCGGAATCTGCTGCGCGTCACGCAGCCCGAGATGGGTCCAGGTCTTTCCTGCATCGTTGGATCGGTAGATGCCGTCGCCCACAGCGAGGTCCGGGCGCGGGAGACCTTCACCGCTCGCGACGTAGACGATGTTCGGATCGGATGGCGCCACGGCGACCCACCCGATCGACCCGGTCGGCTGGTCGTCGAAGATGGGCGTCCACGTGCGTCCGGCGTCCGTGGTCTTCCAGACGCCGCCGTTCACCATTCCGATGTAGAAGGTGAAAGGCTGGTTTGGATGACCCGCGGCAGCCTTCGTTCTGCCGGCACGATACGGGCCGATGTTGCGCCACTTCATGTCCGCGAAGAGCACGGGGTCGACGCGCGCAGTCGGCTGCGCGGGTACGCGCACGACGAAAGAGGCGACGGTAATGAGCGTGGTGAAAACAAAGGTCAGAACGCGGCGGCGCGACATCGCAATGCTCCGAACAGGCTTTGGGCTCTGGGCTCGGGGTCCTCGTTCGAATACTCGGCCGGCGCAACGCCGAGAGCCAGTGGCCACCGGATGTTACGACGTGATTGGGATTCTGCGCCAGATCGCCGGGACTTGATTCGCAAAAAGACTGTGGCAAAGTAGCGAACGCCATGAGCGCAGAAGTGCCCACACTGGAGATCCGAACCCGCAAGCAATGGCGTGCGTGGTTGGAGAAGAATCACACGTCGAGCGCCGGGATCTGGCTCGTGTTCCACAAGGCCCACACGGGCGTAAAGTCGATCCCCTACGAGGACTCGGTTCGCGAGGCGCTGTGCTTCGGCTGGATCGACAGTCTGATCAAGCGGCTCGACGACGACAGCTACGCGCTGAAATTCACGCCGCGCAAGCCGACGAGCAAGTGGTCGGACCTCAACCGCGCGCGCTGGAAGGCGCTCGAAGCCGCGGGCCAACTCGCGGCGGCCGGTCTCGCCGCTTCGCCGACGGCGAACACGTACGCGCCTAAACCGACGATCCCGGAGCTTCCCGCGTACATCGCCAAGGCGTTCAAGTCCAATGCGAAGGCGTGGGAGTTCTTTCAAGCGCTCCCGCGAAGCCATCGGCGAAATTACGTCGTGTGGATTCACATCGCGAAGCGACCGGAAACGCGCGAGAAGCGGCTTCGGGAATCGATCGCGCTGCTGGCCGCGGGGAAGAAGCTGGGACTGAAGTGAGCGCGCAGATCGGCTTTGGGCTCAAGACTGCGGGCTCTGGGCCAGTCGAGAAATTGATACGCGGGTGGTAACTAGACGAGCTGACGTTTTCAACTCGCGTCGATTGATCTCTGTGAGGCGCGGCCTTCAGGCCGCGCCGCGCCGGGCGGGGCTTGAAAGCCCCGCCCTACAAGTCTCCGTTCTTCAATATCTCCACGACCTCGCGATGCCCACGCCGCGTCGCCCACGCCAGCGGCGTCGCCCATGGTGGATCGTCGGGCAGCGTTCGCTTCGCGCCGCGTTTCAGGAGGAATTCGACCATCGCCGTCTGACCAGACTTGGCGGCCCAACCGAGCGGCGTCGAACACAGATCTTCATCTCGCGCATCGATGTCCGCACCGTGATCGAGGTAGAGCGCCGCGTTTTCGATGTCGCCGCGCATCGCGAAGTGGTGGAGCGGCGTGATCCGCATCCAGTCTGGCTGGCTCGGGTTCATGCCGTGTGCGAAAAGGTACTCGGTCAGCTCGCGCGTCTTCGCGCCGATGTTCCAGTACCGATCGACCGAAATCCGCCTGGCGAGATCGGGCTGATACCGGAGCATGAGGCGCACGAAGAGCTCGCTGCCGTTCGACGCAGCGTTGGCAAACGCGGCCGGATCGTCGGCCAACGCCGGATTGGCGGCAAACACCGCCGCCGCGGTGTGAATATCACCGGCGTGCGCCAGGAGCGAAACCGATCGGGCCGCGCCGTACACGCACAGGAGATCGATCATTCTCTGATCGCCGCGCCCCATCGCGATCGTCAACGCGTCGGCGGAGCTCTCGACCTCGGGGTTTGGATACGCGCCGTTCTCGAGCAGCAGCCTGGCAATCTCGAAGTGTCCGTTCGACACCGCGGAATACAGCGCGTGACCGTGCGGCGCCATACCCACCTCCGGCAGGTTCGGATCGGCGCCGTACGCGAGCAGCAGCTTGACGATCTCGATGTGGCCCGTCGCGGCGGCGTTCTTGATCGGCGCGCCGCAGCCGACGTAGTACGATCCGTACTCAGAGACGCGGTCCGCCAGTGACGGATCGCGCGCGAGCAGCTCTCGAACGCGCTCGATGTTTCCTGTGGCGGCCGCCATCCCCATGTCGATCTCCGCACCGCGCGCGACGAGATGGTCGTAAACCTCCCGCGGCGTGGTGACCACGTCGGCGGGCACGTCGCGCCAGCCGCGATAGTTGTAGTCGCCGTTGGTCACGTGAATAGGACGTGCGCCGTCGCGACGCTTCGCATTGATGTCGGCACCGCGGGCGAGGAGATCGTCGATGATGTCGATCTGCCTCGTCATCACCGCCCAATGAATCGGTCGACTCGTTGCGCCATCAACTGAGTGCACGAGCTCTGGTGATTCGTCGATCAGGCGGAGGACCTTCGCGCGGTGACGCTCGCGAATCGCGGCGGCGATCGCTTCCCCCTTCGGCAGTATTCCCGGCGCACCCGCGAGCGCGGATTCCAGCAGCTGCCGCATCTCCACGTACCCGCGATCGTCGGCAATCTGGAGAAGCGTATCCGGCGCGCCGGAATTGCTCGGATCTTCGCCCTGGTCGATCAGAAACCGGACGATGTCGAGCTGGTTCTCGCGCACGGCAAAGTAAATCGGCCGCCGATAGACGTAGTGGCAGCGCACGAGCGACGGATCTTTGGCAACCAGTCGCTGGACTGCTTCGAGATCGCCGGCGATGCAGGCGCAGAACATCTTCCAGACGTCGGTGCCCATTCCAGGCGACCATGTCAGCCGCGTCGTTCTCTTCAGTTCGTCGGGTTGAATCATCTCGGAGTGCTCAGGGTGCTCGGGGTGCTAGAGTGCTCTGTGCTTGGTGCCTGGTGCCTGGTGCCTGGTGCCTGGTGCCTTCAAGGAGACGATGATGACACGGAAACTGATCGTGATTCCTGGACTCGCTCTCGCGCTGACGGCAGCGCGTTTCGCGTTTGGTCAGGCACCAGACCCGCTCGATCCGGTGCGCGTGGCGGGCGATACGCACAAGACTGTGCTCGACAACGCGTTCGTCCGCGTGCTCGACGTTCACGTTCCCCCCGGCAAGACGGAACCACGCCATCGTCATCCACATGGGCTCAGCGTGTACTTCACTGACTGGGACGCGAAGGTGACGGTCGATGGAAAGCCAGCCGAGGTGCATCAGCGGAAGGCAGGGACGTTCGCGTGGAGCGAGCCGGTCGTGCACACTGTCGAGAACACGGGCAAGACGGATGGCCACGTGTTGCGCATCGAACTGAAGCACTAACGACGGATTCGCGCAAATCTGATCCGCGGAAATCGGCGCAGATTCGCGTCTACGATTGGAGCGCGACGACGGGATCGACGCGAGCCGCGCGTCGAGCAGGTCCAAGGCACGCGATCAATGATGCGACAATCAGAATGCCCGTCACGAGAAGAATGACGCGTGGATCGAGCGCGCCGATCCCGTAGAGCTGGGAGGCGATGACTCCGCGCAGGGCCAGCACACCAGCGGCACCAACGGCGAGCCCCACGAGCACCAACGTGACACCCTCGCGGAGAACGAGGCGAAGGATGGTGCTCGCATCACCGCCGAGAGCCAGCCGGATGCCGATCTCGCGAGTCCGCTCGCCGACCTGGTGCGCGAGCACGCCGTAGATGCCCACGGTCGCGAGGAGCAGGGCTAGCGCGCCAAACGCGAGCGCGAGGAGCATCGGCGCTTTGCGCGGGTTCAGCGATCGCTCGACGCGATCCGACATCGCGATCGTGTCGAACAGCTGCAGCTCGGGATCGATCTCGGCGAGCGCGCGCTGAACCGAGGCCTGGACAGTCGCCGATTCCGACGTTGCCGTCGTTCGGATCGCAAACCCGATATTTCGCGAGGGATCCTGCGCGTACGGCAGATAGTACGCGCCGACACGCGCATCCTCCCCTTCGACGAGGCCCCTGAGCTTGACGCTTCCCACAACGCCGACGACGCGCAGCCAGACTACATCCGGCGACGGTTTCACGACGTCTTGCGGGCGGTGAGGAAAATACATCCGGCGACCGATTGGATCCGCGTTCGGCCAGAACTTCCCCGCGAGCTGCTCGTCTACGATGACGACCGGTGGAGCAGGCGGGGCATCGCCGTCGACGAAGAACCGGCCTCGTTTCAGCTGAACGTGCATCGCCTCGAGGTACCCCGGCGTCACGTACAGGCGATTGGGCGACACGACCGATTCGCCCGGAGCCATGGCGTTCCCTTCGGGAATGATCACGCTGCTGTTGCTGTCCGAGCTGAATGGCAGATAGGTGCTGACGCCGGTAGCCGCAACTCCGGGTAACGCGCGGATCCGCTCGAGCGCACGATTGGTATAAGACCTGAGCGACGCATCGTTCGGATACTTCGCCGGCAGCGGAGAAACGCGCCCGGTCAGAACGTGCTCGGCCCTGAAGCCAGGATCGACGGCGAGCAGCGCGTGGAAGCTTGCGAGCAGAAGGCCCGCGCCAATGAGCAGCACGAACGCGAGCGCCACCTGCGTGACGACGAGACCCCGGCGAGCGTTCCTGCCGCCGCGGCCCGCTGTCGCCGTCCGGCTGTCGTCGCGCACGAGGATACCGAGATTCATGCCGCTCAGTTGCAGGGCGGGCACCGCACCGACCACGAATCCGAGGACCAGGGCAATCCCGAGCGTGAACGCCACGACGACGCCGTCCACGTGGATCTCGTGGGCGCGTGGAATGTCGGCGAGGCCCAGAGAGGAGAGCGCGTCCAGACTCCAGTAACCGAGGAGCAGTCCCAGCATTCCGCCGACTATCGACAGCACGGACGTCTCAGTCACGATCTGTTGCGTCACACGCCCTCGCGCTGCGCCGAGCGCGTGCCGCGTCGCCCACTCCTTGAGCCGGCTGCTCGCCCTCACGAGCGAGAGATTCGCGATGTTCACGGCCCCGATGAGCAGCACGAACAGGACGCCGCCCCAGAGCAGCTGGAGCGCGGCGCGCACGTTTCGTACGAGGTCCGCCGTGACCGGCACGACCCGCGTGTGATAACCGGCATTGATGAGCGTCGCCTTCAATGGACCGGCGCCCTCGACGACCCGGACGTTGAGTGCGTCGATGCGCGACTGCGCCTGTGCCAGCGTCGCGCCGGGCGCCAGTCTGCCGATCTGATCGTGATTCTGACTGTGCCGGCTCTCCTCGGCCCGCTGCCTGTCACTGAATGCCAGGGGTACCCAGACTTTCACGTCGGGATTGAGAAAGCTGAAGTCCTCGGGGAGGACGCCAACGACCGTGTAGATCGTATCGTCGAGCCGCAGGTCTCGGCCGACGATGGCCTCGAG
>Ga0114129_10005083_pt1 | contig 18521 bp, 15 predicted proteins | sample RhiMetdeltSRZDD1_FD_80071 | JGI IMG/M metagenome (GOLD analysis project Ga0114129, IMG submission 80071) | Populus rhizosphere microbial communities from Tennessee, USA - Rhizosphere MetaG P. deltoides SRZDD1 (version 2) (version 2) | ecosystem: Host-associated > Plants > Roots > Rhizosphere >...
AAAATATAACAAACTGAGAGATTTAAAATATTTAAGCAAAATAAACTAGAATAATCTGTAGTAAAAGGCCCAAGCAAAATTAAGGAATTTGATCCACTATGTTGAATCTATTTTTTAATGTTTAACTGGCTGCCAATTGTGGTGGTCAGCCTAAGCAATGACAGCCAGCCCGATTATGGTGATATTCCGACGTTTGCTATTTCAAGAGTTACCAAAATAATAACTCCTAAACCAATTTTTTGATTCATGTCCCGTCTTAAAGAATTATACTGTAAAAGTAAGGCTGCCAATTGTCGTACGGCTGATGGTGCGTAAGAATACCGACGGCAGCCAGCCTCATGGATGAATACTTAGAAGGAGTAATGAATATCATAGAACGGGCTAGTAAAGCAAAGCAGCGACAGCGCCAACGACCAAATGTAATCACATGGTTGCATATAATCCTAACAGAGGTAAAGCCGCTTCTGTGTCGGGTATCAATAAAGTAAAGCAGATCCATAACTTTTTAGTATCCAACGGAAGGTTTTGAACTTGAAGGCTTTGATTCGATAATTTGTTGGCGTTATAACCATTCGTATGGATTTAAATCTCCCAGACCGTTGCATTATAGACTTAAAGAACTAAAGATAGGTCTCCAAATAAGTAACAAAATCAGGTAATCTTTAATAATTTCGCATTAGTGTAAGGAGCGCATAAGAACTTGCATGTCTTTGATAGGCTAGTTCTAGGGACCACAATCTTCGTACTAGTCCATCAAGGATTTAATACATCTTACATACCTATTTGGATGGGCTAGCGATAAAGACCCATTCTTTCCATTTCTTCATCTGGATTTCTCACTCTTTGTTGAGGCCCGCCCTCTTGTATGCCCATATTGAAGAAATCTTTGTATTCTGATGTTGTAGCCTGTTCATGAGTATGTCGTCGCACCTGAAACTTTCCAAACCCAGAATCTTTCTTCTCAAGTCTTTAATAATTTGTTGTCCAAAAAATAGGTGCATAAATTTATCCACACCGATGGGCCGGTGGCTTAGTCATTGGACCATCGTTTTACATTACTCTCCCTCCTTTCTAGGCGACTCATCCGCTATAAGTTCGTGATTAGGAGTCCTTGGAATGGCACAAGCATTAGGACCTACTACTGCCTACAAGTTAGGAAATCATGCTGCCATTTGTAAAGCGCATTTTTCAGCGTGTCGCTTCCCGTCATCAAATACAACCTTTCTAGCATATTCATGTATTCCGGATGTTGTTTGACCGATACCAACCTATTCTTAGACAAAGAGTAGTAGGTTCCACAATTCACCGATAGGTCGTCAATATTTTTCTCCAGTACATCTACACCCTTCTTGAATAGTATCAGCGCCCGATCATCCCCGGTATATTCGTAATAAGTCATCAGGTTCGCAACGCAAAACATCTGGCTGTTCAGTATTGTAGCATTCTTCTTCTCGGACACCAATCCCAAAAGCCAGCCATCATGATTTAGAACAGGAGAATTTAAGCCGTTGAATACTTTTTTGGAAAATTCTATGTATTTGGGATCCCGTGTTTCGTTGTATTTTTTAGCGGTCACAAGCATAGCCTTACTTTGAGCTTCACAGCCATACCAGGGCGCAGATATGTTAGAGTAAAAGTGCCAATTGTAGTTGTAAGGTATCAGATAATACTCTAAATGGTCTTCATAGTTACTGCTTGCAATGAACCAGTCAGCATCGTCGACAAAGTTAGGATTATAGACTTTCCCAATATTCAGGCCAAAGAGGTTTTTGTAATTCACCATCGTGTCATTGTTTGCATCAATAAGGTATTCGATATCAGACCAGCGTGTTTCCTTCTTTTCATTGTTGTTGATCGTTGTCGACTCGGCCGGAGCGGCGAAGAGAAAGGCTACACCCATTCCGATCAGAACCAAAATTAAGTTGCTTATGCTCATTTCTCTTTTTTGTTGAGACAGTGTTCTAGTTATCTAAAGGTTAAGTTTCTAGATGTCATCATATCTTAGTACAATTAATTTTTCTCATTCCCCTAGCTCTGCCTCTCTTCTAGGCTAGTCATTCGATTTAACTCAACGATTAGACGTAATTACTATGGACCTAAGACAGAAATGTAAAAAGTGTAGAAGGGGAGTTAAGTAGATCGACTAGTCATTTTCGAATCAAGTTTGTGATTTTCACGATTCATTGTCATGGAGGGATATGAAATAATATTAATCTTCTAGGTGCCTGTTCCAAATTTGACGTTGGCCCTAAACCGGCGACGTAGTAGCTTACCAGTATTAGTTTTAGGAAGATCTTTGACGAATCGAATATTTTTTGGACAAGCAAATTTTCCTATTTGGGATACGACATGTTTGGTTATTTCTTGTGAAATTTTAGATCTATCAACATTTTTCTTCTTTAATACAACAAAGGCAAAAATCGCTTGACCAGTAACTCTGTCAGGAAGACCAACCACTAGACATTCCATTACCGCTTTGTGAGTCATTATAGCATCTTCTAATTCGGCAGGTCCGATTCTGTGTCCAGATACTTTGATTAAATCATCAGCTCTTCCAGTGATATACCAATACCCGTCAGAATCAACCTCGACAAGGTCTCCGTGGTACCATATATTCCTATATTTTGACCAATATGTATCGATAAACTTTTGTGAATTATTTAATATGCCTCTTGTCATAGATGGCCACGGCTTTCTTATAACCAAATAACCATCACTTGTTTCATTGCCAGAATCATCAAAAACTGTCGCATCGAATCCTGGCAACGGTTTGCCTACCGAACACGGCTTGGATGAAAAATGGGGCGAAGTACTCACAATCGCTCCACCTATTTCGGTACCGCCAGAGAGATTGATTATAGGACAGCGACCCCTACCAACAAATTCATCGTACCAAAAATAAGCATTCTTGTTCATGGGTTCGCCAGTAACGGTTAAGGTTCTTAAGGAAGGGAACTCATAATTTTTAACATAATCATCATTGCTCAAAGACCTTATGGCCGTTGGGGAAGCACCAAAGATTGAAACTTCATGCCTGGAGATTAGGTCACACCATGTATATGGTTTAGGATAAGTTAGTGCACCGTTATAAATTACGGCCGTTCCTCCAACAATAGGAGCCCCATAAACAACCCATGTTTGACCAGTTATCCAACCAATATCAGCATACCAAAAGAGGATGTCCCGTGCGGTCATATCTATGGTGTAAGCAGTCTGCTGTGCTGCAACTACCATAAAACCCCCATGAACATGGATAGTTCCCTTTGGTGCTCCAGTAGTTCCTGAAGTGTACAAAATGAATAAGGGGTCTTCTGAATCCATCATTTGTGTTTCACAGAATGTATCAGTTAAGCTCTCCAAGAGTTCCCTGTATCCCAGCAAAATATTACTGCTATGAGGTTCAGACTCGTCAATGGTAATTACTTTAGAAATTTTCGAATCTTCGACCGCTTTATACCATATTTGCTGTAGATCAATAGGCTTCCCCTTACGATTCATTTTGTTATTGGTAATGAGAATTTTGGCGTTCGAATCTACAAGACGGGAATGAACGGCGCGGCTACCATACCCAGAAAATATTGTGGTATGTATCGCTCCAATTTTGGAGCAAGCCAAAATTGAAAATATGGCTTCTGGAATCATTGGCAAATATATCCCTATTACGTCTCCTTTCTTTACTCCTATGGACAATAACGCAGCAGCAACTCGATTCACCTGCTTATCAAGATCGTCGAACGAAATTCGTGTGACATTTCCACCCTCGTCCTCAAAAATATATGCAATTCCTGTCGAGTTGTGTATCAAGTTTTTGTCAATTACATTGCTTATGATATTGCATTTACCATTTACAAACCATCGTGAATTTATAAAACCAGAATCCGATTGATTCTCAATTACCTTATCGTATTTGTTAAACCATTTTAGATGGAGATCTTCATTTACGGCATCCCAATACCATTCAATATTTTCTGTAGATTTCTTTAAGAGTGAATCATAATTATTGATATCATATTTTTTCATGAATCTCGAAATATTATTTTCAGTTGGTTCAGCGGGCCTTGCATCAGACTTGGTAATATCCCTCGAATCAGACAACCACCCTAGGTAGAATCTTAATCTAATTTAAAATACTCGAATAACTGATCGACGATGCCAACCATCATATGCTTATTTGGAGCGAATACAAATATCAAGATAAAAGCAATATCAGTAAAAACTGTTGTTGGATCTTGCGGGATTTGAGATATGAGCTGCGCAAAATGCAAACCTCGCAAAAATAATTGTAGTTCGAGACAGATGACAGGGAGAAAAATAACAGACGACTTTATCATATATTTTACTCTAATATGGATAAAATTGAACTTGTCCCGTGGTGTTATAAATGCGTTTAATTGTGTCTGTGTCTAACCACAGTTTGACTATTTTATTACTTTTAATTATAATTACTAGTATTTTCTATTTATGCATTAATTGTAATTTCTTGCCGTTCCGCTTTAACAATATTTTTGCACAACCGTCACAAAATATACCCTCTGGAACCGAACTTGTAAAGATAACGTCACATAAAACGAATCAAACTGTTGCGAATGGAGAGTTGACAATTCATGGTATTTCCTCTGACTCGAGCACTAAAGATTGTACAGTATATCTTGATTGGAACAACCTAAAACCTTATCAAATAGCCATTCCCAAGACAGTGGGCATTAATAATGACTATTCCACCTGGACATTTACATATAAACAGAACTATCATTTGATTGTTTCCGGCTCAAACGAACTGACTGCAAAAATCTCTTGCTTCAATCCCACTACTAACCAGACTACAAATAAATGGAATAGTATTACTGTTATAGGTGTCGATCCCGCACTTCTAGCTAAACAAAATATTACCAGCAACACATCCACACCTAAAGTGCAACAAAATATTACCAGCAACACATCCACACTTGAAAATTCAGAGATCGTATTAAACTATAACGTTACTCGTGTTAGAATTGACGGCACAGAAAGGGATGATAACATCAGTGGACTTGTTGATAACAGTCTAGTGGTAGGTAAAGCTGGGAATGATATTATAAAGGCCGGTAATGGCGATGACTTGATCCAAGGTGGAACAGGAAATGATAAAATTTTCGGAGGAAATGGGAACGACATACTCTTTGGTGGGTTGGGAGACGACCTATTGACTGGTGGAAAAGGAGCTGATGTGTTTTACTGTGGGGTTGGACGAGATACCATAACTGATTATAATTCAACTGAAGGTGACATGAGATCTTCAGATTGTGAGATGGTGAATTGAGTATGATTGACCTGTTGCTTTGCTGCACTGCATGAAAATTTATGCCTTCAAAATACAAATGAGCAGTTATTTCTGGCATAGTTATGTATTAAGAAAATTATCATTCTTCAGAGAATATTCAAATTTTAATATGTTGACTTGCTGAAATACTGCTATGGCTTTGACAAGATATCTTCTGTGAGATGGGTTCGATTAAAGAATCGATCTAGCATCAAGGAATACAGAACACTAGCGGCTATACACACATAACCGGCGTTATAAAAGATCGCCAAAATCCATTCGTAATTTTCAGCCATGTCTGGTGCAAGACCAAAGCTATAACCAAACCCTATGTCACCTATTGTGAGTAATATAAAGGCCAATGACAAAAGTAACCAGTTGAATGCAGTAGGATCGCCTTTACGCAAACTCCAGAGTATAACTATCGATGGCACTAATAATATGCCATCAAGTAATGGATAGCTCAAACTCACAATTGGCGAAAGTGTATCATCCCTGAATCCTAGGATATCTGCTACCCCAAAGGTTAGATTCAGTATGTATGCGAGTGATAATGATACCGCAAAAGATACCAACATAACTAGACTTTTTTCAATCGGGTAGCTTTTCCCTAGATTTCGCATGATTCGATACAAATGAAGAGCGAAAAATCCATATCCAATAATCCAAGCCGCATCCGCAACAGAGGGGTATGGCAAATCATTTCCAACTATCTGTCTATTGTAGACCCAGATGACTTCCGCTGCGAACCAAAAAGTCAATCCTATAGAAGACCAAAAGTATCCTCCGCGTCCTCTTTTTCTAAAATAATAGGTTATAGTTGTTATTCCGGAAGCCAATATCGCAGCTCCAGAAGTGAGTATTGCGGTCACGTCTATCGCAAAAGCTCGTGAAACAGTCAGATTAAAAATTACAGGTATGTTGACACTTACAATAAAGGCCAACAAAACGAGAGTAAATACCCGCTTTTGATTTCTGGGTAAAGTCTGGGAAGGATGAGATAAACTATTTGTTGTTTCGCCAGTAACCGTCACACCAATAATCCGCCTGCTGTCATTAATTTTGACCTGATTTCAAGATTTTATACGAGTTAGGTGTATTTAACGGTTTTATCCTACGTTTTGGGGTCTATAAAAATTCATGCCCAAAATCAGAAAACAGATCCCATGGCGACCAAGTAAAAATAAATTGCTTTCATGCCCTACTACTCAACCGTTTAACACTTAATACCGATTTGATAATTTATTTAAGTTTGCAACGGTCCCAAATATTGTTGGGGAGACATGGCATATATTCCAAGGTCGTTTTTTTACGATAGAAAAAAATCGAATAATGTTCTAAATTGAATAATCTTCTAGCTTAAAACCCAATGATTTAAAATATCGCAAGACCTGAGAGTCTTCATTTATATGAAAATATCGTTTCATCTTCTGGATTTTGTTGGCTTCATTGAGGATTTCATGCATCGAATTCTTCATATTTACAGCATTCCCTGAGTAGTATATTTATTCCCAGGTGACAAATGTTACTAATAAACTAGTAAAAAAGTGTACATCGTAGACCTGATGTAATAAATAATCAACTAAGCACCTAACATACTGACCCTTCGATTGAACGATGGAATACCTTTAGCATCCTCTCGACTTGATATATAGGTGGGTCCATGGATTTGTTTCAGCTTACAATGATTTCATAGTCAATTTGGATAACAATGATTATCTTCAATATGTTCTATTCTTCTGAATTTTCCTAAGTCCGTCAAAAATCTGCTTCATTTGTTCCTCGTTAGGATATCCATCCTTTAGAAATCTCAAGTTGATCATAAGCGTTTTTAATCCTTCAAATACCTGTCCGTCTTCTACGGTGCCTATTAGCGCTTCTAAGCTAAAAGGCTTGCGCATGACTTCAACTACTCGTCTAAGTTGCAAAACTGATTGTTCTACCGTTTCATCCACAAACCCAGAAGCAAAGATTATTCTTTGTTGAGGATTTAACTTTAGAATTTCCTTTGCTGCTTCAAGTCCATTTTTTCGTGGCATTTTATAGTCTAAAATTACAACGTCAAAATCGGGAATCTGCTTATTCATTTCAGAACTGCCAAAAGTGCGAGAATATTTATTCAAACAATCTTCGCCATCATAACTCACTGTGACACTATGATTCCTAGCTTCTAAGGCATCCTTATATGCTTGAAGGGTTTCTTCATTATCTTCGGCTATAAGTACATTCATTTGGACCGTCGACTATAAAATAACATACTGCCTATTATTCTTATTTCTGCATGTCGAAATGGCATTTTTCATTAAATTTTCAAGATAAATAATCATAAAGCAGATTATGCTTCGGGTACCATTTATCTGAAGTTAAGCAATAAGTACTACTCTGAAAATTCAAAATTGCGGGTTTGTAAGCACTGCAAGTTGGTGATATGTAGTATTAGTTAGACGTCTATGACTTTGGCCATTATGACATAGTAAAGTTTACTATTATAGGTAATTTTGGTCCTACCTGAATATATTACCTTGAAACCCGTGAGACAGAAATTTCAAAATATATGCTCTATCGACTCTTTTCACCTATCAATCGGGCCTTCATTACCTCTCGGTATAATAAATTTGAATCGAGTTCCTTCTGTATATTCCTTATCAAACCAAATCTTGCCACCATGCGCTTCGACTATCCCTTTGCATATTGCTAGCCCTAAACCTGTGCCACCATGTTTTCTACTGACGGTAGTGTCTATTTGGTAAAACTTCTTAAATAAATCGTCGGATTTGCCAGGAGGTAGTCCTATCCCATTATCTTCTACAGCAAAGAGTAAATAGGAATCTGGTTGCTCAGCAACATTGCTACTACTGTCTGGGTTTATTTTTTCATGCTCAAAGTTTTCGACACTTACTGTAATTTTGCCATGGTCCTCGGGAACAAAATCGACAGCATTTTTTACTAAATTAAAGATAACCTGTTCTATTCGATGAGGATCACAAATAACGTTTCCACCGGCCATGGTTTGCGAAACTAGTTCTATATTCTTAGCTTGTGCAATGGGTAGCATAGAGGTCATAATCTGATCAATCATCTCGCGAACGCCGACACTTGTTTTAGACAAGTTAAATCTCCCTATTTCCAGTCTATGAACGTCTAACATGTCATTAATCAAAATTTGAAGGCGCTCAACGCTTTTGCTTATTGTTTCTATGGCCTTGTTCTGTTTCTGATTCAATTCCCCCATAAATTCTGGTTTCAGAAGCATATCAGAATAGAGCTTAATTGGCATTATAGGGGTTTTTAGTTCATGACTAACCATTGAAATAAATTCATCTTTCGATTTTTCTGTTTCCAGTAATGATTGGTTAATCTGCTGTAGCTTTTCGTCCTTATTCAAAATCTCTTCAGTTCTACTTCTTATACTTTCTCTCATGTTATCTAGTTGATTAGCTAATTGTCCAATCTCGTCAGTGGATTTCAATTCGATCTTTGTCCCTAGATCGCCTTCAGTAATTTTCTGCGCAGAGTCTCTTAACGCCATAATAGGCTTTGAAATACTTCGAGAGACGAAATAAACAACTAATAATGATATCGCAAGAATGAGTACCGTAATTACCACGAACGTAACTCTCAAATTTAGAACACCACTAAAGGCCTTTTCTGTAGGAATTGAAGTGGTTAGAACCCAACCCGCGTCGGGAAAGCCGGGTAATGATGGTTGTCTGGCAGCAACAAAGATGCTATTTCCACGTGTGTCATTAGCGTTTGGAAATATTCCGCTCTCTACCCTTGATTTGGATTCAGTTATCTTTTGAAAAATAGGTTGATTTGATAGGAAGTTAGCCCCAGTTTGATTGTCTCCATTATAATTTGAGAAAATAGAAGTTCCATTCCTAAATAGGAGGTCAAATTTTAAGTCTGTTTGTAAACCAACTGGACTATTGCCCAAAAGGCTAGGTATAGGATAATTGACAGTTAAATCACCTATCGAATTTCCGTTTTTATTGTAAACAGGTGCCCATAGAGTTAACCACAGTTTTCCATTCCTAATGAACGTTTGAGGAATTTCTGCACCTGTATTAAAAGCCTTAGTCTTATTCAAAAAGTTACTTTCAAAAGTATGAACGATTGCACTTTGTCTATCCATTCCAAAAAAGGTGGTCTTATTACCTTCACGAATTAGAACGGTGATATTAGAATTAGTACTCCGCTGCAAATCAGTCACGAATGAATTTTTTTGCTCATCAGTTAAATTAGAGTTAATAATGTTACTAATCTGGTTAGTCAAGAATCTTGTTTCCTTCACCTTGTCAAAGTTATCTTCAGCAATTTCATTAATCCAATTCACTGTATAATCTTCCAAATGACGCGTTATTTCGAGCGTAAGGGCAGTCGAAAAGGCATTAAGTGAGGCTATGGATGCAGCGATTAAACAGGCTAAAATAAGTGAAAAAATAATGGCAAAAAGTCTCGATCTAAGTTGCAATGTGAGACCATGGAATCTCTACGGTATATCCTTTTCCATCGCATTGTCCACCCAGACGGCCATCCTAAATCTCTTTAGGAGATTTTGAAAGATTACTTTAGGTTAAGCAAAGTACAATAGTAATGGTTTAACTGCCTGCCAAGAACAATTATTTAACTAGTCCAGGCCTATATATCATTAGATGAAATTACCTAGGGAAGTAGGAATTCGTTTCTATCTCGATTTAATACCATCGTGTAAGGCAGGTGAAGTTTATTAGTAATTATCTGAACCTTCAAAGTGGTGACTTTACTCTGAGTGATAACGCGTATAAAGACATAGTAAGTAAGTTGTTATATCCAAGTGTGACGTTTCAATATAATTAGGCAAGACACTCGTTGGATAGAATGCAAATAGTTATGTCCGCATGGAAATGATAATCCTTTTGAATATTAGAAAAAATCTCTATGACTTTTTACTTTTTTATTTTCCATTATGTTTTTATCTTCAACTCTAAGAATTAATTTATCCAGAAATAGGTATGAGAAATCAGAGTAAAGAGGAGGTTTATACCATGATCCTAGAAAATATCAGAAATATTAACAAGGCGCCCTTAGTAACTAGAATAATGTATGTTTCCCTTAATTCTAATAAGCAGTTAAAAGAGTATTTGGCCCAGATGATCGAGAATGGCTTGCTGAAATATGATGGCCAAAAGCGCGTTTATGAAATGACTGGAAGAGGTAGACAATTTTTGCTCCTCTCGAAGCACCTAAATAGCCTTTTGTGTCCTGATGCATAAACATTTCTTAACTGTGATACCAGATTTTGGCTCTATTATTTTTCAAATAAATCTTAAGCTGACATAATGGGATTAGTTCACTTTACTTATAGCTACGAATAACTTCAATAATCCACCCAACATCTTCTTTTGTTCTTGCAAGATGTCCAATTTTTATACAGTCTCTAATATCTTTTGATTTTAATCTTAACCATACTGCATTGGCCACTTCATTGGCCACTTCATTTGAAACACCTTCACGTTCAAGCAAATGCACAGTAATCTCTTGGAAGTCCTGGAGTTTGTATGATTTAAAATGCAATATTAAGAAGCGTGAGAGCAACGGCGTCAGCATATGTTCAGTACCGTTACTAGTGGCAAAAACCCAGGTTTTTAGTTGGGTTGACCTAGTCCTATTGTGTTTCGTCTCTGAAATTAAACCAGTTTCCATAAGACTTAGGAGTGCTGTCTGGTCTTTGCTTGGCATGTGTTCAATCTCATCCACTATCAAATATTTTGGCCTATTCTGGAAAAGATAATCAATCATTCCAGATTTGGTGCTATGACTGCCCAAAGTAAAGTATGACCGCTCCAGTTTCATACATTCCAGCATGAACAAAGTTTTTGCTGAAGCTGGGGGCCCTACAAGAAGAATATGTACAGGCTTCTCCGATTCAAGCGATAGATTGAAGAGCTTCTTCACATCATCATATCCAATTATACTGCAAAAGTGAGAAGTCTCATTTTTATATTCGTGATTAAGAATGGATTCTTGCTGTCCTTCTCCTAACGCCAGTTTATTTTCCAAACCAAATTAAGTTAGTTTGGCAAGTTGATTATAGGTTTTCTTACCAAATCCTCATAGCCATAAGCTCGAAAAAATTAGACGATTTTGTAATTACTACCAAATTCCTACCTTAAGTGCACTACATTAGCTTTAACGAATTGATAGGAGTTCTGGTGATATATCAATACCACCCTATTTTCATTTTAAAACCGAGATAGAGGAAGAGCAGAAACCTGATTAAAACATATAACTTATTCCTTGTTAGCCTTCTAATCCTCAAAATTCTATATTTGATGAATGACAATATCCCTTAGTCTAGCGAAGTTATCTATAGGTCTTATCTATCCCCAAGTCTTAATTTGTTGACCCTCAATGGCGTAATGGGTATAAAACCAGTTATGTAATACAACCCGGATATTCCAGATTAACAGAAATCTTCTATATGGATCTATATAGTAAATTGACAAAACATGTTTAAGATGTCAGGATACATGTCTTCTATATTGATGACTCATACAGAGAGCAGTGAAGTAAGGAAAATTCAGTACACAGGACGCTCTACGTATATTCTTTCTTTACCCAAAAAATGGATCGGCGAGATGAATCTAAAAGCAGGGGATTCAGTTACAGTCGTTAGAGAAGCAAATCACTCTCTCTCAATATTTCCAAATAGCTTTCGGACGACTCCCGCGGCCTACGAAGCTTACTCTCTTATTGCTAAAGAAGATGGGGAAAATACTTTGAAGCGGAAAGTTGTTTCCATGTACTTGATGGGTTTTAATGTTATAAACTTAAGGTCAAAATCAGGTAGAATTAATCCTGCACAACGAGAAGCGATTCGGGAGGTCGTAAGGAGAAATCTAGTGGGAACAGAAATAATTGGCGAGTCTTCGGATATAATGACAATTCAAGTACTTTCAAGCCTTCCTGAGCTGTCGGTAAAAACAGCGGTCAGGAGGATGTTTTTGATAGGAACTTCAATGCACAAGGATGCGATGACAGCTCTATCAGAAAATAATAAAGATCTTGCAATGGCGGTCATTCGGTCGGATGACGAGGTCGATAGATTTAGCCTATATATATTACGAAATCTAGTTGTCGCTTCGCAAAATGAAAGAATCTTAAAAGAAATCGGACTCAAAAGCCCCGCTGATTGTATTAGCTATCATGTGGCAGTCAAAAGTATCGAGAGGATAGCAGACCACGCGACAGGCATAGCAGTCAAATCCATAAAAATCAATAAGAGAGTACCTAATGCGTTATTTGAAAAGGTAAATGAAATGAGCCAGATGTCCCTAGCGATTCTCAATGACTCCGTTGAGGCATTCTTACGTAAGGACTATTATTTGGCAGATAGCATAGTTGACAGATCTGCAAACGTGCGTTCCTTAGAAGAAGAAATAGTATCCATTATAGACAAGGAAAAGACCGGAGATTACAATCTTGTTAATTTGAAGCTCATTTTGGAGGACATCAGGAGAACAGCCGAACACTCCTCTGATATAGCTGAGGCAGCATTGAATCAAACAATTACTGAAATTATAGAGCCTAGATGAGCGTTCTAAGGTTACTATAAACACAAAGATTGCAGAATTTCATGTCTGCGATGGCTAAGAAAACGCGGTGTCACTCGCTTTGAAGGACACAGGTTTCAAGTTTGAATCCATGCCACCGTTAAATTTTATCGTTGCTATGTCCTGCTCAAACGGATTATGTAATCATCATAAAAACTATCAAGTGTTCGATTTCATTACTGAATGCAAATATAATCCCTAATTAGCCTGACTAAGTCTTTTCACACAAGTTTTCTTGATTCAAGGCAGTAATTATTATGAATGCTTGCTCACGTTTAGGAAGTAGTTGATAGGTGTGTTTGTCGAGGAAGATTAACATTAAATTAATGTAAGAATGTCTAAATTCTACCAGCGTTGAGACGTTTGAAGGACTATGGCAATGACAAGATGCTCCTTACCGTCAGGTGGGAAAACGGTACATTAATTTTGATAGATCAAACTAAGTTACCGACAAGACTCGTATATGTCAAATACAACAAATACCAAGACGTAGCTAACGCGATTAAGAGTCTAATTGTCCGGGGCGCACCTGCTATAGGCGTGGCCGCAGCATTCGGATTATGCCTTGCTGCCTTTCAAAGTAAAGCAAAGAGCACCTCAGGCTTAATATCTGATTTGAAGGTCGCCTATGCAAGGCTTAAATCGACAAGACCAACTGCAGTCAACCTCGCATGGGCTCTTGACATTATCATGAAAAAGGCAACAGAAGGTACTTCAGTCGATCAAATTCGTAACGAAATTCTTGACCGTTCTCTTCGGATGGCCAATGATGACATCGCCATTAACAAGCGGATAGGACAAAATGGCGCTCAACTGATATCCAAAAATGAAGTTATTTTAACACACTGCAATGCAGGGTCACTTGCAACTGTGGGATACGGCACTGCTCTTGGTGTAATTAGGGCGGCAAAGGACGATGGGAAAAGAATTCAAGTTATTGCAACGGAGACAAGGCCAGTCATGCAGGGATCTAGGCTAACAGCATTTGAACTGACCCATGACGGAATAGACGTCCGTCTTATCCCAGATACGGCTGTAGGTCATATTATGTATCAGGATACAATTAGCAGAGTAATAGTGGGAGCAGACAGGGTTTTAAAGACAGGACATGTTTTCAACAAGATTGGCACATATCAAATTGCTGCATTAGCAAGGCGCCACTCTATCCCATTTTATGTGGCTGCCCCAATCTCGACTTTTGATTCAAAAAGTAAACTGGATGATATTGTTATAGAACAAAGGGACAGAAATGAGGTGATAAAGATAGGAAACAAAATTATTGCACCTCAAGATGTCAAAGTTTTGAATCCTGCTTTCGATATAACTCCTCCCGAACTGATAACTGGGATAATCACAGAAAAATGTGTTTTGAAGGCACCGTATAAGACTAATATTCATAAATTACTAAATTCCAATAGATAAAGTATTTAATCTCTGAAATCTTTTTTATCAAGAGATGCCCGAGAAAGTGACGCAAGAACAAGTATATACTGCCTTAAGAAAATGCATGGACCCGGAGATTCCAGTCAACGTCGTGGATCTCGGACTTATTTACAATATTAAAGTTAATGAAGAAAACAAGGTTGATATAGAAATGACTATGACAACCCGCGGTTGTCCGTTGCACGATACCTTAGTAAGTGACGTAAAGAGGTACGTTGGCAAAATTAACGGCGTTGGTGATGTAAATGTGTCAATTGTTTGGGATCCACCATGGAGTCTTGATAAAATGGAGCCATCGGTCCGAGAACAATTGGGTTTCGGCAAACCAAAGTTACGGTTTCAGATTGATTACGATACGTATAAACCTCTAGCTGAGGGAGAGGTTGTAACTGAGAAGGACGGATCTCTAATCCTAAAAAATCAGAAGGGCGGCGGTTTTATGGTAAATCAGGCAATATTGGAGTTCTGGCATAGTTGTGACGGCGCCAAAACCATTACTCAGCTCACGGATCACTTTTCGTCAAAACTAGGGTTACCAAGACAGCAAGTCGAACAGGAGGTTGTTCAATTGGTTCAACAACTGCTCGAATCAGAATTATTAGTGCCGCAGCAGCAATAACCAAATTATTTATAATACAGCCAGATGTTTGATGTATCGTTAATCGGTAAATATCATAGAATAGTTATAGAGCTGGGCTCTGGCGACGGTCGACTCCTAAGCATACTGGCTCAAGAACAATCCCGTAAGAGAGATTTGTTGATAGGAATCGAGTCAGACATTTTGGAACATCAAAAAGCCTGTAAGAACTTTAAAGATGATAATATTTTATTTATCAATAATTCCTTTGAAATTGTTCTGGTAGAACTTCCGGACAAGTCCGTTGATACTTTTATTTCAGTACTCCCCTCTCCTCGTTATATTGATAAGGTTTTTCAGGATTCGTGGATACCGTTCTATAGGATGTTGCTGGAGAAATTAAAGGACTCCGGTATTTTCCTCCTGGTCACAGAACTTACTGATGATCTGCTTCAGCCTGTCGATCGTTCAGCGTTCATTTATTGGAAAGAATGGTTACAACTTAAGTTTAGGAATATTGGGTTCAAATTAGTGGCAATTCAAGATGACCATCCGAACAATTTTTCCTCACGTTTCTTGGATCAGTTTAAAGGCGATCCTGAAAGAATTAAAATCGTTACTTTGTTCATGACTACAGAAAACCATAATGAAGATAGGTTGGTTATCTTCTAAAATTTTATTGTCGACTAAATGAAAATAAATTTAAATCCCTGATTATTCAAAATTGGGTTAATATTTTACCTTGGGTACAATTATGGTCCACTTTCTTATTAATTATGATCTTGTCTGTGCAAGTAAAGGTGATTTTCAAGGCATTTTTTAGAACAGAAGTTTGAATTGCACTTCTCTCTTACACAAGGAATGAGTTCTATATTAGCAAAGCGGTTATTGCAATATGTGCAGAAGAGCTCGAGTTGAGGAAAATTAATGTTGGACTCTGGATAACCTAAGTTTCTTTTCTCTTTAAACCAAAGTACTTCAGCTTTAGTTTTCTCCGTATACGTCATTACAATATCAAATGCTTCGTAATAATCTCGCGCATAAAATTCTTTTAACATCCACTTGTGATTAATTGAGTTACTGAGTAAGGCTACTACCCATTTTTCAGAAATAATAGGTTCTTCGTTAGGATCCCCGTTGGGCCCGAGATTCCTTTTTTTGGGATCTGTATTCAAACATCTAAAATATTAAGTGGACCTTTTTTAAAGTAATGTATACTTTCAAAAGAGTATCATTTTTGTACATGGCCTGGGTCTAGTAGCGAATTAAAGTGCACCTAATAACTATGAAAATTTGTTAATGAAGTGAATATGTAGCTTGAAATATCATTTTCCTATTATCAACCCGAAATTATTGCGAATGGTACCCAATAGGCCTTTCCTACTTTCCTTCTTTTTGACCGGCTCGAAGCATTTTTCGCATAACGCCCGAAGATTAGCTGGTCTATTGTCCTTAAGTGAACCATTAATATGTTCGAAATAGGGTCCGTTACTTCCTTTAAATTTCACCGTACATCCCTGACATCTATGGTGAGCTCTTTCCAGTACTGTTTGTTTTATACTCAATGTCAGACTGGTATATTTATTCTTCTTAGTGGTTCCACCACTAGTTCCTCCGAATAATGACAACATTAGATTTATTCTGAAAGACCAACTTAACCTTTACTGTAATGTTTTGTCAAATTAGAGAAATCCAACCCAACTGACATACTGGCTTGAATTCGGTCTTGCAACTAATAATGATCTATAGATTATTCTTTACGTGGCTGAGTTACCACGTGAGAAAAAGGAGATAGTCTCTTGTCGCTTTTTATGTCGGAGTGGATAATTTGAAGGGCGCGCTTTCATTTGGGACGATACAGACAGACCCCGGCAAACATACTACGTTGAATGCCACATTAGCGCAAGCGAAGGTATTATCACTTAGGCCTTTTTTTTCTAGTTTATTATTTAACTTGCAGTTATTATCCTGATTTGCATCCTGATTTATCTTCAATTTGTTATGATTATTGCTTCCGTCAGCTAAAGCTAATTGTATACCCATGGTCGAAGTGATAGCCATGATGCCCGCAAGCAATAGTGCTGCGACAAATATTGTCATGGTGTTCATCTTTTTCATTGGAGTATTTTTTTTAACATATTATATTTAGAGTGCTTTACACTAAGTGGTAACAAATAAGAATGATATTATTGTAAGAGTTATGTGCTAACTAATTTACTAGAACAAACACTAGAATAAAGTTTATGGCATCTTAGATTCCAGCAAAAACAATTTGGATTTTCTAAACCGAATTTTATATTTATGTCGTAATTATCATATACAAAGGGTGTCTCTCAAATGGTCCACAAAAGGTTTTGGCTAATCTGGTCAATGAAAAGCCCAATAATATTATGAAAATAAGTGGACCGGGTGGGATTTGAACCCACGACCACCTACGTTTCCTCTGTAATGAATCCTATTTTACATGCAAGGCAGGTATTCTACCAGTCTAAACTACCGGCCCCCTGATCTAAAGCCCAGCGCCTCATAATTTAAGTGCTTTTGCAATATCAGTACAATCCAGATTGCAATAGATTGAATTGGATCAATAACGATAATTATTGAACAAGGTAATTGCGGCCCTAGAATATTTCGTAATAAACAGGATTAAGAGGAGTGCCTCCACCAAGATTTGGAATTATTTAGATACATAATGTAAACCGTTCATAATTACTAAACGAAATACTTTTAGCCCCTGTCGGGGTATCGTGAAATATGTCCACACTCTTGAATGAGCGGGTTTGGGTTATGCTATCAGATGTTGCAAAGCGTGGTGTCTATCCTCTCCATGCCTCACGCTTAGGTATTTTCAGGCTTCCGGTGGATTTGACAGACCAGGCTGAAATTTCGACTGTCATGAATAGTCTAAAAAGCTCCGGATTTAAGGTTGATTCGTATGCTGATCGAATTTACGTAACACACAAGTGGACTGAAATCGGAGTTAATACTCTGACCAAAGAAGAAATGTCTGCAGACCTTGATATTACAGTTGAAATTGTTACAGGAGAAGTCATTGATATCATATATCAAATCAAACCCATTGAATCGTATGGTGATCTTTACTGGATAAAGAATTATCGACAAAAAGTAGATTCAAATGCAAAAATGGTAATTGATAGCATTATTTGGAATTCAAAAGTAGGGGACAAAATGTTAGCATATTATCAAAAGACTAAGAAATTGACTTTTGAGGACGCTGTAAAGAAACTAAATGAAATGACCCCCCTAAAGAAGAACCCTATTCCAAGGACATCACCATCCGCAGTCTCACCTCCGGCCGAACGTCCAAAGGCTCCCGAAGCTATTGCGCAACCTGCTATTGCTGCAGCGCCTTCTACTAGTGGTGGCAGCACGACGATATCTCTAACCGGCACAGGAACATCCTATTCAGCCGCAGAAGGACCGATAGATCCGGATTTTAAATCGAAACGTCAAGTCGGTGGAACTTTCCAGGGGATTAAGGTGTGGGGACCTATAGATGCCCCGGGACAGCTTGGAATTTGGGGGACAGAGGTGACAGTCGATTTTGATATTTGTGTGGCCGATGGTGCATGCGTTGAAGCTTGTC
>Ga0114129_10005084_pt1 | contig 18518 bp, 20 predicted proteins | sample RhiMetdeltSRZDD1_FD_80071 | JGI IMG/M metagenome (GOLD analysis project Ga0114129, IMG submission 80071) | Populus rhizosphere microbial communities from Tennessee, USA - Rhizosphere MetaG P. deltoides SRZDD1 (version 2) (version 2) | ecosystem: Host-associated > Plants > Roots > Rhizosphere >...
AGGATTTTTTTCATTTGTGAGGTACTTATTCCTCAGTTTCACGCTGAAGGGAAAACGAACAATGTCCCCAAGCGACTCTCATTTGTTAACTTTGCAAGCTCACAATTAGCTCGTATAAACCTTGTACTCGGCTATTCTCCCATGGTCTATTTTTGAATTCAAATAATGCAAGTAAAAATGCTCCGAATTTGCACCTAGAATAATGTCATGTGTCTTTTTATTTGAAAATTTCTTTATTTAGATATTCTAGTTTGAACGCTGGCAACTAGCGCTTATGATTTCTACATAGCTCTTATACGATTCGAAACTATTACGGAAACTCTATTTCCTTAAATGCAATGATTTTTGAATGAATATATTGCTCGATAGTGTTTTGATGTTAGGCTTATCTACTCTTGTAATTGCACTGTTTTCATTAGTTGGCTTAGGACAGCTTTCTAATAATCAAACTAGCGGAATCCAAGCTCTTATTGATAATATTCCACCAGTCATAGCAGTTCCCAACAATGCGACCTTAGAGGCGTCGAATCCTAATGGAAAAACTATAACGTACAACGTAGTTGCGGCCGATCAAGTGGATGGGACTGTAAATGTGACATGTGATACATTATCAGGTTCGATCTTCCCAATAGGTAATACAAAGGTTGATTGCGAAACCACAGACAAAAGCGGAAATAAGGTTTCAGCTTCATTTCAAATAACAATACAAGATTCAACCCCGCCGGATACTATGATAGTTGGTTCTAGGGCTGGATGGGTTGGAATTATTAATTCCAGTTCTGCCACGATGTCAGATCAGGTTAACTTCGAAATAGCCGGAAGCGACTTGATTGGTGTACAGGATTATGAGTGCAAGCTTGATTCTGGAAAATGGATCCCAATACAGCATCCGGACTCAGGAAGAGACGTGTGTCAATACTCAAAGCTCCCGGCCGGGTTACATATTTTTGAAGCAAGAGCGATTGATAAATATGGAAATGTGGATAAATCACCTACCTCTTTTAATTGGAGCGTGACATCAATTGAAGATGGAATACAAGAGATGATGAACTTGGTATCAGCTAATTTAACTGTGGCTGAGAAGCAGGATTTTGATCTCCCTTTAATTCAATCGCAAGAATTATTTCCAAATATTAGGAACGATGATAAGCTTAGTGTTTGTTATAACATGGATTCATTTTTGAATGAAATAAACAACTTGTCCTTAAATGATAAACTAAACAAGTCACAAGAAAATCAATTAATAATCTCTGCGCTATCCCTTAAAGATCGATTAGCTTGTGAATAATTGATTTTCCAAAAATGGTTAGCTTGGTCCATCCATACAATTTAAAAATGCTGGACTCATATGAATCAGTTTGTAGGCATGGAAAAATGTGGTAAATGTAATTTAGAGGTTGCAAAAACTTACATCTGTGAACATACACATGATAACAAATTCTGTGCTGAATGTTATCAACAACTACATTGGGCTTTAACAAGCAACGTGTAGGGTCAAAAATCATTTGGTAAATGCGTAATCTTGAAATATCGGATTTCAGGGCCAGTATGATCTATACTGACATATCAAGAACCAGGGTTTTGGCTTATGATGTGATCAAGGTCGAGTTCTTAACCTTTTGCTTTCGTGGCTAATGTGCTTAATTAAAATTCATTGCTAGGCCGTTTTTCTAATCTCTATCCGAGCCTGATTACTAATGCAATATCCAAAATGAAGTTCAATGAAGTAAATGCGACAAGGCAGAATGAAAACAGTACAAATTTTATAACTAATTGGAAATGCAAGAAGAGTATCTATGTCAAAGGAAACTGATGGATCTGAGTGGCAAATCACTAGTAGAAAAAAAGAAACGCATAATGTCTATACTTATACTCTCTCGCCAGTGTCGAATTCACACAGGTTTTCTTTTGAAGTGGGACAATTTGTTATGTTGGGAACATTTCTGCAAAGACCTACTGCATCGGGAGTGATGGATGAGAGTTTTGTCCAGCGTGCCTATTCGATTTCCTCATCTCCTCTGAGACAGTTTTTAGAGGTTACCATAAAAGAAGAAAAGTCTTATGAATATATTAATCCTAAAACTGGTAAAGCTGATGCATTTGCACCCTATTTTTTCGAACAGATTAAGATTGGTGATAAGGTTCGTGTAAAGCTAGATGAACATCCTCAACACTTCATGTGGAAGGTTGCAAAGGGCCTAGAAAAAGACATAGCCTATTGGTCAGGGTCAAATGGGGCAGAGTCATCAAGGTCGTTAATTCAGTTCATGGAAGACACAAAGGACCCTGAGTACAGATTGCTGCTATTATATAGCAATCCCAATTTACGTTTTATCGAGGATAATAGCATAGACGTAATATACTATGACTGGTTGATGGATATTACAAAAAAGCTAGACAATCTAATGGTCGTATTTACTTTTACGAGAGATCATGAGATATCCAGGTCCGATCACCCCAGACTAGCATTTAGAAAGGGTAGATTTTTCATAAATCAAGAAGGTACACTGGAAAAGAGTCTTTCAAGCTATCACTCAAATCCAAATGATGCTTTTAATCCTATTTGCGGAAGCAGCGCCTTCATTAACGGAACAACAAGACTTCCAGATGGTAAAATCAAGAAAGAGAAAGGAATAATGCAAAACCTACTTGAAATAGAAGGAATCAGACCTGAGAAAATAGATAAAGAACAGTTCTATTTGCAGCAAGCAACTTGATAAAAATTTTTATCCCCACTAAAATCAATATGTTTACTCAGTTCAAGCTATGACTAATGCAAAAAGATCACTACATTGATAGTTGGGTTGATTCAGGTGGAATACTGCTTATTTCATTTGTGGTGATTTTCGAAAGTTCACATATTCGTAAGCAGACATATGATCTTCGAAAGCATAGTGAACCTTCTGAAAATCTTTCCTAAACTCGGAAACATCTTTTGCTATTTGCATGGGATCGACTTTGTCTACTACTACACGCTTAATGAACGAAGCTATAACATTCATTTCACTTTCCTTCATACCCAATCTAGTAACTTCAGGAACACCAATTCTCACACCACTTGGATGCATGTAATGCCTACCAGCCTTAATGTCACCTGGTAATAATTGTCTATTAAGAATAATGTTTGCCTTTTCTAATTCCTTTTCAATAGCTCCCCCATCACCAAATTTAGAAACATCTACAGCAATTTGGTGCGATGCTGTGTAGCCTCGCTTTTCTCCTAGAACACCGAAACCATATCCTGCAAGCGATTCAGCAAGTGCTTTTGCGTTTTTTATTACATCCTTTGCATATTCCTTCCCGAATTCCAAGGATTCTGCTAGCGCAACTGCCTTTCCAGCCACATGATGTAAATGATGACTACTGGTATTTCCAGGGAAAATTGCTTTTTTTATACTTTCTGCATGTTTTTGCAATGAGACAATTATTCCCCCTTGCGGTCCCCATAGAGTCTTGTGAGAGCTCATGGTCATAGAATCGGCCCCTTCTTTTAGGGGATCTTGGAATTCTCCTCCTGCGATTAGGCCAGCAACATGGGCTCCATCGTAATTAACGTAAATGTCATTTTCATGCATGAAATCAGCCAAATCCTTAACAGGATGAGGAAAAAGAAACAAACTTCCACCGAACATCCCTATGGATGGTTTCCGGTTTTCAGCCTTCATTTCCAATATCTTCTTCTTGGTGGCGTCAACATCTATTGTCATGTCCTCTTTTGAAAATGGGTAATGTTCAATATTAAGTCCGTGTACCAGACCTGCAGTTCCGAAGTGTTCCTTTTTTCCGTGAGAAATATGTCCACCACTTGGAATTGACGCAGCTAGCATATAGTCCCCAGGACTTGAAAAAGCAGAGTAAATTGCAAGGTTTGCGACAACTCCTGAAGTAGCTCTACAATCAGCAAATTCGGCGCCAAAGACTCTTCGAGCAAGTTCGTTACATATTATTTCAACCTTGTCAATATACAGGCAGCCGGCATAGACCCTTTCGCCAGGCCACCCTTCTGCATACCTATTTGCAAAGTCTGAAGCTACTGCTTCTCTTACTGCAGGGCTAGGTATATTTTCGCTGGCAATAAGAGGCAAAGAGGAAGAGAACCATCTATGATGCTCCTCTAATAGTAAGAAGACGTTATCGTATGAATTCTTGGGACTAGCCATCATGATTTGTCGATTTTTTTGGCGATAATCTCCTAATTTAAAATATTGCCTAGGAATGCGTAGATACCGTCCTAATTTGCTGTACTACAATTGCAAAATCGAAATAAGTGGCTTGCAATGTGATAAATTTAATTACTTTACTTGAATGCTGATGATGGTTATGGATAAAGATCGGAAGTGCGTCTTGTGTGGTAATTCAATAACATTTGCATATAATGGGATGAGAGAATGGAATATTTCTGGCACAATTTGTGGAGAGTGTTATGGCAAAAAATTGACCGAGTATTACATCAGCTCCAACAAAGAAGTAGCTAAAAATTAGATAAATATTGTGATTTTCTTCATAAAAATGCTATCTGTACGATTTTTGTTTCCTACGACGTGCCCCAGGACCGCCAAATTTCTTAGACTCAGTTTGCCTTGGGTCTCCAGCAAGAAGGTGTCTGTCAAATTCATTTATCCTCTTTCTAATTTCAGTACGCACACTCTTTGTCAACGGATGATCCTTTGGATCACGGCCGCCCTTTCCATCACCTACAACTGCCTTTGAAATTGCAACAGTGCTAGCAAAGGCCTGACCCATAAATCCTCCACCATGCACTTTGACATCCAGATCTACTCTCTGTCTATAATCTCCTAACAATTTCAATGGAGTGAGAATCAATTCCCTTGCAATTTGTGGGGTCAACACTTCTGCAGGAACATTATTTATCCTAACTCTACCATTCCCTTTGGATATAGTAGCTACTGCTCTGCTCGTTTTTCGTTGGCCCGGATATAGATCGATCTTATTCATAAGAATCCATCCCGTTCCAGCCTATTTGTTTGGCAATTTCTCCAAGCGTAGAATAATATGAATGGGGCCTTCGGATCTTTGAACTCTCAAATTTTTCAGTCTTAGATTCTCTAAGTTCTGGAGGGACAGACACGTATACCCTTAATCTCTTAAGAGCACTAATTCCACTAGGTTTTCTTTTAGGCAACATCCCTCTGACCATTCTCGTCAAAATTCTGTCTGGCCGCCTTGGATGTAATGGTCCATGAATAGGATTGGTAGCCGAACTAATTGTAAGAAACTTCTTATAAGAAGCTATAATCATGTATCTGTTGCCAGATATCATTGATTTTTCAGCATTAATTACTCTCACTCTGTATCCTTTGAGCAGTAGTTTCGATATCTGTGAGCACATTCTTCCTGCAATGCAATCAGTAGCGTCGATTGTCATTTGTTTATTGTGACTATCTTTATCAATTTCCTTAATCTTATCTTGCTCAGCCAATTATTCGCACCCCTTTTCCAGTAGGATATTTCTGAATTAGATGATCCAGCGGGATTAACTTACCTCCAGAGAGCATGATTTTCTTTGCAGCTGTTACCGATATACTTGACGACCAAACGGTAAGTTTATGATTAATATTTCCTGAGCCTAAAATCTTACCAGGTACAATCACGACCTCATTATCAGCAGTAACGCTAGCTAGCCTTCCAACGTTTACCTCCCTTCTGTTGGACCTGGACTTGCATAGTTCCTTTATTATTGCTTTCCATATGGGGAACTTTTCTTTCTTTAAGCTCGTGCGAAGTGTCCAAATAGCACTACTTTGACTTTCACTAAACATAGCGGACCATCTTCTTTTCGTCGTTAAGAATAGAACCCCAAATAAATGTACCTAGGCCTTGGTTGTAATGGGGTTAGCTTGAAGTAGATCATTGAATTCTCTCATCTTATTTTCAAGCCTATTTACAGCGGCCATCACCACTTCATGAGCTGTTAAAGATCCAGTTGCTTCAATAATAAGTATAGTTTGATTATCGTCTTTTCCGTCTTTTACCACTGCTGCAGACGTCGGCTGCCACTTTGCATGGTCCTTACCAAGCCCCAGTCTTGCATATGCTTCAAATTTTAGTTTTTGACCTGGAGCCAAAACTATTATTGGAATTTCATTGCTTACCGGTTTCACTGTGTCGTCTTCTGACACTAATTCTGCTGATGTAACCACTTTTGTTTTATCATTAGCCTCCGAATCAAGCACTAATAACACTCTACATTTGGCACAACCAAGAGTACTTTTGCATTCACAAAGATCGGGCAATACGAACCTCATGAGATCTGTACGTAACGGTACTAATCCCAGCCTGTGGGCAACAGCTTCATCATGCATGACTGACGAGTTTTCAAGCATAACAACATCGTCTATAGCAAAAGTGGGGACTTCGCTTATGCTCAATCTTCTAAGGGCATTTACATATTGCCTAGGAATATCATTAAATTCCAATACCACGCGATTATCATCTTTCTCAAGTATTTTTATCGAATCAGACGGCAAACTGTTTTTCACGAATCTTTATTTATAAAGCCCTTAAAAATCTACCGAACATTGAAACACGCACGGGCATTTCCAATGCTGAGTGAGGCAAACCTTTAGAAGAATTTATTTCTGATTACGTTCTGGTTGAAGGAAAAGAAACTTGAAGTCTGAAGACTTGAGATCGGATGTAATATTTCGTTACTATGGGATATCGACTTCTGAAACCGAGGTAATATACAACTCCTTGTACAAGGTATTTTCGGTTTACGAAGAACTTGGAGTTCACGATCCGAATTCTAGCTACGTAAGCTTTGTCGACATCCGATTCCCAGTCCCCTACGGTGATTCATTCTTTCAGCTTATGGGAACGGATAGGTGGAATAATGTCAAGGGTGTTCTCAAGGAAATGAAACGCAGAAGAGGACGCAAGGGGTTAAAAGTACTGCTCTCCTTTAATGGCATATCAATTGACCCAAATTTAGATTTGGTTTTTTCAATTGTAGTTGACAAAGGTTCTGCGTTTGATGATGCAATTGAAAAGATGGAATTTTTGGGTGATTTAATCCCATTTCAAATCCAAGGTCTCCCAAGAAAGACAAACAAGATCGTATATCTTTATGATGAAACACATTCTAAATGGATGCCCCATTATTTCGAATGAATGAAAAAACAATGGGACAATAATATACGTTTAATCGATAGAGTATCTAGAATAAAAAAAGGAAGTGCCCAGTTTGTCTCGAAAGAAACTTGACCAGAGTACTGCTTACTATCATGAAATTGGGAAAGTTCCAATTAAATCAGATAATTGTAAAGGGGGCTAGAAAATAAACAAAAGTTGAAAATAAATTGGATAGGTGCGTTTCAGGTGCACAGCTAGTCGAGTTCTGACCTCTCACATGTCACCCATACCACCAGGTGGCATGCCTCCGCCTCCTGGCGGGCCACCTGATTTGCTTGAAGCGATTACATCATCAATTCTCAAAATCATTGAGGCAACTTCAGTAGCAGACTTGACTATTTGCTCCTTTACAACAAGAGGCTCCACAATGTCTAGTTTTGACATGTCAGTTACCTTACCACTTCTAGCGTCTATGCCACTCCATTTTGAACCCTTCATTTGCTTTGAGCGTAATTCAGTCAGTGTATCAATCGGATCCATCCCTGCATTCTCGGCCAAGAGTAGAGGAATGACTTCCAAAGATTCGGCAAACTTTTCTGCCGCTAATTGCTCCCTTCCTGATAAGCTATTGGACCATTCCCTTAGTTTGCCTGCCGTGTAAGATTCTGGAGATCCTCCGCCGGCAACAATTAAGGGCTTTTCCAATACGTCTTTCGTAACCATCAAGGCATCGTGGACAGACCGCTCGGCCTCATCTACTACTCTTTGAGAACCACCTCTAATCAGGATTGTCACTGATTTGGGGTTCTTACAGCCTTCTACAAAAACCCATTTATCCGTCTCAACTTTTCGTTCTTCAACTAAGTCTGCTGCTCCTAAGTCCTTCGACGACAAATCATCCAAATTGCTTATTATTCGTGCCCCTGTCGCTCTTGCTAGTTTTGTCATATCGCTTTCTTTAACCCGGCGAACAGCCAAAACGTTAGCCTTTGCCAGATAGTGCTGAGCAATATCATCAATGCCCTTTTGACATATTACCACATTTGCACCAGCAGCAACTATCTTGTCAACCATAGTCTTTAGTATCTTATTCTCTTCTTCTAAAAATAGCTTCATTTGATCCGGTGAATTTATGTTTATCTTGGCATCAAATTCAGTTTTTTCAATCTCTAATGCAGAGTTTACCAGAGCAATTTTTGCCTTCTCAAGTTTCTTGGGCATGCCTCCATGAACAACTTCTTTGTCAAGTACAATTCCCCTAATCAGATTTGTATCTCTCAGGGAGCCTCCTGCCTTCTTCTCAACCTTGACATCTTCTATGTCTACTTTGTATGCATTTCCAGCCTTCTCTGATACCTGCAAGGCTGCGTTAACTACTATGTCTGCAAGCTCGTTTGCTTCCCTTGAAACAAGCTTTGTTTGCATGGAAGTCCTCGCTATTCTATTCAGCTGGGACTTATCACCACCATCAATCTTTTGGGCAAGGTTGTTAAGTATATCTACCGCCTTTACAGCGCTTTTTCTATAACCGTCAACTATTATGGTAGGATGAACATCTTTAGAAATCAGCTCCTCAGCTTTTTCTATTAGTGCTCCAGCCAGGACCACGACCGAAGTAGTACCATCCCCAACTTCATTATCAGTTGCCTTACTTATTTCGACCATCATCTTCGCAGCCGGGTGTTGAACGTCGACTTCCTTTAGTATTGTAGCACCATCATTTGTTATGGTCACGTCTCCTAGGCTATCAACTAGCATCTTATCCATTCCCCGAGGTCCTAGCGAGCTCGCTACCACCTCAGAAATTAGCTTTGCTGCAGTGATGTTATTTTTTTGTGCATCTCTACCTTTTGTTTGGGTTGCGCCTTCTTTTAGTATTAATACTGGTACGCCACCAGCAGAACCTTGTTGTATTGACATTTTTCATATTCCTCCTAAAATTTCGAAATAATTGAGCGAAAACCGCTATTTTAAATTTACTAAATGAGGTCGTTCACTTTAATTAGCGTTGCGAACAAAGAACCTCTTTACGAAAATAGGGAGTCAAATTTCCCAGACGAGAGGTCAGAATATATCTCTTTTGCGGGCTTATCTTCTATTTTTATTCCGTTACTTACACAGGAACCTATTATTTCCTTTGCAGCAGACCTGACATCATAAGCATAAGAAACATCTAACTTCATCTTTGCTATTTTCACTATACTTTCCATTGTTATATTTCCGACATAATCCTTACCTGCGGTCCCAGATCCCTTCGTAATGCTAGCTTCCTTCGCGACCAAAGCAGAAGTAGGTGGAATGCCAATTTCAACAGTAAATTTCTTTGTTTCTGGATCAACCTCTACTTTCACTGGGACTTTCATACCTGGGAATTCGCGTGTTTTCTCGTTTATCGTATTAACAACCTGCAATACGTTAATCCCCATCGGACCCAGTGCTGGTCCAAGAGGGGGCCCGGCGCTAGCTTCTCCTCCACTTACTAATGCAGATATCGACTTTGTTTCTCCCAACGTAAAATGATCTCCATAATTTTGTCTTACTTTAATTTAATAGTTGGGTTTATCGACCAAAGAACAATACCCATAACACAAAACCGCTACTCCCGCTAATTATGCCACTAATTGAGGAGCTATGGAATTTTTGCTATTAGCGAATACAGATAATTGGCTAGTGAGCTACCTTTTTGAGGTAGTTTGCATCCACCGTCACAGGGATTTGATATGGAGAATCTAATAGCAAGACCGTTGCCTCTTGTTTTTCATAATCAACCCGAGTTATCTTGGCTTTCATAGACTTGAATGGCCCTGCAACTACTTCTACGGTATCGTCTATATTCAATTCCGTAACAACCGGCCGTTTCACCAAGTACCCTTCTATGTCCTTGTAGGGAAGCTCGCCTCTTATCTGCCCCTTGACGTGGCGAATACCAGCAAGCGCTTCATAGGCAATATTTGAATTAGGAGCCTCGATTATTATATACCCCTTGAAGCTTTCAAGTAATAATATGGAGCGGACGGGGAGATTCTTTGAGTTTATTTTATTATAGGCCATATTTACAACTACATGTTCTTGACCTCCAGTCGTTCGCACGGCAAAAAATTTTGAATCTGACATTAGTTTTGCATCATTGGAATTCGTACCACTAACCTCAGGATCGTGACTATTTTCGTTGTCATGAGGCAATTCTGTCTTAGATTGGGGACCAGAGTGAGCCTTGGTATCTTCATCTTCATTATCCACTAGTAAAGTATCAAGATCTTCCATACTCTCCTCTTGCTCATTATCATCACGTCTCAAAATTGTAATCATTTTAGATAATCGAGAGCATTTATAAATTTGCTTGGATTCAAATTTCTGGTTACATAATCAATTTGATCGTGATGAATGAACTTGCACAAATACTTTCGATTAACTTAATTGATCATTAGATTTTCTTTCTAAACTTACCTCGTGTAAGTATGACGGATATAAAATAAAGGAAAAATCCTGCTACAGCAATTACAAAACCATAAAGAGACAATGCTCCCTTGTCAGTATAGGCACCAATTCCAACACATATTCCTCCTAAAACTAAAAGAAAGAGTCCTGCTCTAACTGGTCCTGGCATATGTGGCCTAGACATTTCAATCGTTCCCCAGCTCGGTACTACCTTGATAGCTAATAATATCTTTGATCATCGAGAAAAAGCTGATATAGAAAGGACGAATGTGGTACACTAATCCTTTTAACTCTCCACTACTTTTATCCTTGTTGTTACTCGTATGAAGATAGCTGTGCTTGGCATTGGAGTCGCTGGAGCTTTTCTCATGTACAAGCTAAGCCAACAACATGACCATCATGTAGTAGGTTTTGAAAGAATGTTAGAACAAGACCATGATGCTGTTTGTGCTTGGGCCACTTGTGAGAATGTAATGTCAGGACTAGTCGCTAAATGTGGACTTAATTTTGAAGACTATATTCTGCATAAAGGGAAAATAATGAAAGTAGACATGGATTGGAGCGAAGATGAATCTAACTATGATGCGATTAGTCTTAAACTAAGGGGTATGGTGAGTTACGACAAATTGAAACTAATACAAGACATGATACGGGGAACCAACATTCAATACGGCACAGTCCCAGACAAGAAATATCTAGAACAGAATTTTGATCTAATAGTTGACTGCACGGGGTTTCATCGAAACTATCTCCCCCGCCCTAATTCTGAAATGTGGATCCCTTGTGTGCAGTATAAGGTGAAATATGAAAATGGAAAAAATCCATTTGATGACTTTTACTTGAAAGCATTTCCCTCAATGACTGGTTACTTTTGGTATTTCCCCTTAGAAAATAATTACGCCCACATAGGCGCTGGTGATTTTACACGAAAGAAGAGTAACCAATTTGTAGAGAAGTTTCTTCAACGACATAAAGGTGAAGTTATTAAGAAGGTTGGCCGTCCCGTGAGGATTAGCCCTCCAAAAAGTTCAGAGCCCTTTACGGACGGGAGAAAGACTATCGGTGTGGGGGAGTCAATAGGTACGGTATATCCTCTCTTGGGGGAAGGGATCATTCCTTCCACCTGGTGTGCTGAATTATTTATTGAAAACCTTGAAAATTTCTCTAAATATCGAGAGTCTGTTTTGAACAAATTTGAAATTTATTCTCTTGTATTTAAATTCATCCAAATGAAAGTGCGTGGTACTTTTAGATTATTTAAGAATCCCTTCGAATTACTTCGAATTTACAACCATATGAAGCGACAAGAGAAAAGATACGGAATGGAAATAAGGATTCAGGATCTGATCAAAATTGCGAAGATCTAGCGAACTACACTTGGTATAGATAAATTACAGCGTAGTCTAAAATGTAGAGAAAATGTTTAAAATCACAGTGAGATATAGTGTTAATATAATTGCAGTCCAAATGTGAAAAAATACCTGAAGGTGCGAAAATAGCTTATTACGAACGTCAATCTTGGTTTAATGACTTGCAGAAGCTTAGTAGTGAGGAATTGATGCGGGTATATAATACAATTAAATCTGGAGAGTACGAATTTGCGAAAGACGCTTGGTATATTCCCAGGCCTCTAGCAAAGGATGAAAGATGCCCAGTTATGGTAGCAAAAGGGTATTCTACTCCTGATACTCCTGAAAAAATAATCAAATTTCAGGATACTGCGAAATTTTTGCAACAAGAATTTAAAAGATTCATAGATGCGTGGGATTTTGGCCTCATAACAGAGAGGCATATAGTGGAAGCAATCCTACATATTTTAGAATCAAGGACTATCGCTATAATGGAATAACTGATTTGACTTATTCAAAGGCTTAATTCTTAATAAAGACATTTACTTAAGGTAAATTCAATTTATTCTTCAAATATCTTCCTTTCATTTTGCCCAACAAACTTATTAGTGCTATAACAATTCCTAATGCAAATACAGCTTGAATTGCAGATGTTATGTAGCGGTCTGTCGTGTTATGAAAAACTGAAATATGAAGTGGGGCAACTACCACTATCAAAAAAAATGATACCAAAATTATCATGAGCCACATTACAAAGACTAGTCCAAATATACCAATAATTTCCATGATTAGTAACCTTACCACTTTATGAAGTAAAATTGTATTGCAATAGTGATTAGTGCAAGTATTGAAGAAAATATCGCCAGAGTGAAAATTCTTCTGGCAATTTGTCCTTCTGATAGGGGGCCTTTGGCTACTATCAATCTGACTAAAGTTGAGGGAGCATCCGTACTCCGCGAGGCCGCTAATTTGAAGTCATCTGTCAGAATAGTAGGTCTACTTTTAATGTCCCTGTGTTCTACTATTTTCTTAACACTAGATAAGAATAAAAATGAATTCATGACTGCAGGTAAGAGCGCTATTACTCCTATTATCTCGGATTTTCCTGCTATAGCAAGTGCCCCATACATTGCCCCTAGAAGTAAAGTACCAGAGTCTCCCGGAAAAATTTTACTCGGTATTTTGTGATATCTGTATAAGGCTATGGTACTGAATAGCATCGGCAGACCTGCAAGCAAGGTTTCTCTATCGCCAAAAATGGCGATACTTATCAGTAAGGGTATGCTGCTAATTATGATAATTCCTGTCGCAACACCATTTAGAACATCGATAGAATTAATCGTGTTTCCTGCTATGGGAATAATGGCTAAAATCAGACCCAGGTACAGTATTGGAATGTAGGAATCACCAAATATCAAATTTAGATGACTTCCATGTGCCACTAAAACTAGTATCGGCACCGCAGCAACAACAAGAGCAACGGGCTTAAACCACCCTGGCATGACCCTCATATCATCGATATACCCTACGATAAAGGCGATAACCGTCGTCAGAAGAATAGCAAGGATCTTAACATCGGGGACAAGGAAATAAAGGATGATTTCACTAATGGCAATGCCAAGTAATAATATAGGACCAGCAGGTCTAGGCACAGCCGGTCTTTTGGATTTATGATAGTCTTGTACTACGCTACCTTTTTTGATCAAGTAACGGATAAACCATGGCATTAGAAAATAGACTGTTAGAAAAGAAATAGAAGAGACTATCGTAGCTTGAACGAGAATAGAAATAATAGGTGACAACATCAATGAATATCAACTCTGGGGATTTATCTATCCTTTGATTCTACCGTGTGAAAATACTGAATACTAGTCGATATCGCGAACAATTCCTAATAATCTAAGTATTCAAACGGCATTATCACCAGCCAAGCCCGAATTTTTACATATAACCTTATCCAACCTGGTTAATTTGGCCTAAAAAAATTATCCAGCATTCCATATCGATGGATAGATCGCTATAACGATAGATAGTTCAATTGGACATCATACGTTCACTTACCCCAACTAGTTAGTAATCCATGTTAATTCTTTATTAGAGGATTTAGTATCATGTCATGCTCGATGTCAAATAAACCAGCAGTATATGTCACCAGGCAGTTACCAGCGCCTGGTCCGTCAATACTTTCGACTTACTGTCACGTCACAATGAACAGGAGTGTCAAGCCTATCTCTAAAGCAGAATTACTAAATAATATCAGCGAAGTTGATTCAATTATTTGTATGATTGGGGATAATATAGATTCAGAAGTAATAACATTAGCCGGAAAAAGACTAAAGCTAATTAGCTGCTACAGTGCGGGATACGATCATGTGGACATTGAAGCAGCCAAAAAGAAGAATATTGTAGTTACCAATACCCCGGATATTTTGTCTAACACAACAGCTGACTTGACATTTGCATTGATATTTGCCATTTCACGCAATGTTGTGAAAGGTGATGATTGTGTTAGGAGTGGCAATTGGAAATTTGGTTGGACACCTGATTTATTGTTAGGACATGATGTACATGGTAAAGTATTGGGAATAGTTGGATTGGGAGAGATCGGTACTAAAGTAGGTAAACGTGGAAAGGCTTTCAATATGAATGTAACTTACTATAGTAGAGTAAGAAAGTACCAGTTAGAGTCTGAATTTGGATTCCGTTACGTTGAATTCGATGAATTACTTAGAGAAAGTGATATTATCTCGATTCACGTAGATCTGAACAAGGACACTATGCATATGTTCTCGTTAAATGAACTGAAGAAGATGAAGAACAGTGCGATTTTGATCAATACCTCTAGGGGTAGAGTTGTGAATGAAAAGGATTTGACCCATGCTCTGACAAATCGACTGATTGGCGGTGCCGCATTAGATGTGTTCGAGGAAGAGCCTATTTCCAAATCAAATCCACTGTTAAAGACCTCTAATACTGTATTGTTACCACATCTAGGTAGTGCAACTCATGAGACAAGACAAAGGATGGCCGAGATGGCTGCAAACAATGTAATAAATTTTTTCAGAAAAACTGGACCCATACATCGAGTGAACTAGAATCAGTTTCATCTATGAGTTTCAATTATGTAATCAACCAATCAACTACTCTGACTACTACTGATTATTAAGAAGTTATCACCTCATTGCAATATCTATATTATTGAGGATTAGAAAGTCTATTTTTTCTGTTTATCTGCTCTTTCAGTTTCTTGGCCAATGCTGGACCAATTTTTGAAATAGCACCCAAATTGAATTCTGAAGTACTGTTAATCTTTTCGCCATTTATGATACCTGCATCATATAGCGCTCTTGCTCTGATTCGCCCTATTCCTTGAAAATAAATCAAGGGAATTAACTCTTCTTTAATGCCAAATTTTATTCTTATCTTGAGGATCTGTATTTCATGAAAGAGGTTTTGCATTTTGAAAAGTTTCCCTATTTCACCCAAACTGTATAACAACCATTCTGCATTTTCTACCATCCTATACATATCGCCTGGTTCGACCCCAATAGTATCAGCTATTGTCCTTTCGGTTGCCTCATCTATCCATTTTAAGAGACCGACAAGACTTCTTGAATTAGACGTCTCAATCATATCATGATAGAGGTCCCAATCGTGTTGATTAAAGAGAATGTTATCGAAATTATTATCCTTGCTTCTTAACGATAACTTTGGATAAAAGTCATTAGTCTGGACTATCCAGCTCAGGAAAAGACCTACATAGACATTGGATTTGAATTTTGAATGCTGCTGTAAGGACTTGATATTTTCTCTAAACTGGACAGACGTCAGTGGGTCAATATAAAGTAAAGATGTACGCTTGCCAAATCTAGTTGCTTTTACGTATTCATTGGTTGAAATTATGAGACTCTCTGATTCGAGATAATCCAGGACCGCTTGTAGCTTTGAATTAATGCTTTCTTCATCACGAAACATGGAGAAAAAAGTATGATTAAACAATGCGTATAATTTGGACTTTTTGATTCTCGGCATCGAAGAAATACTGCCAAGCAAATGTATCCTCAAAGATTTTTCGTTCATTAATTGTGAGCGGAGTGGTTCTGGAGTGCCCAAAACATAATGATCATATAGTTCGGATGAATCGATTCTAGGATCAGTAATAATTATAGATTCTCCAAATTTGTCATACGAAGGTCTACCTGCACGGCCACAAAGCTGTTTATATTCCAAGATACTCATTGGGATATTTCCTCCAAGCTCTTGGTCATACCTAAAAATACTCGCAATGATTACCCTTCGAGCAGGCAAATTTACCCCTGCGCCTAGTGTTGGTGTCGCCGTGAGAACTTTTACTATCCCACTCTTGAAGGCATCTTCAACAATTCCTCTGACCTTAGGGCCCAATCCTGCGTGATGAAAGGCTACACCTTTTGCGATAAGACCCGATAATGTTTTATTAATGTCTGCATCGCCATTGTCTAAAATTTGTAATGACAATTTCTGTGCCAATTTCTCTGCTAGATTTTGGTTAATTTTAGTAATCTGCTCTGCAGCTTTGGCTGCAAGTGATACAGCACGTCTCCTTGTTTCGGCAAAAATAAGCGCTTGACCACCATCTAGAACTGATTGAAGTGCCAAATCTATTGCGGCATTTGAGCTGGTACTTCCGCTCTGCTTTACTTCGAAACTAAGATTATTATTCATGCGGACTCTACCATAATCGTAAATTCCTTCAATCAATTTAGTTGGTCTCCAGTTGGTGTCTACAACTTCACAACCCAGCCATCTGCCGACTTCTTCTGAATTTGAAATTGTTGCACTAAGTGCAATAAGTTGTGCTTTAGGAAAAGTTTCTTTTATCTTGGTCAAAATAATTTCAAGGGTGGGGCCTCTTTCTCGATCTGCTATTAAATGCACTTCGTCGATAATGAATAATCCAACTTCATCTAACCAATTTACCCCATGGCGCATGATCGAATCAAGTTTTTCATTGGTAAGAATTACGATATCTGAACCCGCTAATTTCGACCCCGATGAATCAAAATCTCCAGTTGAAATGCGAAGTCTTAGTTCTCTGTGTGCGTAAATTTGCAATCTTTGTAATGTTTCAAATTCATGGAATTTTTCCATTGCTAACGCCCTTAATGGCGTAATGTACACTACCTTTTTTCCCTCATCAAGTGCTTTTACCGCACCTAGTAGTCCTATCAGAGACTTGCCGCTCGCGGTAGGAGTAGTAACAAGCATGTTCCTTCCAACCATTAATCCTCTTGACATTGCAAGCTCCTGAGGGGGATAAAGCGCAGAATAGCCCAGTAAGTGCAGAAGATCCCCAACTTGAAATCGCAACTGATTTTGTAATATGGGATCCTATATTTTTACCATCAGATAATTCAGATAATAATCAATGAACAAAAAATTATTTTTCTCTTGTTTGGGTTACTATTGAGACTCTGTGAATTAATCCACACTATGTAAATTGTGTTCATCCACTTAATTTCAGTCAGGGCATGTCGATTACAATGTTCTTCATGGTGTTACATTACATCAAGGTTATTATGATAATATCAGAGCTTATTGGAATCTTGTGCCTTAGTATCAACTCTTTTTTCGCTTGCTCCGAAGATAGTTCCAGCTTGTATGATAGAATTTGACTGAACTTGTCTGCCAGGTAAAATGATTACAGAAGCACCTACCGCACAATTATTTCCAACTACTGCTCCAAAACGATCTGTTCCCGTATCGACCAAATCATCCCCCACTGCGTATTTAATATTATTTCTCGTAAGCAAGACATTCGCGGTTCCTGAATAACCACCGAACCAAACATCATCACCTATGATACTATCCAATAACACATTTTGGTGTGATATTTTAGTATTCCCAGCAAAGTAGCTACGACCAATTTCACAATTAAATCCTATTTTTGTATTAATGCCTAGTATAGAATTTCTGATCAGGGAGCTCATTCCTACGAAACTGCCACAACTAAGATATGCTGGTCCTATGATCTTACAGAAATCGTCTACGTTAACGCCATCTTCTATTACACATGGGCCCTTGATTATACTCGATCTAGCTACAGATGCATTTGGAGATATAATCTGTTGTGTGACTTCGTCATAAAGTATTTTTTGGACCGTAGTGAGAAAATCCCAAGGATAAATCAATGAATCAATCGTTAATGTATTAGTTCTCTTGGAATAATGGATTAGCGCATTAAGTGGAATTTCCAAATTTTCGTTACCCCGAATAGAAACTTTAGAATCTGGTAGATCCTCATCGTGAAGCTCCTGTACGTCTAAGGAGGGAAAGCTCTCCTGTACTAATTTGATAGCAGCAGAGAATTCCGAAGGTATCATTACCTTACTAATACCGTAGACTTGTTGCGCCATCATAATATTTCTAATAATTAAAGGCTGTCCAAACAATTTTATGGATGAAGCCGGACATCCATCTGATTCTACTAAAGCCTGTAGATAATGATGGGATTTATGAAATATCAAATTCAACAAAATTATGTGTACTAGCATGTATATCTACAGTACAATAGAACTTTATTGAAGAAAATGACTAACCAATAGTCACCTTTTCCTATAAATTCGCAAGGAATTAACGAAGATTGCAATGTGCCTAAAA
>Ga0114129_10005087_pt1 | contig 18514 bp, 18 predicted proteins | sample RhiMetdeltSRZDD1_FD_80071 | JGI IMG/M metagenome (GOLD analysis project Ga0114129, IMG submission 80071) | Populus rhizosphere microbial communities from Tennessee, USA - Rhizosphere MetaG P. deltoides SRZDD1 (version 2) (version 2) | ecosystem: Host-associated > Plants > Roots > Rhizosphere >...
GCCTCGCCTGTCCTCCGGCCTCCCCGAGTTCGACCGCGTGCTGGGCGGCGGCATCGTCGCCGGCTCGCTCGTCCTCGTCGGCGGCGACCCTGGCATCGGTAAGTCGACACTGCTCCTCCAGGTGGCCGCCGGCATCGCAAACGGCCGCCCCGCTCTCTACGTCTCCGGCGAGGAGAGCGCCGCCCAGCTCAAGCTCCGCTGCGAGCGCTTCGGCCTCTCCGGCGAGGGCCTCTTCGTCCTGCCTGAAACCAACCTCGAAGAAGTATTCCGGCGCGCCGACTCACTCGCCCCCGCGCTCGTCGTCGTCGATTCCATCCAGACGGTCTACACCGAGAGCGCTTCGCAGGCGCCCGGCACCGTCGCCCAGCTCCGCCAATCCGCGATGGAGCTGATGCGCTGGGCCAAGACCACCGGCATCCCGGTCTTCATCATTGGCCACGTCACCAAGGACGGGGACATCGCCGGCCCCCGCTTGCTCGAGCACATCGTCGACGTCGTCCTCTATCTCGAAGGCGAGCGTTTCAGCAGCTACCGCCTCCTGCGTGGCGTCAAGAACCGCTTCGGGTCAGTCGATGAGATCGGCGTCTTCGAAATTACAGGCCAGGGCATGCAAGCGGTCGAGAATCCCTCGCAGGCCTTCATCGCAGAGCGCGCGCACGATGCCATAGGCTCGGCGGTCGTACCCACGCTCGAAGGTAGCCGGCCGATGCTCGTCGAGGTCCAGGCGCTTACCAGCCCGACCGTCACGCCCGCGCCGCGCCGCACAGCCAACGGCTTGGACGTGAACCGCCTGATTCTCGTCTCGGCGGTCCTCAGCCGTCGCCTCAGCCTGCCGCTCGCGTCGCAGGACATAATCGCCTCCGTCGTTGGCGGCCTTCGCGTCCGCGAGCCGGCGGCCGACCTCGGCCTCGCCCTCGCGATCGTCTCGTCGCAGCGCGACAAGCCGATTGCCGGCGACATCATCGCCCTCGGCGAAATCGGCCTCTCCGGCGAGCTGCGATCGGTCTCTCAGCTCGAGCGCCGGCTGGCAGAGGCCGAGCGCCTGGGTTTCACCCGCGCGATCGTAGCTGCGTCGAATGCGAAGGGTCGGCCACTGCGAGCAGCGATCAACATCATGCCGGCGCCGACCGTTCGAGATGCGGTGAGATTGGCCCTGGCTTAGGTGGAGCCGCTTCCCGAAGCGCTCAGGCAGTTCATAAGCGAAGCGCGCGTCTGCCGTATCGCCACCGTCCGCGAGAGTGGCGAGCCGCACGTGATCCCTGTCTGCCCGGTCTTCGACGGCGAGGCGACCGTCTACGTCGACATCGGCCGCAAATACGCGAGCGCGGAGGGCGTGCGGGCCAGCCGAAAGGTGGCCGTCCTCATCGACTACTACGAAGACAACTGGACGCTCCTCAAGGGCGTGTTGCTTCGCTGCAACGCGGAGTCGGCGGACGGTGAAGAGCAAGAGCGCGCGTGGGCGCTGATCCGCGAGAAGTTTCCGCAATACACATCGGTGAGCTGGGAACCGCGGCTGACCCTGGCGCTGCGGATTTACGACTGGCGACAGTGGGGCATCACTCAGCCACCGCAGTTTGAGCCCGAATAGGTGAAGGCCGAGTCACACAGCCAGGCGGAGGAGCTTAGCTGCGTTGTCGAGAAGGATTTTCCGGCGCACGTCTTCCGGAAACCCTAGTCCGTCGAAGTCGGCAAGCCAGCGTTCAGGGTTGATGACGGGGTAGTCTGAGCCGAAGAGCACCTTATCCTGTGCCAGCGTCTTCGCGTATTGGACCAGCGATGGCTGGAAGTACTTGGGCGACCAGCCGGACAGGTCCATGTAGACGTTCGGCTTGTGTACGAGCATCGCCAGCTGTTCTTCCTGCCAGGGCCACGAGGGATGTGCCATGATTATCTTGAGTGCGGGAAAGTCGGCTGCAACATCGTCCACGTATGGAATCGGACGGCTGTACTTTAACTTGATCCCCCCACCGCCAGGGCGCCCTGCCCCGACGCCGGTCGTCCCTGTATGGAGTAAGACAACGAGGCCAGTTGTCTGTGCAGTTTCCCAGAGGGGGTAGAACCGCTCGTTGTTCGGAAAGAACTGTTGCATGTTGGGCATGAACTTAAGCCCTCGGAGCCCCAGCTCCGCGCAGCGCTTAGCCTCCTTCACGGCAGCCCGGCCCTTCCAGGGGTCGACGCTGCCGAACCCGATGAACTGCTTCGGATGCCGTTCCATTAGGCCGGCGAAGTAGTCGTTCGGTGTCGGCGACCGGCCGGTCGCGGTCTCGGAATCGATATCGAAGACAACGGCCATCATGTCCAGCGATGCGTAGTACTCTGCCACCTCTTGCGCTGAAGCCGGCGGCGGGCCGGTCCTAAAGTACTGCTGCGCTTCCTTCGAGGAGGTAAGGGACTCCCCGCTTGGGTTCGGCGGGTGTACGTGGACGTCGATCGCTCTCGGCATGTCGTCCGCCTCTGCGTCAGAACTCGAGCTTTCTGTGACGAAGGACAATGCCTTCGAGTAAACCTAGCGCGGCGAATAGCATGAGAAGCGAGCTACCGCCCTGGCTGACAAACGGCAAAGGGATGCCGGTCACCGGCACGATGCGGATATTCACGGCGATATTGATGAAGACCTGGAACAGGATCATCATAACGATGCCGGTCGCAATCAGCCGCCCGAACTGATCACTCGAGATGGAAGCAGCGCGGATACCCCGGAACAGCAGAAGAGTGAAGAGCGCCAGAAGCACGATCGCTCCAAACAGGCCCAATTCCTCACCGAGAACCGAGAAAATGTAGTCGGTAGTCGAAGTCTGAAGAAACCCTAGCTGGTTTTGGGAGCCGTGGGTGAGACCCTTTCCCAAAATGCCACCAGAGCCAATGCCGATCTCGCCCTGGAGGATATTAAAGCCGCCACCGAGCGGGTCGGAATTCGGGTCGAAGAACAGCCTGATTCGCTCTCGCTGATACTCGCCTAGCACAACGAGCATGCCGAACGGCACCAGCGAGAAGGCCATACCCCCGAGCGCAAGGACGTGGCGCACGGGGACGCCGGCCATCAGCACCATGCCCACCCAGACGGCCCCGAAGACCATCGCAGATCCCATGTCCGGTTCCGCTAAAACGAGCGCGGCCGGTACGGCGGCCATGGCCAGCGAGATCAGGAAGACCCGGATTTCCCGGATGCGCGCTTGCCGGTCAGCGAGATAGCGGGCCAGCGCGATGATCACGAACAGCTTTGCTATCTCGGAAGCCTGTATCTGCTGACCAGCAAAGGTGAACCAGCGCCGCGATCCGTAGGCGGAGTCGCCGATGACTAAGACGGCCAAGAGCATTAGCACCGCCAGCGCGTAGAGGCCGACCGCCATCTGACCGAACACTCGGTAGTCAAGCCAGGCGACGGCGAACATGACGCACACGCCAAACCCGGCGAAGGCCAGCTGCTTGGTCAGGGGGTGAGCTAGATTTACTCCGCCTGGGTGCTCGCTCAGTTGAGCGCTGTAGATCAGCAGACCGCCGTATGCTACGAGACAGGCTGCAAATAGAAGCAGCAGAAAGTCAAAATGCCGGGCGGCTCTGCTGTCGATCATGGGCGGTCTACCTGCTGGGCGAGCTTCGGGGCGTTGAAGTAGTAATCGAGGATCTTCGCTGCCGCCGGCGACGCGTCGTTACCACCACTACCGCGCTGTACAAACACAACGATCGCGATCTGAGGGTCATTGTAGGGAGCGAAGCCGACGAACCAACCGTGCGTGGCGTACTTCCCGTTGGGTAGTCGCGGCCCGAATTCTGCGGTTCCGGTCTTGCCAGCGACTTCGACGCCCGGGATCGCGGCATTCTTCGCCACGCCTTTCGTGACAGACTGCCGCATGGCAGCGCGCAGTGTACCCAGGTTTTCCGCGCTTACAGGTACGTTCCTGCGTACGACCTTGTCCGTAGCTTGCAACATGTTCCCACGGCTGTCCTGGAAGTCCTTGACGATTCGCGGAGTTAATAGCTCTCCACCGTTGGCAACTGCGCATGTGGCGGTGAGCACCTGTAGAGGAGTCGCCGCGACATACCCCTGGCCGATGCCATAGTTGTAGGTATCTCCCAACGTCCACGGCTCGCCGATCGTCTCCTCTTTCCAAGCGGCGTCCGGCACCAACCCTGGCGACTCGCCGGGAAGGTCTACGCCCGTTGGCTCACCGAAGCCGAATGCGCGCGCGTATTCGGCGACCTTGTCCTCGCCGAGCCCGTGGAATCCTTCATCGGCCTTCCCACCGGCGAGGTAATAGAAATAGACGTTCGATGACATGGCGATGCCGCCATAGAAGTCCAGCGGCCCCAGAGAGGCCCAGTCAGGGTACACATAGACAACGTTGGGATCGAATTCATTCTCCACGGTGATATACCCGCGGCTGGTAATCGTCGTCCATGGTGAGGCGACTCCCTCTTGAAGGGCGCCGGCGCCCACGATGGTCTTGAACGTGCTCCCCGGCGGATACCGGTCGGCAACGAGGTGATTGACGAGTGGTTTCCCTGGGGAATCGACCAGCGCCGCGAGGTCCTCGTCCGACAGCGGCCCCGAAAAGACGTTACTATCGAAACCCGGCCAGGAGACCATTGCGAGTAGCTCGCCCGTCTTGACGTCCATGACGGCCGCGGCCGCATTGTCTGAGCCTGCGGCATATTCATTCAGGACTTCGGCAGTCTTTCGTTGGAGGTCCAAATCGATGCTCAACTGCAGATTTGATCCTTCAATGGGACGGCGTTCCGAGATCACTTTGAGTTCGCGACCCGTGGAGTCCACTTCGATTAGTTTCTTGCCGGGCTTTCCCCTCAAGGCGGACTCGTAAGTTGACTCGACTCCGCTCTTGCCGATAAAGTCGCGGAGCAAATAGTCCTGGTCGTTCAGCTCGGCATATTCTTCCGGCGATATTGGGCCTACATAGCCAAGTACATGCGAAAGCAGGGAACCGGCGAGGTAGCGCCTCGAAGGCTCCGTGATTACCTTGAGGCCGGCAGCATGGGGCGCCAGTTCTTGGAGAACCAAGGCAGTATCGTGGTCGATGTCTTGCTTGATGACGACAGGCGTGAACTCGCCTCGCGCTGCCACGCCTTCTCGCACTTTCTTGTCGATCTCGTCTACGCGGATGCCAGTCACGCCGGACAGAAGCTTGTAAACGCTTGCTTCTCCGCGATCCGGGAGGTCTCCCGGCAGTATTGCGGCGGAGAAGCGCGCAGAGTTCTCGACGAGCGGTTGTCCGTTGCGGTCGCTGATGAGTCCGCGCGCCGCCGGTAGTGGCACCTCCCGCAGCGAATTGGTTTCGGCCCGTTCTTTGAACTCGGATCCGCGTAGGACTTGGAGGTTAATGAGTTGAAGAATTAACGCGCCGAACATCAAGATGATCAGCGCGCGAAGGATGGCAAACGCCGCCGGACTGCCATGGGTCCGGTCCCGCTGTACCTTGGGCTTGGCGCTTCGCCAGCGTCTGCGCTCTCTAAAGGGTCCCATCAACTCCTTCCTGCGAAACTACAGTGGCGAGGTCAGTCTTCGCGTCCCGATTGTGCCGATTCTCCGTTGGGTGCTCAACGTACGCACGGGCAGGTAGACGAGAGGTGTGAAGAGAGCATTGACCAGGCTCGCCGGGAGCACGACCCGTAGCATCGAATCGCTCCAGGCAACGGATTGTCCTGTCGCAGCGAGCACGGTCATGCTGATGATACCGTATCCGAGGCTACCGATCGCAACCACGATGATAGTAGGCAAGAACTCGGTGTCCACCGCTCGAATGCGCGTCGCTGCGGCCAGGAGGGCGATCGGCGTCAGCGCAAGTGCGGAAGTGCCGAGGGGGTCGCTCGTCGCCAGGTCTTTGACAAAACCAGCGAGTAACGCCACGATGAGAGCTTCTTCGTGGCCACGGACGACCGCCCACACTGCGACGAAGATCAAAACGAGATCCGGCGTCACGCCGAGTATTTCGATGTATTGCATAACGGATACGTGGAGAACGGCAAACAGCTCGGCGATGGCGACCGCGATGACGTACTTCATTGTTGTGTCAGACGGGCGGGCTTGAAGCTCATGAGCACAAGCACAGTATCGAGCGCAGCCAGATTCGCAGCCGGCTTTAGAGTCGCCTTTGTGAAGAGCGATTGTGGCCGCTGTTCCACTCCCTCGACGCTTCCAATGAGCAGCTCACGCGGGTAATTGCCACCGAGACCCGAAGTCGTAACGAGGCTGCCTTTCGCTAGGACCACATCCGGAGGGAGAAGGTCGAGGAGCAGCTCGTGTTTAAGGTCGCCTTCCGCGACACCGCGAACGGCACTCGGCACAGGTGTGGGTGAGGGCGGCGCAGGCGCTGGACCTCCCGTGGGTGCAGGCGAGGTGGGAGACGCGGGCGCTCGCGTTACAGCCGGCGTAGCGGTCACTGCGGGCGTTTCTGTGGGGGCGGCGGCCTGACCCTGCGGGCCTCCCGGGATCACCTGCGCGTTGACGCTGCTGTCTGGGTCCGTAACGAGCTGCACCCAAGAGTAATTGTTGAGCACCCGCGAAACTGTCCCAATGAGGCTGCCACTGCGCGAAAGCACGACCATACCTTCGTCAAGACCGTCCTTGGACCCTCGATCGATTGCTATCATCCGCTTGAGGCCGGAGGTATCCTCCGACATAACGTTCGCCACCAACAGCTGGTCTTCGGGCCGCTCCTGTTTGACCCCGAGCGCGCTCTCCAGCTCGCGCACGCGCTGTTCAGCGTTCTGCTGTGCAGCGACCGCGTGCTGAAGCTTCTCAATCTGGTCATTCAGGTCTCTGTTCTCGCGGACGATATCGCCCCTATCGGTGATGCCTTTGAAGAAATCATCCACCGGTCTGGCTGCATCGCGCAGGCTCGATGCCAGCGGCGTTGTCGCCGTCAATGAGAGGTTTTGAACTGGATCAAATGCTCGTCGTTCGGAAAGAACGATGCTTGTGAGACTAATTACCGAAACTGCAGCAAGCCACCAGAGTAGACGCATCTGTTCATTCCTCGGTCTGCTTCTCTCCAGCGCTGGGCGCCGGAGAGCGTCGCCTGTCTGCTCCTAGCGCGGCGCCTTTCTGGTATTCAGCCGCGCCTGAAGCTTTTGCAGGATTGCGGCTTCCTCCAGCACTTCGGCTGCGCCCCGCACGACACAAGTCAGCGGCTCTTCCGCGACGTAAACCGGAAAGCGAGTCTCCTGCGCGAGCCGGCGGTCAAGCCCCCTCAAGAGCGCACCTCCTCCTGCCAGGATTATGCCCGTGCTCATGATATCGGCCACAAGCTCAGGGGGCGTGATCTCGATCGTCTGCCGGACGGATTCGACGATGGCGTTCACTGAGCTTGAGAGCGCATCCCGAATCTCAACACTGCTCACCTCGACCGCTTTTGGAAGGCCGGTCGCCAGATCCCGCCCCTTTAGCTCTATCGTGATCTCCCGCTCGAGCGGGTATGCCGAGCCGGCCTCGATCTTCACCTCTTCCGCCGTGCGTTCGCCGATCAGCATGTTGTGGACCTGTCGGGCATACGACACGATTTCGGCGTCCATCTCGTCGCCGGCCGTGCGGATGGATGTGGCGACCACGATCCCGCCCATAGAAATGACGGCCACTTCAGTGGTTCCCCCACCGATGTCCACGATCATTGAGCCGCCTGGTTCCATGACCGGAAGCCCCGCGCCGATCGCCGCCGCCATCGGCTCCTCGACGAGGTAGGCATTGCGCGCCCCGGCATTCAGGGCCGCGTCGTGTACCGCTCTCTTTTCAACCTCAGTCACACCCGATGGTATCCCGACAGACACGCGGGGTCTCGGCAGGCCGAACCCAAAATGGTCGTGGACGGAGCGAATGAAGTAGTGAAGCATCTTCTCCGTAACGCTGAAGTCGGAAATCACTCCATCGCGTAAGGGCCGGACGGCAACGATGTCCGCCGGCGTGCGGCCGACCATGCGCTTGGCTTCCACGCCGATGGCCAGGATCTTCTTGTTTATGCGGTCGATGGCGACGACCGAGGGTTCATCGATGACGATCCCTCGTCCCTTGACCATGACCAGAGTGTTGGCCGTTCCCAGGTCGATCGCGATGTCGTGAGAAAATATACCGAGAACGGCGTTGAACGGGTTTAGGGGCAATGTCGCCTCCCGGTCATTACACCTACCTCTCCGGCAGGCGGATAGACTAGCGCATTATACCTAAACGCCTACGAAGCCTGCAAAAAAACACGTTAGGGCGAAGAAGCGCCGCCGCATGCCGGACCCCAAAGGCCGCGCTGGCCCTCGCGCGCTTGTGCCTGGAGCGAAGCAAAGTGGCCGGAATAGCGGACGTCCGGCGGGTAGGTTGAGGCAAGGGCATAGCCTTCTTCGACAAGAACTGCATTTACCATCCGGTCTTCCACCCATACATATCGCAGGAGCCGGCCGAATGAATCAGTCTCCGATACGTCCTTCTCGAGTCCGACCGTTCGCCCCTCAACAAGCTGCCGGTTGCGCTCGCTCGCCTCCTTGCCCAAGCAGCCCACTGGGCGCCTCGGGTCTACCGTCTCGGGCGTATCCATCCCGATGTAGCGCAGCCGGTAATCCTTGCCCTCTATCTCGACGTGGATCGTATCCCCGTCAACCACACGAGTGACCTTTGCAGGTACGAGGCCGGCTTTAACGTATCGCGTCACGGTCGGATTTGCGGGCGAAGGGACTGACGCTGCGGGGAGTGACGTGGCTGTCTCACGAGAGCCAGTAACGTTCGCCTCTCGGGCACAGCCAATTGCGATCAGGGTTACGCCGCCGAATAGGAGCAGGTGAGCGCTCAGAGAGCGGGCGCTCGCCCGGCGCAATGGTTTACGCGGCATCCACGCCGTGCTCGCGGAGCAGACGCAAGAAGGAGTCCTCGTCGAGGACGCTGATTCCGTAATTTTGTGCCTTCTGGAACTTGGACCCTGGGTCTGCTCCCGCGACTAGGTAGGTGGTCTTCCTTGTAACGCTGCTGCCTGCATCGGCGCCAAGCGACGCGACCAGCGATTCGGCCTTACCCCGGGGCATCGCGGCGAGCGTGCCCGTGAACACGAAGGACTGGCCGGTGAGAGGTCCCTCGACGCGCTTCGTGCGCGTGTACTCGAAATTGACGCCGGCGCGCCTTAGCTTCTCGATAATCGCCCGTTTTTGCGGGTCGCGGAAGTAGGCGTAGATGCTGTCAGCGATCTTGGGGCCGATCCCTTCGACGTTCCGAATATCGTCCGCGCTGACCTCCATCAGGGCGTCTAGGTAGTGGAAGTGAGCGACGAGAACCTGGGCGACTTCCCCGCCCACATGGCGGATGCCTAGAGCGAAGAGTAGCCGGTTGAGGTTGCGGCCCTTCGAGGCTTCGACCTGCTTCAAGATCTTGTCTGCGAGCACCGATCCCATGCGCTCGATGGTCACGAGTTGGTCCTTCGTTAGGTAATAGATATCGGCTGGGTCCTTGATGAGGCCTCGGTCGAGCAGAATCGAGATCCAGCGCTCGCCCAACCCCTCCATGTCCATGACGCCGGCGAAGTGGCCGATCCAGCGGAATATCTGGGCGGGGCACGAAATGTTGGAGCAGTAGCTCATCGCCTCGCCTTCCGGCCGTATGGCCTCACTGCCGCAGACGGGGCATTTCTGTGGTATTCGGTACCGCTTTTCCTTGCCGGTGCGCTTCGCAAGTACCGGGCCCACGACCTGGGGAATCACGTCGCCCGCGCGCTGCACGATGACCGTATCGCCCTCGCGGATGTCTTTGCGCCGGACATCATCCTCGTTGTGAAGGGTCGCCTGCTTCACGATTACGCCGCCTACCTGCACCGGCTCCAGGATGGCGAAAGGGTTGAGGCTGCCGGTGCGTCCCACGTTGACGGCAATCCGCCGCAGCTTTGTTGTGGCCTGGACTGGCGGGAACTTGTAGGCGATGGCCCAGCGGGGCTCGCGACCGACGTAGCCTAGTTCGTCCCAGAGCGACTTTTGGTCGATCTTTACGACCATGCCGTCGATCTCGTAGTCAAGGTTGTGGCGGCGGTCTTCCCAGGTGCGGTAGTGTGCTTCGACGGCCTGAACGTCTTTGAAGCGCCGGATCTCCGGGTTGATGCGGAAACCAAGCTCGCCAAGCCACTGTAGCGTCTCGTGGTGACTCGACGGAACCGCTCCATCGCCTTCTGCCCAGCCCAGCTGGTAAATCCAAACGTCGAGCTTCCGGGAAGCCGTAACTTGTGCGTTCTTCTGACGCAAAGATCCCGCGGCGGCATTTCGTGGGTTGGCTGCCGGCCGCTCGCCGCGGTCGAGCAGAGTCTCGTTTAGAAGCTCGAACGCGGATTTCGGCATGTAAACTTCGCAGCGCACCTCGAATTTTTCGGGGAACCGTTTTCCCTGCAACTGAAGTGGGATGCTGCGAATGGTCTTCAGGTTCTCGGTGATGTTGTCGCCCTGAAAGCCGTTGCCCCTCGTCGCTCCTTGCACCAGGCGGCCGTTCTCGTACACGAGCGCCACCGCAAGTCCGTCGATCTTCGGCTCGCACACCATCTCGAACTTGTCTGTCGCCGCCAGTGCAGACGCGCGTTTGTGCCACGCCTGCAACTGACCGAAATTGAAAGCATTCGCCAGCGACAGCATCGGCAGCCGGTGCTCGACCGGTGGAAAGCCCTCAACGAGCTGTTCGGTAACACGCTGGGTTGGAGAGTCCGGGCTTACCAGCTCCGGGTAATGGGCCTCAATCGCGCGCAGCCGCCGCATCAGCTCGTCGTATTCGGCATCGCTGATCTCCGGCTCTGATTTCACGTGGTAGAGGTAGTCGTGCCGGGAAATCTCGAAGCGTAGCTCTTCCGCTTTGACCTTGGCGTCCTGTACGTGATCGATTCCGCAGGCCATGGCAGCGTTTAGCGTATTACGCCGCGGCTCCCGTAATCAAAGTTACTTTGGCACAACGTTTCACTAGCGCCGCTGAGGGCGTAATCTAGCGACGCCATGAATCAGACCATCATTCGAACCGCAACCGAGCCGGACGTGCCGGGAATCCTCGAGATCTACAATGACGCCATCCTGAACACTACAGCCACGTTCGATACCGAGCCGCAGACGCTCGAGGAGAAACGTAAGTGGCTTCGCGAGACCGCCTACCCTTACATAGTTCTCGTCGCGGAACGAGCAGGGCAAGTCGTGGGCTGGGCGAGCCTCCGCCGCTTCCGCACGAAAGCGGCGTACAGGTACACCGCCGAAAATTCCGTTTACGTCAGGAAGGACTGTCACGCGGAAGGAATCGGCACGGCCCTCATGCGGCGACTCGTGGACGTTGGGGCAGACAGCGGTTTTCACACGATAATCGCGGGGATTGCCGGCGATAATCCCGCGAGTTTGCGTCTGCACCGTCGGTTCGGCTTCGAGATTGTCGGAGTGGAGCGTGAGGTGGGCTACAAATTCGAGCGCTGGATTAACGTTACGTGGATGCAGAAGATCCTCAGCGAGGACCAGGCAGCGAGAGAGAAATAGTCCTCTGCTACAATACCCTACGTGAAAGTCGTAGTTGTCGACTACGGGGCCGGCAACCTGTTCAGCGTGTCCCGGGCGGTCGTGAACGCCGGTACACGGCCTCTGGTCACGTCCAATCCGTCTTACCTGGACGACGCCGAGGCGGTGATCGTGCCTGGCGTCGGCGCGGCCGCGGACACGATGTCGAACCTGCGATCGAGCGGTTTCGTTGAGCCGATCCGGGACTACATCTCATCGGGCCGGCCCTTTCTCGGCGTCTGCATGGGTCAACAGGCGCTTTTCGAGGTGAGCGAGGAGGGTGGAGAGCACGAGTGCCTAGGCATTCTGTCGGGGCGCGTCGTACGCTTCTCGAACGGCCTGAAGGTACCGCACATGGGCTGGAATCAGGTGCGAATCGTCAAGCAGCACCCGATTTTCGAAGGCGTCGATGACGGTTCGAACTTCTATTTCGTTCACTCGTATTATCCGCAACCAGCTGATGCAGATGTCGTGATCGGAGAAACCGAATACGGCGTGAACTTCGCCTCTGTCATCGCCCGCGGTAACATCGTCGCCACGCAGTTCCACCCTGAGAAGAGCGGCGAAGCGGGCCTGCGTATGTACGCCAACTTCCTGAAGATCGCGACGACCGCCGGCGTAAGTTAGCCCGGCCGCGCGTGGAAATCATCCCGGCCATCGATATCCGAGGCGGACGTTGCGTACGCCTCGAGCAGGGTGACTATGCCCGCGAGACCGTTTTCGACCACGATCCCGTAGCCGTCGCTCAGCGCTGGCAGGAGGCGGGTGCGAGGCGCCTCCATGTCGTTGACCTGGATGGTGCACGCGACGGGCAACCCCGCAACGAGGCCACCGTGCGTGCGATTCTTGGCGCTTCCGTAGTGCCCGTACAGGTGGGCGGTGGCATTCGCGATGTCCCCACGATTCAACGATACCTGGACGCAGGCGCCGATCGAGTGATCCTCGGCACGACGGCTGTAAAAGACCAGACAACCTTGGTGAACGCTACCGTTCTTTTTCGTGATCGCTTGATTGTGGGGGTGGACGCTCGGGACGGAGTCGTCGCGTTGGAGGGCTGGACCGAGACGTCGATGATCGAGGCCACGGACCTCGTTAAACAACTCTCGCAAATTGGAGTGGCGCGCATCATCTACACCGACATCCTCCGCGACGCGACCCTGGCTGGTCCCAATTTCGCCGCCATCCATGATCTGCTCGCGTTCATCTCCGGTCTTCCCTCGCCCACACAGGTGATTGTTGCTGGGGGAGTCTCCTCGATTCAAGATTTGCGCCGGCTCGCGGAACTGCCCGTCGAAGGCGCGATTGTTGGAAAGGCCCTCTACACGGGCGACATGAATCTCGCGGAAGCGATCGTGGCCGTCAGGTCTTAGCGGGCGCTCATTTAAGTGGCGCCTCTTCAGCGTCCGCCGTATACTGCGATGTGACCGCCGCGAACGGGGCGGAGGAGGTTCCTACAATGGCTGCAGCCGACGTCGGCATCCCTGAAGACATCCGCGATCTGGTGAAGGGCACTGTCACTGGAATGAACCAGTTCGTAGACGCCGAGGTGCTGCCGATGGAGCAGCAAATGGGGGATTTGCTCGTCGAGGAGAGCGAGTTATTCGATGAGAGGGGCCGTGCTGTCCAGGAGATCGTCGATGCCAAACGCCAGGTGCGAATGAAGTCCGCCAAGGCCGGCTACTACGCGATGTTCGCCCCGGAGAGCGTTGGTGGCGATGGGCTGGGAGTACGGTCGATGGTCTTCGTCGAGGAGGCTCTCTACCGGCGGTACGGCCCCGGACGCCCGCTTATCACCTGGGCCAAGGGTTTTCTCACTCAGCCCACAATCGCCTCCTTCGTCGACGGGCCCTCGCACATGCTCGTGTCCGTGAGCGATTCCGTACGCAAAGATTATCTTCCGGCCGTCTCCGCGGGCGAGAAGATGGTATGTTTCGCCCTGAGCGAGGCTGATGCCGGATCGGACGTATGGGGAATCAAAACACGCGCGAGGCGGGATGGTGACGACTGGGTAATTAACGGCAGCAAGCAATGGATCACGAACTCTCCATACGCTGACTACGCGGTCGTGTTCGCGATCACGAACGATGACTTGATAAGGGAGCGCAAAGGCGGCATCAGCGCCTTCTTCGTGGAGACCACCGCCGACGGTTACACGTTCGACGGCGTGCTCCCGGTCATGGGCCACCAGGGCGGCGACTGCGGCTCGATGTCTTTTGACAACCTGCGCGTTTCGGCAGACCGCCTGATCGGCGTCCAAGACCAGGGGTTTCAGATCGCGATGTTCGGCATCTCGGAGGGGCGCATCTCCATCAGCGCTAACTGCATCGGCATGTGCGGTTACGCGCTCGACCGTTCGTTGGAATACGCCCAGCAGCGCATGAGCTTCGGCAAGCCGATATCGGAGTACCAGGCCATCCAGTTCATGCTCGCGGATATGGCGATTGATATCTTCACTATGAAGTACATGGTGCTTCAGACAGCGGCTCTCGTCGAGGCGTTCCCACAGACTGGCCGTCTACCAGTCAAGGAGATTTCCATAGCCAAGGCGTATGCCGTAGAGAAGACGCAGGAATGCTACGACCGCGCCATCCAGGTGCACGGAGGAATGGGACTGACCAATGAAATGCCGCTTAACGAAGGCTTTCGCGTCGCCCGCACCCTCCGAATTCCCGACGGGACGGGAGAAATCCAGCGACGCACCATCGCCCGCCAGATGCTCCGCGGCGATACCGTCTTCTAGGTGGGGGGCGCTATTTCATGCTGACTAAGCGCATAATTCCCTGCTTCGACGTCGCCGACGGACGCGTGGTCAAAGGCATCAGATTTCTGAATCTGCGGGACGCCGGCGACCCCGTCGAGCTGGCCCGCGCCTACAACGACGAGGGAGCTGACGAACTGGTCTTTCTCGACATAAGGGCATCACCAGAGCGGCGTGACACGGCCATTGATATGGTGCGGAGCATCGCCAACGAGGTATTCATACCGTTCACCGTCGGCGGTGGGATTCGTTCGCCCGAGGACGTCCGCGAGATGCTGGAGTCCGGCGCAGATAAGGTAGCGATAAACACGGCGGCCGTAGAAAACGGTGATCTCGTGCGAGAGGCGGCTGAACGCTTCGGGTCTCAGTGCATCGTGGTGGCGATCGATGCCAAGCGTTCGGCCGCGGGCACCTGGCAGGTGCACACGTATGGCGGCGTCGGAGGCGGTACGCCGGTCCAGATCGACGCCGTGGAGTGGGCGGGACGGTGCGCGCAGGCGGGCGCCGGCGAAATACTGATTACGGGGATGGACGCTGACGGTACCCAGGAGGGATACGACCTCGAGCTTACGCGCGCTGTGTCAGAGGCCGTTCCTGTACCAGTGATCGCGTCAGGCGGTGCGGGCGAGCCCGAGCACATGTACGATGCATTCGTGAAAGGCAAGGCGGACGCCGCACTGGCGGCCAGCATCTTCCACTTTGGCACGCATAGAATCCGCGACGTGAAGCAATATCTCGCGGAGCGCGAAATTCCTGTCCGGCTCTGAAATCGGCCGGCTGACGAAAGGGACTTCAATGGCACTCAAGTTTGACGACCGTGGGCTAATTCCCGCGGTCATTCAGGACGACGATTCGGGCGAGGTCCTCACACTATTCTGGATGAACGCTGAAGCTGTGCGACGAACAGCCCAATCCCGGCAAGTGTGGCGCTACAGCCGCGAACACCGAAGGCTGATGCTCAAGGGCGAAACATCTGGGAATTACTTGAACGTCCGCCGCTTCTTCTACGACTGCGATGAAGACGCGCTCGTGGTGCGTGTAGCGGCGACGGGGCCAGCGTGCCACACCGGCGAGCGGACCTGCTTCTATCGAGAGCTGGAGGCGGGGTAGTCAATCAAGAGGTGGCGTCGCTTCGACGTGTTCCTCTGCCTCGGCAGCGACCTTTGGCGATACGCGCTCCAGGATTCCTTCCCTATGCAGCACTTCCTGCACCGCGCGTATCGCTACCTCTACCTGCGCGTCGTCAGGTTGCCGCGTGGTGAGCGACTGAAGGGCGAGGTTCGGCCACATCAACAATCGCGTAATCGGGCTCGATTCGAAGGCTCCGCCGAATCGGATGAGCTCGTACGCGATCGCCGCAATCACCGGGATCAACACGACGCGCGACACGACGCGAAGCCAGAGGTCAGGATCGCCCACGAGCCCAAATACCGCGATACTTACGACCACAACCGTGAGGAGGAAGCTCGTACCGCAACGCACGTGGGCTGTCGAGTACCGCTGAACCGCTCGCGGCTCGAGAGCATCGCCGTTTTCGAGGGCATGTATGGTCTTGTGTTCCGCCCCATGGTAAGAGTAGATGCGACGCACATCCGGGAGCATTCCGATTGCTGCCATATAGCCAACCACAGCACCGAGCCTGATCGCGCCTTCAATAAGGATGACTAACCAGTGATTGTGCACCAGGCTCTCGAGCCAATCGGCCAATAGCAGTGGTCCGGCGAAGAAGATCACGGCGATCAACGCCAGCGACGCGAACGCCGTCGCCCAGAGCGCGCGGGAGTTGATCTCGTTGTCCTCCTGACCCATCGCGACGTTTGATGAGAATACGAGGCCGCGGATACCGAGCGCGAGCGTTTCCCACATGACTATGACGCCTCTTACCAGTGGAAGCCGGCGCAACGGGCCGGTGTACGCGCCACCCAACGGCTGCTCGCGTACAAGGATCTGACCATCCGGTTTGCGACAGGCAATGGCCATGCTGCTAGGACCGCGGATCATCACTCCCTCGATGACGGCCTGTCCCCCGTAGTAGATCCGGCGCTCAGCCATTCTCCACCGTCTTACAACAATCGGGCCGGAGATGGCCCCGGCCCGAAATCGTGACCCTTTCCCGCGTTCCTACTTCATGCCGTAGCGGCGCTTGAAGCGCTCCACTCGTCCGGCCGTATCGACTATCCGCTGCTCGCCTGTGAAAAACGGATGGCAGCGGCTGCACACCTCGACTCGCAGTTGTGGCTTCGTTGCCCTCGTCTCCCATGTATTGCCACACGCGCAGTGGACCGTCGCCGGACCGTATTCTGGATGAATCTTTGCCTTCATTCTTCCTTACTCGCTAGGGACGATACTTACTTTCTTTCGCCCCTCTTTATTATACGGCGCGAACTTAACCTTGCCCTCGGTAAGTGCGAAGATAGTGTGGTCGCGTCCCATTCCCACGTTTACGCCCAGGTGGACTCGTGTCCCGCGCTGGCGCACGATGATCGTGCCCGGCAAAACTGCTTCTCCGTCGAAGCGCTTCACACCCAGTCTCTTAGACTGGGAATCGCGCCCGTTTTTTGCGCTACCGCCGCTCTTCTTGTGTGCCATTCTGCTTTACTCTCCACTCTCAACTCTCTTGGTTCGCGCCCGCCTCGCCGGTTTTCCCTCTTCTTTGCCCGGAGCCTCACCCAGCGTTCCAGCGGGTCGTTTGGAGGCTTTACGCGGGCGGTTAGCGCGGTCAATCGCCGGGGCCTCCTCCACCGTTGCGTCGGTGGCTGCAAGCGATGGTACTCCCTCGGTGATCGCCCCAGGCTCCGCCAGGATGGGCTCTTCGCGCTTCTCCGTCGATGTTCGGCGGCGTGGCCTACGTGAGGGCTTCTCTTCGATCTCCGTAGGCAGACGCCCCCCAGTCAGGATCTGCCGGACAGCTACGCGCGTGTACGCCTGGCGATGTCCCTTTCGCCGCCGGTAGCGGGTCTTATTTTTGTACTTAAATACGAGTATCTTCGCGTCCCTGCCCTGCTCAATAACCTCCGCGACAACGCGCGCGCCTTCGACAAACGGCGACCCCAGTTCTACTTCGCCGGAGTCGTCCACGAGAAGGACATCTCTAAACTCGACCATGGATCCAGGGTCGGCGGTAAGCCGGGAAACGTCGAGCGTTTGTTCCGCCTCTACGCGGTATTGTTTGCCGCCGGTTCTAATTACGGCGTAGATGGGATTCCTCCATGGCTGTAACGTCGGGGGCCGTGTAGCAGGCCCAAGATTCGATTCTAGTCGCCCCAAATGGGCTCTGTCCAGCAAATAAGGAGGTTAGCCGCTGCTCGGGTTCTCGAGCCGGGACTGAGGCTCCCAGGCGAGGCCGGGCTTCGGCTGGCTGACGCCCTTCTTCCGTTCGCCGCTCTCCTGTGGTGCCGTGGGTTCCTCCGGCTTGGGGCCTGGCGTAGAGTCTTCCGGCCTCTTACCAGAGAGGATAGCCGTCAACGGATCACCTTCTATGGTCTCTTCCTCCAGAAGCACCCCCACTATCGCGTTCAGGCGGTCACGGTTGTCCGTAAGCAACTTCTTGGCTGTCTGATATGCCTTGTCGATAATTTGGCGGACCTCTTCGTCGATCTCCTCAGCGACTTTCTCGCTGTAGTTGCGTTGTTCCGAGATCTCGCGGCCCAGGAAGACGAGCTCTTCTTTGCGGCCGAACGTGCGGGGCCCAAGTCGGTCGCTCATGCCCCATTGCGTAACCATCTGACGGGCGAGACGAGTCGCGTGTTCGAGGTCGTTTTGGGGGCCGGTTGTGCTCTCTCCGAACACCAGCTCCTCAGCGACGAGCCCCCCCAAGCCGGCTGAAAGGCGGTCGATCAGCTGGCTTCGGCTGTAGAAGTGGCGGTCTTCCTCCGGCAGGAACCGAGTGAAGCCACCCGCCATTCCGCGGGCGATGATGCTGATCTTGTAAGGCGGGTCCGCGTTCGGGAGGAGATGGCCGACCAGGGCGTGTCCAGCCTCGTGGTAGGCGATGATCTCCTTCTCTTTCTGGCTGATCACACGGCTCTTGCGCTCCGGTCCCGCAATCACGCGGTCAACTGCTTCGTTGAACTCAGGCATCTGGATTTTCTTCTTGCCCCGGCGAGCGGCGAGGATGGCGCCCTCATTAATGAGGTTCGCGAGGTCCGCCCCGGAGAAGCCGGGCGTTTGCTTGGCCAACACTTCCAGGCTCACGTCCCCATCCAGTGGCTTGCCCTTCGCGTGCACCTCCAGGATGGCCTTGCGTCCGCGAATATCCGGCTGGTCGAGAAC
>Ga0114129_10005088_pt1 | contig 18513 bp, 18 predicted proteins | sample RhiMetdeltSRZDD1_FD_80071 | JGI IMG/M metagenome (GOLD analysis project Ga0114129, IMG submission 80071) | Populus rhizosphere microbial communities from Tennessee, USA - Rhizosphere MetaG P. deltoides SRZDD1 (version 2) (version 2) | ecosystem: Host-associated > Plants > Roots > Rhizosphere >...
GTTACTACCGGTCCGACATGCACATCTGCGTCCATCCCGCGGCCCGGGCCGCCGTGGTCGCGTCTGACCGTGACCATCCAGCCCTTGCGCCTCCCAGGACCGTCCGCCAGGGTAAGCCCCTGGTGTCGTGCCGCACGAGGGCGGCGATCGGCCGACCTAACCGGGGGGTCAGTCGTGCGCGCGGTGCCATCGCCAGTACGTGACCCTGGGAGAGGGAGGGCCCCTGTGACGGCACGTGTTCTCCGGCGGATCGCGGTAACGGCCGCCGCCGCGTTGGTGGCGGGCGGGTTGTCCATTGTGGACGGTTCGCCGGCCGCAGCGGCCGCTACCGGATATGTACGGCTCGCGCACCTGTCACCTGACACCGATCCGGTTGACGTGTACCTGACGTCGCTCGCCAACGCCTTCCCGCGCAAGGTTTTTCCGGGTGTGGCGTACGGGGTGGTCTCGGCGTACCAGCAGCTGCCGACCGGCACGTACGCGGTGTCGATGCGGCTCGCCGGGCATCCGGAGTCGGAGAATCCGGTCCTGACCACCGAGGTGACGGTCGCGGGTGGCAAGGCGTACACGGTCGCGGGGGTGGGTAAGAACTCCGAGCTCGGGCTCAAGGTGATCAACGACGACCTGGCGCTCCCGCCGAGCGGCAAGTCGAAGGTACGCATCGTCCAGGCGTCGATCACCGCTCCGTTGCTCGACGTCTCGGTCGCCGGGGGGGCGACCATCGCCACGGGCGTTCCGTTCGCGGCGACCACGGCGTACCAGAATGTGGCACCAGGCAAGTGGACCCTGCAGCTGCAGCCGACGAACGGTGGGCAGGCCAGCACGCTGGGAGCGGAACTCGGGTCCGGCAACGTGTACTCGCTGATCGTCCTCGATAAGGCCGGCGGCGGCCTGAAGGTCGAACTGCGGGTGGACGCGCGTCGGCAGGGCGGCGTGCCGGCCGGTGGCGTGGACACCGGCGCGGGTGGCACCAGTCGCGGATCGGCACTACCCGCGATCCTCGGTGGTCTCCTCGTCTTGCTGGTCGGCGCTGGACTCATCGTCATGATGAGCCGGCGACTGCGTACCAGGCGGGCGTGAGCCGGGCCCCCACCGGCCGGCGCGGACGGCGCCGGACCGTGTTCGCGGCGCTCGTGATTCTCGTGGTCACGGGCGCCGCGGGCACGCTCGCGGTAAGGCATGCCCTTGCGGCTACGCCGGTCGCGTCCTGGGTCGAGGGCAGCTTCTTCGACCTCCCCCTGACCAATCCGGCGACGGTGGGCGGCGGCGCCACCGGTCCGCCCACCCGGGTACGCATCCCGAAGATCGGGGTCGATAGTTCGCTGGAGAGCCTGCGCCTCGACCGGCAGAACGAGCTGGAGACGCCGAAGGACTACGCCCGGGCGGGCTGGTACTCCGACGGCACGGCACCGGGTGACCCCGGCCCGGCTGTCATCGCCGGACACGTCGACAACCGCAGGGGTCCAGCGGTCTTCTACAAGCTGCACGAGCTGAAGGCCGGCGACATCGTCGAGATCCTGCGCGGCGGGGCGTGGCTCACGTTCCACGTCACGGGTACGGCGTGGTACGCGAAGAGCCGCTTCCCGACGGCGCAGGTGTACGGCCCCACCCCCGACGCGCAACTACGACTGATTACCTGCGGCGGCGAGTTCAACCCTTCGCGGGGTTCTTATACGGACAACCTGGTCGTCTATGCAGCAACCACCGGCGGCTTCTGACCGGTTGATTTACTGTTGGAGCACCGCGGACGGCGGTGGAGGAAATGACCGGCTGGCAGGGGCTCGTCGCCGAACGGTATCGCTTGCGTGAACCGCTCGGCACCGGCGGCATGGGCCGTGTCTGGCTCGCCCGCGACGAGATGCTCCACCGCGATGTCGCGATCAAGGAACTCGTCCTCCCCCACGGCCTGTCTCCGCAGGAGCACGAGGAGCTGCAACTGCGTACGATGCGCGAGGCGCGGGCCGCGGCCCAGCTGAGCCATCCCAACGTCATCCAGATCTACGACGTGATCCAGTCCGAGGCGCAGCCGTGGATCGTCATGGAGTACGTGCGGTCCCGGTCGCTGCACGAGATCGTCCGCCGGCGCGGCCCCCTCCCCCCGCAGACCGTCGCCGACATCGGGCTCGCGATCCTCGCCGCCCTGCGCGCCGCACACTCCGCGGGTGTCCTGCATCGCGACGTCAAGCCGGGCAACGTGCTGCTCGCCGAGGACGGCCGCGTCGTACTCACCGACTTCGGGCTGGCCGCTTTCGAGAGCGGCGAGGGTCAGGTGACCCGGCCGGGTCTCGTGCTCGGCTCACCGCAGTACGTCGCGCCGGAACGCGCCCGCGACGGCGTGTCGAGCGTCGAGGCCGACCTGTGGTCGCTGGGCGCGACGCTGTACGCGGCCGTCGAGGGGCACGCGCCGTACGCCCGCGAGACCGCGATGGCCACGCTCACCGCGCTCGCCACCGAGTCGCCCGAGCCGGCGCGCCGGGCCGGGCCTCTGCGTCCGGTGCTCGACGGGCTGCTCCGCAAGAACCCCCGGCTGCGCATGACCGCGGCGGAGGCCGAGCAGCTGCTGCGCCGCGTCGCGGCCGGCGATCAGCGGATCCGCCGCCGGGTGCCGCGCCCGCGCCGGCCCGAGTCCGCGTCGGGCGCGATCACCGCCGGGCTCGACGGCGCACCGACGTCGGTCGTCGCGGCGCCCTCCGGGAGTACCACCGATGTGGTCCTGTCCTTTGTCGCGCGCCGGAAGGCCCGGCTGGCGCTGGTCGCCGCGGGCGTGGTGCTGGTGACCTTCGTCGTGGCCGTGGTCATCGCACGACCCTCCGGCCGTGACAATCCCCTTTCCGCGGGTACGCCTCCGGCCGGCGCTTCCCGCCCGGGGGGTGCCGAGCCGTCCGGGGGCGGCACGGCCGGCGGCACCGCGATCGACTACGGCGCCTCGGGCTGCCCGTTCGTGGCCGGTTCGCCGGCGCCGACCTCGACCCGGGCGCACACGTTTTCCCCGCTGCCGGGCTGGCAGTGGTTCGACGACGACACCGCCCGGTACAGCATCGCCGTGCCCGAGCTGTTCACCTACGCGCGTACCGGCCGGCTGAACTGTTTCATGGAGCCCGGCGGCAGCCGCATGGTGGCGGTCGAGCAGCTCGGCCAGACCGTCGCCGACCCGACCGCGTTCTGCGCCGAGCGGGAGAAGGCGATGCTGAACCCCCTGCAGCTTCCCGGGTACCAGCGGGTCGGCCTGAAACAGCTGGACTTCTGGGCCGGTGCGGCCGAGTGGGAGTACACCTTCGACGGCTCCGACGGCACGCGGATGCACGGAGTCACCCGGGCGTTCCTCACCAAGCCCGGGCACGCGTTCGCGATCTACTGGGTGGCCCGCGACTTCGACTGGCAGACCAACCTGTCGAACTACCGGGCGGTCACGCCGAGTTTCACGCCCTGGGGGTAGCCGCCCGCCGTACCCCTGGGTAAGGATCTCGGGGTGACCCTGCATCGGACCGCGGACCCGGACGCGCTCGGCTTCGACCCCGACCGGCTCGCCCGCATCGACACGCACTTCGCGAAGTACGTGGACGCCGGGCTGCTGCCCGGATGGCAGATCGCGGTGACCCGGGCGGGCGAGGTGGTGTACGCGTCGACGTACGGCCGGCGCGACGTCGAGGCCGACCGGCCCGTACTCGACGACACGCTGTGGCGCATCTACTCGATGACCAAGCCCGTCACCTCGGTCGCCGCGATGGCGCTGTGGGAGGAGGGCCGGTTCGAGCTGACCGACGAGGTCCGCACGTACCTCCCGGGCCTGGCCGACCTGCAGGTCTACGACAAGGGTTCGTCGGTGCGCCCGTTCACGGTGCCGGCCGTCGAGCCGATCCGGATCTGGCACCTGCTGACCCACACCGCCGGCCTGACCTACGGGTTCCTCTACACCTCGCCGGTGGACGCGCTGTACCGGGCGGCAGGCTTCGAGTGGAGCGTGCCGGCCGGCCTCGACCTGGCCGGCATCGTGGACCGGTTCGCGACGCTGCCCCTGCTCTACCAGCCCGGTACGGCCTGGGGGTACTCGGTCGCCACCGACGTGCTCGGCCGGCTCGTCGAGGTCGTCTCCGGCCAGCGGCTGGACGAGTTCGTCGCCGACCGGATCCTGCGGCCGCTGAAGATGACCGACACCCGCTGGTGGGTCGACGAGGCGGAGGCGCCCCGGCTCGCGGAGCTGTACACGCCGAACCCGGCCGAGCGCGGGCGGATCCGGCGCCTCGACGAGCTGGCGGCGGTCGCGCTGCGCGAGCCGGCCGCCCACTTCGGCGGCGCCGGGCTCATCTCGACCGCCGCGGACTACCACCGGTTCACGCAGATGCTGCGCCGCGGCGGGGAGCTCGACGGCGTACGCGTCCTCGGCAGCCGCACGGTCGGCCTGATGACCCGCAACCATTTGCCCGGCGGGCAGGACCTCGCCGCGCTGTCGACGGGCGGGTTCGCGGAGACGAGCCTCGAGGGCATCGGCTTCGGGCTCGGCTTCGCGGTGGTGGTCGACTCGCAGCCGATCCGTACGCACACGAGCCAGGGCGAGTACTACTGGGGCGGCGCCGCGAGCACCGCGTTCTGGATCGACCCGGCCGAGGACCTGACCGCGCTGCTGTTCACGCAGCTGCTGCCGTCCAGCACGTACGCGCTGCGGCCCCAGCTGCGCCAGCTCGTCTACTCCGCGCTCGTGGACTGACCGCTGCCGAACTCCGTACGCAGAGCCCGGGCGGCGCCGGCCATCGCGCGCATCTTGCCGGTGGCGGAATCCCACGGCAGGTACTTCATCCCGCAGTCGGTCGCGACGATGACCTTCTCCGGGGCGACGTACGGCAGCGCACGGCGTACCCGCTGCACGACGGTGTCGACCGACTCGACGGTCGGGTCGGACAGGTCGATGACGCCGAGGATGATCGTCTTCCCGGCGAGCCGGGCGAGCACCGACGGGTCGAGGTGGGACTGCGCCGTCTCGATGGAGATCTGGTCGCAGGTGCACTCGGCGAGCTCGGGCAGGAACGAGTACCCCGACGGCCGCTCGTGGATGATCGCGGCGTAGCCGAAGCACAGGTGGACGGCCGTCGTGCCCACCACCCCGGCCAGGGCCCGGTTGAGCGCCTGCACGCCGTACCGGCGGGCGGGCTCGGGTCGGGCCTGCAGGTACGGCTCGTCCAGCTGGACGACGTCCGCACCGGCCGCGAAGAGGTCACGGACCTCCGCGTTGACGGCGTCCGCGTACGCGAAGGCGAGGTCTTCGGGTTTGCCGTAGTAGTCGTCCTGCGCCTGCTGCGACATGGTGAACGGTCCGGGAACGGTGACCTTGACGGTCCGATCCGTGTGTTGCCGGAGGAACCGCACGTCGGCCACCTGGACCGGATGCGGCCGGGTGATCGGGCCGACCACCCGCGGTACCGGGTTGGGGTGCCCGCTGCGGTCCAGGGCCTCCCCCGGGTGGTCGAGGTCGAGCCCGCGCAGCGCGGTGGCGAAGTGGTTCGAGTAGCTCTCCCGGCGGATCTCGCCGTCGGTCACGATGTCCAACCCGGCGTCCACCTGCGCCCGGATGGCGAGCAGGGTCGCGTCGTCCTGGGCCTGCGCCAGGTGTTCCGGCGCGGGCCGCCAGAGTTCCCGCGCGCGTACCCGCGGCGGGAAGCGGCCGGCGAGACGGGCCCGGTCGATCAGCCACTCGGGCTGGGGCAGGCTGCCGACGAGGGAGGTCGGGAACAGCGGTAATGCGACCATGCGTCATCCTCCACCGGGCGGGGTGCCTTTAGTGACCATCGAGCCACCCAGTATCACCCGGTCGCCGCGATACGATCCCGCCATGCCAACCGAGTCGGAACTGGTGGAGCTCGAGGCCCGGCGGGCGGAGCTGCGGGACCGGTACCTGCGTCCGCCCGCGGAGCGGCCGTCGACGCCGGGACGCGGCATCCACCACGCCGCGTTGATCTGCTCGGACGTGGAACGGACGATCCAGTTCTACCAGGACCTGCTCGGGTTCCCGCTGGTGGAGCTGGTCGAGAACCGGGACTACGCCGGGTCGTCGCACTTCTTCTTCGACCTGGGTAACCAGACCTTGCTGGGGTTCTTCGACTTCCCGGGACTGGGCCTGCAGCCCGGCGTCGAGTCGATCGGCTCGGTCCAGCACATCGCGATCTCGGTCCCCCGGGATCGCTGGGAGCAGCTCCGCCTCCGCCTCGACGAGGCCGGGGTGACCTACTTCGGTCCGGATCAGGGCATCGCCGAGTCGATGTACTTCAAGGATCCCGACGGCATCCAGGTGGAGCTGCTCAGCGACCCGCTGATGTATTTCGGCGGTCGCCAGCTCGACGAGTAGCGGCGCCTGGGGCGGCCAGTTTCGCATCATGCTCATCTCCACCAAGAAAGGTACGGACATGAGTGAGTGGAACGCGATGACGTACGAGGGCAAGGACACCATCCTGCGGGTGGTGCGTACGGAGGCCGAACGGCTGTTCGCGCTGGCGGAGCACACCGACGCGTGGGACGCGCCGACGGCCTGTGAAGGGTGGTCGACCCGCGACGTCGTCGCCCATATCGTCGACACGGCCGAGGGCTACTTCCGGGCCTTCGACGCGGCCCGCGGGCGGGGCGAGGTGCCGGCTCCCCACGGGCTGGCGGTGATGAGCCGGAAGGTGGACGAGGGCGCCAGCGCGCTGCGTGACATACCGCAGGCGGAGCTGATGCAGCGGCTGCGCGACGACTTCGCCAAGATGGAGCAGATCCTGGAACCGCTCGGCCCCGACGAGTGGACCGGGATGATGGTCACCCACCCGTACATGGGCCCGGTGCCCGCGTTCTTCTACGCGGCCGGGCAGCTCATGGACTACGCCGTGCACTCGTGGGACCTCCGGCAGGGCACCGGCAACGCCCACGGCCTGCCCGGCGACGCGGCCGACCTGCTCGTACCGTTCATGTTCGCGGTCTGGCAGGGCACCGTACGCACCGAGGCGGTCCGGGAACCGTTCACGATCGGCATCCGGGTCGGCGGTCGCAACGCGGGCGACTACCGGGTGTCGATCAGCGACCAGGGCATGACGTACGAACCCGGCGAGATCGAGAGCCTTCCGGCGTACATCGAATTCGACGCCGGCAGCATGGTGCTGACCGCCTTCGGGCGCGGCAACTTCGGCACGGTCCGCGGGGACTTCGAGCTCGCCGAGCGCTACCTCAACCTGTTCTTCCGCATCTAGCGGGGTGGTTCGTAGACCGCCGCCCGGTCGACGTCGGCGTAGATGTCGGGGCCGATCGGGCGGCGCATCTCCTCGGCGAGGTGGCCCAGCAGCCCGGCGGCGCGCGCGAGCAGGGCGAACCCGCGCAGGATCTCGACCGGGAGCCCGAGGTCGCACAGGGCCGCGCCGCACGCCCCGGCGCCGTTGAGCGGCAGGGTCCGCCCCAGCACCTCGGGGTGGACCCGCCCGACGGCTTCGAACAGCAGCAGGTGCGGGCCCAGCAGGCCCTCCTCGGCGGCGATCCCCAGCAGCGCCGGTGTCCGCGGGTCGCCGCCGCGGTGCTTGTTGTGCCCCAGGCCGGGAATGTAGCGGTGGGTCGCCCGGTAGGCCCGGATCGCGTCGCGGGCCAGGTCGTCCCAGCCGGCGTCGTCCGCCGGGAGTGACCCGCCGGCCGCGGTGTGACCGGCGAGCGCGGTGCCGAGGAAACGTCCGACGTCCTCGGTCACGCCGAGCAGGCGCGACCCGCCGCCGAGGAGCCCCGCGGCCAGCGCTCCCTGCACCGACTCGGGTGCGCCGGTGAGGGTGAGCCGGCTGGCGAGGGCGGTCGGGGTGAGACCGTGGTCGGCGAGCGCGACGAGGACCGCCTCGAAGACCCGGACCTCACCGGGCGTGGGTCGGCGCATCGCGACGAGCCAGAACGCCAGCTCGCCGAAGCCGACCCGGCCCATCAGATCCCCCGCGACGTCCTGGCCCAGCAGGGTGATGGTGCTCTCGTCGGACGAGCCGATCGATGTCGGGTACCCGGTCACGCGTGCCCCCTGCTTTCCCGGTCGTCGGACACGGCGTCGGCATCGTACTCATCCGGCGGGTGGCCGGCCGGCAGCCGGTGCTTCGCCACCCGCGATGTGGGCGTGCGCGGCAGCGCGTCGAGGGCCTGCCAGAACCGCGGCACCTTGAAGGCGGAGAGCCGCTCGCCCGCCCACCCGCGCAGCTCGCGGAAATCAAGAACCCGACCCGCCACGGGTACGACGAACGCCTTCACCTCGTCCTCGGTCAGCTCGGAGGCGACCCCGACCACGGCGACCTCGAGCACGTCGGGATGGGCCTGGATGGCCTCCTCCACCTCCACCGGGGACAGGTTCTGGCCGCGCCGCCGCAGCACCTCCTTGCGCCGGGCCACGAACGTGTACGTCCCGTCCGCGTTCACCGTCACGAGGTCGCCGGTGCGCAGCCAGCCACCGGCGAGGGCGGCGGCCGTCTCGTCCGGCATCCCCCAGTACCCCGGCGTGACGGTCGGGTTGCGCAGCAACAGCTCACCCGTCTCCCCCGGACCGCACTCGTGCTCGTCCTCGTCGAGCACCCGGGCCTCGTTGACCGTACCCATCGTCGGGTGCTGCCGCGCCGAGCCCAGCGTGCCGAACGGACGGGTACCGTGCCGCCAGATCAGGCCGTACGGCGACTCGGACATCGCGTACCCGCAGACGACGCGCAGGCCGAACCGCCGCTCGAACGCCTCCTGCCAGTCGCGCGCCGGGGAGGGGCCCGTGTAGCACAACCGCAACGGCGTATCGGCGTCGTCGGGCCGGACCGGCTGGCGCATCAGGATCTCCAGCATGGCCCCGATCGCGTTGAACTCGGTGGCACCGTGCCGGCGGGCCGAGTCCAGGAACCCGCTCGCCGAGAAGCGGGGCACCAGGACCAGTCCGGCGCCACAGGCCAGCGACCCGAGCACCGAGTACGCGGGTGCGTTGATGTGGAACAACGGCAACGAGGTCATCAGGCGGTCGGCCGGCCCGAGCTCCATCCAGTACGGGAAACCCTCGCCCGCCATCGCGTACGCCCGATGGGTCTGCATGACCAGCTTCGAGCGCCCGGTCGTCCCCGACGTCGGGATCAGCACCGCCAGGTCGCCGGGTACCACCTCGGCCACCGGGCCGGGGTCGCCGGCCGGGTCCTCGACCCGCCAGTCGGCCACCAGGGCGTCGACGTCCCACCGCTCCACCGGCGTGGCCGCCTCGTCCACCAGCGCGTCGAGGGCGGCGTCGGTGACCAGCCCCCGCGGCCGTACCTGACCCAGCAGGCCGGCGAGCTCCGGCGCGGTCCCGGCCGGGTCGGTCGGCACGGTCACCGCCCCGAGCGCGGCCAGCGCGAGCCAGCACAGCAGGTACGGAGGCGTCGTCCGCGCGGTGACGACGACCAGGTCGCCCCGGGCCACGCCCGCCTCGCGCAGCCGTCCGGCGATCCGCCCCACGTGGCCCGCGGCGCCCGCGAACGTCAGTGTCCCGTCGTCGGTACGCAGCCAGACCCGGCCCGGATCGCGTTCGGCCGCGGCGGCGAGGAGTCCGGGAATGGTCTGCGGCACGCTCCGATCATCGGCGATGGTGGCGTGTACCTCAACGACCGGGGTGTGTCACGGGCCCAGTACGTCGAGCCCGGCGGTCGGTACGTGGATCCAGCCCTCGCGGCGAGCCCGGTCGCGCTGGTCCTCGGCCGGACGAGCCGTACGGCCCGTCGCGGCCGCCCGGCCCACCAGCGCGCAGACGAGCGCGTCGAGATCGTGGTCCCGCCGGCACAGCGCCGCCGCGTCCACGTCGAGCCACGGCGCCGCCGCACAGAGTCGCCCGACCAGAGCGCCGCGGAGCTCGGTACCCGTCGTGCCCTTGTACCGCCGGTACGGCAGCCCCCACGTGTACAGCGCGACGGCCGGGTACACCTCGACGAGCCGGCCGCTGCCGTCGCGCGGTTGGCCCTCGGCGAGCCGCCCCGCCAGCCGGGCCGCGCGGAACGCCGCCACCGCGATCCGGTCGCTCGACACCGAGAGCGGGTAGAACCGGGTCGCGGCGAGTACCTGGTCGGTCAGCCGCATCCGCAGCTCGACCGAATCCGGGCCGGCGGGCCACGGTACCCCCGAATGGTGGGCGTGAACTGCCGCCACGAACGCGTCCGGCCAGCCGAGCGGCGCGTCGACGGCGACGAGGTCCACATCCCGCGCGAACTCGACGAGTGCGTCGTCCTCGACGGGAGCCGGCGCGGCGACGGCCCGGTCAGGCAGCCACTCCACCACGCACGCGCCCGTATTCTCCGGCTGCGCGGCGAGGTCGATGCCGAGAATCCTCACCGACCCGACCCTAGACGCGTCCCGACCCCTGGATATGAAGGTGCCCGAGACGACCGCACGGGGGAACGGCAGCCTCGGGCACTCTCAGCGTACATCGACGGGAGCCGGCGCGCTTCCCTCGTGGCCGCGCGTCACCTGTTCGGGTACGCGCGCCCGGTGCGGTGTGGCGAGGCGGGCCTGGTCCGGGTCGAGGAAGTCGATCAGGTTGATCAGTTCGTGCTGCATGCGGACGAGGCGGACTTTGGCCGGGAAGTCGGCGGTCGCGATGACGTCCACATCGCTCCGGAGGCGGGCGAACCAGGACGCGAACCGCGGATCGGTGTCCAGCCGTTCGCAGAATTCGGCGTACCCGACCGACTCGAGTCGCGGCCCGTTCGCGGCGTCGGCGCGGCGGAGCATCAGCTCGCCGAGCGCGCGCTGCTGGCCGCGGAACAGCCGGAACTGCGGTGGTGCGTCCAGGGCGGCAATGATCTGGGTGAGCCGGTCCAGGTACGAGAAGAAGGTCCGGTTGCGAGTCACGTCGCCGAGGTCGAGGAACTGCTGCTCCCGCCGGATGATCTCCACCCAGCACAGGTAGTCGGCGAGCACGTAGACCGTGTAGTCGCGGGTGTACCGCTCGTCGTCCGGGTCGCCGCAGTGCAGGTAGTTGGCGAGGAAACCCAGCTCCACCGCGTTGAACAGACGCCCCTGCAGCGCGTGCGCCGACCACAGCAGCGGCTCGCGGTACCGGCTGAGCAGCTGCTCGGCCAGCTCGGCCTTCGTCTGCTCGTGGCGCTCCTTGGCCAGCCGGTCCTGCAGCAGCGTGACGCGCCGCGCCGACACGGTCGTGACCAGCACGCTGATCAGGGAGATGGCGGCCGACGCGACCGCGATGAGAATGTCCGGCTCCACGGCCAACAGCCTGCCCGATCTCCGGCCGCGCGCGAAACCACCGCTTGACCGACATGCGGGGCGGCGGGCACGCTGGCCGCGCGCTCGCCGAACACCGGAGGGGACATGCTCGCGATACGCGCGGCCCGGCTGTTCGACGGCGTCGGCTCCAAGCTCGTCGAGCCCGCGGTGGTGCTGGTCGGCGAGGGCCGGATCGTGTCCGTGCACCACGGCGCGGTGCCGGTGCCCGACGTCGAGGTCGTCGAGCTGGGCGACGTGACGCTGCTGCCGGGGCTCATCGACGCGCACGTGCATCTCGTGTTCGACGCGAGCCCCGATCCGGTCGGGCGGATCACCGCCGCGCACGACGACGAGCTCCTCGCCGGTGCCCGGGCCGCCGCGCGCATCGCCCTCGGCGCGGGCATCACCACCGTGCGGGATCTGGGCGATCGGGGGTACGTGACGCTGCGGCTGCGCGACGAGCTGGAGCGCAACCCGACCGGCGGTCCCGAGGTGCTGGTGGCCGGGCCACCGATCACGACGATCCGGGGCCATTGCTGGTACCTGGGCGGGGAAGCCGACGGCGTCGACGCGATCCGCAAGGCGGTACGCGAGCGCGCCGAACGCGGCGTGGACGTAATCAAGATCATGGCGAGCGGGGGCGAGCTGACGCCGGGTACCCGGTCGGACGAGGCACAGTACACAGTGGACGAACTGCGGGCGGCGGTCGAGGTGGCCCACCGGTACGGCCTGCCGGTGACCGCCCACGCCCACGCGGTGGCCGGCATCGCGAACGCGGTCGCGGCCGGGGCGGACATGGTCGAGCATTGCTCGTTCTTCACCGCGGACGGCGTGGACGTGGACCCGGCCGTGCTCGCCGCGCTCGCCGGGAGCCGGGTGACCGTGTCGGCGACCCTGGGCCTGCTGCCCGGACCGCGCCCCGCCACGCGCCTCGCGCAAAGGCTGCCGGCGATCGTCGCCGCGCTGCGCCGCGTGCACGAGGCGGGCGTACCCCTCGTCTGCAGCAGCGACGGCGGGGTCGGCGAGCCCAAGCCCCACGACGTCCTCCCGTACGCGCTGCAGCATCTCGTCGAGGGCGGGTTCGCCCCCGTCGAGGCGCTCCGTGCGGCCACGTCGACCGCGGCGCACGCGTGCCGGGTCGGCGGCCGCAAGGGGCACCTGGCTCCCGGCTACGACGCCGACCTGCTCGCCGTACGCGGCAACCCCCTGCGGGATATCACCGCCCTGCGCTCGGTCGAGGCGGTATTCCGGACTGGCCACCGGGTGCGCTGAACCCGCCTACGCTGAGCCGATGGGGGGTATCGCCACCCGGGACCAGATCCTGATCCCGGCGGGACGGTTCATGATGGGCTCCGACGACCACTACCCGGAGGAGGCACCGGCGTACGAGGTGCGGGTCGACGGGTTCGCCCTCGACCGGTACCCGGTGACTAACGACCAGTTCGCCGAGTTCGTATCGGCCACCGGGTACGTGACCGTCGCCGAGACCGCACCCGACCCGGACGAGTACCCCGGCGCCGACCCCGCGCTCCTCGTACCCGCGTCCGCGGTGTTCACCCCGCCCGACCGGCCCGTACCGTTGACCGACGCGTACCGGTGGTGGTCCTCCGTACCCGGGGCGGACTGGCGGCACCCGTACGGGCCGTCCTCGAGCCTCGACGGGCTCGGCGACCACCCGGTCGTCCACGTGGCCTGGGTCGACGTCGAGGCGTACGCGGATTGGGCCGGCGCGCGGCTGCCGACCGAGGCCGAGTGGGAGTACGCGGCGCGGGGCGGGCTCGCCGGCCGCGAGTACGCCTGGGGCGACGAGCTGACCCCGGGCGGTACGCACCTCGCCAACGTCTGGCAGGGCGACTTCCCGACCAGCAACGACGAGGCCGACGGCTGGTACTGGACGTCGCCCATCGGCGCGTACGCGCCGAACGGGTACGGCCTGTACGACATGATCGGCAACGTCTGGGAGTGGACGGCGACCTGGTACGCCGACCGCCGCCGGCCTTCGTCCGCGTGCTGCGGCAGCGAGGCGCTCAGCATCGACCCGCGGTTGCCGCTGGTCGATCGGCGCCCGCGCAAGGTGATGAAGGGCGGCTCGTACCTGTGCGCGCCGAACTACTGCCGGCGGTACCGGCCGGCGGCCCGCCTTCCACAGGCCGTCGACACGGCCACCTGCCATCTGGGCTTCCGCTGTGCCGGACTGTAAGAGGGGGACATCATGAGCAAGCCGTTCCAGGGCGTCATCAACGTCGACGTACGCGACTCCGTACCCGACTGGTCCGCGTTCGCCCCGCCGAGGGCACCCGAGGGCGCGCCGAACGTGCTCATCGTGCTCTACGACGACACGGGCCTGGCCGCGTGGGAGCCGTTCGGCGGCCGGATCAGGATGCCCACGCTGCAACGGCTCGCCGACGGCGGCCTGCGCTACTCGCAGTGGCACACGACCGCGCTCTGTTCCCCGACCCGCTCGACGTTCCTCACCGGCCGCCACCATCACCAGAACGGCATGGCCTGCATCACCGAGGCCTCGATCGGGTTCCCCGGCTCCAGCGGCCACGTACCGCCCGAGTGCGGAACGATGGCCGAGGTCATGCGGCAGAACGGGTACAACACGTTCTGGCTCGGCAAGAACCACAACGTACCCATCGAGGAGTCGACCGCGGGCGGCTCGAAGCGGCACTGGCCGCTGCTGATGGGCTGGGACCGGTTCTACGGGTTCATCGGCGGCGAGGCCAACCAGTGGTACCCGACACTCGTCGAGGACAACCGCTTCGTCGACCAGCCGTACCCGCCGGAGGAGGGGTACCACCTCTCGAAGGACCTCGCGGACCACGCGCTGCAGATGCTGCGCGACTCCCGGCAGTCCGCGCCCGACCGGCCGTGGCTCATGTGGTTCTGCCCCGGCGCCAACCACGCCCCGCACCACGTGGCCGCCGAGTGGGCGGACAGGTACAAGGGCATGTTCGACGACGGGTACGAGGCGTACCGCGAGTGGGCGCTGCCTCGCATGATCGAGAAGGGTGTGCTGCCGGCGGGGACCGAGCTGACCCCGCTGAACCCCATGCCCCCCGGCACCCACGACCCGCTGGACGACGTACGGCCCTGGGCCGACCTCTCCGCCGACGAGAAGCGGCTGTTCTCCCGGATGGCCGAGGTGTTCGCCGGGTTCTCCGAGTACACCGACCACCAGGTCGGGCGCATCGTCGACTTCCTCGAGCAGACGGGCCAGCTCGACAACACGCTGATCCTCTACTGCGCCGACAACGGGGCCTCCGGCGAGGGCAGCCCGAACGGCTCGGTCAACGAGAACAAGTTCTTCAACGGCTGGCCCGACGAGATGTCCGCGAACCTGGCGCATCTGGACGACCTCGGCAGCCCCGACACGTACAACCACTACCCGACCGGGTGGGCGGTCGCGTTCTCCACGCCGTTCAAGATGTTCAAGCGCTACTCGTACGCCGGCGGTACCGCCGACCCGATGGTCATCCACTGGCCCGCCGGCATCAAGGCCCGCGGGGAGGTGCGGCACCAGTACCACCACTGCACCGACGTGGTACCCACGATCCTCGACTGCTGCGGCATCCAGTTCCCGCAGACCCTCGGCGGGTACGCGCAGGTGCCGCTCGCCGGTGAGTCGATGCGGTACTCGTTCGACGAGGCGGACACGCCGACCCGCAAGGACAAGCAGTACTACGCGATGCTGGGTACCCGCGGGATGTGGCACCGGGGTTGGAAGGCGGTCGCGGTGCACGGCCCCACGTCCGGCCTCGGGCACTTCGACGACGACGAGTGGGAGCTGTACCACACGGATGTCGACCGGGCGGAAGCGCACAATCTCGCGGCCGAGCACCCGGAGAAGGTACGTGAGCTCGTCCAGCTCTGGTTCGCCGACGCCGGGCGGTACAGCGTCCTGCCGCTCGACGACCGGCTCCCGTACGAGATCCTCAACGACGAACGGCCGCAGGCCATCGCGCCGCGTGACACGTACACCTACTACCCGGACTCGGCCGAGGTACCCGAGGGTGCCGCGGTCAGCCTGCGGGGGCGGTCGTACCGGATCCTCGCCAGCGTCGACCTCGCGGAGCCGACCGCGTCCGGCGTGATCCTCGCCTCGGGCGGCCGGTTCGGCGGGCACGCGCTGTTCCTCAAGGACGGCGAGGTCTGGTACGTGTACAACTTCCTCGGGGTCGAGGAGCAGACGTTCCGGTCCCGCCGGCCGCTGTCGACGGGTCGGCACATCATCGGCGTCGAGTTCACCAAGGAGGGCGTCGGTGAGCACCACGAGACGACCGGTCACACGAAGCTCTGGCTCGACGACGACGTCGTCGCCGACGGACCGATGAAGACCCAGGTCGGCGCGTTCACGCTCTGCGGGGACGGGCTCTGCGTCGGTCGCGACTCGGGCGACGCCGTCACGACGGAGTACCCGAAGCCGTCCCGGTTCTCCGGCGGCACGATATTCGAGGTGGAGATCGGTGTCGGCGACGACCAGTACGTCGACCTCGAGCGGGAGGCATCGGCGGCCCTGGCCCGCGAATGACCGCGGCCGAGCGCCCGGCGCAACGCTCATCTGAGAAGCTGGGTGCATGTCCATTGCGCTGAATCACACGATCGTCGCGTCCCGCGACCAGCGGGCCGGCGCCGAGTTTCTGGCCTCCATCCTGGGCCTGACCGTGGGCGCGCGGTACGGCCCGTTCCTGCCCGTCGAGCTGAGCAACGGGGTGACCCTCGACTACCTGGAGGAGTCCGGCCCGATCGCCTCGCAGCACTACGCGTTCCTCGTGTCCGAGGAGGAGTTCGACGCGATCTTCGGGCGGATCCAGGCGGCAGGCGTCCCGTACGCCGCCGACCCGCACCACCGGGAGCGCGGCGAGATCAACCACCATGACGGCGGGCGGGGCGTGTACTTCCTCGACCCCGACGGCCACAACCTGGAGATCATCACCCGCCCGTACGGCAGCGGCCGGTGAGCCCGGTCGTCGCGGCGGTCAACCGCGACCGCGAGCACCGGTTCAGCAAGCCCTCCGCCGACGAGATCACGCTCGTCGCCGGGTACGGGGTCGACGGCGACGCGCACGCCGGCGTCACCGTGCAGCACCTGTCGCGTATCCGGAAGGACCCGACCCAGCCGAACCTGCGGCAGGTCCATCTCATCCACGCGGAGCTGCACGACGAGCTGCGCGCGCAGGGGTTCACCGTCGGCGCGGGGCAGATGGGCGAGAATATCACCACGCGCGGCGTCGACCTGCTCGGCCTGCCCCGCGGCACGAGGCTGCGGCTCGGGACGACGGCCGTCGTCGAGGTGACCGGCCTGCGCAACCCGTGCAACCAGCTGAACACGTTCTCCGACGGCCTGCTCGGCGCCGTGCTCGGCCGTGACGAGCACGGGGAGGTCGTCCGCCGGGCGGGTATCATGGGCGTCGTCGTCCACAGTGGACAGGTCCGCCCGGGCGACACCATCGTGGTCGACCGTCCGGCCGGTCCCCACGTACCCCTCGAGCCGGTCTGAGGAGCGCGGACATGGCGGCCAGCGACGCGGTGGAGGCGCCCGCGCGGCGTTCTCTCCGGCCCCTGCTGTTCGGCCTGACCATCACCGCGATCCTGGTGCTGCTGTTCGCCGTGCCGTGGTGGACGCTCGTGTTCGCGGGGGCCGACTGGCCCGCGCCGGTGGAGGCGGCCGGCACGGCGGTCTTCGCGGGCGCGCTGGTCGCGTTCCCCGTCCTCATGGTCGCCGGTCACGGGCGACGCCACCTCGACTGGGCCGCCCGCACCGGCGACACGCTTCTCGGCGTGATCTGGGTCATGTTCGTCTGGGCGCTGCTGGGCAACGTGCTGCGGCTCGGGCTCGCCGCGGCCGGTGTCGCCGACCCCACCCGCTCCCGCATCACCGCCGCCGCCGTCGCCGGCGTCTGTATCGCGCTGGTCATCTGGGGGTACGCGGAGGCCATGCGCGTCCCCCGGGTCTGGCGGGTCGACGTGACGCTCCCCCGGCTGGGCACCGGCCTGGACGGCGTCACGGTCGCCGTGCTCACCGACACGCACTACGGCCCGATCGACCGGTCCCGCTGGTCGGCCCGGGTCGTGGCGACGGTCAACCGGCTCGAGCCCGACATCGTGTGCCACACCGGGGACATCGCGGACGGGAGCGTCGCGCGGCGGCAGGCCCAGGCGGCGCCCCTGGGTGAGGTCCGGGCCCGGCTCGCGCGGGCGTACGTGACCGGCAACCACGAGTACTTCGGCGAGGCCGAGGGCTGGCTCGACCACATGGCGCGGCTCGGCTGGGAGTCGTTGCACAACCGGCACATCGTCGTCGAGCGCGGTGGCGCGCGGCTGGTCGTGGCCGGCGTCGACGACGCCACCGCCGCGTCCTCGGGCCGCCCGGGCCACAAGGCGGACCACGCCGCCGCGCTGGCCGGGGCCGACCCGGGCCTGCCGGTGCTGCTGCTGGCGCACCAACCGAAGCAGGTCGGCGCGGCCGTCGCGCACAGCGTCGACCTGCAGGTCTCGGGGCACACGCACGGCGGCCAGATCTGGCCCTTCCACTACCTCGTGCGCCTCGATCAGCCCGCGCTCCGCGGGCTCACCCGGCACGGCGACCGTACCCAGCTCTACACGAGCCGCGGCACCGGCTTCTGGGGCCCGCCCCTGCGCGTGTTCGCGCCGAGCGAGATCACCCTCCTCACCCTACGGGCGGGCGCCAGTCCATAGTGGACTGTCCACACCCGACGGTCACGACACCGATACGCGGTACCCGACAGGTACCGCGAACCGGGGTCGATCGTGGGCGGACGACTCAGTAGGTGTCGGGCGGGCCGACCTCGGTCCGCTCCTCGACGTAATCGGCCGGACGGCGGGTGGTCACCGCCGCGCGGCGGCGCGGACCCCAGATCAGCGTCGTCATGATCAGGCCGAGCACACCGACGACCATCAGGATCCAGCCGACGATGTCGAGATCGATACCAGCCAGGGTTGCGTTGAGGGCGAACGTGAGGATGGCACCGACGGCGATGAGGAAGATGCTCACACCGATGCCCATGGGGGTTCTCCTTCCCGGAAACGGTTGACCACGTACGTCACTACCCAGCCGCCGCGTGTTCCAACCCGCGTGTGATTCATCCCGTTTGATGGCGTTCACGCGTTCTACGAACGAGTCCGTTCGTCGCGGTCCCCGGGTAGGCGGACCGCGTTAGCGTGGCGGGCGGGTGGATGTCCGGATGCGGCCGCCGGTACCGACGTCCCGGGTGACGGCGCCGGAGATCGGGGCCCACCCGAGAAGGAGAGAGTCGTGAAGTACATGATCATGCTCTACGGATCGCAGCA
>Ga0114129_10005089_pt1 | contig 18513 bp, 13 predicted proteins | sample RhiMetdeltSRZDD1_FD_80071 | JGI IMG/M metagenome (GOLD analysis project Ga0114129, IMG submission 80071) | Populus rhizosphere microbial communities from Tennessee, USA - Rhizosphere MetaG P. deltoides SRZDD1 (version 2) (version 2) | ecosystem: Host-associated > Plants > Roots > Rhizosphere >...
GCAACGATGCGCTCCGCATTGCTGGAGAAATCCCATTCAAACATGGAGGTTTCCGTCCTTTCAGAGAGTTAGACGGCCCACCCCCACTAAAAGTTTAGAGTCCGAAGGTCAGAAAACTGTGAGCTTTCTGTGGCAGCGCTACGGCCTTCATCTGCAGCTACTTGCCGGCAGTCGACGCGGTGCCTGGGCTCGCGACGTAGCTTCGCCGTGCCCTGGCTGTCATGCCCGGACGTTTGACCCGCACTTCGAGTTTGTGCACCTTGCCGTCCAGTGTTTCCGGCGTGAAGCCCATGACGTATTGCGCGTGCAGCTCCTGCGCGACACGCGTAAACGTCGCACCGAGCTCGTCCTTCTTCTTCAGCACGAAAAACCCGCCGCCGGTCTCCTCGGACAGCTTCCTCAGCCCGCGATCGGGGCTGGTCCGGACCCGCTGCGCGCCATTGTAGAATTCGTTCTCGAGCCCCACCGAATACACCATCACTTCCTCGAGGCGGGCGCGATCGAGCGCTTCTCCGGACCCCAGACGGCTGGCCGTGTCCTCGCCGTCGGTGAACACGATCACGACCTTGCGCCCCTGAACGCCCCCGAGGTTCTCGATGCTGAAATCCACCGCGTCGTACAAGCGCGTCGGATAGCCGAAGTCGAGGTCCCTCATCATGCGGATCAGCTGGTCGCGATTGTCGGTGAAGGGAAGACCCTGCTCGGGATGGATCTCCAGCTTGTCGTTGAAAGCGCCGATCTTGGCCTTGTCCTCCGGATGCATGCGGATGATGAACTGCTCCGCGGCCTGCTTCACGAAGTCGAGTGCGAGGGTCATGCTGCCGCTCGTATCCAGCATGATCACCGCAGTGATCGGCTGCGGCTCGTTGTAGAAGTTGGTGAGCGTTTGCAGCTTGCCGTTGTCGTAGATCTCGAAGTCCTCCTGCACGAGACCGGGGACCAGGCGACGGTCCTTGTCGGTCACCGTCACGTACACGGGGACTGTTTGCGTCGTGACCTTGATCTGCGCGTTCGTGGGCACGATCAGGGCGCCGGTGGCGATCGTCAGTACTACAAGCGAACGGATCGTCGAGTGCATATTTCGTCCAGAGTCTGCAGAAAACATTCCACGGAAGAGGTGCCGGAGTTTCGCGCGGAACGTCGTGGTGCGGCGCGAAGTGACCCCTACAGGATACAAGACAAAGGGGCTGGAACCTCGAAAGGCTCCAGCCCCTGACGTGCGTCGCGTTTCCAGGCCCGCCCGTCGCCAACGCTACGGCGGGCAAGCCGAGTCCCGAGGCCCGGCCCAATTAGAGTTAGAACCGCATACCCGCCGACAGCAGGAACGTGCGGCCTCCGGTGAATCCGGGACGCCACACCGGGTACTGCGTGTTGGCCGTCGCCTCGCCAAATCGCGCCCCGCGAATGAACCCCGTCGGCAGACCGTTCTCGTCGAGCGGGCTGTTTGGATCCGGCGTCACCGTAGTGTTCCACTGGATGACCTTCTGATTGTTCGTCAGGTTCAGCACCTCCAGCTTCACCCACGGGCTGAGCGTGCGGAACACCGGCACGCGGTAGGTCGTGGCCAGATCGAGCAGGGCGAAGCCATCGAACGACTCCGATCCCCGTTCGCCGAAGAAGAGGGTCTGCGTGCCGCCATCAGGCAGCCGCGCGTATCCGGGGTTCCGCGCCAGCTGAATGTCCGACAGCGGAACGTCGGTCGCAAACAGGCTGTAGGTCAGGCCGGAGTCGACACGAAGGATCGGAGCGATGTCGAGCGCACCGAATCGTCCTATCTCCTGCGTATAGATGGCCCACACGCGCAGCTTGCTGCGCTGGAAGTCATTCAGTCGTCCGACGGGGAAGTTGCGGGCTTCCGTGAGTATTTCGGGATAGTCGCCAACCGATGAACTGATCCCGGGCTGGTTGGCCGCTTCACCCTCGAAGTTCCCCTCGTTCCGCAGCTGGATGGTCCAGTGTCCTTCGAACTGCAGCCTGTCGTAGAGACGGTACTGGCTCTGCAGGAGCAGGGCGTCGTACTTGCGCTGCGGTGCGTCGCTGTTGCGGAACACGATGTTGTCGAACGTGCCGAAGTCTGTGCCTTCGAACACCACCGTCGTCCGGCCCGCATCGGTCGGATTGTCGATGAAGTCCTCGATGAAGTTGTAGTAGTTCCGATGGATGTAGGTCAGCTTCGCCGATCCGCGGCTATTGATCTGATGTCCCACCGACGCCGTGAACTCTCGTGTGACGGGAGAGGAGAGCCCGTCTTCGAGAAACACGTTTGCCGTCGGGAACGAGCCGGAGCTGATCTCGTAGTTCGCCGGATCGAAACCCGGTTCGAAATCCCGTCCCTGCCCGCCTGGCCCGACGTAGTCGAGCAGCACGAACGCCGGGTTGGCGACGGGCGAGTTCTGGCCGATCTGACTCTCGTTGTACTTGCCCGAATAGTGGGCGTAACTGGCCTGCAGGATCGTGGAGCTGTTGCCGAAGAGATCGTAGGTCGCCGCCAGTCGCGGAACCCACGTGGACGTGTCGACGCCGATGATTCCGCCGGTCGCTTCACTCTTGACGTCCTCGAAGCGCACGCCGAGGTTCACCGTGAGTCGTGGTCCGATCGCCCAGTCGTCCTGCGCGTACAGCGAGAGCGTGCGCACGTCGAGATTGGCGCCGCGCGTCGCGATCCACTGCTCGAGCTGACTTACGCCGGGCGTGAAGACCGGAATGAATCGCCCGTTGGCGTCGAACACGGGATTGCCGCCACCCGTCAGGTAGTCGGTGTCGAAGACGAAGCTGCTCGGGCTCTGCGAGTTGCCGCCCGTGCGGTTCGACGTGAAGTGCTCGAAGCCGCCCTTGATGTTGTGCGATCCGAGGTTTGACGTCGTCAGGAAGTACGACAGGCTGCCGGCGTACTGGAAGTTGTCGCGATCTTCGGGATCGGTCGCGTCGAAGTAATTGCCGTTGTAGTGAAGCACGCTCGGCACGTCGCTTAGCACACCCTGCGTGATGAACGGCGACGCATGAATGTCGGTGTCGAAACCGCCGCTGCCCCGGAACCCCAGCTGCTGTTGCGACACCTGAAAGTTCGCGAGAAGTTTTGGGCTCAGCACGCCGTTGTAACTGGCGACGAAGAGGTCATTGGGAAAACTCGGATTCTCCGGGATGTTCGGGTCGATCGTGAAGTTGAACGGTACCCGGACCTGATCGGTGGAGTTCTTGATGTAGCCGGCCTGCAAGCGGTGATTCGTACGAATGGTGCCGGTGCCCTTGATCTCGACCCGCCGGTCCTCGGTGGTCCGGTTGAACGGCAGGTTGCTGATCTGGAGTGTCTGCGTCGTGCTGAGGTCCTGCCAGCGGCCCGCGCCGAAGAACCACATCCGATCGCGAACGATCGGCCCGCCGAACGTGCCCTCGTAATTCTCGTTCAGTTTGTCGGGCCGCTCGATGTCGGCCTCCTTCTCGCGCGGGGTTTCCACCGTCCACGAGTCGTTCGACAAGTTGGCGCGGAAACTGCCCGAGAAGCGGTTGCCGCCGCTCTTGGTAATCATGTTGATGACGCCGCCGGTAAACCTCCCGTACTCGGCCGAGATACCGGACGTCAGCACGCTGGTCTGCTCGATGGCGTCTTCGATGAAGACGTTGTTGGCGGTACCGAAGACGTTGTCGTTGACGTCGACGCCGTTGATCAGGAAGACGTTGTCGTAGGCGAATGCACCCGAGATAGTGACCTGTCCACCGTTTGGTGTGTTGTTCGTCAACCCTGGAGCCAATTCCGCGATCAGCGCTGGCGTTCGTCCCGTGGGGAGTTTCGCGATTTCGGTCGAGTCGTAGTTCGCTCCGACCGTGGGCGACGTCAATCCAGTCGTCGTGACTTCTGCTGTGACGGTCACTTGTTCCTGCACGCCGGCGGGGGCCAGCGTCACGTTCAAGGTCGAGCTGCGGCCGACCTCGATGAGAATCTTTTCGGTCCTCGTTCCCAGTCCTGAGAGTTCGAACGTGACCTGATAGGGCCCTGGCGGCAGCGCGCGCAGAGCGTACGCGCCATTCTCGTCCGAGACCACGGTCTGCACGCCCTGGAGTGCGGGGCTCGTGGCCGTGATCGTTGTGCCCGGAAGGGTCAACCCGTCGCTTGATTTCACCGTACCGATCAGCGCGCCCGTCTGCATGCCTTGCGCGGTGGCCGTTGCGGCGAACATCACCGGCAGTGCCAGCGCAAGCGCTGCCTGTCTTAGTGCACGCATCTACTTACCTCCGTTGGTTCGGCTCGTGGCTGCGGAGAGATCGCAGCGCACATCCGCGTTCACACTGGCAAGCCGCGTTCCTGCTGTGACGAACGTCCGCCGGAGTTCAGATCGACCGCTGACAGACGCGTATGTGGTCCGCAGAGCGCGATTTGCGCGTATGCCGAAGCGCTTTCGTTTTTCGGCGGCAGGTAAGCTCAGGTTGTCAGGGTTGGATCAGAGCGAGGATCGGTTCAACGACTCGGATCGTCGTGTGATGAGTGGCGTGATGAAAGGGCTCGTTCGATGGCTGGGCGGAGCGCGAAAGCCATTCGCCGGTACCCTTCAGATGTGGGATGGAGCTGATCGGGTGAATCGAAAAGCAGATCGGCGCTCGACGGCGAGGCCACGACGGCGCGTGTGTCGGCGACGACGATCGGCACGCCGCTCGCAGTCGATCGTTGCGCGCATATCCAAGTATTGATATGGCGCATGCGATCGTTCTGATCGAGTGTGGCGGTATTGTACGGAATGATCGTTCCTGCCACGATCGCGATGCCGGCGGCGGCCGCACGTTCGAACATCAGGCTGAGCTGGTCGATGACGTGCTGGGCTGGCCGTCCCTGATAGACATCGTTGACGCCGGCGATGATCACCACCGCCGCAGGAGCTTCACCGAGGACGTCCCGATCGAATCGTGCAGCAATCTCGTCGCTGCGCTGCGCGTTGATGCCTTTGTTCAGAACGTCCCAACCCGGACGCTCCTTCTTCAGCCAGAAGGCGTACTGACTCGTTTCGTCACCGCTGCCGTTTGGTGGCGCCTCGAGCGGAGACTTCCAACCGGGAGTCCCAGCGGTTGTCGAGTCACCGAGCGCCACGATCCGGATCCCTGTTGCCATCGAGGTCAGCGCTACTTCGTGAAGAGCAGCGGCGAGGCCGCGCGCTCTTTCTGCAGCGTGGCTGAGACTTTTTCGGCCCCGCGCATGACGCGCAGGATGTTCAGCCCGAGGATCTTCTTGACGTCGTCGTCTTTGTATCCGCGTCGCAGCAGTTCGGCCGTCAGCGCCGGGTACTTCGAGACGTCTTCCAGGCCTTCAGGCACGCTGGTGATGCCGTCGAAATCTCCGCCGAGGCCGATGTGATCGATCCCGGCCACCTTGCGAATGTGATCGATGTGATCGGCGACATCCGCAACCGTCGCGCGAGGCGCGGGATTCGACTTGGTCCACTCAGCGAGGCCGTTTTTCACCGCCGCCGCATCCGTCGGGAACTGTTGTTTCAACCTGTTCTCTTCAGCGGTCTGCAGCTTGCCCCAGGCGGTCACCTTCGGTGAAAGGAAGCCCGGGACGAACGTCACCATCACGACGCCGGCGTTCTTCGGCAGCATCTGGAGCACGTTGTCCGGCACGTTCCGAGGAACGTCGTTGATCGCGCGCGCCGACGAGTGCGAGAAGACGACGGGCGCCTGGCTGACGCGGATCGCGTCTGCCATCGTGTCGGGCGACACGTGAGAGAGATCCACGAGCATCCCGAGCCAGTTCATCTCGCGGACGACCTGCTCGCCGAACGGTGAGAGTCCTCCCAGTACCGGCGTGTCCGTCGCCGAATCGGCCCAGGGGATGTTGCGCGAGTGCGTCAACGTCATGTAGCGCGCGCCGAGCCGATGGAACATGCGCAACGCGCCGAGCGAGTTGTCGATCGAGTGGCCGCCTTCCATGCCAATCAGGGACGCGATCTTTCCCTTCTTGAAAATCCTCTCGACGTCGTCCGCCGTCAGCGCGAGCTCGAACGTCTCCGGATACTTCCGCATCATGCGATGAACGATGTCGATTTGTTCGAGCGTGGCCGTGACGGCCGTTTGACCCTGCGTCTCGGACGGGACGTAAACCGACCAGAACTGTCCGCCGACGCCACCAGCGCGCAGCCGTCCGATGTCCGTCATGATCGACGGCTGCGGTTTCGCGATATCCAGCTTGTCGAGATCGCGCTCAGCGTTTTCGCGCAGGGCCCAGGGGTAGTCGTTGTGCCCGTCGATCAGCGGAACCTGTTTGTGAAGCGCCTGCGCGCGCTCCAGGAGCGCGGTATCGGCCTGCTGCGAGTTCATCACGTCAGCCATTGGAAGGAGGATCAGCGTCGCCAGAATGAGTCGTGTTTTCATGTTTGGTTACCGGCCCCGCTCCAGATAGTACTTCGCCATGAGGTCCCGCCTGCGCACGGCTTGGGGTCAGGTCTTGAATCGACGTACTCAGGATCAGTTGGCCGACCTGAACTCATTGAACTGCAGCACGTTACGAGTGCCATGTCGTGCATTTTCCCGCGATTCAAGACCTGACCCCCTGGGATTACGAATATCGGACTTGACTGGTCGGATATCGAGCGGATAGGCTGGATTTACCAAAACGAGATTCGTCTCATTTTTTAGGACCAGTCATGCTCCAGGCGTTCGTCGTTACCCTCCGGGAAGGGCTCGAAGCATTCCTGATCATCGCCATCAGTCTCGCGTACCTGCGGAAGACCGGACGGCAGTCGTTGATTCCTGCGGTTCACTGGGGCATCGGCGTTTCCGTGCTGCTCAGCATCGTTGCTGGTGTGCTTCTCGCCCGCGCCGCCAATCAGGCGTTGTGGGAAGGCGTGCTCGCGCTGATCGCGGCGGTGCTCGTCGGCTCGTTGATCGTGCACATGTGGCGGGCCGGCAAATACCTCAAACGGGATATCGAGGGTAAGCTCGAAGCTTCCTCGGCGAAGACAGGCGCCGCAGCGTTCTTCGGCGTGTTCATTTTCACGTTGCTGATGATTACGCGTGAAGGCATGGAAACCGCGCTGCTCATGAACGCGCTGCTCTTCCAGGTGAAATCACTGCAGATCATCTCCGGCGCCGTTGCCGGCACGATCATCGCCGCTTTCGTTGCGTGGTTGTGGTCGCGGTACGGCCATCGCGTCAACCTCGCCCGCTTCTTCCAGGTCACTGCAATATTCCTCCTCGTCTTCGTCGTTCAGCTGTTGATCTACGGATTCCATGAGCTGACCGAGGCGAACATCTTTCCGTATAGCGAACCGCTGCACAACGCGACGGAGCCGTACGGCCCTGACGGCATCTATGGCCAGTATCTGACCTATCTGCTGGTGGTGCTGCCGCTCGCCTGGCTGGCGATGTCGGGGATGATGGCGCGGTCCGGCGGCCATCAGCAGCAGCGATCGAGCGCCGCGTAGCCGACACCATCAGGTGGCCAAACCGCCCTACAATGGCCCATGGCCGATACCGCCAGCCAGAAGCCTCCCACGGTCGTTGAACTGATCTGGGAGCACGAGCTGGTGCTTGCCGGACGCTCGGGTGACGCCAAGCTGACCGTCGACAGCGCGGGAGTGGAAGGGCCGTCACCGATGCAGGCACTTGGTTTCGCCCTTGCCGCCTGCATGGCGATGGACGTGGTGCACATCCTCAAGAAAGGCCGTCACGATCTCAGGGGTCTCAAGGCCGACCTGATCGGGCAGCGCGCGCCGGACGAGCCGCGACGCTTTACCTCCATCCAGCTCAAATACACCATCACGGGCAACGTTCCGGAAGACCAGGTCGAGCGGGCGATCCAGCTCTCGCGCGACAAGTACTGCTCTGTCTGGCATTCCATGCGACAGGACATCGATCTCCGCGTCAGCCACGTCATCAGCCCGGGCGTCTGATTCCGGCCGCATGGCTGAAGGACGACTTCGCCGCGGTTATCTCGACTGGCTGCGCGGCCTCGCCGTGCTGATCATGATCGAGGCGCACGTCCTCGACAGCTGGACCCGTTTTCCCGATCGCGAAACGCGCGAGTTCGCCTGGTCGATGATCCTCGGCGGCATGGGCGCACCGCTGTTCCTCTTTCTCGCCGGGTTATCGGTGTCCATGTCGGCCGGTTCGAAACTGAGGAGGACCGGTGACGCCGCCGCAGCATCAAGCGCCGTGACACGCCGTGGGCTCGAGATCTTCGGGCTCGCGTTCCTCTTTCGCTTTCAGGCGTGGATTCTCGGCTGGTCATCGCCGCGCACGCTCCTGAAGGTGGACATCCTCAACATCATGGGGCCATCCATCATGATGGCGGCCACGCTCTGGCGCTTTGCGTCGACAATCCGTGGCCGTGTCGCGGTCTTCGCCGCCGCGACGCTCGCCACAGCGTTCTTCACGCCGGCGCTGCGCGGCGCCGCGTTCTTTGCCATCCTGCCCGATCCGGTCGAGGCGTATTTCCGTCCTGTGGGATCGTTGTCGAACTTCGTATTCCTGCCGTGGGCCGCGTTCGTCTTTGCCGGAGCGATTCCCGGCGTGCTCGTGGATGCGGCACGAACCCCGGAGGAAGAACGCCGGCTGGCCCGGTGGTTTGGCATCGGCGGCGCGCTGATCGCGACGACGGCGTTTGCGTTGTCGTACCTGCCGAGTCCTTTTCCCAACGCCTACTTCTGGACCACGTCACCCGCGTTTTTCTTCCTGCGCGTAGGATTGATGACAGCGACGATCTGGGCGGCTTACGCCTGGGAGGCGAGGCCGGGTGGCGCAGAGAAATGGAGCCCGATGCGGCAGCTGGGCCGCACGTCGTTGTTCATTTACTGGATTCATGTCGAGATGGCCTACGGGCTCATCTCGTTGCCATTGCACAAATCGCTGACGTTCGGCCAGGCGTTGTTTGCGCTCGTTGTCTTCAGCCTGTTCATGTTGATCTGTTCGATCGCCAAGGATCGTGCGGTGACGGCCTATCGCAGCCGAGCGACGACCCGGCCGAACTCCTCGCTCTGACGCACGGACGCGAAGCGCTCGTCAGCGTCGAGCCGCGCTCGATCGGTGAAGCCGGCGTCGATCGCGCGGCCGAGCGCGATGACCGCGGAGCGCTGGTCGCGGAGCGCTGCGCGGTCGCCCGCAAGGTCGTACCAGACACGCGGACGATCCGGGTGGATCGACGCGGCAATCTCGAGGCACAGCGCCGCACGTGCGTAGTCCCGCTTGTCCTCGAAGTCCTTCCAGACATAGAACGACGTCTGGACGAAGATCAGCTCCAGCGTGCGTTGCGCGGCCAGCGCCTTGTACCCCGCCGTCTGCGCATCGCGCTTCAGCGTCTCCACGCGCAGCGACGAGAGCACCATCGGCAACATCGGGAGATCCTCGGCGCGCAGCTCGCCGAGGGTCCGGGCAAGCTGGCGGGCCCGCTCGCGCTCATCACGGTCGGCGCGTTGCTCCTCTTTGCGGGCGTCAGCCATACGCCGATCGTCATCGAGCGCCGAGACTTTCGATCGCACCGCGCTGACGTCGGTCAGGTCGCCAAACGTTTCGATGACGGACGAGTAGAGCCGGTACGCTTCTGTCAGCCTGCCCTCATCTTCCAGCGCGCGGGCGGCCGCCACATCGGCATCCCGCAGCGCGCTCGCCAGCGCTTCATCGCGAGCACGCCGGCCGTCTTTCATCGCCAGCGCTTCCAGCCATCCAGCCGCGCGCATCGCCATGGCATTGGGAATCCATTGGTGAACGCCATCGAAGTACTCGAGCCGGCGCGGATTGCCCGCGCGCCGCATACGCTCGTCGGTGGAACTCGCGTCCATGAAGTTGAAATCGAGACGCCCGGCAGCGCCGAACCACGCGACCGGCGGCGCCTTCTCCGACTCGCCCGTATCTGGCGCGCCGGCGGCGATGATCCCCGATACGTGCCCAGTGCTTGTCGCGACGACCGTCGCCACGCCCGCCCCGCCCGAGAAACCGGCGATGTAAATGCGCCGCGCGTCGACGGAATACCGCGTCAGGACGTCGGGCCACATGGCCGCAACCGCGCGGCGATTGGGTTCCCACGGCCCGTCGCTGCGCGTGTTGTCCGAACTGGCGATGATCCAGCCGAATCGTTCCGCCGCATCCTTGAAGATCTGCGCCGCCATCGTCCCGCGCCCTCGAGGGTCGAAGACGAACAGCACAGGCCATTGCCGCTGCGGTGTGTAGGACGCTGGCAGATAGAGCGTGTACGTCTGCGTCGCATCGTTCGCGCACGCGACCTTCTCGACGAACGCTCCGGTCTTGATGGATTCGGCCTGAGCGCCGTAGTGTCCGGCTTCAGCCGGACCAGCAATGACGGACAGACCGCCGTAGTGTCCGGCTTCAGCCGGACTTGTCGACGCCGGACCTATAGCCGCTACGAGGAGGATCGCGGCTGCAACGGCGCGGAGGCTCATGGAACAAACGTTGTGATCCGAGCTGGTGACCTGAGGATGATGTCGTAGGTCGGGCGCGTAGTGCCGTCGACAAGTTGCGCGCCGTCCGCCGACATGGCGGCTAGCGCTGTGCCATCACCCACGTCGTAGTCATAGGAAAGAGCGACGATGCCATGGTTGCTGACCGGCTGCACCTCGCCAGCGTCGGAGATCCCGTCCCGATCGGCGTCACGCCAGATCGCCAGATGCTTCAGCTCGACCCCCTCGATTCTCCCGCTCCCGTCGTCGTCGAGCGCTGCGAGCGCCTCGTATCCGTTCTCCCAGAAGAGCCAGAACGTGACGTTTCCGAAGAGCTGCAGTGCTGATCGGATCTGTCCTTTGCCCTCGAAGTCGAAGACCAGCCATCCCGCCTCGGGCGCGATCCAGGTCCATTCGCGATCGAGGCCCGATCCGTCCGCGTCGAACCGCACGCGCGCGAGCGGATCGTGAACGCGATCTGCGGTCAGCCCGTCCGTCAGCGGCACCGCGATCGGCGTGATCATCCGTGGCATCCGCTCGAAGCGGTCGCGTTTTGCCTGCAGGTCCGCGATCTCGACCGCATCGCGCTCGCGGTCGAGCAAGGGAATCAAGTAGCCGGCTGCCTCGTAAACGTACGACAACTTTCCGACCGACCGGAACTGCATGTCCTTTTCGGAAGGCCAGGCGATCTCGATGACTCGCCGAAACTGTTCGGCCGCGCGCGCGTTGTCGCCGGCCTGGTTGAGCATCCATCCGTAGCCGAGGAGAGCCGTGAGGTTGGCAGGCTCGAGTTTCAGCACCTCCTCGTAGAACCCGATCGATTTCTTGAGGTGCTCCCTGGCGGTGGCCTCTTCTTCGGGTGTCTTCGCGGGCCGTGGTCGATTGGGGACGGGCTTCGGATCGTGGCCGTACCAGGGCCGCTCGGTTCCGGTCGCCTTGTCGACTGTCGCCGTGAACTCGTCGACTTTCAGCGCATAGGCCATCGCATGGAGCCTGGCGAGGTTCAGGCGACTGTCGACGTCTTTCGGGTCGGCCCTGGCCTGACGTGCGAGGTTGTCGACCAACCTCGTGATTGGCACGGTGCCGACCTCGACCTCCACGTAGATGGCTGAGACGGTGACCAGGGCGCCACCCGCCAGAGCTGAAAGCCCCCCGAACCATCCTGCCCGCAACCGGTGCATGCCGCACCCCCAATGGTTGAGTTAGCTAACTCTTGAACTGTCAGATGTTTAGACGACGCCAGAGGTCCCCTTGGCTTTCGGAGGCCTCAAATATAAGATGGGCGCCAATCACACTGTAATGAAGCATCAGGCGTTCCGCCGTCGGTGTGGGGTTCGAAGTCGTCGGAGAGGGCCTCGGAGTTCAGACCGCACGGTTCACCTATGATCAGTGTTGCCGCCATCCGCATGCAGCAGTTCGGAGTCCAGTTCTATCAGGCCTCCCTCACCGCCAGCGACATCGACAAGCTCGTCAGGTTCGAGGTCCTCAGTTACGGCGAGAAAGCTCAGCCCGTTCGCGGCGGCCGCAAGAAGGCGCCTGCGGTCCAGAGCAAAGTGAACTGGGATTTGCTCGAGCGCCGCATCGCATCGAGCGAGAAGGCGTATCAGCGTCAGATCATCCGCAAGAAAATCGACGAGTTGGTCCAGTACTTCGAGCAGTGCCGTCAGGCTCGTGACCTTCCGTCCATTCCCGGCGCGGTGATCATTTCCTGTGACGAGGCGCTGAAGTTCGAGGCTGCGGAGCCTGGCTCGACCGTGGGCACTCTGAAGGTTCCTGAGCGGGAAGGCATCCTTCGAGCGATCGACGGGCAACATCGGTTGCTGGCACTCCATGCAGACATCGAGCGGTTCGGCGACGAGCAGTTCACGGTGCCTGCTGTGATTTTCGACCGTCTGCCCGAAGATCACGTGGTGCAGATGTTCGTCACCATCAACGCGAAGCACACGCGGTTGAACGCATCGCACCTCGTGTCGCTCTCAGGCCGTCAGCTCTATCGCGACGAGGCGCTTGCCGCAGCGCACGACATCGTCCGTTCGCTGAACGATCGCGAGGACTCGCCGCTCTACGGAGAGATCAAGCTGCTCGGCGTCGGAAGCGGACGCGTCGCACAAGCGCCGCTCGCGCAGGAGCTGAAGAAGTTGTTCGAGGCGGATGCGTTCGGGGCAGGTCGCAAGGGTGATGCATTCCTCGACGAGTCGAAGAAGTTTTTCGTCAATTATCTGAAGCAGGTCGCGCAGGTGTTCAACGCTGCCTGGAACGGCCGTAAATACAGCATCCGCTCGGCGACCGCATTGCGTGCGTTCGTCCGCGTCGCGCCGGACGTCGTTCGCCGGCTCGATCAGGAACATGCGGACCGCACCGATTTCCGCGCTATCGGTCGCGTCATCGCTCCGTGGGGACGCCGAATTGGCGACCTGAGGTTCGAGACGGAAGGCGCCTGGAAGCGATCGGGAGCGACGGTGGATTCGCTGGCGAAGGAACTGCGGTTGGCGCTTCAGTATCCCGAAGGTGCCGCGGTCTGAATACAACTCGAACGGAAACCCGTACAATAAAAAAGGGGCATCGCCACTATGACGATGCCCCCGGTTTTTGCGGGCGACCCGGCTCCCCAGCAACTCACGGCTCCCTGCCGTAAATATTCAGGCCGCTCGCGTCCAGAAGTAGAGCAAGGCACGTACCGCGCTTTTCAGGCCTTTTTCCGAGCACTCTCGAAGAGCCGCCCAACTAAACCGTCACCGAAATTACAATTCTGATCTCGACCAGCTTGATTCGCTCGTCCGACACCGTCTGCACGCACTTTCTGCAATAGGTGGCTGGCACCTTCCCGGGCAAGGTGCCAGCCACCCTACAATGAGGCGCCATGAGTTCTCGGATTTTGATCGCTGCTGCGCTGACCGTGTTCGCTATCTGCGTACCGAGAGCCCAGGGTGGCGGAGAGCTACGCAAACAGGTCGCCGTTTGGGTGACTGACCATCAACAGTCGGTTGTTGGCGAGCTGATGGAGTTACTGGCGATACCGAATGTCGCGGCTGACCGGCCGAATATCCGTCGGAACGCCGAGCACCTGGGTGCCATGCTGAAACGCCGCGGATTCGCGGCCGAGCTCCTCGAGACGAACGGCAATCCGCTGGTGTTCGGCGAGCTCAAAGTACCGGGCGCAACTCGGACCGTCCTCTTCTACAGCCACTACGACGGTCAGCCTGTCGATGCCAAGGCGTGGAAGCAGCCGGATCCGTTCAAGCCCGTCCTGCGCACAGGCCGCATGGACCGCGGCGGTGAGCCGATCGCCGACGTTGCCAGAGTCACGAGATTCGAGCCTGACTGGCGCATCTACGCGCGCTCGGCATCGGACGACAAATCGCCTATCGTCGCGCTGTGCGCCGCCATCGACGCGTTGAAGAGCCTGAAGTTGGCGCCGACTTCGAACATCCGCGTGATTCTCGACGGTGAGGAAGAGGCCAGTTCGCCGAGTCTGGTCCCCGCCATCGGCCGCCATCGCGAGAAGCTGAAAGCGGACCTGATGGTGATCCTCGACGGCCCCATCCACTCGAGCGGCCGACCGACGATTGCCTACGGTGCGCGAGGCATCGTCACGCTGAACCTCACGGTGTTCGGACCGAAAGTCGGTGTTCACAGCGGCAATTACGGCAACTGGATTCCCAACCCTGCGCAGCGTCTCGCCACGCTTCTCGCGTCGATGAAGCAGGACGATGGACGGGTGACGGTGAAGGGTTTCTACGATGCGATCGTGCCGCTGACGGCGGAGGAGCAGGCACTGCTCGACGGTGTGCCTGACGACGCGGAGCAGATGTTGCGGACGTTTGGCGTCGCTGAGCCGGAGAAGGCGTTTTCGAAAATGCAGACGGCGCTTCAGTCGCCGACCTTGAACGTGCGAGGCCTCACCAGCGCGCATGTCGGTGCCGGGGCCCGCACGATCATTCCGGATCGAGCGACTGCGGCCATCGACCTCCGCCTCGTGAAGGAAACGCCGGCAGCCGATCTCGTGGAGAAGATCCGCGCGCACGTCCGCAGCCAGGGTTACCACGTCATCGAAGGCGAGCCCGACGACGCCATGCGCGCGAAGCATGGGAAGATCGCGTCGCTCGTCGTGTCCGAAACGATGACCAGCGCGTTCCGAACCGCGCCCTCGGATCCGCAGGCCCGCCGCGTGGCAGAAGCCCTCCGCGACGCGTTCGGTGCCCCGCCCGTGCAGTTGCGGACCCTCGGCGGCACCGTGCCGATCGCGCCGTTCATCGAAGCCCTGGGCTTCCCGGCGATCCTCGTGCCAGTCGTCAATTTTGACAACAACCAGCACGAAGAAAACGAAAACCTGCGAATCGGCAACCTGTTTCAGGCAATCGAGATTGTTGCGGCGATCTTGCGGAGCTGATCCGCGACGGAGAGAACGGAGGGAACGGAAAAGGCTTCAACTCAGAGGCTCGGAGACACGGAGTTCTTTCTTTCACTAAAGGTCCTCCGTGCCTTTGAGTCTCTGAGTTGAAGCCTTTTCCGTTCCCTCCCCGTCTAGCTTTCTCGTTTCACCCCGAAGCAGTAGAGCGCCCCTCGCGTCCTCACGTAAATCCGACCATCGGCAAGTGCCGGCGTCGCATAGGCCAGATCGCCGAGGTCGTTCACCGCCAGCACTTCGAGGTCTGCACCCGCCTTCACGACAGAGACCTTGCCCGATTCGCTGACGAACAGGATCTTTCCATCGGCCGCCACCGGCGAGGCGTAGTAGCTATCGGTCGCCTGGTGCAGACGCCGTTGCCCAGCGACCTTCCCGCTCGTGGGATCGAAGGCGGTGAGAATCCCGCCATCATTCACGATGTAGAGCAGGCCGCGATAGAGCAGCGGTGACGGCAACTGCGGGATGGCGCGATCGTAGTGCCATGCGGTATTCCGGCCGGTCATGTCGCCGTCGCCGCCGGCGCGGAATGCCCAGAGTCCACCGGCATTTCTCCGCGCCTCCCGGTATCTCATCCACTCCTTGCGATCGAGGAGCGAATCGCCATCCAGATCGAGCAGGCGAATCCATCGTCGCGCGAGATCGTCAGGCAGTTCTTCCCGAGAGAACCGCTCATCGCCGTTCTTGTCGAACGATCGAACATCGTCGAAGTCAGGAATGTTGCGGCCGTAGCTGTCTTCGAACGACGACGTGGAGGTTCCACTGATGAACACGGTGGTGCCGTCGTGCACCGGCGTCGCCTTCATCTCGAACGCCAGGCCACCGGACCACCACAGCTTCTTACCGGTCGCGAGCTCGTAGGCGGTCAGATAGAACGACCCAGGAACGAGCAACTCCGGCGCACGGCCAGGTCGTTCCATGATCACCGGCGTGGAATGACCGCTCGTGGCCTCAGGTCGTTCGACGCGCCAACGGATCGCGCCGCTGCCGCGATCCACGGCGATCATGAACGATCCGGCGCTCTGATCGCAGACCAGCACCACCAGGTCGCCGACGACGATTGGCGACGCACCCATGCCGTAGGCGTTGGCGAAAGGGCCGAGCGGCACGCGCCATCGCTCGCGTCCGCCTTGGTCGTACGCGAGGAGCCCGACATCCTGAAAGAAGACGTAGGCGTTCTGACCATCGGTCGCCGGCGTTGGCGAGGCGGGATGGTTCCGTTTGTCGACGGCCTGTTGCCGGGGCCGTTCAGCACGGGCCTGCCAGGCGATGGTGCCGGTCTTCCGCTCGAGGGCAATGGTCAGGAGCGCGTCGCCATCTGCCGCCGTCAGAAATACGTGGCTCTCGGAAAGAACCGGTGATGAATGGCCGGGAGGCAGCGCCGTACGCCAGATGAGATTCTCGGTTGCACTGAATCGGGCGGGGAGCGGCGACTCGGTCCCGATGCCGGTGCCGTTGGGGCCGCGAAAACGCGGCCAGCTGTCCGCGCTCGCGAGAATGACTGCCGCCGCGACGAGAGCTGAGGCCGTCGCCGACACGCGCACATGTAACCACAGGCCCGCTGGAGTTTTCCACTTCTTCCTCTCGAGCCCGACAGAGGAGCCCAGCTTGACAGCCCTTCGGCCACTCACTAATCTCCGACCAATCCTCGCCCGAGGATCCGACATGCGGACGGAACCACTCGCCGCGATCAATTCCGTGGCGCTGGCAATCGGGCACTTCGCGACACTCGACGAGATGCTCGAGTACGCGCTCGGCAAGGTGCTCGACGTCGTCCAGACCGAGGCCGGGAGTGTGTACCTGCTCGACGAGGAACGATCGGAGCTGACGCTGGCTGTCTCGCGCGGACTTTCCGAGAACGCACGCCGCGACTTCGACCGATTGCGACTCGGCGAGGGCCTGTCGGGCCGCGTCGCTGCCGACGGCGTCCCCATCGTCCTCAAGAGCCTCAAGGACGATCCGCGGCTGACGAGGATGGCGGCCCGGGCGGAAGGATTCCGCGCCTTTGCGTCCGTCCCGTTGCGTTCGAACTTCAAGACCTACGGTACACTGAACGTCCATTCACGTCTGGAGCGTGAGTTCGTCGAGGAGGACGTCCAGCTGTTGACCTCCATGGCGGCGCAGATCGGGCTGGCCGTCGCCAATACGCGCCTGTATCTCGGTCTCCAGGCTTCCGAGCGAAAGTTCCGTGGCCTCGTCGAGAACGCCGGCGACGTCATCTACCTCACCGATCGTGACGGCCGTCTGACGTACATGAATCCGGCAGCGGCGACACTGCTCGGATGGGATCCGCACGAGCTCTGCGCCGAGGCGAGATCCGTATTGGCCCTGGTGCACCCGGACGATCTTGCGGCGATGACCACCGCGCTCGAACGCATGCTCGGCGGCGAGATCATGCGGGCGTTCGAGTTCCGGATGGTACGTGCCAGCGGGGGTTTCCGCTGGGTGTCTCAAACCAACGTGCCGCTGCGCGATGAACGCGGCACGGTGATCGGCATGCAGGGCATCGCTCACGACATCACGGATCGTCGCAAGATGCACGATCAGATGGCCCGCGCCGAACGCCTGGCGGATCTCGGCCGCATGGCCGCCGGCATCGCGCACGAGATTCGCAACCCGCTCGGGGCCATCGTCAATTCGATCAACGTGCTTCGTCGTCCCGGCGGCTCGGCGGAGCCGCAACTCCTGCAGATCGTCACAGAGGAAGCGGCGCGCCTGGACGGTATTATTCGCGAGTTCCTGCTGTTTGCCCGACCGCCCGCACGGGCGCCGCAGCCGTGCGATCTGCCAAGCCTCGTGCAGGACACGGTCGTCCTCTTCAGGCGCGACGAGGAACTGCCCTCCGGCGCCGTCGTCGACGTCCGGTGCGCATCCGATCTTCCACTCGTGCTGATCGATCCTCAGCAGTTCCGGCAGGTCCTATGGAACCTGCTGAAGAACGGCGCCGAAGCCATTGCCGAAAGCGGGCGTATCCTCGTCAGCGTCGACCTGGAGGCGGACAGCGGCACGACAGTACTGGTGGCGGTCACCGATGACGGGCATGGCATGGCCGACCCGGCAACGGTCTTCGAGCCCTTCTACACCACCCGGGCACAGGGCACCGGCCTCGGACTGGCAGTTGTCGCCCGCATCGTACGAGATCACGGCGGGTCCATTTCAGCCGAAAACCTGACAGATCGCGGCGCCAGGTTCGTGTGCAGACTCCCGGTCGCGGCGGCGTGTAACATCGCTCCTGAGGTTGTCTCATGAGCCACATCCTGCTCGTCGAAGATCAGACCAACGTGCGCCGTGCGATGGCCCTGCTCCTCAACCGCGATGGCCACACCGTGCTCGAAGCCGCGACGGTCGCTGCCGCGCTGAAGATCGCGACCGAAGCGCGTGTCGACGTGGTGCTCACCGACGTGCGAATCGAGAGCGATGGCGGTGGGGTAGAACTGCTGAAAGCGCTCAAGAGCCGCGATGCCGACGTGGAGGTCGTGCTCATCACCGCCTTCGGGACGATTGACGACGCGGTGGCGGCGATCAAGTCGGGTGCGTACGACTATCTGACGAAGCCTGCCGACCCGGACCGGTTGCTGCTGACGGTCCGGCGTGCTGCCGAACGCAACGCGCTTGCGCGCGAGGTGCGCCACCTGCGGGCGCAAATGGGAAACCAGCATCACATCGTGTCGGCAAGTCAGCAGATGCAGCGTGTGCTGGCTACCGTGGCACAACTGTCGACGACGGACAGTA
>Ga0114129_10005090_pt1 | contig 18513 bp, 13 predicted proteins | sample RhiMetdeltSRZDD1_FD_80071 | JGI IMG/M metagenome (GOLD analysis project Ga0114129, IMG submission 80071) | Populus rhizosphere microbial communities from Tennessee, USA - Rhizosphere MetaG P. deltoides SRZDD1 (version 2) (version 2) | ecosystem: Host-associated > Plants > Roots > Rhizosphere >...
ATGGCGGTGTAAAGAATTCCTGAGTACTCTGCGAAGCCTTCACTAAGCCACTGGTCACGGTAAGAGCGCCACGCAACGATACCTCCCCACCACTGATGTGCAGTTTCATGTGCAATAAATTGAAACGTGCGCTTGTTGGCACGGTCCGTCGCCGGAATCATTAGCAGCGAGGGAAATCCCTGTCCATACCGGAAGGGATGAAATGCTGCTCCGAACGAAGGATATGGATACGTACCAAATAACGACGTGAAATAGCGAACTGAATTGTTCAGCTCAGCCAGGATGAAGTCTTCTTTTATGGCCATCAAATCGCCTCCCAAAGAGTTAAATTCGAGTGGCGTGTCTGGTCCTCCTTTCTCCCATTTGATCATTTCCTGATGTCTCTTGAACGGACCGAGAGCGAATGTAATCAATGGAACGGCCTGACTCATCTGATACTTTGTGACTGTTGCATCTTTATCTTCTGGATCCGGTTCTTCACTCAATCGCAGTCCACCGCTTGCAATACGAAGCTTCTTCGGGTGTCGATAAGTGATGTTAAAGGTGGCGCGATCGAGATAACCATGACGTGGAAACCAGGTTTCGTTTGAGCGAGGGTAGTGGCAGACCTCAATAGATTCTGCGTCGTACATGAAATCGCCTTCCAATTCAAAGTCCGCATTCAGTGTCGACCCAGCTTTGACAATGTCAGGCAGAAATAGTGTGAATCCTCCCTCCCAATCTTCCTGTGCAAATGGGATGTTGTTGCCATCAATCTTGATTGACTTAACCCGCATTTGTTTTTTGAGTCGCCAATCTGGAGTATCAGGAAGAGTTTCCCCGACTTTGAAACACAACGCTCGTATGTCTGAAAGCACCTGAGAGGTAACATGCGCCTTAAGTCGCATTCGCTTTTTGTGTTCGCGCAGGTCGACGTCCATGTCGTAGTTTTGGATGTCAATCAAATCGTTTGTGTCCGAATACGCAATCTGACGCCGCTGATAATCCTCAAGTGAATAGAATGCAACCCAAACTTCAGGGCTTGTGATATCAGTGTTGTAAGCGAAGGTCAGCCCCTTCTCACCACCATTAATTCCGAAGTTCGCAACCGGTATTCGAGACTGATAATCAAGCACAAGAGAGAAGCGGCCTCGTTTGCCTCCATCGAAGTTTGCAAAGAAGAAACCCGGTCGTTCTTGATTCAGGATAGACAAAGCAACGCGAGCAGAAATATTTGCGCCTGTCTCTCGCAGGATTCGCGGCTCCATCTCGAGGGCGAGTTTTTGGGCTCGTGGGTTGGGAGGTTCGGCCCGCGACTGGCCAAACTGTCGAGCAGTATCGTCGGTGAATCGAAATATGGCAGTCCTAAAATCCGATTCGATCACCTCTGTGCCAAGCAATCTTTTAATGTTTTGCCTTTCGAAGTCACTTGGCGGCGTTTCAAGAGCAAACTTCCCCTCACCAATGAAAACAGCTCCAGTGGCAGACGCGCTTAAATAAACGACTCCGTCAAGCGTGATTTGCGCGCGGTCTTTCTTGAGTACTAGCGCCTTCACATCGACGGCCCCTCCACTTAGGTCAAAAGCTTTGATTTGATTGTAGAGAGTCAGTTCCTTTGATGATGGCAACGCTTCTTGAGCGCCCACGTTGCCGGCAAAGAGACTCCAGAGTAGAAGGCAGAGAAATTGGAAAACTAGATTAAGGCTTCGCATTAAGAGAACCTCGAATGAAGGGCGCATTGTGAAGAGCTGACGGTCGCAAATTACCACAAACTTGATGATCAGAGCGCGGTTTTGTTTTTGAAAAGTCCGAACACGGGTGCAGTCAGCTACCACTCGTGCAGAGGATGCGTCAACTCGGATCATCGACAGTTTTTGGTGTTAATTCGTGTGATTCGTGGATCGTCGATTACCTTCCCGAGAGGAGCGATCCACGAATCACACGAATTAGCACGAATAGCTACTTCTGCTTCTTCTCGGGTTGCGCATTCACGACATCGAACAAAGAGCGCCACGACTTATGTAGCAACTCATCTATCTTCGCCCAATCGGCTTCTGTAACGCCTCCTTGTTCTGCTTTCGTGTCACGGATAGTCATCGCATCGGCTCTGTACTTTCCGTGTTCCATGAACTGAGCAACCGGCAAGTGATAAACGGCAGACTGCAACTCAGCCAATGCCCGCGGGAGATCTTCAGCTTTGCGCTGCATTCGCTGGCGATGGATGATCCACCATTCGAGCTCGAGACGAGCCGCATCGTTAACATCAAAAGGTATGTCGCTCATATTTCTGATTTGCTGATAGAACTTCACAAGGTCAGGCAAAGCCTTTTCATAATCGGTGCGCTCCTTACCTCTTTGAAATACGACGGCGGCGTTAGCAGCATAATAAGCAGTCAGGTTCGAACGAACGAAAGGCATGTTGTACTGCGTACGCATCAACTCAGCGAGTTCTCGAAACAGTCTGAATTTCTCCTTCTCGTAATAAGAGCGCCACATTGCCGTTTCGAGGCGCGCAACCTCATCGGGATTGAACTGCCGCAAATGAGTTGTGCGTTGCGAATACAAATCATATGCGGCGAAGCCAGCGGCAAAAACAACGAGCACGCCCAAAATCTTCAGAAGCTTGGCAAGTTCGGATTTCATAGCGTTCCCTTTTCACCACGACGACACGAACACACTATAACCAATGCTCTCTTTTTGACTTCGTGTCTTCGTGACTTTGTGGTTAGCTAACTCACGACTGATTTTGATGAGTTTTAGATACTCTCGCGCACGGTGGTACTGGCTGCGCGGTTGGGATATTATCCATCCCAATCGATCCGACCATCAGAAGTAGCACAATTTGGTTCCAACAAACTCATGGAACAGTTTTTAAACGAATTCCGCGATATCGTCGAGAGCGCGCGTGGCAACTTGCTTCGCCTCAGTGCGGAACAAGTCACGAGTCATGCGCCCGCTAAATGGTCGCCCAAGGAGATTGTCGGCCATCTGGTTGATTCTGCAGCCAACAATCATCAGCGTTTCGTTAGGGCGCAGTTTACAGAGGACCTTATTTGTCCACCCTACGATCAGGAAAGTTGGGTCAATGCTCAGAAGTATTGCGAAGCACCCTGGTCTGACCTGGTGAACTTGTGGGCCGGCTACAACCTCCACCTGCACCACGTAATCCGAGTGATGCCGAAAGACACGCTGACTCGCCCACGTGTAAAGCACAATCTGGACCAAGTTGCCTGGAAAGCTATTGACCGGGATACTCCGGCAACGTTGGAGTATTTCGTCCGCGATTATGTTGAGCATATGAAGCATCATTTACAGCAGATTCTGGGCGCTGAGTTTGGCAATTCTTATCAGACATTGAATTGAAGGAGAGCACATGGCTTTTACTATCGAAGAACTCAAACACAAGAACATTGCGGATCTTCGCGAGATTGCAAAAGGTTTGGAGCACGAAGCGGTACAGGGTTATTCGCAACTCAACAAGGAACACCTCGTCGTCGCACTGGCGACAGCGCTCGGGATCCAGCACACGCACCACGATGTAATCGGTGTGGACAAGGCGTCGATTAAGAAGCGGATTCGTGAACTGAAAACTAAGAGAGCGGCTGCTCTTGAAGCACACAATCATGCGGAGCTAAAGGCGGTCAGACGAAACATCCATCGGTTGAAACGGCAGATACATAAAGCGACTGTTTGATGGCCAAGCGGGGTTAGCGTTTTGTACTTTGTTCTTTGTGCTTTGTTCTTTGTATTTTGGGCTCGTCTCGAAAGCAAAGTACGAAGCACAAAGAACAAAGTACAAAGCTCGCGTTTGGTGCATTGACATTAATTTTGATCTGACTTAGAAGTCGGTCAGCAATTCTCAACCAATCATAAATAACAAAAGTGAGGTAGCTCATGAAACAAGCTATCAGTCTCAACGTGAATGGTGTCGCTCGCACAGACGAGGTTGAACCACGTTTGCTATTGGTTCACTACCTTCGGGACGTGCTGGGCTTGACCGGAACTCACGTTGGTTGTGAGACATCGCTCTGCGGCGCCTGCACAATCATGGTCGACGGGCAAGCCGTAAAGTCGTGCACCATGTTCGCAGTGCAAGCTGACGGGAGTGAAGTAAAGACAATCGAAGGCTTCGCTAGCAATGGTGATCTGCACCCGGTGCAGGAAGGATTCTGGGAGAAGCATGGCCTTCAATGTGGATACTGCACTCCCGGAATGATAGTCACGGCGGCGCAACTACTCGAGCGAAATGCTACGCCCTCACGTGAAGACATTTGCCATGGTCTTGATGGGAATCTGTGCCGTTGCACCGGATACCAGCACATCATCGAAGCAGTGGAATATGCAGCCGCCAAGGCCAAATAGTTCTTTGATCTTGGTGCTTTGTGCTTTGAAACCGGATGGATCGACCAAGAACAAAGCACGAAGAACAAAGGACAAAGCTCAACGCGTTAGCGTCAGGAGGCACGTATGCCAAACAAATATATTGGACAGTCTGTAAAGAGAACTGAAGATCCCCGTCTCATCAAGGGTCTTGCTCATTACGTTGACGACATCAGATTGCCTGACACGTTGCACGTCGTCTTTGTTCGCTCGGTTTACGCACATGCTCGTATCAAGAGTGTCGATACCTCAGCTGCACTTGCCGCTCCGGGAGTGGTGGCGGTTTACACCGGACAGGATGTCGCAGACAAACTGGGACCTGTACCATGCGCCAGCGCGTTACCCGACTTGAAAATTCCGGATCATCGCGTCCTGGCCAAGGACAAGGTGTACTTCGTCGGACATCCAATCGCTGCGATCGTGGCCACGGATCGCTATGCGGCGCGCGATGCCGTCGATCTCGTAATGGTTGATTACGAAGATCTGCCAGTTGTCACCGACGTCGAAGCCGCAGCGAGTGGCGGCCCAGTGATTCACGAAAAGTTCTCCGATAACATCGCGTACAAATTGAGTTCTGGTGAAGGCGACATTGACGCGGCGTTCGCTTCAGCCGATCGCACTCTCAAACAACGGATACTTCACAATAGACTCGCTCCGATCGCGATGGAGCCTCGTGGCGTTCTCGCTCGCTATCTACCGGGCGAAGAAGAATTGACGGTCTGGTCGTCGACTCAGATTCCACATCTTCTCCGAACTCAGCTCGCGCTGATGATCGGCATCCCGGAAAACAAACTGCGTGTGATTACTCCAGAAGTCGGTGGAGGCTTCGGATCCAAACTGAATGTCTATGCCGAAGAGGCTCTGTTGGGCTGGATTGCGATGCAACTTGCCAAACCAGTCAAATGGATCGAAACGCGTCGCGAGAACATCGCGGCAACAATTCACGGGCGCGGACAAGTGGGTGACATTGAAGTCGCCTTCAAGAACGATGGCACAATCACCGGTTTACGCTATAACGTATTTGCTGATCTCGGCGCCTATCACCAATTGCTGACACCTGCGATTCCAACGTTAACCGGGCTAATGCTTTCAGGCGCTTATAAAATCCCAGCCATACAAATCAACATCACGGCGTGCTTCACGAACAAAATGGCCACCGATGCCTATCGCGGTGCCGGAAGACCTGAAGCCACTTATGTGGTCGAACGTGCGCTGGATCTGGTGGCCGCTGATCTAAACCTCGATCCAGCTGACCTTCGACGAAAGAACTTCCCGTCCGCGAGCGAGTTTCCGTTTCACACAGCAACCGGTCTCGACTACGACAGTGGCGATTACGAAGCTGCTCTAAACAAGGCCCAGGCTATCGCTGATTACGCAAAACTGCGCGCTGATCAAAAGGCAGCTCGAGCCGAAGGCAAACTTGTCGGCATCGGCATTTCCACGTACGTCGAGATTTGCGCGCTTGGGCCTTCACAAGCAATGCCGGCTGGCGGTTGGGAAAGTGCAACCGTTCGCATTGAACCGACCGGTAAAGTGACAATCCTGACTGGTGCTTCACCACATGGCCAGGGTCAGGAAACTTCATTTGCACAAATCGCCGCCGATGAACTTGGAGTGGACATCAAGGACATCACGGTCATTCATGGCGACACTGGCGTTGTTCAGTATGGCATTGGGACATTCGGCAGCCGCGCAACCGCTGTCGGCGGCACTGCCGTCTACGTCGCCATTCAAAAACTGAAGGAGAAGGCGGAGAAGATCGCAGCTCATATGCTGCAGGCGGACGCTACTCGAATTGCCTTTGAAGGCGGCAAATACTCTCTTAGTGCAGCGAGTACCGCGGCCGCGGGTGCTAGCTCCGAACCCGTACTGCCGGTAGGCCAAGCTCCAGCTGCAGCGTTACCGGAACCGCAGACCGAAGGGCGCACTAGTTTGACGATTCAGGAGATCGCGCTCGCCGCACATCTCGCCAAGGAATTGCCGCCGGATACCGAACCCGGTCTATCGGCAACATATTTCTTCGAGCCTAAGAACTTTACTTTTCCGTTCGGTACACACATCGCCGTAGTCGAAGTGGATCGAGAAACCGGTGACATCAAGTTCCTTCGATACGTCGCAGTAGATGATTGCGGCAAGGTGATCAATCCGATGCTGGTCGACGGTCAGCTCCATGGAGGCATAGTCCAATCAATTGGCCAGGCAATGTTTGAAGAGGTTGTCTACGATGAACAAGGTCAATTAATAACCGGAACCTTAATGGATTATGCCCTGCCGCGCGCGGTGCATATTCCGGAATTCGAACTTGATCGAACTGAAACTCCATCGCCCGTAAATCCATTGGGCGTAAAAGGAGTTGGTGAAGCTGGAACGATCGGCGCCACGCCGGCGATAGTCGGCGCCATTGTCGATGCGATGTCGCCTTTTGGAGTCAAACATCTCGACATGCCTGTGAAACCAGAAGCACTGTGGCGAATTATCAATAGCAGTCATTGAGTGAAGGAGTTCTGAAAATGATCGCAGCACAATTTGATTACAAGGTACCGAAGTCTCTCAACGAAGCGGTCTCACTATTGGCAGCCGATCCAGACGGAGCAAAAATTCTCGCTGGAGGACACAGTCTCATCCCGGCGATGAAATTGCGGCTTGCTCAGCCACAGACTCTAATCGACATTGCACGTATCAAGGACCTTTCCTACATCCGTGAGGACGCCGATCAGATTCTGATTGGTGCAACGACCACGCATTATCAGATTGAGTCGTCAGAACTGCTTCAAAGAATCTGTCCATTACTGCCCGAATGCGCGGCCAGCATCGGCGACGTCCAAGTTCGCAATAAGGGAACGATTGGCGGCAGCGTAGCTCATTCGGATCCAGCGGGTGATTGGCCCGCCGCTGTGATTGCTCTTCGCGCTGACCTCGTACTGACGGGACCAAATGGGGATCGCACTGTCAACGCCGACGATTTCTTTGTCGATCTATTGACTACAGATCTGCAACCCGGCGAAATCTTGCGCGAGATACGCATCAAGAAGCCGTCGGGAAGGTTTGGACAGGCGTACCAAAAAGTCCGTCATCCCGCTTCTGGCTTTGCGGTTGTTGGTGTCGCCGTCAATCTGACCTTGAAGGCCGACGGATCATGTGAAGCTGCAAGTATTGGCGTAACGGGCGTCGGTGTAAAAGCATATCGGGCGTCAGCGGCAGAAGCAGCACTCCTCAACACTACACTCGACGATGCAGCGTTAAGCAGTGCGGCGTCGGAGGTGTGCGACGGTGTGGATCCAAACGCTGACCTGTATGCGTCCGGCGATTATCGTTGTCACCTGGCGCAGGTGCATACTCGCCGCGCGCTAGCGGCCGCGAAGGAAGCTGCGAAAGCCTAGAGTTGGATTGCCACGGCGAGTGGGAGAGTGGGTGAGTGGGCGAACGGGGAGCGCGATTGTTCGCCCACTCGCCCATTCGCCCACTCGCCGTCTCGTGAGCCTTATGAAGATCGAAGGCAAACATCAGATACGTGCACCGCGTGAACGTGTTTACGAAGCGTTGATCGACCCAATTGTCTTGCAGCGCATAATCCCGGGATGCGAGCGATTGGACAAGACGGCTGACAACACGTTCGCAGCGACCATGCGCACGGGTGTTGGATCTATCAAAGGAGTCTTTAATGGGAATGTGCGACTTGAAGATCTTCGACCGCCAGAACATTTCCGAATGGTTGTTGACGGCAAAGGGACGCCCGGCTTCTTAAAAGGCTCAGGTGATCTGGATCTTCAGACAGAGGGAGAGACAAGCACAGTTAGTTATACGGGCGATGTGCAAGTAGGTGGCACGATTGCAAGCGTGGGTCAGCGGATGATCCAGGGAACGGTGACGATGATGGCAACGCAGTTCTTCACCGCGCTTGAGGTTGAGGCGCAAACCAGGAAAGACGAACCACCTCCAAAACACGGATTTTTTCGAACAGCCCTCCGGTGGGTCGGAGGGGTGATTAGGAGAATGTTTACGCGTTAGATGGGCAGTAAGTATGGGTCCGATAGGTCATATAGGTCCTATACTGGCTACTGACTGCTGCCAACTAACAATCAGCAAATCGGCAATTCCCTATTCGCTTTGTTTCCTCGCCTTCGCAATAAAATCTTCAATCTCCGACATCTTGCGAGGCAGCGCCTCGCTCATCCACTTCACTCCAGTGTCGGTAATTAGCATGTCGTCTTCGATGCGAACGCCGATGCCTTTGTACTTCTCAAATGCCGGGCGAACTGCCGCTTTGAACTTGTCCCAATCCTCCTGCTTCCAACCTACAGGTAAATAATCCAACGCATCTAAACGGATGTAGATACCGGGCTCATTTGTAAACGTAACCCCCGGTACAAACTTCGCGCCGCCTCCAACGTCGTGAACATTCATTCCGATCCAATGCGACGTCCCATGCATGAACCAAATTCGATGTTGAAAGTCAGAGTTGCGATCCGTCGTAAGACCAAGCTTGAGTAATCCATCTTTGATGACTTCAGTTCCCGCACGGCTGACGTCTGACAAAGTGGCGCCGGGCTTAGATGCTCTGGCCACAGCCTCCTGCGCGTCGTAAACGATTTGATAGATCTCTGCCTGGGCTGGTGAAAACTTGCCGTTCACTGGAAACGTTCGCGTGATATCGGAAGAGTAGTGGCCATACTCAGCACCTACGTCCATCAACAGCAGCGAACCACGCGATACAGGTCCTTGCGATTCCTGATAATGCAAAGTTGTCGCGTTGGGACCGCAGCCGACTATGTCCGGATAACCCCAGTTATCGGCGTTCCGGAGCTTGAATGTGTACGCCATCACCGCATCAACTTCGTATTCCCATTTTGCTTCACCGGCAATCGCCCAGGCCCGTTCGTGTGCCTCAGTGCTGATGTCGATTGCATGCTGTAACAAACGCAACTCCATTGGTGATTTCTTCAGACGCATCTCAACAAAGATCGGCCAGATATTCTTTATGCTGAATCCTGATGCGCTCTTGACCCAATCCGTTGCGAACCGTTGCTCCTGCTTGTATTCACGACTCTCCTGCTCACGAGTCATCAATACATAGATCGCTGCTTCATTCTTGCCCGCCGCCTCCAGCAACGGCTCGAATCCGTTTCCGTTCATCATCTTCGTGTCAGCCGGCAAGTTCGACATCAAGATATTTTCTGTTTTGGGACGATAAGGCTGTCGATTCTGTAGTGACTCAATCAAGGGCCTGAATTCTCTCGCCTCCCAGATCTCTCTAATGCCCGAGATCTGATTTGCTTCCTCTGGACTGTACATGTGGCCAGTCCACGTTTCGGCAGCGGGGTTCCGGCGCGGTAAGAAGAGAATTTCAGGCGTTTGCGTGTTTCCCGGAAGAAGAACTAAGGTTGCGCCTTTCTGCTTTAGATTTGTGAGATAGAAGAGATTGTTCTCCTGCCGATAAGGGTATTCAACATCGTTCGTGTAAACTCGCGGTTCAGCACTGAAGAGAATCAATAAAGACTTTGGCCCAATGCTCTCTGAAACTCGAGCACGTCGTTGCGCTAACTCCGCCAACCGCTCCTTATCGTCGAAGACCGGCGCTGCCGGCGCGATGCGAATGACAGAGGGGATAACAGTCTTCTCGGCGCGCACTCTTAAGCCTGAGGCAGCAACAGCCAGAACCGTTGTTACAACTGTAGCTACACCTATCGTCAAACGGACGTTGATTAACTTCTTCATGTCAGTCTCCTGGAAACAACAGAATAGTCTGCAACCGTGGATTTATATCTAAGCGAATCCTACTTGAGCAACGATGATGTGAGCAACGCAGAAGTCTTAGCCGATCACGGCGTCGGTTGTCGCCGCTTGTTTCCTTGACGCGGCGGAGCGAGAACTTGTGTCCTGCCGTCGGCCCTAATGAAAACACGCGAACCGTCGGGCCTGGTAATTAGCTTCGAACCGTCGGCAAAAGTTCTTACTACACTGCCGTCAGGACCAACCACGATCGACGGAGCACCATTTACGTTTATCTTCGGTCTAGCGGGTCTGAGTAATGTTGGATCTCGGGGCATCTCAGGAGGCACGTCGCGCTCGCTTTCATGCCCACTGTTTGTATGGGGAGTCTGTGGTGGCGTAGCTGCGGGCTCAGGCGTTGTCGGCTTTTTCGATTCTTCAGATTGCTTGGGCGTTTCAGCCTTTTTAGGTGTTTTCGGTTCCGTCGTTGGTGCAGCAACCGGACTCGCATTTGCGAGAGGATGATTAGTGGGACTCAAGGTGGGTTCAGCAGTCGGCGAAGCACTCGAGATCGGAGAAGGAGTGGGTTCCCCCAACTTGACAATTGCGTCGTCGCTACGGCGCACGAAATAAAACCCCAACACGCAGAGCGCGACGATTGCCAATGCCGCACTCGACAATACCCACGGAAGCACTCGTCGACGAGAGCCACCAACCAACGGTCGAACAACAGTAGTCTCTCCCGTTGCCACGGTTGGCTGCTGGGCAACGGCTCGAGTTGATCCAGAAGCACCCGCTGCTGCTGCGGGCGGCCGAAGGACAGTCTGCGCTTCTGAACGATTGACCACGGTTGCGGTTTGCTCCGTTCGATGCAGAGCCTTCCGCATTTCTGACGCACTCGCAAAACGCTGTTCTCGATTTTGAGCCATCGCCTGCTGAAGAACAGCGCTAACCTCGGGAGCGACAGTCGGGTTTAAGTCAGTCGCAGCTACCAGCGGATCGGGTTGACCGTTCACGAGTGCCGCGGCCCGCGTAAGTGCATCGGGAGGTTTTGCACCGGTGAGCAGGTGGTAAACCGTGGCCGCCAGAGAATAAAGATCGCTGCGAGCGTCGGTGCCTAACCCTTGTATCTGTTCGAGAGGAGCGTAGTTTGGCGTGTATCCGAAGATGCTTGCGGCTGTCGTTATGCGTGAAATCTCACCTGCCTGTCCTTTTGCGAGACCAAAGTCGAGCAGGATGATCTGTCCGCGCGATGTTAGTTTGAGATTCTGCGGTTTGATGTCGCGATGAACGATCTGAGGTTCCTGTGTATGCAGGTAATCGAGAGCATCAAGGAGCTGATCTGTCCAAGTCAAAACTTGATCAGTTGGAAACGGTCCGCGTTTTTGCGTCATCATTTCCGAAAGATCATCGCCCGGAATAAACTGCATGACCAGGAATTGACCATCGTCTTCGGAAAAATGATCACTCACGCGCGGCAACGCCGGATGATGTAGTCGCGCAAGCAAGCGCGCCTCGCGCTCAAATTGTTTCCGCAGGCGTTCGTCCTCAAAAAATGTTTCCTTCAAAGCGACCGTAGTATCAAGGCGCTGATCGATCGCCTCGTACACAGTACCCATGCCGCCTTGGCCAAGCTGACGAACAATCTTGTAGCGACCTTGAAGTATGGTATTTGCGATTAATGTTGTTTTCACGATCAGTACGCCCTAATTTGACGGAAATGCTCGCTGGAAAAGACGATGAAGTGCAGCTAAGAAATTCCAATAGAGCCAAGTCATTATACACAGCGCTCCAGTAACAAGAAACGAGCCCCGATCTGGGCCCTCCGACTTTTACTTTGAGAGACACAGCGCGTCAGCGTATGCTTACCGCGCGTGAACAATAACCCCCCGATCATCGATGTCGGACAACGCAGACGGCGTTGGCGAGTTTGGCTAATCGTGGCACTCGTAATATTCCTGTTTCTAATTTCCCGGCTCTTATCAATTTACTTGTCGGCACTCTGGTTTGACTCGCTCGGCTTTTCAGCCATCTATTGGTACATCTTTAAACTAAAAATCGCACTATTTGTCGGTGCAACGATATTGACTGCACTGTTGCTGGCCGCGACCTTTTGGTTGTTCCAACGTTTGTTTGGCTCAAACGCATTCGAGCAGCGAACGATTCTTCTCAACAACCGGCCGTTTCAGTTTTCACCGGCTAAAGTTATCCGTCCCGTTGGTTGGATAGTCTCTGCGTTTTTCGGATTGATCTTCGGCCTGGGCATCAAGGAGGACTGGCAGAAGTTTGCGTTGTATTGGCATCAACCCGCGACTTCAGCGGTTGACCCTCTTTTCGGAAAGAGTCTTGGCTTCTATCTTTTCTCGCTTCCGCTTTACATCGCTATCAATAACTGGCTGCTTGGCGTCACTTTCATAATTCTCGTCGCCGCGATGGCGTATTCCCTGCTCGGTCTACCTCAACGAGTCTTGAAATCAAGCGTTCGCTGGTCATCTGGTGCTGCGTTTCGCGGCGTTTCTTGCGCGCTCGCTTTGTTTTTGATCGTCTTGAGCTGGCGCACTTATCTGACGCGTTTTCCTTTCCTTTGGGACGACCATCAAACGTTCGCAGGTGTGACCTATACCGAGGCTCATTACGTCTTGCCGTCGCTGTACCTGGTTTCGATCGCACTTCTAGTCGCGGCAGCAATTTCACTCGTCAACGCGTTTGTTGTCAGGCGGTTCCGCCTGCTGATCGTAGCGTTGGCGCTGCCGTTAGCTGTCTACATAATTGGTGTCGTCCTCATTCCGGCATATATACAGAGCTTTGTGGTCAAACCGAATGAACTCGATCGCGAGACTCCATTTATCGCGCATAACATCGAGTGGACACGAAAGGGCTTTGGACTCGATCAGATCGAACAACGAGACTTCCAGACTGAAGGCACCGTCGAAGCTCTCGACATAGGAAACAACCGCGAGAGTTTTGAAAACATTCGCCTCTGGGATTGGCAGGCACTTCAGGACACACTCAAACAGGTTCAGACGATCAGGACTTACTACGACTTTCAGGACGTTGATGTCGATCGCTATACGACTTCTGGTCGACTTCAGCAGGTAATGGTAGCAACGCGTGAAATCAACGACGCGAAACTTCCTGAATCCTCACGCAATTGGGTGAATGAGAGATTGATTTACACGCATGGTTATGGCGTGACCATGAACACAGCTAACGGGTTCACACAGGAAGGATTGCCTAAGTTCCTCCTATCGAACATGCCGGTTGAATCAACAACTCCCGAAACAAAGATCACTCGACCTGAGATCTATTTTGGAGAACTGACTGATCGTTATGTGTATGTAAAGACGAAGCAGAATGAATTCGACTACCCGCAGGGCGAGGCAAATACGTTTACTACATATCAGGGGACAGGCGGCATTCGTATTGGAGGTGCCTTGCGACGCAGTCTGCTCGCTTGGGCAATCGGAGATTTGTCAAAGCTACCGTTCTCCGACGACGTGACGAGTGAAAGTCGCGTTTTGATCAATCGAAAAGTGACGGAGATAGTTAACGGGGTCGCTCCTTTCCTAACTTATGATCGCGATGCATACATCGTCGTCTCAAACGACGGGCGTCTCTATTGGATGCTTGACGCCTTCACGCACTCCAGCAGTTTCCCGTACTCAAGTCACCACAACTTCGTCGGCAAAAACGTGAATTACGTCAGAAATTCGGTGAAGGTAGTAATTGACGCTTATAACGGCGCTGCGCACTTTTATATTTTCGACAAGCAGGACCCGATCATCGCTGCCTACCAACAAATCTTTCCGACACTGTTCGAAGATGCCGACAGAATGCCCGCAGATCTGCGGATGCACATTCGATATCCGGAAACACTAGTGCGGGTTCAAGGTGAGGTCTACAGTCTTTATCACACACAAAATCCTCGGGTCTTCTTCCAACGCGAAGATGTCTGGAATATCGCCAAGCAGCTGCGACTGAATAGTGAAGGGCAGAAAGAAACTGTTCCGATTGATCCGTACTACGTGCTGATGCAATTACCGGGCGAGCAGAAGAAGAATGAATTTGTATTGATCCTGCCCTTTACCCCATCAAACCGTAACAACATGATTGGGTGGATCGCTGGTCGTTGTGACGGGGAGAATTATGGGAAACTGGTTGCTTACAATTTCCCGAAGTCACGATTGATTGACGGGCCGCTCCAGATCGAAGCCCGCGTTGATCAGAATGCGCAGTTATCTGGGCAATTCACGTTGTGGAATCAACAAGGTTCGCGAGTGATACGCGGCCATTTGCTGGTGATTCCGATTGGTCACTCTCTCCTATATGTGGAACCAATCTATCTGCAAGCGACGACTAGTCCAATGCCCGAGCTACGTCTGGTCGTCCTCGCAACGCAGGAAAAACTCGCGTACGGAGAGAATTTTGGCGATGCGATGACTGGTCTGTTTGGGGAGGCGGCAAAGGCGGGGAACCAGCAACAACAACCATCGTCAACGGAACAGAAGCCCGTCGAAGCAACCCCATCTCAGGCGGCTACATCTGCGCCCGGTCAGAACCTACAGCAGCTGGTTAACCGTGCCATTCAGGAGTTTGATGATTACCAAAGACTGACTGCTCAAGGAAAACTTGCTGAGGCCGGACAGAAACTGGAACAGCATAAACGAACGCTGGAGGAAATTCGGAAGCTGACGAACAAGTAGAAGAACGGTCTTGGGTCTTTGGTCTTTAAAGGCCTAAACCCAAAGTCCAAAGGCCATTATTATCCAATCTTCTGTTTCAGCTTATTCGCCTTGGCAACCGCATCCTTGTGTTCCGGGATGTATTCGGGGTCGGGCTTCATAGCTAATATATCGTCAATCAGTTTCTTCGCCTCAGCATCTCGGTGTTCGTAGTCATAGGCTTCGGCCAGGTAGTACTTCATCAAAGAGTTATTTGGATTGATTGCCAACCCTTTCTTCAGATAATCAATTGCCTTCGAAGTATCGCCACCCAAAACCTTCGGAGCCTTTAGGTACAGTCGTCCCAAGCCAAGATAAGCAGCGCCGCCCTGGAATTTCTCATCAAGCTTGATGACCGTTTCCATTTCGGTCCGTATGTCCTGCACGGTCGCGAGACTGGCCAAGGTGCTGCGCTGAGCGTCGCCACAATAATTTGATCCCAACCAAAAATGACCTTCCGGTCGTCCAGCCTGTAGTTTTACCGCTGCCTTGCCCGCCTCAATTCCTGTTCGGAACATATTGTCTGACTCGTCGTCGCTGTCTGTATGGTCACCTACATAGAAACTGGCCCTCGCCAGCTTCCAGGCTGCTTCGTAGTTGCCGTAGTCGGCGGTCACTGCTTGACGATACGCGGCCACGGCGACACGGGCCTTGGAGATGTCTTCCCTCGCGGCGTAGAGCTGGTCTCCCTCCGTGATCTTCGCCGCGGCCATCTTTTCATCCCCGGAATCTATGCCTGTCGCAGACTCTTGCTTACGACACGAAATCGTCACAAGCTGTGCGGTTATGATCCCAAAACCTACTAGCCAGAACTTAGTTTTTCCTAAGGAATTGAACCGATCAGCCATGCAAGAGCCTCCGATTGTCTAGTGATAACATACAGTGTGTAATAGTTTTGCTTACGTTAACCAAAAAGGGGATGAATACGGTATATTGATGTCCGCTTGACCTTCGGCGTTCGCGGATATTTATGATGAGCGCTGGTTTATTTGCGGAGGAGACTTTGGCCGGAGCAGCATTTTATGACTTGGAAGGGACCTTAGTTAGCACAAACCTGGTGCATACGTTGGGGTTCTATTCCAGGCGCCAGCCCACGCTCGTCCAAAGCATCACCAAGAGCGCTACGACGTTTCTGAGCCTCCCTGTATTTGCGGTCACGGACCAGTATAGCCGAAAAGTTTTCAATGACCTTTACTTCAAGCGCTACAAGGGTCAATCGGAGGATCGACTTCGCTATTTTGCTCATGAATTATTTGAAGACGTTATTAAGCCTGCAGTATTTCCGGGAAGCTATGAACTGATAGAGAAGTCGCGGAGTCTCGGATTGAGGCAAGTGGTCATAACGGGAGCTTTGGACCTGTCTGTGAAACCGCTTATGGAACACCTGGGAATCACGGAATTCGTGACCAACCGGCTGGAGTTTGTAAATGGAACGGCAACGGGGCGCCTTCTTCCACCTGTAATGGCAGCCGCAACCAAGGCGTCCTGGATTCGCGGCTACAGCGAGCGAGAAGGAATCAGTCTCAGCGAGTCTTACGCATATACGGACAGTATGAGCGATCTCCCAATGCTTTCGATTGTGGGTCATCCCGCAGCGGTAAACCCAGACATGCGCTTGAGACAGACAGCATTACATCACGATTGGCCCATATTAGACTTGAAATAGTAATCCTACACAACTTCATGGCACTACAACTCCGAAAGAAAACACACGAATCTGTAATCTACATAGACCGCGACAGCGCTCCCCGAATCATGCCGTCGGGCGAAGACTTCATTCTTGAAGACCTTCCCATCGGAACTCGTGTGCTCTATCCGAATCCTCCCATCAAGGGTTTGCCAAACCGTGAAGCAGCCATTCGCTACGCTCTGAATCATCCACACGGTTGCGATCCGCTTTTTGCACAGTTGGAACCAGGCATGCGCGTGACGGTGGCCGTTGACGACATAAGTCTGCCGCTACCTCCGATGGCGACGCCCGATATTCGTCAGACCATTCTAGAAATCGTCCTCGACATGCTGGCCGGTCACGGTGTTGATGACGTTCATATCATCATTGCAAATTCGCTGCACCGAAAGATGACCGAGTGGGAAATGAAGCGAATGGTCGGGCAACGAATCTTCGATGAGTACTATCCCGATCGTTACTACAACCATGATGCCGAGTGGGCCGACGGTCTAATAAAGATTGGTGAGACAAAGCACAAGGAACCACTCACGCTTAACCGTCGAGCGGCCGAAAGCGATCTGCTGATTTACGTAAACATCAATTTGGTACCGATGGATGGCGGACATAAGTCAGTGGCGGTGGGACTGTGTGACTACGAGTCTTTACGAGCGCATCACGATCCACAAACCATCCGCGATTCCGACAGCTACATGGATCCGGCGGCTTCTGAGCTCAACCGCAAATGCATTCGACTCGGAAGGATCGTTGATGAACACCTCAATGTCTTTCACATCGAAACAGCAATCAACAATCGAATGTACAGGGGCGACATGGACTTTCTTTTAAAGAATGAAGATGACTTCACCGCTTTTGATCGGATGAAGTTTGAAGCCATGCGCTACACGATGAGTAAGCTGCCTCGTCCGGCTCGCCGAAAGCTTTTACACTCGCGACCGTCACAGTACGAAATGATTGCGTGTCATGCAGGCAAAACCGATCCGGTCCACGAAAAGATCATCGCCAAGGGTTTTGAACAGTACTTGATCCCGATTCGCGGCCAGGCTGACATTCTAATTACAGGCATTCCCGATATCTCGCCGTATAACGTCTACTCGATTCTTAACCCTCTTCTCGTGCAAGTGATGGCCCTTGGTTATCACTTTAATTTCTATCGAAACAAACCGCTGTTGAAGAAAGGCGGTGTGCTGATCCTGCACCATCCGTGTTACGACGATTTCGATCACAGGTTTCACCCGAGCTATATCGAATTTTTCAACCGCTTGCTACCGGAGACACGTGACGCGGACATTCTTCGTGACAAATACGAACGGGAGTTTGCGAATAATCCGAGTTACGTTGAGATGTACCGTCGGGGCAATGCATATCACGGCGCCCATCCATTTTTTATGTGGTATTGGGGCGAGAACGGCAGGCAGCACGTCGGCAGAGTAATTGCCGCGGGCGCCGAGAATGCACACGTACCAGGGATGCTTGGTTGGGAACGCGCCGACAATCTCACGGAGGCGATTGCAATGGCCAGAAGTTATATGGGTAATTCAGCAGAGATAACAATGCTGCATCAACCAATGATTGGCATTGCCGATATGGAATAGGAGGCTGTCCGACGAACTTTAGTTTGTCGTGACGTTACAAAGCGAGATGGAATTGCACGCGCTTTATGAAGATTTTCGGGCTCCCTATCGAAAACACGACAAGCTAAAGAGGCACTTGCAAAAGGCCTCACTCCGTAGGAGTGCGATGTTTATAGAACCAGGGTTGTTAATAGTTGCACTCCGTTAGGAGTGCTATGTGGTGCAAGAAAAGAATTACTCCTTGGCTTACCAGTGTCGCATGAGGATTAAGATTAGTCAGGGACAAACATGGCACTCCTACGGAGTGCGATCCGTGCTGGCCTTCAATACTATAAACATCGCACTCCTACGGAGTGAGGACTTTTGCAAGAGGCTCAAAAGCATATCGGACATTGAGACGGTTAAGTGCCAGTCTCCCAACTCGAAATGTATTCGAGCTGCTCTGCCGTCAAAGTGTCGATTG
>Ga0114129_10005091_pt1 | contig 18511 bp, 19 predicted proteins | sample RhiMetdeltSRZDD1_FD_80071 | JGI IMG/M metagenome (GOLD analysis project Ga0114129, IMG submission 80071) | Populus rhizosphere microbial communities from Tennessee, USA - Rhizosphere MetaG P. deltoides SRZDD1 (version 2) (version 2) | ecosystem: Host-associated > Plants > Roots > Rhizosphere >...
ACGGAGACGCGTTCGGCTGTCTCGGCGACCACACCCATCGAGTGAGTAATCAAAACAAGCGCCATGCCGGTTTCGCGCTGGAGCTTGATGAGGAGATCAAGGATCTGCGCCTGAATGGTGACATCCAGCGCCGTCGTCGGTTCGTCCGCGATCAATAGTTTCGGCTTGCAGGCGATCGCCATGGCGATCATGACGCGCTGGTTCATTCCGCCCGATAACTGATGGGGAAAGGAATCTATTCGCCGCTCAGGTGCCGGAATGCCGACTTCGCGGAGGATTTCAATGGCGCGGGCGCGTGCCTGCTTTTTGCTGAGGCCGAGATGCAGGCGAAGCGTTTCGATAATCTGGAAGCCCACGGTGAAACAGGGATTGAGGCTCGACAGCGGCTCCTGGAAGATCATCGTCATGTCTTTGCCGATGATGCTGCGCTTATCGTTGTCGTCGAGTTTCATGAGATCCTTGCCGTCGAATACCAAGCGGTCGGCAGTTACCTTGGCGGTCCATGGCAGAAGTCCCATGACCGCCAGCATGGCGACCGACTTGCCGGAGCCCGATTCACCCACAATGGCGAGCACTTCTTCTTTATCGATGCTCAAGGATACCTGGTCGACAGCGCGAAAGGCACCGTGGGCGGTGGCGAACTCGACTGTCAGATTGTTTATTTCGAGAAGGGGCATGGTCTTTAGCTGCGTTTCAGGCGAGGGTCGAGCGCATCGCGCAGGCCATCGCCCATAAGGTTGATGGCGAGCACGGTAATGAGAATGGCGAGACCGGGAAAGGTCACCACCCACCACGCACGTAAAATGAACTCCCGCGCTTCGGCCAGCATCGTTCCCCACTCCGGCGTCGGTGGCTGTGCGCCCATGCCCAGAAAGCCCAAGGCTGCGGCACCGAGAATAGCATCGGAGAACGACAGGGCTGCCTGCACGATCAGCGGCGCCATACAGTTCGGCAAAATCGTGCGAAACATCAGCCTTATAGGTCCAACACCGGCGACGCGGGCGGCGGTTACGTAATCCTTGGTTTTCTCGCTGAGCACGGAACCGCGGGTCAAGCGCACATAGTGCGGCTGCTGGATAAGCGCTATTGCGATCATCGCATTGGTCAGGCTGGGGCCCAGTATCGCAACGAGTGCCAAAGCCAACAGCAGGCTCGGAAAGGCCAGAATGATGTCCATGAGCCGCATGATAAGGGTGTCTATGGTGCCACCGATGAAGCCGGCGAAGAGGCCGACCAAAATTCCTACTACCAAGGCCAGCGAAACCACGATGCAGCCGATAAAGAGGGAATAGCGGGCACCGTGGAGGAGACGAGACAACAGATCGCGGCCAACCGCATCGGTGCCGAGAAGAAACCGCGTGCTTCCGCCTTCCTGCCAAACGGGTGGTTCAAGCAGCGCATCGCGAAACTGCTCGGTTGGACCATAGGGCGCAATGGCGTCGGCGAAGATTGCCAAAAAGCAAGTGATGGCGAAGACGAGAAGGCCGGCAACGGCGCCGTGGTTTTCGCGAAAATAGCGCCAGAACTCGAGGAAAAGAGCCAGCCTGCCAACACGCCTTCGATCGATCACCAGATCCTGTATTGTTTCAACTGTCATCGGGCATGCCTGATGCGAGGATTGATGACGCCGTAAAGCACATCGACTATGAGATTGACCAGCATGACCATGACGGCGATGAGGAGAAGGCCCCCCTGGACCGATGGATAGTCACGGCGGAAAATCGAATCGACCATCCATTTGCCGATTCCCGGCCAGGAAAAAATGGTCTCGGTCAAGATTGCGCCGGCGACCAGTGTGCCGACCTGCAGGCCAATCGTGGTGATGACCGGAATCATGGCATTACGCAAAGCATGAATGCCGATGACGCGCGAATACGGCAAGCCCTTGGCGCGGGCGGTGCGCACATAATCCTCGCTCAACACTTCCAGCATGGCGGAGCGCGTCTGCCGGGCAATGACAGCAAGGGGAATCGTGCCGAGCACGACCGTCGGAAGTATCAAGTGGGAGAGTGCAGATGCAAAGGCGCCTTTCTGGCCCGACAAAAGGCTGTCGATGAGCATGAATCCGGTCACGGACGGGAAAAAATATATGAGCGAAATGCGGCCCGAAACCGGTGTCCAATGCAGAATGCCGGAAAAGAAAATGATGACGAGAAGGCCCCACCAAAAGATCGGCATGGAAAAGCCGACAAGGGCCGAACCCATGACCATTTGATCCCACGGGGTACCGCGTTTGACGGCGGCAAAACTGCCGGCTGGAATACCGAGGATGACAGCAAAGAGCATGGCGCAGAGGGAGAGTTCAAGAGTGGCGGGAAAAAGCGTGAGAAACTCGTCGAATACCGGGCGCTTGGTGACCAACGAGCGGCCGAGGTCGCCTGATACGGCGTTGCCGAAATATTCGAGATATTGCTGCCAGAGCGGCCGATCGAAACCAAATTGCTTCATTAGTATGGCATGGCGCTCGGGCGAAACGGTTCGCTCTCCGGCCATGACAAGAATGGGATCGCCGGGAAGAAGACGGATAAAAGCGAAAGCGGAGATCGTGATGCCGATAAAGGTCGGGATCAGCAGGGCCAAGCGGGTAAAGAGGAAGCGGAGCATCTCGTCGGTCCCCGCTCCCGACCCGCCCTCGTCGGGCGAGCCGGGGAGTTTGCGTTTCGCTTATTCAGCTATGTCGACGCCGTCGAAGCGAACGGACCCGAGAGGATCCATCTTATAGCCGGTGACCTTTTTGGACATGGGCATGAAGACGACCGAATGGGCGATCGTCGCCCAGGGTGCTTCGCGTTTGAAGATCTCCTGAGCCTGCTTGTAGAGCGGTTCGCGCTGGTCGTTGTTCGGCAGCGACTTGGCTTTCTGGATGAGATCTTCGAACTCCTGATTGCACCATTGAGCGCGGTTGTTGCCGCCAACGGCGTCGCAGCCAAGCAGGACCGCGAGGAAATTATCCGGATCGCCATTATCGCCGGTCCAGCCCAAGAGCACGGCACCGTCGCGATTCTTCTCTTTCGACAGCTTGAGATATTCGGCCCATTCATAGGAGACGATCTCAACTGTCACACCGACCTTGGCGAAATCGGCCTGGATGAGCTCGGCCATGCGGCGGGCATTGGGATTGTAAGGCCGTTGCACGGGCATCGCCCAAACCTTCATCTTCAGGTCCTTGACGCCGGCTGCGTCAAGCGCCTTTTTGGCGGCATCCGGGTCATAGGGGTCATCCTTGATCTCGTCATTGTATGACCACATCGTCGGCGGGATCGGATTCTTGGCGATGCTGCCGGCACCCTGGAAGACCGCATCGAGTATGGCCTGCTTGTTGATGGCCATGTTCAAGGCCTTCCGCACTTCCACTTTGTCGAAGGGGGCCTGGGTGGTGTTGTAGGCCAGATAGCCAACATTCAGCCCCTCTTGCTCCATGACCTGGAGATTCGGATCGGCTTTCAAGTCAGCCAGATCGGCCGGGTTGGGATAGATGGCCACATGGCACTCGCCAGCCTTGAGCTTCTGCTGGCGAACGGAAGCATCCGTGGTGATGGCAAATACCAGATCGTCAATCGGCTGCTTGCCGTTCCAGTAATCCGGATTCGCCTTGTAGCGAATGACGGCATCCTTTTGGTAGTCGACGAACTGGAAGGGCCCAGTGCCGACCGGCTGCTGGTTCAGCATGTCCTTCTTGCCGTCGGCATCGAGCTTGTCGGCATATTCCTTCGACATGATCGAGGCGAAGTCCATCGCCAGATTGGCGAGCATCGGCGCCTCGGGACGGTTCAACACAAATTTCACCGTGTAATCGTCGACCTTGACGATCTCCTTCAGAAGATCGGGCATCGACATCCCGTCGAAATATTCCCAGGCCGTACCGGCCGTGTATTGATTCCAGGGATTGTCCTTCTTCCATTGCCGTTCGAAGGTGAAGATCACGTCATCGGCATTGAAATCACGCGTTGGGGTGAAGAAATCCGTGGTTTGGAATTTCACGCCCTTGCGCAGATGAAAGGTATATTCCAGCGCGTCGGCGGAAACGTCCCAGCTCTCTGCGAGGCCAGGGATGACGTTGGTGGTGCCGCGGTCGAACTCGGTCAAGCGGTTGTAGACGGGCCGCGATGAGGCATTGAACGTGGTACCAGCCGTGTACAGGCCCGGATCGAAGCCTTCAGGCGAGCCTTCCGAACAGTAAACGAGCGTTTTCGCTTGCGCTGCGCCGGCGACAAGCATCGAAGCGCCCATCAGCGCCGCTACCATGAACCTGTAGCGTTTCATGAACTAACCTCCCTGGTTTTTGCAACGTCAGATCGCCCGCAAGGGCGGATGGCGGCCATCTAAGCAGCTTTTAGGGGCCAAGGGAACTGGCCGAAGCGCATGCGCGCCAAACCGAAAATCCGCCATTCGCCCAAAACGACAATCGCGGAAATTGGCACCATCAAAAAATAATGCCGGGCAATGACCCGGCTATCTGCGTTTCTCTATCTGTCTCCCCACCCACTTCGGGGACCATATCCAAAACATACCTGCCGAGCGTCACGCTGTCAAGGACTTTCTTCAACGTTCTGTCATTTTCTGCAGAGGGTCAATTTACTCACAATTCTACCGCCCGGCGTAATGATGGTGAAGGAAGCGCGCAGAAGGTTGCAGATGCGCGGGTCTCACGCCCGCGCATGACGCTGTGGGTCGGTGGTCGTCATGGCCGGGCCAAGACCCGGCCATCTCCTTACCCGTCACTGCGACGAGGTTGGGTTCAGCTTCGGTGAATATTGTCTTGTTGCGTGCTGTGATCTTTCGCGGGGATAGTAGCGAGAGCAAAGGGAACGCCATGGACAAGACCGCTCACAAGCCTTTCAACCAGCCGCTGTCGGGGCTGATCACACCGCGCTTTGCCGGGATCGCCACTTTCATGCGATTGCCACACGTTCCATTGGGCAAGGCGAAAGGAATAGAGATCGGGCTCATCGGCGTGCCATTCGATGGCGGGACCACCAACCGACCGGGGCCGCGACATGGACCCCGACAAATTCGTGACATGTCGCAAATGATCCGCAGGGTCAATCCTGCGATGAAGATCTGTCCGTATGATCTCGCCAACATTGCGGATCTGGGCGATGCCGATGTCAATCCCGCCGATCTCAAGGACTCGATGAAACGCATCGAACGGTTCTACAGCAAGGTCGTTGGCCTCGGCATCAGGCCCATGTCGGCGGGTGGAGATCATCTCGTGTCCTATCCAATACTGAAGGCCGTGGGGCAAAAGGAACCGGTCGGGATGGTGCATTTCGACGCCCACACGGATCTCTTCGACAGCTATTTTGGCGGCTACAAGATCACGCATGGAACGCCTTTCCGCAGGGCCATCGAAGATGGCGTCCTCGACCCGAAACGTACGATCCAAATCGGGATACGCGGTTCGATGTACGACTATGAGGATCGGGACTTTGCCGAAAAAGTCGGGGTGAGGATCATTGAAATCGAGGAGTTCGCCAAGCTCGGGGTGGAGAAAACCATCGAATTGGCGCGAGGTATCGTGGGTTCGGGACCCACCTACGTCAGTTTTGATATCGATGCTCTCGATCCTGCCTATGCACCGGGAACGGGAACGCCCGAAGTCGGCGGTTTCACCAATCGCGAGGCCGTGTTCATGCTGAGGCTCCTGCGCGGCCTCAACATCGTGGGTGCTGACGTGGTCGAGGTTTCACCGCCCTTCGATCCAACCGGCTATACCGCCTTCAACGCTGCCAATGTGATGTGGGAACTCCTCTGCATCATGTCGGAAAACGTGGCGGAACGGCGGAGCCGCTAGTCGTTTCAGTCGGCCAGGGGCAGGGTGAACAGCTTGCCAAATCCGGACAGCCGATCGTCCACCTTGGCGAGTCTCAAAGCGTGCCAAGCCATAGCGTGATTTGAGGATGTCACGGGCACACCCAGTTCCGCTTCGATCGCCGCTGCTGCCTCGGCAAGCCTAACGCTGGTGCAAGACACGAACACGGCATCCACCTTAGCACTGTTGCGAACCGCATCAATTCCAGCCCTGACGGAGGCCGGCGAAATACGAGCGACTTTGCCGTCGTTCTCCTCATTGAAGGAGCCGAATACGGGCACGTCGAAGCCACGGGCCTGAATGTAATCCGCCACGATGCGATTGACGTCAGCGCGATAGGGCGTCAGAACGCCAATTCGCTTAGCGCCAAGGGCCCTGAACGCCGCAAAGGCAGCCGTGATGGGCGTCGTGCAGCGCGCAGAGTGTCTGACGGAACGGATATTGGCGAAGACTTTTTCTTCGCCGATGGCCATGGACGCGGAGGTGCAGCCGTAGGCCACGACGTCCAGTTCGGAGCCAGGCAGAATGAGTTCGGCCGCTGCCGCAATGCGCGGTTCCATCGCGCGCAAAGTCTCGGGCGTTATGGTCGAATCGTTGAAAATGCGGCTCTGGTAGAGGGCCACGCCAGGTAGCCCGGCCATGATCTGGCGCCATTCATGCTCGATCGTGTAATCGGTCGCGAGCACGATCAATCCGATCCTCGCGCGCGAAGCGATGCCGCCGTCGAGTTCGAAAGGGAGATGCTCGAGCAGGACCATGTCGCCGGTCGATTTGCGCAGCGTATTCGTCGTAGCCATCCGTCGCTCCGAATCTTCTGGCGCTTTCCCCCCGCTTAGAGCGCCGCAGTCACCATAATTTCCACCTTATATTCGGGGGCTGCAAGTTTTGCTTCAACCGTGGCCCTTGCAGGCGTTCGACCCGGAACGACCCAGGCGTCCCAAACGGCATTCATCTCGCTGAAGGTCGAGATGTCGGACAGCCAAATATTTGCAGTGAGAATGCGCGTCTTGTCGGTGCCGGCCTTCTTGAGGGTCGCATCGATCTGCTCCAGAACTTCGGCGGTCTGCTCGCGAACCGAACGGCCCTTGCTTCGGTCGGCGACCTTGCCAGCCAAGAAAACGCGGCCCTCGTGAATGATGGCATCGCTCATGCGGGGACCAGGATCGATCCTGGTCAGGTCCTTCGACGCGCCCGAACTCCTCCTAGCCACCTTTTTTGCGACCTTCTTCTTAGTCTTAGCCATGTTGCCTCCCTTGGCGTTTACGTATCCAAGAATATGTAGGGTTTGCGATTGCGCCAAGAGCCGTTGCCGGATAGGAACATTTGTTTCAACAACCTGGGAGAGTGGAAATGGGGTTCTCGGCGGTCACAGAACGCCGGAAATCGATTGCGGTCAAAATTGGGTCAGTGGTCATTGGCGGAGACCACCCCATTGCCGTCCAGTCCATGACCAACACGGATACCGCCGATGTCGAGGCGACGAGCCGGCAGGTGGCCGAATTGCATGAGGCAGGCTCCGAGCTCGTGCGGATCACCGTGGACCGGTCCGAGGCTGCGGCGGCGGTTCCCCATATTCGCGATCGGCTCAGCAAAATGGGCCAGGATGTGCCGCTCATCGGTGACTTCCACTATATCGGCCATACGCTTCTGAGCGACCACCCCGCTTGTGCCGAAGCCCTCGACAAGTACCGGATTAATCCCGGCAATGTCGGTTTCGGCGCCAAAAGGGACCGGAATTTCTCAGCGATGATCGACACCGCCCTCAAGTTCGGCAAGCCGGTCCGTATTGGCGTCAATTGGGGCTCGCTCGACCAGGCGCTGCTCACCAGGCTCATGGATGAGAATGCACGATCCGCCAATCCGGCGGATGCGCGATCGGTCATGCATGAAACGGTGGTGCAGTCTGCGCTGCTTTCGGCTCGGCGGGCGGAAGAGTTGGGGCTCGGGGCGGACAAGATCATCCTTTCTGCCAAATGCTCCGAGGTGCAGGACTTGATCGCGGTCTACAGGGTCTTGGCGGGACGATGTGCATATGCGCTTCATCTGGGACTAACCGAAGCGGGAATGGGTTCGAAAGGCATCGTGTCCTCAGCTGCGGGGTTGGCAGTGTTGCTGCAGGAAGGGATAGGGGACACGATCCGGATTTCGCTTACGCCCGAGCCTAATGGGGAGCGTACACGGGAGGTATTGGTCGCCCAGGAACTCCTGCAAAGCATGGGATTGAGAGCGTTCGCACCCATGGTGATCGCCTGTCCAGGCTGTGGGCGTACCACATCAACCAAATTTCAGGAGATGGCCAACACCATCCAGTCCTACGTGCGCACGCGGCAGAGCGACTGGCGCCGCGATTACCCAGGCTTTGAACAGCTGCAACTTGCGGTCATGGGCTGTATCGTGAATGGTCCGGGAGAGTCAAAGCATGCCGACATCGGCATATCGCTTCCAGGGACAGGGGAGATTTCCGCCGCTCCCATCTATATCGACGGTGAGAAAAGAACGACGCTGCGCGGCGACAGGATCACCGAACAGTTTCTCACCATCATCGAGGATTATGTGGCGCAGCGATGGGGGGCGAGCAAGACCTGATGGGGCCAGCGAGGCTTGCCGTCATTTACCTCGCAAGTCCTGTAGCTGTTGAATCCTAGAGCGGCCGCAGGCCAGGACAACGACCAGGACCCCCGCCCCTTGACCTTATCTTCGCCTTCGCGAGGAACGCTTGGCTTTCTTTGCGCCAGCTGCACGTCCGGCTTTCCTTGATGCCTTTGCGGGTGAGCGCTTTGCCTTTGCAGCACCTGTGCGGCGGCTTGCTTTGGCGGCTGGGCGCTTGCTCTTCTGTGTGCCGGAACGTGCCGCTTTTTTAGCCGCTTTGGCGGGCTTCCTGACAGCTTTGGCGGGACGGGTCCTGCCCCTGCGCGCCCGGCGAGGCTCTCCGGTACCCACATCCGAGGCTTGAACAGAGGGGCGCCGCTCTTCTCTATCCAAGCGTCTTTCAAGAGCGACGAGATCGTCGGGAAGCGGCATGCCGGTGGCCTTCAGCTCGTTCAGCTTGCCGCGGATACGAGCATGAAGCTCGTGAATGTCCTCAGGCTCATTTTCCATCTGCTGCACCAGCAGTTCAATTTCTGCCCTGAGTTGCTCAAACGCCATTGGCGGATCTCCCGTTCTAATGTTGCCTTTCGACGATGAACTGCGCCGCAGTGCGCAGCATCGCAGCCTTGTCGCCAAATGCTGCAAGCTCTTGAGCAGCTTCGGCGGCGAGTGCATCAGCATGTGCCTTTGCACCCGGCAAACCTAAAATGTCAACAATCGTCCGCATGTTGTTCCCTGACTTTGATCCGATCGTAGACGCGCCGGTTGCCGTGTGATCGAGAATGTCATCGGCAATTTGAAACGCAAGTCCAATCTTGGATCCAAAGCGATTCAAATGCTGGATTTGCTCGTCCGACGCATGACCAAGCAGGGCTCCGGCTTCGAGTGCAAACGCAAATAAGGCTCCGGTCTTCAATTCCATCATAGCGAGGAGACGTTCCAAGCTAGGCGTTTCCGGCTGCATGTCGAGCATCTGTCCTCCCACCATTCCGCATGCGCCGGCGGCTTTGGCGAGACCGCCAACGAGGCTCGCTCGCACCAAGGAATTCGGATGAGTGGCGGGATCGGCAAGCACCTCGAAAGCCAGTGTTTGGAGGGCATCCCCAGCAAGTACGGCCGTGGCCTCGTCAAAAGCAATATGGCAGGCGGGCTTGCCCCTGCGGGTATCATCATCATCCATGGCAGGAAGGTCATCATGGATGAGGGAATAGGCGTGCAGGCATTCGAGTGCAGCTGCGGCGCGCAGGCAGTTGATTTTGGCGACGTCGAACATGGCTGCGGTCTCGACAAGCAGAAGCGCCCGAAGGCGCTTGCCGGGACCCAGGAGGGAATAGCGCATGGCCGACAACAAGCGTGGGGCGGGGGCGGGATGCGTCAACAACTCGTCCAGGCAGTGCTCGACGGCCTCCGCACATTGGCGCAAAGCCTCGGAAAACTCGATTTGCGACAGCTCCTTGCTCCGGTAGAGGCTCAATGTGATAAGGGGCGACAACGGCAGTCCTAAACTCCCGGCTCAATGAACTCAAGCATGGCAGGTTGGAAGGCGGGGAAACCGGTACTTGGGACGGGCCGGCGGGTCGCGCTCGCGACTTGGACAAGGAGAGCAGGTCTTTTGGCGCTTGCGGCAATGACTTTGCCGATCCTGTTAACTTTCCAATACGCCTGGCTGCCGCCGCCGGTGAGCAGCCTGATGATTGCGCGTCTACTGGAAGGGAATGGAATCGACTACCGCTGGAGGCCGCTTCCAGCGATTTCGCCTGAGCTCGCAAAGGCGGTCGTCACGTCCGAGGATGCACGTTTTTGCGAGCACGAAGGCATCGACTGGGGAGCGATTCAGGTGATCGTCGAGAAGTCCCTCGATGGGGACGAGCAGCCGCTTCGGGGGGCCAGCACTATTGCCATGCAGACGGCCAAGAACCTCTTTCTCTGGGAAGGTAGGTCGGTCGTCCGGAAGGCGTTCGAAGCGCCTCTGGCCTTGTGGATCGATGCGGTCTGGCCCAAACGGCGGGTTATCGAGGTTTATCTCAACATCGCGGAGTGGGGTCCAGGGACTTATGGGGCCGAGGCAGCCGCACGGCGACACTTCGGCAAGAGTGCATCGACGCTGACCCCCCGGGAAGCCGCACTTCTCGCGTCCGTTCTACCCAACCCGATCAAACGAAGTGCTGCAAAACCTTCTCGTGAGGTTCGGCGCAAGGCCGCACTGATCGAGTACCGGATGAAAACCATGGGGTCCCTTCTCGACTGCCTAAAACCGTTTTGATGGAGGGCTCTGGCAAATCCCCCCCGGGATGGGTATAAGCCCCCCACCTCAGCGCCAGCGGGCTTAGACAGCTTGGCCATAGGCCTTAACTCTAGCAATCACCGGAGCTTCACCAATGGCAGTGCCAAGGAAGAAAACCACCCCCATGAAACGGGGTCAGCGCCGTTCTGGACACAGGAAGGAAACAGTCACCTATGTCGAGAACAAGCAAACGGGGGAGCTGCACCGACCCCATCATATCGACTTGAAAACCGGCCTTTACCGCGGCAAGCAGATTCTTCAGCCGAAGAGCGACTATTGAGCCCAAGGCTATTTGAGGCTTACGAGATATTCGGCGATCGCCCGGACATTATCCTCGGGCAGCTTTGCCAAATTGGCCTGAACGTCGCCCATCCCGCCGCTGGATAGTCGGTCAAATCCCATCGTCTCGCCGAAAAGCATGGCAGAGGTCAGCTCCTCGGCGTCGGCATAGCGGCCGCGGCTGATCAAGTTTCGCAGCGAGGGAACCCGGTCTTTCCCCTCCGGATGCGGCCCGCCGGCGAGATGCCGTTTTTCATCAGGAATCATGAGAATGTTGCGCGGTGTGTGGCATTCACTGCAGTGACCGGGCGCGTTCACCAGATAGGCTCCAAGGTTCCAGCTGTCAGCCTGGGCCGGATCAGGCTGGAACATCGACGCCGGCATGGCCAAGCGTTTCCACAGACCTATGCCTCGGCGCAACAGCACATCAAGAGGCAATCGGTTTTCCCGATCCGGTGCGCTCACGCCCGGCAAGGCGGCCATGTAGGCCTGCAGGTCCAGAATATCGGCCAAGGGCATGCGATGGTAAGAGGTGTAGGGGAAGGCCGGTATGTAGTGGATACCTTGTGGCGAGATGCCAAGATAAACTGCATTAACGAAGTCGAGTTTGCTCCAGCGACCAATTCCTGTGACTGGATCGGGTGTAATGTTGGGTGGATAGAGGGGACCCAGCGGTGTCGCCAGAGGCTTTCCGCCGGAGGGGAGATCCGCCTGTCTGGCAGTGTCCTCTTTGGGTGGACGGTGGCAGGAGATGCAACCCCCTATCGTGTACAGGATGCGGCCGTGCTCGATATCCGCCACATGCGCGGGCAAATCGGATTCGGTTAAGGGATGCGGCTCAGAAATTCGTAAAAATACGACGCCGCCGGCGCCTATCAGAGCAACGGCGGCGATCAGCCATCCGAGCTTACTACGTAATTTTGCCAATCAGTCCTTCGGACGACGATATTTGTCGTGACAGTTCTTGCAGGCGCCTCCCAGGTCGCCCATAGCTGCGCCGAGTTGAGCTTGATCGGTCACAGCGGCAACTGCCTGGGAAGCCTGGATCGCCTGGTCCAATGCGGCACCAAAACCTGCGGCATCAGTAAATACTTCCGGCTTGGCATAGGTCTCCGGCGGGCCCTGTTCGGTTCCGGGGACGAAAAGGCTCCTCGCCTTCTCAAAGCGGGCAGCCAAGGCGTCGCCATTTTCTTTGACAACGGCTGCATCGAATGGGCTCTTGCCCTGGGCCATCTCACCCAGCACTTTCGCCGACTGGCCATTCGCCTTCATCAGTTCCTGGCGATCCTCGATAGGTCCTGCCTTGCTGGCCGAAGCCGTCAGGGCGAGCACCAAAGCCATAGAAGCAAGAATACCAAAACGCATCACATCCTCCCGAGCAGTTAACTGTAAGACCCTCCGTTACCAATACGGCAGAAATTCAGCGGACATTCCAGAGGCTTCGCGATCAAGATTTGTTGAAGCGAGGCGGCAGACGTTGGCGATTTTAGTCCATGGCTTAGGGGTTTTTTAGTCCGTGGGTGGGAGTATGGGGGACCCTGAGGGACGCCGATGGCCAGCACCGAGACACCCAAGCAAAATGATCAAACAAACGAGATGCGCAGGCTCAAACGCATACTCAGTCCCGATCTCGTCGAGGTCCTGGGAATTCTCAAGGCGATCGAGTGCGATCTCCTCGCCGATGCGCCCAATTCAGTGCCGGCTCGGTAGCTCCCAGTTCTCCCGTTTCCGGTAGAGGGTCGAAGGGCTGAGCCCCAACATCTTGGCGGCCCTGGGCACACTGCCTCCACAGGCAGCCACAGTTCCTTCGATAATGTCACGTTCGATCCGCCACAGCTCCCGGCCGAAAAAGGCGGGCGGCAGGCTCATGGCGACATGCATGCGCCGCAGGCCGTCTGTGTCCGGACCGGTATACACTTGTCCAGGAGAATTAACCATCGGCAGACACAGCATGTCGATCGTGAGCTCGTCGCCTTGATTCAAGACAACCGCCTGGCGAATAACATTCTGGAGCTCTCGAACATTCCCCGGCCAGGAATAGGTGGTCAGCGCGGCCTCCGCGCTGGCTTCGAAGCGCTGGAATGACTTGCCTTCCTCGCTGGCATAAGTTCTCAGGAAGCTATGAGCCAGCGCGAGAATATCGCCGCTGCGATCGCGTAACGGCGGCAGGTGAATGGGAAGGACGTAGAGGCGAAAGTACAAATCTTCGCGGAAACGGCCCGAACGGACTTCGGCCTGGGGAGCGCGGTTCGTTGCACAAATGATGCGTGCATCGACGGGTTGAGGATGTGCCGATCCGACAGGCTGGATCGTACCGCTTTGGAGGAAGCGCAGAAGCTTCACTTGCTGAGCTGAATCCATCTCGCAGATCTCGTCCAGGAATAAAGTGCCACCTTGGGCAAGTGCGGCTGCACCCTTGCGGTCGGAAACCGCGCCCGTAAAGGATCCCTTGATGTGGCCGAAAAGCTCGGATTCGAGGAGGTCACGGGGTATGGCGCCGCAGTTCAGGGCCACGAAAGGACCCGCGGCACGGGAACTCATGGTGTGAATCTTGGCGGCACAAAGCTCCTTGCCCGTTCCCGTCTCCCCGGTGATGAAAACGGGCGCACGTGAATTGGCTGCCGCCTCCATTCGCTGAAGAAGCTGCCGCATAGGCAGGCTGTCGGCAATCATGACATTTTCACCTGGGCTCCAGGTCATGAAGGTTCAAACTTCTCTCAGCAGGGAGATGGCGGCCAGCGTTTGGTCGGCGCAGAGACGAAGGTCAGCCAGGCCCGCCGCCAGTTCATGCGGCTCGGACTTCAGGGCACCATGTTCGATGCCCTCCGCCAGATGAGCCAAATGAGATGCGGCAAAGGTTCGGGCAATTCCCTTGATCTTGTGGCAGTGGTACTTGAGGCAATCGCTATCACCTGCCTCAAGGGAGGATTCAGCGAGGATCAGCGCTTCCCGGATCTCGCCCAAAGCCGTGTCTACAAGCCCCGTCCAAACGGCTTCCGGCAGGTTGGATCGTACCTGGCTTATTCCTTGGGCATCTACCAGAATGCATTCATCGGTCGTGGACGTCGGCCGCTGACTGAGGATCAGGGGAGGCACGGAGCGTGAGGGTTTTTCCCGCAGTGCTCGCTCCAGCGTCGAGCGGATCGCCTGGCGACCTGCGGGCTTTGCCAGAGTTTCGTCAAAAACAGATCGAACCGAGCCCGACTTGGCGGTATCGGCCAGAAAGGCCGAAAAGGCCACAATGGGCGTATGTGCATTGTCGCCGCCGAGCGCCCTTATCTCCTTGGCGGCCGAGACGCCATCCATGATGGGCATCTCAATATCGAGGACGATGATGTCGTAGTCTTTCGACTTTGCGCAGAGTACGGCCTCCTCGCCGTGCTCCACTGCATCAACCTGACAGCCCATTCGGCTCAATAGGGCTGCTGTGAGGATGCGGGCGGCGCCGGAATCTTCCGCCAAAAGGACGCGAGGCGCAGATCCATCGCTGCACAACAGCCGATTGCGCTGATTCTGGACAGCTTCCAGCCGCTCGACAAACCTTCCCACTCCCAAACTCCCACTCACGTTCCTGCCGCGGTCAATCCGGCAGACCTCATAGTGATTTGAGAAACTATGCTCCAGGCGATGAAGAAGGAGTTTATTTCTTAATCAGCCATGCTCCTTAACTTCGCATTTGCGCTGATTTCGGTAAGGCCTGGTTAATCAACCCTAAACTCGCGCTACTTGGTACCGAACATCCGATCCCCTGCATCGCCCAGACCCGGCACGATATAGCCGTGCGAGTTAAGATGCGAGTCGATTGCGGCGGTGAAGACATGGACGTCCGGATGTGTCCGCTGGAGATGTTCTATTCCCTCTGGCGCTGCGAGGAGTGTGACGAGCTTGAGATCTCTTGCACCTTCTGCCTTGACGCGCCTGATGGCGGCAGTGATGGAATTGCCGGTGGCGAGCATCGGATCGACGAGAACAACCGGACGCTCGGAAATATCGGCCGGAACTTTGAAATAATACTCCACCGGCTGCAGCGTCTGGGGATCGCGATAGAGCCCGATGTGACCGATACGGGCGGATGGTACGAGCTCGGTGAGCCCGTCGAGCAGGCCGTTGCCGGCGCGCAAAATCGAAACAAATACAACTTTTTTACCCAGCAAGATGGGCGCCTGCATCTCGGAGAGAGGCGTTTCGATGGTGATCGTCGAGAGCGGGAGGTCGCGGAGAACCTCATAGCCGAGGAGCAGGCTGATTTCGCGCAACAGTTTCCGGAAAATAGCCGATGGTGTGTTTTTGTCCCGCATCAAGGTGAGCTTGTGCTGGACAAGCGGATGATCAACGACGGTAACGTTCGGCTTGCTCAATATGCTGTTCCCTTATCTCTAGGCACGGAGTGTCGCCGATCCACGGTTTTTGCTCGGTCAGGTACTTGCAGTTCCGTCGTCAAGGCGGCGGTTCTTGCCACAATCTTGCCTTTCGATATTACGGCGAGCCGCGTTGCCCTGAGCCTGATAGCTTCGACGGGATTGGAAGCTTGAAGAACCACCAAGCTCGCAGTTGCCCCTTTCTTCAGGCCATAATCCTCGAGCCCCATGATGGCGGCAGGTGCGCTTGTCACTAGGTCGAAGCAGCGGCGCATGTCTGCAGGACTCGTCATTTGCGCAACGTGCAAACCCATGAAAGCCACATCGAGCATGTCGGCGGTGCCCAAGGGATACCAGGGATCAAGCACGCAGTCTTGACCGAATGCAACAGTAATACCGGAGTTCAGCATTTCCGGCACACGTGTCATACCGCGCCGCTTGGGATAGGTGTCGTGGCGGCCCTGGATGACGATATTGATCAGAGGATTGGGAATTGCCGCAACGCCCGCCTCTGCCACGAGAGGAAGAAGTTTCGTTACATAGTAGTTGTCCATGGAATGCATTGAGGTCAAATGCGAGCCGGCGACTCTTCCCGCGAGTTTGAGGCGCAGTGTTTCAGCCGCTAAGGTTTCGATGTGGCGCGACAGAGGGTCGTCCGTCTCATCGCAGTGCAAATCAACTCTGAGGCCTCGCTGCGCAGCAATTTCGCACAAAGCGCGTATGGATCTGCGACCCTCCTCCATCGTGCGCTCGAAGTGCGGTATCCCCCCGACTACATCAACACCCAAATCAAGCGCGCGGAGGGTATTGGCTTCGGCGCTTTGGCTGCGATAGAAACCATCCTGAGGAAAAGCGACGAGCTGAAGATCAAGATAAGAAGCAACTTTCTTCTTCACTTCTAGCAAGGCCTCAACGGCGAGCAGGCGGTCATCGCATATGTCGACATGGCTTCTAATCGCCAGAAGACCCATGGAAACGGCCCAGTCACAGTAGGCGAGAGCGCGCTCCATGACCGCCTCGTGCGTAAGCAAAGGCTTGAGCTCGCCCCAGAGTGTAATGCCCTCAAGCAGGGTTCCGGACGCATTGATGCGCGGAATGCCGTAAGACAAGGTGGCATCCATGTGGAAATGCGCGTCGACGAAGGGAGGTGAAACAAGACAGCCTGCAGCATCAACGGTTTCACGCGCCAGAGCCTTCATGTTCGGCTCGATGGCCACGATTTTCCCTCCGGCGATGGCAATATCTCGCTGAAGGCCGTCCGGCAGGATGCCGCCCTTCACCAGCACATCCAGTTGCATGTTTCGGCTACCGCTCCCCCTTGAAATAAGGAACCATCAGGGCGCGTGGATAGGTGGCACGTCGCGACATGACGATCAATGCAAGAATCGACAGGATGTACGGCAGCATGAGGAAAAGCTGATAGGGAACGAAGCCACCGGCAAGTTGCTGCAGCCGCAGCTGATAAGCATCAAAAAGTGCAAAGAGCACAGATCCGAGAAGAGCCTTGCCGGGCTGCCAGGAACCGAACACCACGAGAGCAATGCAAATCCAGCCGCGGCCATTGATCATGTCAAAATAGAATGAATTAAAGGCCGACATGGTGAGGAAGCCGCCCCCGATGCCCATCAAAGCGCTGCCCGCCACTACGGCCAAGACCCTGACAGAAACCACGTCTATGCCCTGAGCCTCCGCAGCGGCGGGGTTCTCGCCTACGGTTCTGACGGCAAGGCCAGCGGGAGTTCGGTACAGGAACCAAGCGACGAAGAGAGTGATCAGGAAGGCAAGATAGGTGAGAGGGGTCTGGCGGAACAGAATATCGCCCATGGCAGGTATTTTCGACAGCAAAGGAATGGACAAGGGCTGGAAGGGCACAATCTTTGGCGGGGTCGTGACCTCGGGCAGGATCAGACGATAACAGTAGTAGCTGACGCTCGTGGCGAGCAGGGTAATGCCAATGCCGGTGACATGCTGCGATAGTCCCAAAGGTACCACGAGCAGGGCATGGAGCAGGCCGAAGGTGGCTCCCGCCAACGCCGCAGTAAACACTCCGAGCCAGAGGTCTCCGCCCAGATAGACCGTGAGCCAGCCGGCAAAGGCGCCGGCCGTCATGATGCCTTCGATGCCTAGGTTAAGAACGCCCGAGCGTTCACAAAGAAGTTCGCCCATGGTGGCGAAGATCAATGGCGATGCGATGCGAACCGCGGCCGCCCAAAGGCTCGTGGTCAACAATATCTCGAACGCCTCCATGGTTTATCTCCAACGAATTCGGAAGCGCGTCAACATCACCGCGGTCACCATGCAGAGAAGCGAGGTGGCGACCATGACTTGCGCAATATAACTCGGGACGCCAGCCGAGCGGCTCATCGCATCGGCGCCAACGAATATTCCCGCAACGAAGACGGCGGCCGCGACGACCCCGATGGGATGAAGCAGGGCAAGCATGGCAACGACAATGCCCGCATATCCAAAGCCGGGTGACAGATCGAGTGTGAGATTGCCCTTGAGTCCTGCTACTTCGGAAAAGCCGGCGAGACCGGCAAGTCCACCGGACAATACGGCGGTCTTCAGCATCACGCGCCCGACTGGTATCCCAGCATATTCGGCGGCGACGACATTGTAACCCACCGCGCGCATTTCATATCCCGCGGTGGTTCGGGCGTTGATGAACCAGACAAATATTGCCGATGCCAGAGCGATGACGAAACCGAAGTGAAGCCGCTTGCCCTGAATGAGCTTCGGCAGGGTTGCATCGGCAACGACCCGCGGTGACTGAGGCCACCCAAGTCCCGAAGGATCTTTGAGTGGACCATCAAGCAAAAGGCTCACGAAAAGAATAACGATAAAGTTCAGAAGAAGGGTCGTCACCACTTCATCGACGCCAAAACGGACCTTCAGCATGGCGGGTCCGACCAGAACGGCAGCACCTGCGATCATCGCAGCCAGCATCAGAACGGGCAAGAGCAAAGGCCAGGGCAGAGGCAAAAGGCCAGTGCCGAGCGTGGCGGTGGCGACGGCGCCCATATAGAACTGAGCCTCTCCGCCGATGTTCCAAAGTTTAGCGCGAAAGGCGACTGCTGCGGCGAGACCGGTGAAAATGAGAGGTGTGGCGCGGGTCAAGGTTTCGAGAAGCGCAAATGTCGAACCTGCCGCGCCCCTAGCGACGAGATAGAACACCGAGAAAGGCGAGGC
>Ga0114129_10005092_pt1 | contig 18511 bp, 18 predicted proteins | sample RhiMetdeltSRZDD1_FD_80071 | JGI IMG/M metagenome (GOLD analysis project Ga0114129, IMG submission 80071) | Populus rhizosphere microbial communities from Tennessee, USA - Rhizosphere MetaG P. deltoides SRZDD1 (version 2) (version 2) | ecosystem: Host-associated > Plants > Roots > Rhizosphere >...
GACGCTCCCTGGAAACGACGCACCAGACCGCACGCGGAGGCCTGGGTTTCCTCCCGAAGCACGCGGGCCGAATCGATGAGAAATCCCTGCAGATCGGTCAGTGGATCGAGGGCGAGAATGCGGGCCCGGACGCGATCGGCCGCCCGGGCGCCGAGAGCGGTTGCGTCATGGTCGGGCATGAATCCCGTCCTCACTTGTGTACTTGAATCCATCCCCGGTCAAGAAAAGCGCCACCGATTCCTCGGGTTGCAACCAACCGCTTCGGACCAGCCGAGCCGCCGCGGCGACCGTCGCCCCCGCCTCGGGCGCGGCGTACAGACCCTCATCCCGAGCGAGCCACGCGGTGGCTTCCAGAATCTCTTTATCCTCCACCGCAATCGCGGTGCCGCCGGTTTCACGAAGCGCATCGAGAATGATGTGGTCTCCCAGCGTTCCGGGAACCCGAATCCCATTGGCGATCGTGGAGGGCGACGGCCAGGGGTCGGCATGCCGTTTGCCCTCTTCGAATGCCCGCACTACGGGCGCACATCCCGTCGCTTGCACAACCACGTAGCGCGGCCGGGGTCCGGACAATAGCCCGAGCGCGCGACATTCTTCGTCCGCCTTCACCAGGCCCAGGATCCCGGTTCCCCCACCGGTCGGATAAATGACCACATCCGGCCAGCGGCCTCCCATCGCTTCGATCAGCTCGTATCCCATCGTCTTCTTGCCTTCCACGCGATAGGGCTCCCGAAGCGTGGAGAGAAAAAACCATGTGCTCGCGTCCGGATGTTGCGAGAGGTGCCGCCCCGCTTGGGCAATGTCGCCATCGACTTCGATCACTCCGGCCCCATGACCCGCGATCTCGCGCCGGAACGGATTCGGCGTGTCCACGGGGATGGCGACGTGTACCTCCACCCCCCACGCGGCGCCGTACGCGGCCGCGGCTCCACCCGCGTTTCCCGCGCTGGGAAGCGCGAACTTCCGCGCCCCCAATTCGACCGCGCGCGCCATCGCCACCGCCATGCCCCGGGCCTTGAAGGATCCACCGGGGTTTCGTCCCTCATCCTTCAAGAGCAGGTGCGGCAACCCCAAGCGGGCGGCGAGCCGTGGCGCGTTCAAGAGCGGTGTCCCGCCTTCGCCGAGTCCGCGGCGAAACGCGGGGTCACGGACCGGCAGCACCTCCGCCCATCGCCACAGATCCCTACCTCGCTCATGCCGCCCATCCAGGGTTCGCCGGGCCGACGCGAGATCATACCGGGCCAGATACGTGCCACCGCAGGCGCACAGAGTCACCAGGTGATCCGGATCCGCGGTGTTGTGGCACCGCGCGCATTCGAGGTGGGTCAGCCAGGAGCGAGGGGCGGCCATCCCTCCCCTCCTAATCGATCAGGAGATAGAGAATGCGCCCGCAGTTCTCGCAGACCTTAACCGGCTGATCGCGCGTGATCTGGGAGAAGAAGCTCGGCGGCACGGATTGAAAGCAACCGAGGCAGGTCTTGCCCTCGACCGGCACCACGGCGCGCCCGTGCTTGGCCAGGAGACGTTCGTAAATGCGCAAGTAGCGGGCGTCGATGCGCTTGGTCAGCTTCTCGCGCGCATCGCGTAACGGCCCCATGTTTTCCAGCGAAAACCCAAGGCTTTCCATTTCGGCGCGGCGATCCTTGTCGAGCGTCTCCTTGATCAAGGCATCGAGGTCCTGGAGGGTCACCAACAGATGCAATTGTTCAGGCATCATGATCGGCCTCCTCCAGAATCTCCGAGATTTCGTCGAAATCCTTGGCCGATAGGAGCCGGCGGCGATTGCGCGCGCTCTTCACCGTCTCCACGATCTTCCCCAGCACGGGGAGATACAGGTTGCTGCGGTCCTGCGGCGGCGCGACGGTGAGAAAGAACAAGTGCACCGGCTTTCCGTCCAGCGCACCGAACTCCACCCCCGCCTCGGAGCGACCGAACACGACGGCGAGCCGGGTCATGGCCAGAGAACGCCCGTGGGGCACCGCCACCCCGCGCCCAATGCCGGTGGAGCCCAGGCTTTCCCGCTGCTCCAGCATCTGGAAAAGAATCTCGCCCTCTCGAATGCGCTGGGAACGTACGAGCGCCTCCACCAACTCACGCAAAACAGCGGATTTCTCGGTGGCGGCCAGGGCGGGTATGAACAGGTCTTCTTCGAAGAATTCGCTCAGTCGTATGGTCAAGAAGTGCTCCACAGTGTTCGTCTGTGGAGTTTATCGACGCGGCGCGGAGGCTGTCAAACCGGGGGCGGGGCGAGATTCCGGTCAGTACGCACCCTCACGCGACAATACGGCGGGAACGGTTCGGAGCAGAATCTTGATATCGGTCCGAAGCGACATGGCTTGAATGTACTGAATATCGAGGCGCATCCACTCGGCAAATCCGAGTTTGCTCCGTCCCGATATCTGCCACAAGCACGTGATCCCCGGCTTCACCTCGAGCCGTAAGCGCTGCCACGGCTGGTAGGCTTCCACTTCCTCCGGGATGGGTGGGCGCGGGCCGACCAGCGTCATGTCGCCGCGCAATACGTTCCAAAGCTGCGGCAGCTCATCGATCGAGGTGCGGCGCAGAAAACGACCCACGCGCGTCACCCGCGGATCGCGCGCGCTCTTGAACACGGGGCCTTCGCTCTCGTTCAAATGACGGACATAGCGAGCCGACTCGTGCGCGCCCACGACCATGCTCCGGAACTTGTAGAACACGAAGGGGCGGCCCTTGCGTCCCAACCGAACCGACCGATACAAGAGCGGTCCCGGAGAATCGAGGCGGACGGCCAAGGCAATGAACGGTACGAACGGCAACACGATCACACCAGCGACGAAGCTCACCACTAGATCGAGAAGACGTTTTCCCCAGGCGACGTAGGCGCCGCCGGGCAAGGCCGAAATGAGCGGAGCGCGGTCGGTATCGGCTAGCCGGACCCGGGCGGTCGATTGAACGAGCGTGCGGGCGCCAGCGATAGCTGACGAAGAAGGATCCGTAATGGGTGACGAGGAAGGAAGAGCGTCTCGGATGTCGCGCATGAGTTGCCGTCCTGGTCGATGCCGGCGTGAGAAGCCGGGAAGCAGGTTGCTCGTCTTGGAAGCGAATCCCGTTGCTTCGGTAACCAGGTTGGTCGCGCGAATCCTCCCCGAGGGTAGAACGCTGGCCAGAATACCAGCCCCGGGGGCGCCGGGGCAACTCGGGCGTTCCCCTATCCTACGGCCCTGCTCTCCTCTTCCACCGCCCGGCGGAGCGAGAAATTCTGCCGCCACAAATGATAGAACCCGATGAGGGTAATGGGGATGAACTGCACGGCGTGATAGAAGATTGCCACGGACAAGGCCCGGCTTTCATCCACCTTGACCAGGGTCAAGCCATAGCGCACCCCCATCTCGAAGGTGCCCACGAACCCCGGACCGGAGGGCAGCATGACCGCCAGCGCGGTCAGCACCACCAGGAGCAGGCTGATCTCCCAGGGTCTGGGGAGATCGAACGCGTAGGCGGTGAACAAGAAGCTGAGCGCGACGGCGAGCCAGCACGCCACCGACAGCACCGCCACCTGGAGGACGCGGTGCGCCCGCGAGAGTATCTGGAGCCCGTCCAGGAACCGGTGCATGAGGCCGAAGGCGCGGGTACGCAGGCGCTGCGGCAGCCAGCGGATGGAGCGATCGAACATCCGAAGCGTGACGTCTCGCTTCCAATGCAAGAGACCCATGACCAGGAAGAGCCCCGCGCACGCGGCCACGGCCACATATCCCGCTACTGAAACCCATCCCGGAAAGTGCTCCGAGAATCGTAAGAGCACGAACCCCAGGAACACCAAGATCGCGACCAAGTCGAAGGCGCGCTCGACCACGATCGTGGCAAACGCGGCACTCTTCGAAACCCCGGACGCTCGTCCGATCGCATAGGCCCGCACGAGCTCGCCCAGCCGCATCGGCAACACGTTGTTGGCCATGAAACCGATCATGGTGGCCCGATAGGTTTCGCCGGTCGTGACCTCGCCCAACGGATCCAGCATGAGCCGCCACCGCCACGCGCGAATCCAAATCGACAGGAGCGTGGCCCCCAACACCGGAATGGCCCACCACACCCCGGTTTGGGACAGGGTGGCGAGAATCGCGTGGGGATTGGTGCCTTTGAAGGCCAGCACCAGGCTGACGATGGTGATGACAAGGCCGGCGAGGGTCAGCCAGCGTCGATTCATCCCTCGAGTCCGCGCAGTACACCGGCGGTAAAGAGCGGAAGGAGGATCTCGTGATGACCCACGAGCTCGAGTCCTGTCCCGCGCCCACCCGCCGTGGGACGTTCCACTACATTCAGTCTGGCTCGGTACTGGCGGATGAAATCGAAATTGATCGCGGTGATTCCGGTCAAAGAATGACCCAGGTTGGCCGCGATCGAGAACGCCTTGAGAAACACTTCGGGAAGGATGACTGCGGAACCGAGGTGGAGCACGACGCCGCCCTCGAAATCTTCGAGCACGCCGGCGAGAATTCTAAAATCGCGGAGCGACGTGTCGCCGATCGCCTTGCCGTCGGCGCTCGGATGTTGATGAAGAATGTCGGTCCCCAACGCCACGTGCACGGTGGCCGGCACGCTGAGCCGATGGGTGGCGGCAAGCACACTCACCGCTCGATGCGGCACCTCGCTCGTATCGAGCGCGCGTCCCAGCGCTTCGCCCAGCCCCCATCCTTCCCGCGACGCCAAGGACGTCACCGCATTCATACCGGCCGCGGTTTCGGCGGCCATACCAAAGCTTCCCGCTCCCAAGGACGCCTCGACATCTTCGGACGTTTGGCCGAAACGCGCGGCCTCGTAATCGTGGATGGCCGCGGCGCCGTTCATCGCGATCGCGCGGATCACGCCCTTATCGAGGAGCTGAATGAGGAGAGGCGCGCAGCCGGTCTTCACCACGTGGCCACCCATCATGGCCAGAACGGGGCGCTTGTTCTTGAACGCCGTTACGACGGCCGCCACGGCCTGGCGAAACACGTCTCCGGCCAGAATATGAGGAAAGGCGTCGAGAATGGAGGCCATCTCGGGACGAATCGGCCGGGCAAAATCCTCCACCCGAACCTTGGACGATCGCCGGCCCACCTCTTGCGGGCGGATCCGGTTAAGATCGACTTCCCGAAATTGGCTCATCGCCCCCCAGCGGTCCCTTGAGTCGGGACCGCGCTTTCGTGGCCAGGATCGGCATTCGCCGGCGGCTGGCCGAGCCGGAACGATTCGAGCTCGGCCACGATGGAACCCACCGCGATCTTGCTCTTCATCTGCACCGGCATGTGCCGCGCGTCATCGGTGACCCAGATGAGCAACCGCCCATCCTGTTGGAAGAGCCCCGATGTGCGCAGCATCGGCTCGACGACCACGCACGAGAAATGCCCCGCCGGGACATTGATCTTTTCGCGCTCGTGGACCTTTACCACGAGTTGGTAGTTCTTGCCATCGGCGTGGTTGGGGATCTCGAACGAGGTCCCCGGAACGAGCTTGTGCGCCCGCACCACGTAGAACGCAGAGAGCACGTCCTGGGTCCCGGGCGGAATCTTCTCCCGGCGGCCGTTGGCGTAAAGGGCCAGCCCGCGTTCCTGATCGAAGTGCAGGCTTTCGTCCTTCTTGTACTTCCCTTCGCGCGAGCGCTTTTCGAATTCCAAAGGCAGGCGGAGCGTGGGCGACCATTCGGACACGATGCGATCGTCCACGGGAAAAAACGTGTCGAAAAAGCGTGAGGATTTGGCGGTCGAAAGGAGGCGGTAATTTTCGGGCGATTTTCCGACCGCGACGGCCAGGCGGGCATCGCCGGCGCGCACCACCCCGAACTTGACCGCGAAGTTCAACTCTTCACCGGGAGCAAAGGGAATGCTGGGCAAGAGCTCCGAGGCGTCGGGGGCCGGAGTCTGAGCCGAAACAAAGGGCGTGGAGAAGACGGCCAGGAGGACGAGTGCTACGACGCACATTTCCACCCGCAAACGGCTAGATGCCCGTATGACCGAATCCTCCTTCTCCCCGATCAGTCTCCCCGAGCTCGGGTTCTTCCCGAAGCTCCACCACGGGAACGCGCGCAAAGACGATCTGGGCGATGCGATCTCCGTCCTTGATGCGGAACGTCTCCGATCCCAGATTGGCCAGGATCACTCCGAGCGGTCCGCGATAGTCGCTGTCGATCGTTCCCGGTCCGTTCAGCACCGCGATGCCGTGGCGCAAAGCCAGACCTGACCGCGCTCGAACCTGCCCTTCCATCCCCCGGGGCACGGCCAAAGCCAGGCCCGTGGGTACGAGGGCGATTCTCCCCGGCTCCAGGACGAGCGGTTGGTCCAGGCAGGCGGCCAGATCGAATCCGGACGCCCCCGTCGTGGCTCGCTCCGGAGCCCGGGCGCGCGGGTGCAAACGCTTGTACCCGATTGGGGTAGGGGCCGATTCCACCCTAGGCTTCCCTCACCTCGACCACCCGGGCAAAATCGCTCACCGCCAGCTGTTCCCGGGTTGCCGGACCCAGGGCGATCAGGTTGAGACCGGCTGGGTCCAGGATCAAGTCCGCGGCTTCCTGGATATCGGCTTCGGTCACCGCCTCAAACTCACGTAGCACTTTTTCCATCGATTCGCGGCCGCCCTTGCGGTACTCGCCCCGCGCCAGATGGCTCATGCGGTTGGTCAGCGATTCCAGACCCATGATGAACGAGCCTCGCACTTGAGCTTTCGCGCCTTCGAGCTCACCGGGACGAAGCCCTTGATGGCGCAAGAGCTCGACCTCTTCCCGCGTCCGCGCCAATGCTTCGAGCGCGCGCTCCGGGGTGACCGCGAGGGCAATCGCAAAGAGACCGCAGTCCTCGTAATGCTCGGTGTACGCCTGCACCGCGTAGGCCAGCCCTTCCAACTCCCGCACCGCTTGAAAGAGCCGGCTCGACATGCCGCCCCCCAGGATGTCGGCCAGAAGCTGTGCGGCGCGGCGCGAGGGATGCTCTTCCCCCGGAGCCTCGGTGATGAGGGTGAGGTGGAGCTGCGACAGATCTGCCGGATGCACGACCAAGGTGCCCCGCGCGGGCCGCGGCTCGGTGCGCACGAGTACGGTTTTCTCGGGCGGCAAGGTGATGTGACGCGAGAACGCGTCCTCGAGCTGGCTCGGATCGATGGCGCCCGCCGCGCTCACCACCACGCGCGAGGACCGATAGTGCTTGGCGTGAAACGCGGACGCCGAGGTCGCACTCACCCGCGCCAACGATTCCGCGGTGCCTAGAATGTTCGTGCCTAAGGAATCGTCGGGCCACAGATGGGATTGGGCCAGCTCGCCGATCAAATCCTCCGGCGCATCTTCCGCGGTGCGAAGTTCCTCCAGCACCACCTGCCGTTCGAGCTCCACATCATGAGGATCGAGCCGCGGATGACAAATGAGGTCGCCCACCACTTCGGCGGCCAGCTCGACGTGCTCCTCGAGGACGCGCGCGTAATAGCAGGTGGTGTCCTTGGTCGTGAACGCATCCAAGGTCCCGCCCACGCGCTCGATGCTCTCCGCGATGTCGCGCGCGCTTCGCGAGCGGGTTCCTTTGAACACGAGGTGCTCGATGAAATGCGCCATGCCGGCCAAGCCGGAATCTTCGTCGCGGCTTCCCACCTTGAGCCACACGCCCAGCGCGACCGATCTCCGTCCCGGCACGTGCTGTCCCACCAGCCGGGCCCCGCCGGGAAGATCACGGCGAAAGAAACCGATTTCTTCCGATTCAATCCATTCCAGATCGTTCATTTCTGCCCTCACGAACCTCCACCGGGGAGGCGCTCAGTTGTGGCCGGGGAAAGCAAAAACCCCGCCGGAGCGGGGTTGGCCGAATGTTGTGATCCGCCGCTCGCCGCTACTTTTGTTCGACGAGAAGCGCTTTCCGGCTCAAACGAACCTTTCCCTCCGGATCCACGGAAAGCACCTTCACCCGTACGCGGTCCCCCTCTCGAACCACGTCCTCCACCCGCTCCACCCGTTTCGTATCCAGTTCCGAAATGTGGAGGAGTCCATCCCGGTTGGGCAGGATCTCCACGAACGCGCCGAAGCTCTGGATGCGGCGCACGATTCCGTCGTATACCGCGCCCACCTCGGGATCCTCGGTGAGACCGCGAATGATCTCCACCGCTCGCGCGCCGCCTTCCGAATCGTAGGCGGCCACCTTGATCGTTCCGTCATCGTCGATGTCGATGGTAGCGCCGGTGTCCTCCTGGATCTTGCGGATCACCTTGCCGCCGGGGCCGATCACTTCCCGGATCTTCTCGGGATTGATGGTGAGCACGGTGATGCGCGGCGCGTAGTTCGAAAGCGAAGCGCGCGGCGCAGGCATGGCCGCCTCCATCACGTCGAGCACCTTCATCCGCGCCACCCGCGCCTTCTCGAGTGCGGTGCTCATGATGTTGAAGTCGAGCCCGCGCTTTAGCTTGATATCCATCTGGACCGAGGTGATCCCGCGGCGCGTCCCGGCGACCTTGAAGTCCATGTCGCCCAGATGATCCTCCACGCCGAGGATGTCGGTAATCACCGCGGTTTTGGTCTCACCTTCGATGAGGCCCATCGCGATCCCGGCCACGTGCGCTTGAATGGGCACCCCCGCATCCATGAGGGCGAGGCTGCCGCCGCACACCGTGGCCATGGACGAGGAGCCGTTCGATTCGAGAATGTCGGAGACGAGGCGGATCGTGTAGGGGAAGGCCTCCTCGGACGGAATCACGGATTCGATGGCGCGCTCGGCCAGCTTGCCGTGCCCGATCTCGCGCCGGCCCGGTCCACGGACCGGACGCACTTCACCGACCGAATAGGACGGGAAGTTGTAGTGAAGGAGGAAACTCTTCCAGGTCTCGCCTTCCAGCTGATCGAGCCGCTGCTCGTCCGAACCAGTGCCGAGGGTGGTCACCACCAGAGCCTGCGTCTGTCCACGCGTAAACACGGCCGAGCCGTGCGTGCGGGGCAGGACGCCGACCTCGCAGGTGATCTGGCGCACGTCGTCGAGGCCGCGACCATCCGCGCGGACGCCCTGGTCGAGGATGCGATTCCGCAAGTGTTCCTTTTCGATCTTATCGAGCGCCTTCTTCACGTCGCCGAGGTTCTCGGGGAAGGTCTCCGCGAAGGCAAGGAGCGCTTCCGCGTGCACGGCCGCGATGGCCTCTTCCCGCTCGTGCTTGTCTGGAATGACGTTCCCTTCGCGAAGCTTGGCCCCGAATCGCGTCTCCACCTCCCGGACCAGAGCCTCCGGCATCGTGACCAGAACGAGGGGGCGCTTGGTCCTCCCCGCTCGGGCAATGAGCGGCTTCTGGCCGCGGCAAATCTCGCGGATGCCGTCATGGGCGAAGCGCAAGGCTTCGAGCATTTCGGCTTCGGAATTCTGTCGTCCCCCGCCTTCCACCATGAGGATCGAATCCTCGGTACCGGCCACGACCAGATTGAGCGCGCAGTTCTCCTGTTCACTGATGGTGGGATTGAGGGTCAGCGTTCCACTTATCTTGCCGACTCGCACCGCGGCCACCGGCCCCGGGAACGGAATGTCGGAAAGATTGAGGGCGAGCGCTCCGGCTAATAGGCCGAGCACGTCCGAATCGTTCTCGGTGTCGTGCGAGAGCACGTTAATGTAGACCTGCACCTCCGCATTGAACCCGTCCGGAAAGAGCGGGCGCACCGAACGATCGGTGAGACGCGCGCAGAGGATTTCCTTTTCCGTGGGCCGCCCCTCGCGCTTGAAGAAACCGCCCGGAATGCGCCCGGCCGCGTACATCTTTTCCCGGTAGTCCACGGTCAGCGGAAAGAAATCGCGATCCGGTCTCCCCACTTTTTCCGCCACGACCGCGGCCAAGACGACGGTATCGGCATAACGGGCCAGGACCGACCCCGCAGCCTGGCGGGCATAACGCCCTGTCTCCAGGGTGAGGGTGCGTCCACCAATCTGCATGTTCACGGATTCAATCATCTACACTCCTTAGCTCGGCAATCGGCATCCGGCGCAAAACGGTTTCGAACGTTACTTGCGAAGCCCCAGGTCCTTGACAATGGAGCGGTAGCGGTCGATTTGATTCGCCTTCAGATAGTCCAGGAGGCGCCGCCGCATCCCCACCATCTTGAGCAGACCGCGCCGCGAGTGGTGATCCTTCTTGTGGACCCGGAAATGCTCCGTGAGACCCTTGATGCGTTCGGTGAGGAGCGCGATCTGGACCTCGGGCGACCCCGAGTCGTGATCGTGCAGGCGGTACTTATCGATAATCTGACGCTTTTGATCCTTGCTGAGCGACATACAAACCTCCCAACGTTGTTATTCAGCGCCGCAGCCCGGGTTGGGACCCAGAGAAGGGCGGGCGAGGTCAATTCCTCGCTATGAAGAGAAGCGAGGAAGAATACCATCGGTCACAGGGGGGCTCAAGCTAACGCTTAAACGCGCGCCAGAATGGCCTTTGCCTGGATCACGTCCTGGCCGATCTGGCTTACTAACTCCTTGACACTACTGAACTTGACCTCTGGGCGGATGCGGGCGACGAAATCCACGTGGAGCGTCCTTCCCTCGAGGTTCTCGACCGGTTCCAGCACGTGCACCTCGAGCCGCTCGTCTCCACCGCCAAACGTCGGCCGGCGGCCCAGGTTGGCGACCCCCGGTTGGGGTCGGGGTCCGAGCCCGCGCACCCAGACCGCATACACTCCCATGGCCGGGCTCACCCGCCGTTTCGCAATAGTCAAGTTGGCGGTTGGAAATCCCAACTCCTTTCCCCGTCCTTCACCCCGCTCCACCCGCCCCGTGACTCCATAGAACCGTCCCAGCCCTCGCGCCGCATCGTCGACCCGGCCTTCCTCCAACGCCCTACGAATACGACTGGACGAGATCGGATGCTCACCATCCGTCACCGCCGGAACCGAAGTGACCGAGAAGCCCAGCTTCCGCCCGATTTTCGAGAGCATCTCGGGTGTGCCGCGACGCTCGTGTCCAAGCGCAAAGTCATATCCCAAAACGAGTGCGGCGAGGCGGCCGAACGGAAACACGTGCTCGGTCAGAAAACGTTCCGGGTCTTTGGCGGCGAGGTGCGTATCGAAACGCAACACGCGGACCTCATCCGCGCCCGCGCTTCGGATGAGAGATAACCGCTCGTCGAGCAGCGTGAGCAACGACACCTCGGGGACATCGCGAAGCAGAGCCCAGGGGGGAGGATCGAAGGTGAAGGCGACCAGACGCGCCCCGGCCGCTCTGGCCGTCTCCGAGGCGCGGGTCATCACGGTGCGATGACCCACGTGAAAACCGTCCATGACCCCGATCGTCGCGACCACGGCCGGGATCAAGCGGGCTCACCTCGAAATCCGCGTAGGATGTGGGGGGCGCGGCCGCCCTGCACGAGCGCCACGAGCTGTCCGTATTTGTCCAGGGCCCGAAACGCGCGATCATCGAGACGGCGATCGCAAAGTGGTCCCACGAGCCCGCGCACCAAGGCGAACGTTTCATCGTCATCGAGCGTGATCGAGGGCCAGTCGGGTAGGGCGAGCGCGGGTTCGAGCATGTTCCCCGTGAATGCCTCGTTGGAGAGGGTTTCCACCGACGTAAGATCGATCGCGTCGGCAAGAGCGAAGGGCCCGATGCCGGTGCGCTCGAGCGATTCGAGACAGCCTCCGGGGCCAAGCGCCCGACCCAAATCGTGAGCGAGCGTGCGCACGTAGGTTCCCGACGCGCATTCGATGAAGGACCGCGCCAGGGGCGGCGACCAGTCGAGCAGCTCGAAGCGGTGCACGAAACGCCGGCGGGGCGCGAGATCCAGCCGTTCGCCGCGGCGCGTGCGTTTGTGCGCCGGCTGCCCCCCCCACTTCACCGCCGAAAACGGGGGAGGAACCTGCTCGATCCACCCTTCGCTCCGGCGCATGGCCGCGCGAATATCGCTCGGGTCGAGATGGGACGCGTCGGTTTCACGCTCTACCTGTCCCGTCCGGTCCTGGGTATCGGTCACGCGGCCAAAACGAATCTCCGCCAGATATGTTTTGGGATATTCCTGAAGGTATGGGACGAGAGCGGTGGCCCGATCCCAGAGGACGATCAGAAGACCGCGGGCGAACGGATCGAGCGTGCCCGCGTGTCCGACCCGCGACGATCGGAGCCGCCGCACCACGCGATCTACCACACGTCGCGAGGTCATCCCCTCCTGCTTGTTGACCAGCAGGAGTCCTCCCCCCTGCATCACCTCACGCGTCGTCGTCATCGGTGGCAGGTGGGAGCTTCCCCTCCTCCAGGTCGCGAAGGAGGGCTTCCATGCGGAGCCCCTGTTCGGTCGAGCGGTCGGCGCGAAACTCGAGTTCCGGAAAGAAGCGAAGCCGAATGCGCCGCCCTAGCTCGGTGCGAATGAAACCTTTCGCGTGATCGAGCGTGCCGAGGCCCTCCACGAGCTCGCCTTCCGTCAGCGCCGAAATGAAGATGCGCGCGTGACGCAAGTCGGGCGTCACCTCGACCGCGGTCACGGTCAAGAATCCGTGGCGGGGGTCCTTGAGGCGCCGGGTCATGATGTCGGCCAGCTCGACCTGGATGGCGTCGGCTACGCGCTCGGGCCTGGGTGAATGCGGCATGATTCGATTCCCTCTCGCGTCATTCCATCATGGGGCGAACGTCGCGCTCGATCCGCAACAGCTGCGCTCTTGGTTCGCGCTGGATGACCGATTCGATGCGATTCGGGAGCTCATCGAGATATCCCACCTCGCCTGACACCGCCGCCACACCGATCACGGCTCGCTGCCACAGGTCCTGGCCGTCCACTTCCGCGACCGCAACGTTGAGCTGGGCGAGCTTGGCCTTGAGGCTCTGCAGGACGGAACGTTTGGCCTTCAGGGAGTTCGAAGCCGGGATGAAGATCTCGATGCGATACGCCCCGACGTACACCTTAATCTCCAATTGAAGGGCGTGCCTCTTCTCGGGAAGCGCCTTTCGCCCCGGCGTCGGAAGTCGTCAGATCAGATGCGACGGGCCACCAGTTCGATCACGAAGGTCTCGATGATATCGCCCTCTAGGACGTCGTCGTGTCCCTCGAGACCAATGCCGCACTCGAACCCTTGCGCCACTTCCTTCACGTCGTCCTTGAACCGGCGCAGGCTTCCGATCTTGCCCGTGTAGACGACCTTGCCCTCGCGCAGGAGCCGGGCCTGATGGGTGCGCGCGATGGTGCCGTCGAGCACGTAAGACCCCGCCACGGCGCCGGACTTGGACGTCCGGAAGACCTGGCGCACTTCGGCCTTGCCCTTCACGCGCTCCACTTCCTCGGGCTTGAGGAGACCCGAGAGCGCGCTCTTCACGTCCTCCACCGCTTCGTAAATGATGTTGTAGGTACGGATATCGACCTGGCTCTGGCGAGCCTGTTCGGCCGCTCGCGACCCCACGCTCACGCCGAACCCGATGATGACCGCGGTCGATGCATCGGCCAGAAGCACGTCGGATTCGTTGATCGGCCCGACGCCGGAGTGAATGACCCGGCAGCTCACTTCGCTCGTGCCGAGGCTCCCGAGCTGTTCGCGCAGCACTTCCACCGAGCCCCCCACGTCGGCCTTGATGATGAGGCGGAGCTCGCGCACTTCGCCCCGCTCCTTCATGTCGAAGAAGTCGGTGAGCGTGACCTGCTTGCGTTCGCGTTGTTCGATCTCACGGGCGACGAGCTGGCGCTGTTGGCTGAGTTGCCGTGCCTTCGCCTCGGCTTCCATGACCTGGAAGAGATCGCCGGCGGCGGGGCTGTCCGAAAACCCGGTCACTTCGACCGGGACCGATGGTCCCGCTTTCTTTACCCGCTTACCGCGCTCGTTCGACAACGAGCGAACTTTTCCGTACACCTTGCCGCAGAGAAATGGATCGCCGACTTCGAGAATGCCGCGCTGGAGAAGCACGGTGGCCACCCGGCCGCGGCCCTGCTCGATCTTCGACTCGATGACCACACCGCGCGCCGGTTTTTTCACGTTGGCGGTGAGCTCGAGAATGTCGGCTTGCAAGAGAATGATTTCGAGGAGCTCTTCCACGCCTTTTCCCTGTTTCGCGGAAATCTCCACTGCGGGAACCTTACCGCCGTACTCCTCGATCAAGGCGTTGTGGCTGGCCAGATCCTGCTTCACGCGGATCACGTTGGCTTCGGGCTTGTCGATCTTGTTGATGGCGACGATGACCGGCACTTCGGCCGCGCGGGCGTGATCGAGCGCCTCGATCGTTTGCGGCATGACGCGATCGTCCGCCGCCACGACCAGGACCACAATGTCGGTCACCTGCGCGCCGCGGGCACGCATGGCGGTGAACGCCTCGTGACCCGGCGTGTCGAGGAAGGTGACCTCGCGTCCGTTGGGCAGTCGCACTTCATAAGCGCCGATGTGCTGGGTGATGCCGCCCTTTTCGCCGGCGACCACGGTGGTCTTTCGAATGTAGTCCAAGAGCGAGGTCTTGCCGTGGTCGACGTGTCCCATGACCGTGACCACCGGCGCCCGAGGCTTCATGTCCTCGGGATGATCCACGTCTTCTTCGACCTCGGCTTCTTCTTCGCCGAACTCGCTCACGAATCGCACCGCGTGTCCGTATTCGAGGGCGAGAAGCTCGATGGTGTCTTTGTCCAGGCGATGGTTCTGCGTGACCATCTTTCCCATGCCCATGAGCTTGGTGATGATCTCGGCCGGACGGAGACTCATGATCTCGGCCAGCTCGGCCACGCTCGCCATCTCGGGAATTTTGATTTCGTCGCCGCGCTCTTCGACCACGGCCACGCCGGAATCGGTCGCCGCCGGCATGGCCGGTTCATTGGTGAGACGCTTCTTGTAGCGCTTGTTCTTCGTCCCTTCGAGGTTCGCCAACGTTTTCTTCACGCTGTCCCGAACCGTCTTTTCGTTCACGAGGCCGCGGCGCCGTTGGACCTTGGGCGCTTGAGGGGGCGCGGCCGGCGGAGCCGGACGACGCGGTGCGGCGGCCGGAGGGACCTCCACCAGCGTGGGGGTTTCCTTGCGCGCCTGAGGCGGAGCCGGTGCGGCCGGGGCGGGCGCGGTTGCGACCGGAGGCGCCGGTGGCGCGGCGCGGCGCGCCGCATCTCGTTCGAGCGCGGCCTTGGCCTCTTGCTTCCGCGCATCCTCGGCCTTGGTGACCGCTTTCTCTTCCTTGAATTTGCCACGTACTAGATCGATCACTTCGGGATCCAACGTACTCATATGGCTCTTGGCGGACACACCAAGTCCCTGGAGGATCCCGATCAGGGCCTCGCTCGAGATGTTGAAATCCTTGGCAACCTGAAACACCCTGAGCTTATCGTTCAAGACATCCCTCCGCTTGCACCGCGCGGCTCATCACCCGTGGCCCCCGCTTCGGACATGTCCGGCGGGGCAAAATCTGGCTCCTCGGTTGCATCCCCCGAAGATGATTCCGATTCCTCGTCCTCAGACGCTTCCATCGTTTCCGCGTCGACCGTTTCGTCGGCTTCCACGTCGGCTTCTTCCCCGTCCACTTCTTCCACTTCGGCTTCGTCCACTTCTTCCACTTCGTCCACGTCTTCCGCCGACACAGCCTCGGGTTTACCACGCTGCGTGGCCGCCTGAGCCGCGGCCGAACGCGCGGTGGCCAAGGCGGCCAGCGCCAAACCGTAAATGCGCTCGGCCATCGGCTCGGGTACGCCGTTCACGCGAGACAGCTCTTCGAGACCCAAGCGTTCCACTTGAGACGCGGTGGTGATCCCGGCCGCGGCCAACGCCGTCACGGCTTGCTCGGTTCCCGCGTCCAAATTGCGGAGCGGCGCATCCGCCGCCGCGGCGGCGCTTCGCGCGTCGAACTCGCTCTGCGAATGAAGCTCGATCTTCCACGCAGTGAGTTTCGCGGCCAGACGCACGTTCTGACCTTGCTTTCCGATGGCCAACGAGAGTTGATCGTCGGGCACCATGACCGTCACTTGATGGTTGGCCTCGTCCACCTTGGCACTCAAGACGCGCGCCGGCGACAAGGCCCGCGACACGAACACCACCGGATCGCTCGCCCACGGCACGATGTCGATGCGCTCCCCACCGAGTTCTTTCACGATCGTTTGCACGCGTGAGCCTTTGATGCCCACGCAGGCGCCCACCGCGTCGATGCGGCTGTCATGGCTCACCACGGCAATCTTCGACCGATGACCGGCTTCGCGGGCCACCGCCTTGATTTCCACCACTCGCTCCGCGATCTCCGGCACCTCGGCCTGGAACAGCTTCATGAGGAAGTCGGGATGCGTGCGCGACAGGATGATCTGCGGGCCGCGCGCTTCCTTGTCCACTTTGATGACCAGGCCGCGCACCATTTCCCGCTGGCGGAAAAGGTCGCGATGCATGACCTCCCGGGACGGGATGATCGCTTCGGCCGTGTCGAGCTTGACCACGATGGAACCGCGATCCACCTGTTGCACGACGCCGCGCACGATCGAGCCCACCCGGTCGGCGAAATCCGTGTACACGCGCTCGCGCTCCGCCTCGCGCACGCCCTGAATGAGCACTTGCTTGGCCGCTAAGATTGCGTTTCGGCCGAACTCCTCGACGTCGAGCGGAATGATCACGTCATCCCCGACCGAGGCGTCGGCCTTGTAGGCTCGCGCCTGGGGAGAGGTGATCTCGAGACCTCGGTCGCTCACCTTGCCGACCACGGTCTTGGTCATGAACATCTCGATGCCGCCCTTGGCTTCGTCGAAGCGGACGGTAATCTGGGCGTTGGCGCCATGCTTCTTTCGCGCCGCGGACAGGAGGCTGGCCTCCACCCGGTCCTTGAGGACCTGCAGATCCACTCCCTTCTCACGGGCAATTTGACTCAGCGCCTCGATGATGTCGTAATTCATCGTTTCTTCTTCACCCTCCGCGGTTTCGCATTCCACGATCCGCCCGCGTGCCGCGGGTTGTCCGCGTGTCCCTTGCCGCCCTCTTTCCCCCAGGGATCTCGCCGCAAGTGCGCGCGGCGAATGGCTCCCAGGGGGATGGCCACCGTGCTTCCCGATTCCAACGCGATCATCACCGAGTCCGTGGCCGCATCGAAGCCGGCCAGCGTCCCCCGGTGGTCACGTTGCTCTCCGATCATCTCTACCGTAACGACTTCCGCACGCTCTCCGACGAAGCGCTCGAAGTCTTCCCGGCGCTTTAAGGGCCGGTCGATGCCCGGACTCGACACCTCGAGGATGTACCGTCCCGGTATCGCCTCGGCCGCTTCAAAATCGTCTCCAACCGCCCGGCTCACCCGGGCGCAATCCTCCACCGACACTCCGCCCGGCTTGTCGACGAGCACGCGCACGACGAAGCCACGGGAAGAACCCGTCAACTCCACGTCCACCAGCTCCAAATCGCTTTGCCGAAGCAAGGCCTGGACCCGCTCACGAAGACGGGCCTCGCGGTCCTCTCGCAGCATCTATGGCTCTGTTTTCTAAGGAGTTACAAAAGGGCGACCGACCGCTGGAATCGCCCCCGACACGCCCCGACGCCCCAAAAACGAAACCGAGTGGACAAGACTGCCCACTCGTAACCCTCGACCTTACATCAGCCGCCGGGGCGGCGCAAGGGTTGGGCCCCTATGGGGCGAGGGCGAGGCTCGTCACGACCCGGGCAACCGCGACCAATGAGGCCGCGCTTACCGCCCCCAGGTCGTCGGCGTGGGTGTGCCAGGCGGCGTAATCGAGATCGATCACGTCCGCGGCGGGGAGTCCCGCATCCAGAAGAGGAATGTGATCGTCGAAGATCGCTCCATTCATTTCCGACGAAAAAACATCCGGGGCCAGCGCTGCGCCGCGTTGCCAGATCCAGTCCACTACCTCGGGCGCGCGCACGAGCGAGTATTGCTCCACCCTCAAGTGCAAATCGGCATCGCCGACCAGATCCAGCACAACGCCCCTCCAGTAGGGCGCGAGCGAATGCTCGGCGAAGCGCCGCGTCCCCCGGCAATATCCCTCCGGGTGCCCGGAGCGTCCCAAATCTTCGCCGTCGGCGAACAAGATGTCGACACCGCGGGGCAAGGTTTCACCTTGGAGCACGCGAGCCACTTCCAGGAGCACGGCCACGCCCGACGCGCCGTCGCTCGCCCCGGGAATAGGCTGGTTCCGCCGGGCTGGATCGGGATCCTGGTCCGCCCAGGGACGCGTATCCCAATGCGCGACCAGAAGCAGGCGCCCGTTTCCGGAAGGACCCAAATGGCCCAGGATGTTGCGCAAGGGCCAAGTCGTTCCCAACGTATCGCTGTAACTGAACGTGTCTTCTTCCACGCGCGCGCCAAAGCGCTGGAGCTCCGACACCAACCAGTCGCCACAGCGGCGGTGCGCGTCGGTGCCGGGGACGCGGGGGCCGAAGTGAAGCTGCGTGGTGAGCGCCGTCCATGCCGAGTCGGAAACCACGCGACTCTCGATCGGGCGCCCGTCGGGTACCGGCTTGGGAGGGCTTGGTTCCGGGTCGCGGGATGCGCTCTTACATCCCAGGAACAAAGCGCACAGAGCGAGGGCCAGCCGGGCCGGCCGGCCGATCAAAAACTGAACCCGGTGGTGAAGGAGACCCGGACGCTCCGGCGCGTCCAGTCTCGGGTCGGTTGGCGCTCCTGTCCGACTTCGA
>Ga0114129_10005094_pt1 | contig 18505 bp, 15 predicted proteins | sample RhiMetdeltSRZDD1_FD_80071 | JGI IMG/M metagenome (GOLD analysis project Ga0114129, IMG submission 80071) | Populus rhizosphere microbial communities from Tennessee, USA - Rhizosphere MetaG P. deltoides SRZDD1 (version 2) (version 2) | ecosystem: Host-associated > Plants > Roots > Rhizosphere >...
CCGACCGACGTCGGGTGGGACGCTGCGGGGAACATCTTCGTCACCGACGGCTACGGCAATTCGCGCGTCGTCAAGTTCGACAAGAACGGCCGGTTCATCAAGCAGGCCGGCACGCGCGGCAGTCAGCAGGGTCAGCTGAACCTGCCGCACACGATGGCGATGGACGCGCAAGGCAACGTCTACGTCGGCGATCGGAGCAACGCGCGCGTGCAGGTCTTCGACAACGACCTCAATTTCAAGGCGATTTACGACAACGTCGGGAACCCGTGGGCGGTCTGCATTTCGCCGGGACCGCACCAGTATCTCTTCGTGTCGAACTCGATCCCCGACAATGGGCTCTCGCAGTACCGTGACATCACCGGCGAGATCTACAAGATGGAGCTGGACGGCACGATCATCGGGAAGTTCGGGAAGGCCGGCAAGCTGCTCAAGGAATTCAGCACGGTCCACGAAATCGACTGCCGGAATCCGAACGAGCTGTTCGTCGCGGAGATCACGGCGTGGCGGATTCAGAAGATCATCCTGAAGCCTTCGGCGCCGTCGGCGAAAACGGCGGAGGCGGGCCGATGACGCGCTTCGCACGCCTGATTTCCATCCTCGCGGCGGCGGTCTTTGTCGTCGTTCGAACATCGGCGCAGGCGCCGATCCCGGAGTTCGCGTTCGATTCCCAGCCGAATCTCCTCAAGATGCCGGCCGACATCCATCTCGGTGAAGCCGCGGGCGTCGCGACGAACTCGAAGGGGCATCTGTTCGTGTATACCCGGACCGGCAACCCGACGGCCGGGCTCGGCAACTCGCGGTTCTTCACGCATGGCGGCTCGCGGCTGTTCGAGTTCGACGCGCAGGGGACGTTCGTCCGCGAGATCGGCCAGGGCGTCTACGCGTTTCTCTTTGCGCACGCGGTCAAGGTCGACGCGCAGGACAATATCTGGATCGTCGACGAGGCGGCCAATCAAGTTGTGAAGTTCGGCCCCGACGGACGCGTGCTCATGGTCATGGGCCGTAAGCCGGAGGCGATCAACGTTCGCCTGCCGCCGAGTCCGCCGCCGGCTCCTGCGGCGGGCGCGCCCGCGCAACCTGGACGCGGTGGCGGTGGCGGTGGTGGTGGTGGAGGCGGCGGCGCTGGACGTGGCGCGCCTGGCGCGGGCGGCGCCGGTGATCAATTCGTTCGCCCGAGTGACGTCGCCTTCGACGCGGCCGGCAACATCTTCGTGGCCGACGGTCACGGCAACAACGCGCGCATCGCGAAGTTCGACAGGAACGGGCGATTCCTGTGGTCGAAAGGATCCCGCGGGTCCGGCCCCGGCGAGTTCAACACGCCCCATTCGATCGCCGTCGACGCGCAGGGCAACGTGTACGTCGCCGATCAGGGCAACAAGCGCATCCAGATGTTCGACAACGAGGGCACGTTCAAATCGGAAATCACCGGCATCGGTGTGCCCACCGCGCTGTGCATCTCACGCGGTGCACATCCGTACCTTTACAGCTCGCACACGGGCGATCCGTACGGGATGGACGATGCGGCGATCTACAAGCTCGAGCTGGACGGCCGCATCGTCGGCAAATTCGGGAAGGCCGGCAAGTTGATGAAGGAGTTCGGTCTCGTCAACGCGATCGATTGCCGCGTCGACAACGAGCTCTACGTTGGCGAGCTGTCGAACTGGCGGGTGCAGAAATTGAAATTGAAATAGGACCTCGGGTGTCTTTTTGACGATTCAAAAACGCATTCAGAGATTTGGTGCGTTTTGGGATCGTCAAAAAGACACCCGAGGTCTTTACACGTATCTAAACATCCGCGTCCCGACCCAGCCGATCAGCAGCGCCCCCACGGCCATCGCCGTGAGGTGCGGCACGGCGCTCACGGCAGGATCGCCGAAGTTGATGAGCTTGTGCATCGCATCCATCGCCCAGCCCGTCGGCAGCAACTTCGACAGTGATTGCATCCAGTCCGGCGTGATCTCGATCGGCCACCAGCATCCGCCGAGCGCTGCCAGCAGCATCGTCGTCAGGACCCCGACGCCGGATGTCTGTGCGGCTGTGCGCGTGAGACTGCTGAGAAGCACCGCGAGCGATGCCGTGAACGCCGCCCAACCGATGAGCACGAGCACGACCATCGGGAGCGATCTTCCCCAGTCCATGCTGAAGAAGACGCGCCCGGCGAGCATCGCAAACGCGATCTGAACCAGAGCGAGCGCCATCCGGCCGAGCCATTTCCCGAAGACCAGCGAGCCGGGCGAGATCGGCGCCGAGGCCAGACGCCTGAGCAATCCCTGCTCACGCTCGATGACCAGGTTGATCGCGCCGCTCGTGAGCAGGATGAGCATCGTGAACATCACCATCGTGCCCGGAATGGCCTGCGAAAACCCGGTGGGCGGCTCGATGCGCCGGCCGGCCGGCTTGACGGTGAGCGTGAGGGCCCGCGGCATCGCCTGAAGATCGGCGAACGTCTGCGGTGCCGGCGTGTTGCCCGCGATCTTCACGGCCGCTAGATCGCCCAGGACTTCGTAGGCCGCGCGGGCGATCCGCAGTTGATCGTAGTTGCCCGTCATCGACTCGCCGCGACGCTCGAACGTCAACACCTGCGGCTTGCCTGCAAGCACGGCGTCCGTGAAGCTGGCGTACCCGTCGGATGGCGGCGGAATAATCAGCCGTCTCGTCTGCGCGCGAAATGCGTCGTCAGACGGAGAGCGGACGATCTCGAAGTTCTGGGCCTGGAGCCGGCGAATCAGCTCGTCCACGAGAAAACCGCCGCCCTCGCCGCCGCGGACGGCGAGCGGATCCTTCTGCGTGCCGGCAGGGCCGGCGAACCCTCCTGTGACCGTGCCGATGAAATAGAAAAACAGGATCGGCATGACGAAGACCCAGAGGAACGTCTCGCGCTGGCGCAGCATGTGCGCGATGTCTTTCCGCGCGATGAACAACGCGGCTTCACCGGGTCGAAGCTGGGGCATCTCAGGACGTGAGGAACCGTCCGCGCAGTCGCCGGAGGCACCCGAAGAATGCCGCGAGTGCGGTCAGACCGATGATCAACGTGGCGGTGAGAAGAGGGCGCGCCTCGGGCTGTTCGAACATCAACGCTTTGACCTGCGTGACGGCCAGACCGTTCGGCGTCCAGCGCCCGATGGTCGCCATCCACGGCGGCATGATCTCGAACGGGAAGAAGGATCCCCCGATCATCATCAGTGGGAACAGGACCATCGTCGTCAGCATATTTGCGCCGCGTTGGCTGGCGCCGAGAACCTGCAGGAACATGAAGTAGCAAAGCAGGGCGGTGCCGCCGAAGCCGGCCCACGCGACCGCCAGCGGTACCCGTCGCGGCGCGACCTTGAACGCCAGGACGCCGATGACGAGTGCCACGAGCGCGACGATTACCATCAGCACGGCTGCGGCCGCAATCTTGGCTCCGAGCAGGACGTGCAGATGCTGCGGCGTGCTGACGGCGCGCCGCAGCGTACCCTTCTCTTTCTCGATCCAGATGTCCGAGCTGAGCGACTGGGACACCATGAGGAGCGACATGAAGATGAGGCCGGGCATGAAGAGCGGCCCGAACTGGAAATTCGCGGTCTGTTCCGCCTCGGTCTTGGTTGCGACGGTGATGACCGGCGGGACGAGCGTGCCTTCGAGCTGCTGGATGCTGCGATTGATGCGGCGGCTGATGTCGGCGACGCGTTCGTCGGTCGGGAACCCGCTGGTCGACGCGGCGTTGTCGACGATGTCGCGCAGCTGAGCGCCGAACAGGCGCTGCATGTAGAACGCCGCCTCGATCGTAATGCGCAGACCCTGCTCGATGATGCCGGGTAGAATCCGCTGCGCCGGATTGGTGACGAGCGTGAGCGCCGTCGGCTGCTCGCGGAGCACGCCGTCCTGAAACCCTTTCGGGATGACGAGCAGCGCGCTCGCCTTACCTGCCTGGATTTTCTCGTTGCCTTCGGCGGCGTTCACTTCCTCGATTTGCAGGAACTGCGCCGTCTGCCCCTGCCGTCCCGCCATCCCCACGAGGCCGCTGACAAACGATCGATCTTCATCGACGACGAGCAGGTGCGCCTTCGGCGCGGGTCCGTTGTCGCCGGCGACCAGGCTCATCAGGCCGCCGAAGATGACCGGCAAGCCGATCCAGGTCAGCTGGGCGGCGGGATCCGCGAGCCGGCGCCGCAGGTCCTTCACGATGGCCGCTTGCAGAAACCGCACGCCGCTACTCCCGAAGCTCCCGCCCGGTGAGCTTGATGAACAGGCTTTCGAGGCTCGGCTGCGTGAGCGACGTCTCCTGCACTTCGCCGCCTGACGCCGCAATGACGCTGAAGATCGCCGGTAGCTTCTTCGACGCGCCTTCGACCGTCAGCCGCAGCGACTGTTCGTCGGCCGAGGCCACTTCTGCGCCAAGCGCCTCGAGTCCCCGCCGCGCCGCCGCCGGATCGAAACGGCCTGAAAGACGGACGAGGTCGTGCTCGCCCATGAGCCGTCGCAGCTCGTCGAGCGTGCCCATGACGAGGACTTTGCCGTGGTCAATGATCGCCAGCCGATCGCACAGCTCCTGGGCTTCTTCCATGTAGTGCGTCGTGTAGAGCACGCAGGCGCCGCCAGCGACCTGCTGCCGGACGAGCTCGAGCAGCCGCACGCGGCTCTGCGGATCGACGCCCACCGTCGGCTCGTCGAGGAGCAGGACTTTCGGCCGCTGCACGATGCCGCAGCCGAAGTTCAGACGGCGCTTCATGCCGCCGCTGAAGCGCTTGACGTGCTCTTTCGCCCGATCGCCCAGGCCCACGATCTCGAGCACCTCGAGCACGCGCTTCTTGAGCGCGTCGCCGCCCATGCCGTACGCCGCGCCCCAGTACGCCAGGTTGTCGCGCGCGCTCATGTCTTCGTAGAGCGCCAGCTCCTGCGGCACGATGCCCAGCTCGCGCCGCGCCTCGATGCTGTCGATGACGACATCGTGACCAAGCACGGCTATCCGGCCTGACGTGGGTTTGAGCAATCCGGAAATGCAGCCGATCGTGGTCGACTTGCCGGCGCCGTTCGGGCCGAGCAACCCGAAGATCCGTCCAGGCTCGGCGGTGAACGTCACGTCGTCGACGGCGACGAGGTCACCATACTGCTTGCGCAGATTCTGGACTGTAATCACGGCGGGCTGCGCCGAACGGCGCGCTCAATACTACTCACAATCACGCCGACAATGACCACCGCGACGGCGCCGACGACGTTCTGCCAGAGGAACGCGACATTCGTGGACGTCGCGACCCAGGCAACCGAGCCCATGCCGGCGAAGAGACCGAGAAACGCGCCGTTGCCGGTCGTGTTGCGGAACGCCACTGCCAGAATGAAGACCCCGAGAATCGAGCCATAGAAGAACGATCCGAACCTGTTCACGACCTCTATGAGTGAGCCGAGCTGCGCGGCCCAGACCGCGACGCCGCAGGCGAAGAGTCCCCACACGCCGGTGGCGACCTTCGAGACCAGCAGGTAGTGCGCGTCGTCCGCGGTGGGACGGAACCATCGCTTGTAGAAATCGATGACCGTCGCCGTCGAGAGCGAGTTCAGCTCTCCGGCAATCGTGTCGGTCGCGGCCATGATGATCGCGACGATGAGCAGGCCGATGAGCCCGATCGGTAGCCTGGTGAGGATGAACGTCGGGATGATGTAGTTCGTGTCGGAGAATCGCCGGTCGCCGCTGGTCTCGCGCACGAGGTTCGCTGCCTTTGCGCGCACGGCCTCCAGCGCCGCATCCGTCTGCTTCATCGCCGTCTTCGCGGTCTCGAGCGCGGCCGGATCGGCTGCCGCGCGTGCGCCCGCGAGCGTCGCGGCCGCGGTGCGTCGCGTTTCGAACGCCGCGTCGAATTCGGTTTGGAGCGCGGCATACGCGGGCGCCGCCGGGCCTGTCCGCATGCGCTCGGTCTCGACCGAGCTGAAGAGCATCGGCGGGGGATTGAAGACGTAGAAGACGAAGACGAGCACGCCCAGCACGAGCACGAGAACCTGCAGCGGGATCTTCCAGTACGCGCTCATCAGCAGCGAATGGCGCGCCTCGTCCACCGACCGCGCGGTGAGGTAGCGCTGCACCTGGCTCTGATCGGTGCCGAAGTACGAGCAAAAGAGAAATAGCGCGGCGATCGTGCCCGACCAGAACGTGTATTGATTGGTCAGATCCCAGGAGAAGTCGAACGTGCGCAGGCGGCCGGTCGCCGCGGCGATGCCGAAGCCGTCCACGACGCCGACGCCCGACGGAAATCCCAGAATCGCGGCGACCACCACCGCGAAGAGCCCGCCGACGATCAGCGTCATGATCTTCACGTCGGTCCACGTGACCGCCTGCACCCCGCCGAACATCGTGTAGACCACGGCCGGCAGCGTGATGAGGAGCGACGTCGCGGTGAGGTCGAGACCCATCACGAGCGACAGCACCACCGCGGGCGCCGAGACGACCGCGCCGCACGACATGCCGCGCGACATCAGGAAGAGCAGGCTCGTGAAGGTCCGCGTCTTCGCGTCGAACCGGCGCTCGAGGTACTCGTACGCGGTGTACACGCCCGAGCTGTAGAAAAAGGGCACGAGCGTGAGCGAGAGGATGATCATCGCGATCGGCAGCGCGAAGTAGAACTGGATGAAGCGCAGGCCGTCCGTGTAGCCCTGGCCCGTCGTCCCGATCATCGTGATGGCGCTGAGCTGCGTGGCCATCACGGAAATGCCCGCCGCCCACCACGGAATCGATCGCTTGGCGAGGAAGTACCCCTCGATTTCGTGGCTGTCTTTCGTCCGTTTCAGGCCGTCATAGACGATCCACGCGGTGAACCCCAGGAGGATCATCCAGTCGAGTGGATGCATGCGGGTCTAAGAGAAATATTGCTGGAAGGCGTAGAGCGCGGCGAGTGTCAGCGCCCAGACGGCGAGGACTTTGATATAGCTGTTCCGCATCTCGCCGGATTCTATGCCGACAGCGCCCTTGGCTGGAGGTCGTCGTGCGTGGCCTCCGCCTTCGCGACGCGGAAAAACGTCACTCCAGAGAGTTCGTCTTGGCAAACGCTCGTGGGGACCCCCATCCCCACTCGCTGTCGCCCTCTTTCGCGACGTTTTTCAGACTGCCGCCGTCGCGTCGCTCCGGAGTCGGCCCGCACGACGACCCTCCAGCCAAGGGCATGACGTGTCACAGTTCACAGGCGCGTCTTTGACACTGACACGCCGAAAGGGACGGCGTTGATGTCGTGGTGACCGACGTTGGAGTGGCCCGATGCGCGAAAGTTTGCAATCGCGCTGGAAGCAGCGAGCGTTTCGAGCGCGACGGCCGTAGGCATGTTTGGTTTCCAAGCCGGGTAGGCCTCGCGCGAGACGCGTCAGCATGAAACGCGAGCGGATGGAAGCGCGATTGCGACCCTTCGACAGGCTCAGGGTCGTCTTGAGCGCAGCCGAGAGACGACGGCCACGACCTCGGAGGCCACCCACGACGTCAACGCACGTCCCTTTCGGTCACGGCAAGTGTCTCACGCGCGCCCTGCAAACTCGCGTGTTTCCGTATGCACCTTCACCTTCTCGCCTTCCTTGATGAAGAGCGGCACGCGGATTTCGAGTCCGGTCTCGAGCACCGCGAGCTTGGTCACGCCGCCGCTCGCGGTGTCGCCGCGGACGCCGGGCTCGGTCGACCTGACGGACAACTCGACGTGCGGCGGGAACTGCAGCCCGATCGGGCGGCCGTTGAACTTCTGAATCTGGATCGTCACGTTGTCGGCCAGCAGTTGACGATCGTCTCCGATCACATCGCCGCGGAGCGTGACCGTCTCGTAGCTGTTCTGATCCATGAAGTGATAACCGTCGCCGTCACCGTAGAGGTAGGTTGCCGGAATCACCTCGAGATCGGGCTCCGAGAATTTGTCGCCGGCTTTGAACGTGCGATCGAACACCGCGCGGGTGATCAGATTGCGCATCTTGAGCCGAACGAGCGTCTGGCCGCCGCGCGCCGTCGGCCTCGAGATCTCGACGTCGAGACAATGGTACGGCGCACCCTCGTGCTCGAAGAACATCTTGCGCTTCACGTCAATTGCTTCGATCAGACTGGCCATGGCCGATCCATCCCTCCGACGACTCTCAAAATCCTACCGCTGCAGCGAAAACTGATTGTTGGCCGCCCACTGACAGATCCCGCTCGCGGTCGGTGTCGTCATCGTGAACGAGATGGTGGAGGTCGACGCCGTGCCCGAGATGGTCGTCGTGGCGCTGCAGGTCTGGCCCGTCACCGTCGTCTGACTGATGGTCAGCGTACCGGAAATCGAGGCGCCGGCCGTGAATGACAGCTCGCCGGACGCGCCGCCGGCGGCCGCCCAGGTGCCGCTGGCACTCGTGCCCGTTTGCGTCAGTTGCGCGGTCACGCTGTCGGTCACCGTCGCGCCGCCCGTCTGGAACTGCCAGCTGCCGCTCCAGGAGCCCGCGACGTCGATGCGGCTCGGCGACATGTTCGATCCGCAGCCGGCCAGCGACAACGCGCACCAGGCGAGTGCAAAGTACGCCGGAATCAGCCGTCGTCTCAGGTTCATCGCGAGAACCGGCTCGAGATCGCCCAGATGCCACGTCCGTACGTCGCCGCCAGAAGCTGCCGCGTCGCCGCGTTGTACGCGAGGCGATTGACGACGACCGGCGGCAGACCGGTGCCGAACGGCCTCCAGTCGGGCGACGGGCTCACGCTCGCGCGGAAGACGCCGATGTCGGTGCCGACGTACAGCACCCGCGTCTGACCCGCGCCGGTCGAATCGGGATCGATCAGGATCGAGTTGACCGGTACGTCCGGCAGGTTGCCTGACAGGTCTTCCCACGTCGCGCCGGCGTTCGTCGTCCGGAAAATGTGTCCACGCCCGGAACCGCTGTCGTCGAAGCCGGAATACGACACGTACGCGGTTTGCGCATTCTGTGGATCGACCACGAGATCGTTGACGGCGCGGACCGGAAGGGGCCCTGCGTTCGGGCCCGCAACGCTTTGCCACGAGGTGCCGCGATCGATCGAGAGCCACACGTCGCCGTTGAGCGCGCCGGCGTAGATCGTCGTCGACGAGGTGGCCGCGACGGCGACCGCGGTGAAATATCGCCCGGCGGCGCACGTCCGGCCGCTGCCCGGGTCCTGCCAGCACCGCTCGGCCGTCGTGATCGACGGCGAAGCCGCCGTCCAGTTGTCGCCGCGATTGTCGGTCCGGAAGAGTCGTGCGGCGGTCAGCCAGAGCGTCGACGAGTCCGACGGATCCATCACGAGGCGCGGAATGAACGGGCCGGCGACCGTCCGATCGATTCCGGCCGACCGCGTGAGACAACCGCCGGTCTGACAGCGGAAGAACTGAAAGACATTGTTGCCGTTCGGCTGAAAGAACCATTCGACTTCCGCATAGAGGATCTTGTTCTGCGGATTCGGATCCCACACCGTGTCGCCGCCGTCGCCGCCGACGATGAGCGACCAGCCCAGGTTGCCTTGAAACACGAGCGTGCCGTTGTCCTGCGTGCCGCCCGCGAGGAGCAGGCCGTTCGTCGGATGCGATGAGACGGAGTAGAACTCGGTGATCGGCAGCGCGGTGTGGAGCGCCGTGAACGACGTGCCGGCGTTGTTGAGGTAAATCCCGCCGTCGTTGCCTGAAATCAGCGCGCCGCTGGCGTTGAAGGTCAGCACCGTCTGATCGACATGCGTGCCGCTCATCGTCGCCCAGGACTGGCCGCCGTTGGTCGTGCGAAGAACGCCGCTGCTGCCGACGTAAACCGTGTTCGCGTCCATCGGGGAGATCGCCAGCGCGAGCGGCCAGGTGAGACTGGTTATCTGCGGCGAAACCTCCGACCATTGGTCGCCGGCAGTCGTGCTTCGATACACGCGCGGCCGCATGATTTGCTCGTCGCGAAACGCGAGGACGATCACATCCGGGTTGCTCGGGGCAATCGCCAGTCGAACGCGAGGGACGTAGACGGCGCCGGGGTCCGCGTAGCGCGTGTTGTCGAGCGAGTATGAGCCGAGCGAGGCCACGTCGACGCGCGTCCACGAGCCACCGGCGTCGACCGATCGATACAGCCGGATGGCGCTTTCGGCGCGAAGGCATTCCGCGTCCAAACACCGCGGCTGCGCGACCGCCGCGTACAGCCGTTCGGGCCGCCCGGGATCGATCGCCGCATCACGCAGAAACTCGGCCTCGGGATTTCGCGTCGGTGCCGCCGCGCCCGCGAAGTCGAGATCGACCGGCAACGAGAACACGCTTCGAAACGTCCGTCCGCTGTCGTCCGAGCGAAACAGGTGGCTGGAGGCCGCAAAGTAGAGGGTGCTGCCTGTCGCCGACCCGGCGCGCGACGGATCGATGAAGAGCCTGCCCGACGAGGGCGGGATGCAGGCCTTGTAGACGTTCACCGAACACAGAGCGGGCGAGAGCTCGCCGCGATCCGTGGCGATGGGCGAGACGTCCCAGGTGTTGCCGCCGTCGATCGAGCGCAACAGTCTGACGGGATACGTGCGATGGATGGTCGTCGCATAGAGCAGTTGCGGATTCTGCGGATCGATCACGAGTGAGGCGATGGCCGGGACCGGAATGTTGTCGGTCAGCGACGTCCAGCTGCTGCCGGCGTTGGTGCTGCGCCAGATCCCGCCGCTGTCGGCGCCGACGTACAGCACGCTGGCATTGGTCGGATGCGCGGCAATGGCCGTGACGCGGCCCGCATACGGCAGCTCGTTCTGGACGAAAATCGATTGCGGGCCGATCGGCACCCAGCGATCGCCGGGCAGGTTCAACTGTGGACGCGCGATCTGGCGCTCGGACACGCTGCGCATGGCGCGCTCGAGCGCGCCGGAAGCCGGGATGCGGCCGGTCGGATACCCGCGCTGCAGCACGAACCAGCTGTCGCCGTCCTGCGCGCCGAGCGCCGCCGCGGCGAGGGCACGCAGTCGCGCCGCCGTGCTCGTCGACTCCGCCACGAGCCAGACGAATGCACCCGTCGCGAGCGTCAGCGCGAGGAGCGGGACAAAAAACCTCAGGTTTCGCAGACGACGAAACCCGAGGTCTTTTGTCGCTGCTTCCGGCGCCATTCTCGGACCCTCTGATTCAGGCAGGCGCGGCACGACCGCTGTCCATTCGGGGCGATGCGCACGTTCTCGGGGGTCAACGGATGCTGCGCCAGCGCGCAGACCGTGGCCGTCTTCCAGTCGGTGAACGGCCGCGCCGGCCGTCCACGTTGACGATCGCGCCACTCGCGCGCGCGGTGCGCGACGGCCGTGCGCGCCTTCTGTTCCACGGCGAGGGACTGGGCCACTCGCTTGAGCCAGTCTTTCAGACGGCTCAGCGTGTGGTCGTCCATGCTCATGACGATCGCGTACAACGACTTCACTTGCCTTCGTACTTCCCTGGCTCGAATGAAGCGGCGCCTTGGATCTCCGGCTTCACCTTCAAGCAAATGTCCGCCCCGGCTACAGATTGAATCGGTACCCGGCGTCGAGGTGTTGATAAACCATCAGAATTTCGCGGATATCGTACGGGTGTGTCGGCCGGCCGGTGAGCTCGTTGTGGAGGACCTGAAACACGTGCTCCAGACCTTGCGCGTTGTCAATGTCGACGTCAGCCACCCATGCCGTATTCGCGGCAAAAAACGTTAACTGCAAGTTGCCGTACTGATCAAGTGTTTTGTAGCTGCCGGCAGGGGTGAAACCTGCGGGCGGATGATGCAGATTTCCGGGCGCCTCGTGAAAGAGCGTCGGGCAGGCGTTCTTCACTTCGTCCCGCAACTCCTGCGAGACGACGCAGAAGAAACGATCGCCGCGCAGATCGTTCAGCGATTCAAAGTACGAACTGACCGCCCGGCCGTTCAAGAGCGGCGTCGCCCGGCTCTTCGTCACGATGTTCAGGAAGCCGGCCCTGCGGATGTCGTCGAGCGCGGCATACAGATCGGTGCCGCTCAAACCGGGAAACGCGCTGACGGCATCGCTCGCGTCCAGGAGCGTTTTTGCGTCCGGATCCAGACGCGCGAAGGAAGGGAAGTCGACGCTCGTGACCTTTCGCGGATCGATCGCGAATTGAATCGTTTCCTCGACGCCGGCCGACGGAATGCTGACGAACTTTCCCGACGCCAGATATCCGCCGGGATCCGCTTCGACCCGATACAGCCCCGTCGCGCCGCGATCGAGCCCGCGCACCGCGAGCACTTTGCCCGGCGCGCTGCGCGCGGACTTGATTCCCCCGGTCATCATGTTGCGGAACGTGACGAGCGCCGCCTCGTCGAGCAGCTCGCCGTTTGCGTCGATCAGCTCCAGCGTCAGATCGGGCTTGGAAGGCATGTGGGGGATGTTACACGCGCGTCACGATCCCCGTGGCGATATGTTCGGCGAGCGCGGCGATCGTGCGCGACGGATTCAGGCCGATGGCCTTGGGCACGATCGCGCCGTCGGCGACGAAGAGGTTGGGATGTCCGAAGACCTCGCCCGCCGCGTCGACGACGCCGGTCGCGGCCGAACTTCCCATGTTGCAGCCGCCGAGCGGATGGGGCGTGATCAGATCGCGGCCGATGGTCCACGGCAGCGGCGTGAGCGCCAGACCCTCGGTCAGCATCGCGAGCTTCCGGTGAACCGCGGCGACGGCGTTCATCGTCTCTTCGGACGCCGCGATGTCCCAGTCGAGCCAGAGCTGGCCGTTCTTGAGCGACAGGCGCCCGTCGGCCGCGTCACGGGCCTGCGCGAACCACGGCATCACCCGGCGCACGATGTCGATGCTCGCCAGCACCGGCATCAGCGTCGCCGTCGTGCGCTTGAGCAGATCGTTCGCGTTCGGATCGCCCTGCGCGCGTTCGAGCGCATCTCGCGCGATGTCGGGCAGGCCGCCGTCCTCGACGAAGATCGCCTTGCTCATGTATTCGCCATCGAGCAGATCGATGGCGGCGGTGATCGTCGGTCCGCGTCCGGGCTGAACATCCCGGAACGGATGAATCGCGGGCGTCAGAAAATCGCCGTTGCTGCTCCAGGCCTCGCCAAGACGCGCACTGAGATTCTGCAGGCTGCCCGCCGCGCGGGATCGCAGCAGCAACTCCGTCGACCCGAGCGATCCACAGGCAACGACGACCAGCTTCGACGTGAACGTGCGCGCCTCGAGCTTGCCGCCGGTGATCTCCTCCGCGCGGATCTCGTAGCCCTGCGCGGTGGCGGCGACGCTCCTCACGATGTGCAGCGGCAGAATCTTCGCGCCCTTCTGTTTCGCAACCGCCAGATAGTTGAGGTCGAGCGTGTTGCGCGCGTTGACGGGGCATCCGAGATCGCATTCGCCGAGGTGAACGCACGTGCCCTGAGAAACGCCGTGGATGTTCGTCCCGGCGACTGACTTCGCAGGGTTGTGCGCGTCCTGCAGAGCATAGTTCCAGTTCGGATCGAACCGGACCGCCAGCTCGAGCGATCGAAAGCGGTTCTGCCAGCCCGCCGCCTTCGCCGCGTCGTGCAGGAGCTTCGTGCGCTCCGGCCACTGACCGGCCGGCACGCGCTGGACTTCCATCATCCGGCCGACTTCGGCGTAATGCGGCGCGAGCGTGTCGTAGGTGATGCCGGACGGCCAGCCGGCGGCGAAGGTATCGCGTTTCGCTTCGACAGAAATATTGGCGTAGACCAGCGACCCGCCGCCGACTCCGGCGCCCTGGATCACCGACATGTTCGGAAACATGCGAAGGTCGAACCAGCCATGGCGTTTCACCGGCGCGAGGGGGTCGAAGAGCCACTCGTCCGTCGGCTCACGCGGGAAGTCCTGAACGTTCCACTCGCGCCCGCGCTCGAGCACGATCACTTTCGCGCCGGCCTGCGCCAGCCGGCACGCCGCGACCGCGCCGCCGAATCCCGATCCGACGACGATGACGTCTGCGTCAGCCATGGCGCCTCACACCGACAGGAAGCCGCCGTACACGTCGGTCAGCTTGCCCAGGAACAGCGCCGTGAACTTCGTGAGCGCCGCCGTCCGTGCGCCGAGGTTCGGGCCTTCCGTGCGGAAAGTCGTGAGCTGCGCCAGGAAATCGAAGAAATGAATCGTGATGATCCCGATCGCCTTTCGATCGGCCGCGGTTTCGGTGCCGGCCGGATGATGGCCCTTGTACAGCGTCGTGAACAGCGTCGTCGTATCGACCAGTACTTCGGCGGGCGTCCCGTTGTCCTCGACTTTCTTGATGCCGACGATCGTGTGCGGCGCGTTGTTCGTGTCGTTCACGAGGAGGCGATACCGCATTTCTTTCTTGCGCGGATCCTGTGTCGAGACCAGCAGGTTGAATTCTCCGCTGATGACCTGAACTTTGCCGCCGAGGAGCGGTGAATCGGCGGTGCCGGTGACGCTGGCCTTGTGCGCCGGATCGACGACGAACGCGTCGATGTCGTCGGTGCGGATGGTCAGGCGGACGTCGAGCTTCGTGTTCTGCTGCTTGCCGGCCTCGAATCCGGGCTGAAAATCGGTCCCGGGCGCAATGAATCCCCGCATCGTCTCGGTGAACTGCAGGCTGGTTTTGGCCGGCGTCGGACCGGTCGGCGTCGGCTGACCCGCGGTGAGGGGGATTCCGAGCGCGTGGCACCAGTCGCGCGCCGCCGCGACGCCTTGATTGACGGCTTCGGTCATCCGATTCCGTTCGAGGTTGAACATGTAGTGCACGGGCACTTCAGCCTGCAGCAGACGGAGCGTGATCGTCCGGCCGAACTCCCCGGTCCGGCCCGCGGCGATTTCCTGGTTGCTCTTGTCGATGCGGTCCCACTTCGTGAAGAAGTTCGTATCGGCGGCGGCTTCGATGATGTGGAAGTACTGCGAGACGAATCCGGGGCGCCATTCGTCGCGCGTGCTCACCGTCCAAATCGCCCAGATTTCATCGGCGCCGCGGCGGATCGCCTCGTCGAGATTCGCGTCGGTGATGTACACGGCGTCGATGTACTTGTCGCCGTTGATGATGACGGGCGGGAACCACATCGGCAGCGAGACCGCGCTGATCAGCTTGTCCTCGTCCATGGCGGTCTGCTCGAGGATCTCGAGGCGCTTCTTGGAGAAATTGAACAGATTGAACGTGCCGAGCCGCTGGCCGTTCCGGATCTGATTCCAGTCGATGCCCCAGCGCGGCAGGATGTTCGCGCGGAAGCGGTCGTAGGTGAAAAACGACTGCTGGTGTGTGAACTGATTCGGGCCGTCGAGATTGATGTCGAGCGGCAGGAAGGGATCGTAATTGCGCCAGGCGTCCGCGATTTTCTTGCCTGAAAACCCCTGACAGTACATCGCCAGGTTGAAGCAGCCGCCGCTCGCCCCGTCGGCGTGGTCGAACGTGAGCCCGGCCTCGTCGAGCCAGACCTGCAACACCCCAGCCTGAAACCCCACTTTCAGTCCGCCGCCGGCAAGAATCAGCGAGCGCTTCGCCATGACGTTCACCTCGAATGGGGAGCTTACGCCTTGGGCCGCGTGAAGGTGCTGGGGGTTGGGTATTACACCACGGAGGGGGGTTTTCTTAAAGTTCGAAGTTTGAAGTTCGGAGTTCGAAGTTCAGGCCGCGATTTGCAGCAGCCTGCTAAAGGGGGTCCCGTTCCACGTCGATTTGGGCCTTCGCGCGGACGAGCGACTCGAGCGCGACGTCTTTCACATGTGTGATGGCGACCCGTTTCAATTCGAGACGCTCACGCAGCCGGACGAACGCCGCGTCGAACGTGGCCGGGCCGGCCGGGTCGGCTGCTGCCACACCCGGCCGTCCGGATCTAGATCGCGCGTAGTCCATGAGTCGACGTGCGATCCGAGCAGCCTGGAAGTGATTGACGACCATCAATGCCGGCAAGAAGGCACTCTCTTCCCACACTTTTACGGACTCGGGCCGGTAGAGACTTGTACTCAGGTTCTATGCCAGCGACGATTTGCTGTGGATGGGCTGTCCAGCCATCTCGAGGCGTGGGCACATGGCAACTGCCTTCTCCCTTTGCCCTTCCCTTTGCCCTTTGCCCTTTGCCCTCGCTACGGGTTGGCAATCTCGCGCACGGTCTGAATGGTGTCCGCGTCGGCCGCGGACTTATCGGTGCGATAGCGCTTGACCCTCGCGAATCGCAGCGCGAGTCCACCGGGGTAGACAGGGCTGGTCTGGATGTCGTTGAACGCGATCTCCACGACCAGCTCGGGACGGACGTGAACGGTATACGTGTCCCGGCCGATCTCGAGCGTCAACAGCTTCGATGTCTGCCAGGTGAGCATTTCGTCCGTCATTCCCTTGAAGGTCTTGCCGAGCATGACGAATCCATTCGTTTCCGGATCGCGCGCGCCGAGATGGAGGTTGCTCAGCCAGCCGCGCCGGCGGCCGTGGCCCCACTCAGCGGCGAGCACGACGAGGTCGAGCGTCCGGGCCTGCTTGACCTTGATCCAGGACGCGCCGCGTCGCCCGGCCGCGTACGCCGCCGCCAGCGCCTTCACCATGACCCCTTCGTGACCGCGGGCCAGCGCCTCTTTTGCGAACGCGTCAGCCGCCTCGCGCGACGGCCGGATGACGCGCGGGATCACCAGGGCGCCGGCGACCTCCTGCAGGGTCTGCGTCCGGCGCTCCAGCGGCTCGTCGACGAGGACGCCGCCGTCGGCGTAGAGACAATCGAAGAAGAACGGCGTCAGCGGCAACTCGTCGCGTCCCCGATCGATGTCCTTCTTGCGGCCGAAGCGGCGCATGGTGATCTGGAACGGATGCGGAGCGCCGCCGGATCTGAGCGCAATCACTTCACCGTCGAGCACGAGATCCCGCGCGGGCAGCGCGCGGACGAGCGAGACGATCTCGGGCGCCGAGGCCGTGACGTCATTTAGCGTGCGCGAAAAAATCGCCACATCGTCGCCGGACTTGTGGACCTGCACGCGCGCGCCGTCGATTTTGTATTCGAGCGCGGCGTCGCCCAGACGATCCATGGCGTCCTCGACGGTGTTCTCGGACTCGGCGAGCATCGGACGGACCGGACGCATGAGCTGCACCGCGAATTCGTCGAGCGCGTCCGTTCCGCGCGTGAGCGCCGCGCGAGCGACCGGCCCCAGATCGCCGGCCTTCATCGCGGCGCGACGAAGCCGCGCGCCATCGACTCGAGCCGCGCGCGCGATCGCCTCGAGGAGGACCCCTTCGAGCGCGCCCTGTCTCAGCTCGCCGTGCAGGAGCCGCCGGAGGAAGTCCTGTTCGTCGGCGGTGCTCCGGACGAAGAGCGACCGGAGGATCCGGGTCCGTTCGCCCGCCGAGCCTTTTCCTGAGAGCGCGACCAGCGCTTCGAACGCGTCATCGACTTCACGAAGCTCGAGAGTCGCCGTCTCCGCAGGCGCCGCGTCCGATGCCGACGCGATCGACGCATAGCCGATCCCGATGCGGCCCTGCCGCGTCGTGCCCGAGAGGAAGGCGACGGCAATCTCGATCTCCCGTTCTTCGAGACGGGCGAGGAGTTCCGCGAGATGGCGGATCTTCTCCAGCCGTCCGCCGGTTCCGGCGACCATCGCCGACGTCTGCACCAGTTCCGACAGCCGCATGGCGCTGTCTCATCGTAACAACTGCCTCAGCCAGGTGTTCTTACGGCAGGTGTGGTCCTTCGGGCGAATTCGCGCGGTCATCGCCGATGCCGACGTGCAGTCGCACGACGATCTGCGATCGCTGGTCGAGCACGAGGCGGACATCGATCTCGTCGGCGACGCCGCGGATGGTCTTGCGGCCGTCGACGCCATCCTGAAGCACTCGCCCGACCTCGTTGTCCTCGACGTCCATCTTCCGAAGATCGATGGCTTCGAAGTCATTCAAGCCATCAGCGATGATCCAATACCGTCCGTTGTCTTCGTCGCAACCGATGAACGCGATGCCGTCCGCGCATTCGCAGCCGGCGTGCTGGACTATCTGCTCAAGCCGCTGGACGCCAGCCGGGTTCGGATCGCGTTTGGCCGGGCGCGGCAATTCGTCGAGAACCGGCGGTCCGACCTTCTGTACCGGGATCTTCTGACCTTCGTTCGTGACCTCCGGCGCGACCAGCGGCCGGTTTGCCGGTTCACCATCCGGGCGAACGGCCGCCTTCTCGTCGTCCGTGCCGCCGACATCGACTGGATCGAAGCTGTCGGCAGTCAGGTTCGTCTCCACGCCGGAGCGGAGAGTCATCTGCTGCACGAGACGCTGAGCGGGATGGAAGCGCGCCTCGATCGAAACCTGTTCCTCCGGATTCATCGTTCGCACATCGTGAACGTCGAGCGCATCCGCGAGTTGCACCCGTGGCACAGCGGCGAGTCCGTCGTGATTCTGCCGGCTGGCGTCCAGTTGCCCGTCAGCCGCCGCTGCCGCGACGCACTGTACGAGAGATTCGGCAAGTCGCTGTAATCCACTGGCTTGAGGCTTGGGGCTCAACACCGGCTAAACTTTGCGTGGGAGTCTCCATGGCAATCGACGCATCTGTGACGAAATACAAGTGGGATGACATGCCGAAAGAGCGTGTCAACGATCTGCTCGATCGACGATTGATTACCGGCGAGCGCATGATGCTCGCGCACGTCTATCTCAAGAAAGGGTGCATCGTGCCGATGCACTCGCACGACAACGAGCA
>Ga0114129_10005095_pt1 | contig 18504 bp, 44 predicted proteins | sample RhiMetdeltSRZDD1_FD_80071 | JGI IMG/M metagenome (GOLD analysis project Ga0114129, IMG submission 80071) | Populus rhizosphere microbial communities from Tennessee, USA - Rhizosphere MetaG P. deltoides SRZDD1 (version 2) (version 2) | ecosystem: Host-associated > Plants > Roots > Rhizosphere >...
AGTTGCCCAGCGGGTAGTGGCCGAGGACGCCGGAGACGTCCCAGTCGTCGAAGCGGATGGTGCGGGTGACGGCGTCGGTCCAGCCGAGGCGGGCGCCGTGTTGGATGTTGGCGGTGCCGCTGGACATGGTGGCCTGGGTCTGGGTGACCGGGTTGGTGCCGTCGGCGTAGGTGACCTGCCAGTCGCAGGTGAAGTTGGCAGTTCGGGCGTCGACCCGGTAGTCGATCGAGATCCAGGTGTCGGCGGCGATGGTGGTGTCGGACAGCACCTCGGTGCCGGAGCCGACCTTGACGCCGATCTTCTGCGACGCGGTGACATATCGGATCACTGTGGACTGGGCGCCGACCGTGGAGTGTTCCACGGTGTACAGGATCGTGTCGCCGGCAGGCAGGCCGCCGGGTGACAGGAACGAGAACCGGCCCACCTGCGCGCCGACGGGGATCAGCGACAACACACCGTTGGAGATGGACAGGAAGAAGTTCTCGGCCGCCGAGGTCGACGACAGTTCGGCGCAGTAGGTGCCGGTACGAGCAGTTGTCGTCACGATCGCCGGGGTTCCGGTGACCGTGTCGAAGACCCGCGATCCGCCGTTGCCCACTGCCAGGCCGGCGGTGGTGCCGAATTCGAAGCCGGTGCAGAACAGCAGGTCGGCGGCCCGTTTCGCGCCGGCGGCGGTGAACACGACGATGGTGGCCGCGCTGGACTGACCGACGGGTGCGGTCTTGTCGGCGGTGCACGACCAGGCGGCGAGGGACAGCGCCGGCACGGCGAGGGACACTGACAGGCCGATGCTCTGGCTGCCGTCGTTGCCGCCGATCTCGGTCTGCTCGACGAGGCCGCCGGTGTGGTTGGACCACGTGCCGGGGGTGGGGGATGTGGTGTCGAGGCAGGCGTGCATGGCCAGGATGAAACCGTCGAAGGTGCCGGACACCGGGGTGGTGCCGGGCGACTGCGACGCGGTGGTGCCGGTGGTGAAAGCACCACTGACAATCATGTCGACGGGGTTGACGGCATCGAGGCCGGCCACCTCGTACACCACCCAGTCGACGAGGCGGGTACCGCCGGACGGGGCGATCGTCCACGACGTCTCACCGCCGGCCGTCGCCTTCCAGTACACCCCGGCCACCGGGGCGACGAGGGAGTTCTTCTTGGCGAGGGTGAACCCGGCCGGGTCGACGATGCCGCCGGACTGGGCGATGACCAGCACAACGGTGTTGCCGGCGGTGGTCGCCACGCCCAGTGTTGCGCTGCCCGACGTGCCGTTGAACGAGCCGCCGTTGGTCTGTACCAGGTTGTCCATCGACAGCGGCATGGCCGGGCCCTCTACCGGGTGGCGGTGCAGGTCACGTTCGCGGCCGGACCCGAGTCGGCGTCCGTGTCCAGCACGACGCCGTTGGCCACCAGCTCACACGTCAGTGGGCCGGTCGAGCCGTCGGTGCGTTGCGCGTGCACCGTCAGGGTGCCGGTGGGCTGGTTGATGACCACGACGTTGTTGGGCAGGCTGACCGGTGCGTCGAAGATGACGTGGCTGTTGAAGGTGGCGTCGACGTTGGCTACCTCGCCGCTGCCGCCGGTCACGGTGTTGCGCCAGTAGTCGACGGCTGCGTCGGCGCGGGTCGGGGCGGCGAACACCACGGCGGCGATGACGAGCATGGCTGCGAGGATCTTGTTCATGCGGGGCCCTCCGTCACGCGGTGCGGGTGATCGAGACGTCGTTGGCGTGGAACAGGGCGTCGGTTGCGGTGCCGGTCATCGCGGTGACGTTGTTGGATGCGTCGCAGGTGCCGTCTCCGTTGATGAGATAGCTGAACCCGAACGTCGACACGGACACGACGAGTTGGTTGCTGTCGACGCCCCAGGTGCCGATCAGCGGCACGAATCCGACGAGCGCGACAGCGCCGGCCGGTGCCCCGGACTGGGTGGACAGCAGCAGGGTCAGCGACTGACCGCCGAGGGTGCCGGACCAGATGGATGTGCCGGCGTCTGGTGCCCACTGGGTGATGGTTTCTCCACATGCGGTCATGGCAATTCCTTACATAGCTAGCTACATCCCGGTGGCGTCTAGAACCAGCGCGCCGACGGCGGTCGTGATGGTGCCCTGCGCGCCGAACGTTTCGACGATGCACTTCTGGTGGAACATCTCCCCGATGCCGGTGATGTCCACCGCCGCCCCACCCGAGGTGAGTGACACCTGGAAGGTGTCGGTGGTGGCGCCCACAACGAAGTAGATCGTGCCCTCGGTCAGCCCAGCGGGTAGGGACTCGGCGAACACGTTGAACACCATGACCCGGTCGGTGTTGACGTAGCCGTGGGCAGCGGAGGTGATGGTGTTGGCGGTGACGTCGGCCGCGTCGCAGGTGGCGAAGCCGCGGACGGCGCCGCCGAACGGTAGGTAGCCGCGGTAGTTGCCGGTGTTGCCCGTGGAGGCGTTCCACATGGTGTAGAAGGCGTAGGAGCCGGCGGGGACGTCGTGGGTGAGGCTGCCGGTGTTGGATTTGGTGCCGGACGCGGCGGCGCCCCAGGTGACGGCGATGCGGGCGTAGGCGGGGGAGCCGCCGGTGGCTTCGCCGGAGTTGGCGTTGGTGCCGGTGCCAGGGTCGGTAACGGTGTGGATGCCGATGTGGGTGACCTGGCTGGCGGACTCGTCGAGGGCGTCGAGGGCGACGTTCTTGGCGGCATCATTGAATGGGATGGCTCAGCCCTCCACCGTCGCCGGGTTCCTTGAAGCTGAGACTACGCTGGCTGGCCGTCTGGGGGTGGTGTGCCGGTGGTGTCGTGAATGACGAGCCTTCCGTCGCGGGTCCACTGCGGTGCGTCGCCGACCCGGTCGGGGTGCATGCGGCGCAGGTGGGTGTCGATGTCGCCGGCCGGCAGGTGGTCGCCGCACAGCTGGCAGCGCAGGGTCATGACTGTTCCTCGTCGTGGGGGGTTTTGGTGCAGTCGACGTAGCGGGTGTGGGTGGTGACCCGCCAGCGGATGATCTGTCCGTGTTGGTTGTAGACGCGGATGTTGGATATGCCGGCGTTGTTGAGGTGGCAGGTGATGTGGTGGCCGTGGATGTGTTGGGTTTCGGGGTGTTGGTTGGGTGGTCCGTAGACGAGGGTGGCGTGGTCGTTGGTCATGGTCGGCGCCAGTGTGCGGGGTGGGTGGTGTGCATGCGGCGGCGGCGGTTTCTGGTGAGGATGCGCCGGTGGATGGTTTGGGCGGTGTGGCAGCAGAACTGGCCGGGGTCCCAGGCGGTGTACATGGGTGCGGGGGTGGTGTTGGGCCGGTGGCGGGTGGCGTCGGCGGAGAGCTCGTGGTCGTCGATGGCGGTGTCGATGAGGTCGAGAATGCTCACAGCTGGTACCCCAGCTCGTCGGCCAGCACCTCGGGTGGTGCGAAGCGCAGCCGGTCGCCGAGACGTTGCGCACGCCGGTGCGCTTCCGCTGTTCCCCGAACATCCACGACGGGTCCCACCGACGTCGCCTCGCGGGTGCTCAGCCGGCGCCGGAGGTGGAACGCGCGGCCGGTCCACTCGCGCCACTCACCCGCGGCCGGGTCACCGACACCGCGTAGTTGTCGCACCGCTTCCGCCTCCAGCTGCGATGGGATGATCTGTCCTGCGACGCTCGCGTGCCAGACCGGCCCGCCGAATCCTTCTTCGATTCATTCGTAGCCGCTGTTGACGGTGACGACGACGGTGAGTCCGTTGGGTAGTACGCGGCCGAAGCGGGGGTGCATGGTCTCGATGGACAGGCGGCAGTGCCAGTCGAGAGCGGTCTGCTGTGGCTTGTTCACCGGTTCACCGCCTGTGTCTGTACCAGGGTTTGCATGGTGGCCAGTTCGTCGCCGGTGAGGACGTCGTGGCCGATGTTCCACCAGGCGGCGGCGATGCAGCCGTTGTCGGCTGCGGCGAGGTATTGGTAGCAGTCGCGGAGCCACGCGGCGCGGGCTGGGGACGGGGTGCGGGGGGTGTCGGTGGCGGTGCCGCCGGCGTCGCCCCATTCGGGGATCATCCACGGTACGTCGAGGTCCTGGGCGGCTTCGCGGACCCGGTAGAACATGTCGTTGGGGTGGGGCCACAGGGTGGCTGTTGGGTTGCCGAGGTGGGCGTAGCGGTCGGCGGCGAAGAAGCCGCAGCCGTCGACCCACCACACGCGTGGGTCGCCGCCACGGGCGAGGTAGCTGGTGGTGACGATGGGGCCGACGCCGGCGACCCACGGGTTGCCGGCGGTGAGTTCGACGAGGCGGATGGTGCGGGCGCGCCATTCGGCGTCGTTGGGGTTGGTGTCGTTGTCGGGTTCGTGGCGGTAGGTGAGGTAGATGGGGCCGGCGCCGACCGCCTCGAGGAAGGTGCCGAGGGTGGCCAACCAGGTTTGGAGGGCGGCCTCGTCCCACACCTTCCAGGAGACGTGGCGGGTGCAGCCGGGTGGTAGGTCGCGCATCTTGCCGGTGCTGAGCGGTGGGAGGCCGGTGTTGGAGAAGACGCGGTGGTAGGCGAGGCCGGGGTATCGGGCGATGTTGGTTGTGGTGGTGGCGGGGGTGAAGTTGACACCGAGGCGGAAGGGTGGCGGCTTCGGCGGTGGGGTGTAGTCGATGTTGACGTCCACCTGGGAGTTGTCGCCGCCGAGGATGACTGTGCGGTAGGTGGTCACTTTGTGGCTCCTTGGTTGTCGTGGCATTCACAGATGCAGGTGGAGCCATCGTTGCTGCAGCCGACTCGCCCGTACTTGGTGTTGATGCCAGCGCAGTCGCCTCCAGCGCAGCGCATCGACCGGCCGGCGGTTTGGGCTTCCCGGCGGGCCACGGCGAGAATGTAGGACTCCATGGCTTTGCGCGCTTCGGCGCGGGTGCCGTGCTTGGCGAGGAGGCTTTCGACTGTCGGGTGTGGGATCATCGCGGTCCGCATCGGAGGGTGGGGGCGCCGGAGAGGGTGTATCCGTCGGCGGCGGTGGAAATGTTGAGCTGGGTCGCGGACATGGTCACCGGTCCTCGAGTAGCACGTAGCCGTCGACCGGGAAGTCGCGGCGCTTGAGTTTGGCCATGCGCCCGTCGGGGTGATGCCAGACGATGCCCTCGCCTTCGAACTCGACCAGCCAATCGGCCAGCTCGTCGTACGAGCGCGGCGCGTCGAACACCACCTGGGCATAGGCGTGGAACAGCAGCGCGTGGTCGTCGTAGCACTCGGGGTTGCGGTTGACCTTGGGTCCGACCAGTTCGTAAGTTCCGATCGGCCACGGGCCTTCGACTGGATCGTCGTGGTCGTCAGCGATGTCGAGCGCTTCGGCGTGGTACTTGGCGAACGCCGACTGTTCCATGGGCTCCCAGCCGACGGTCTTTCCGGTCACATCGTCGTGCTCGATGGTCCGGAAGTGCGGCGGTGGCTGCTTGCCCGGCTTGACCTCGCGGCGCGCCCACCAGTCGGCTCCGTCGAACATGACGCAGGTGCCGTCGTACTTGCGGGTGGCGACGCCTTCGCCGTCGATGACCCACTGGCAGTCGGGGTGTACATCGCGGGTGACGTAGCGCATGTCGTCCGGGTTGCGGACGAACAGGGTGGGGATCTTTCGCATGTTTGGTTCCTACTGTCCGGCGAGGTTGGCGAGGATGTCCCGGGCTGTTTCCCGCGACCGGACCGGCACCTCGGGTAGATGGCCGTCGCCGTACCAGCGGATCTGCCAGCCGTGGCGGTGGCAGATGGCGTAGCCGAGGAGGTCGCCGCCGTGGGGGAGGTTGGGGTCGGTGTGTGGGGTGCGTAGGTAGATGGCGTTGGTGGTGTCTTGCCACACCAGCGCGGCGGTTGTGGTGGTCATGGTTTCTCCTCGTCGCGGATGCGGCCGAAGATGGCGCAACGGTTGTCCTTGGGGTCCGGTCGCAGGTACTCGTAGCGGTACGTGCCGGCGGTGTCGAGCGTCAACACCATCGTGTCCGGGTCCCAATGCGGCGAGGCTTCATCAGCCATCTCGTCGAGCAGTTCGCGGCTCACCCGGATCACGGGGTCGGCGTGCTCGACGGTCAGCGTCCCGTCAGCCGCGCGGACCACGATCGCGTCGCCGGGGTGGCCGCAGCGGCATCCTTCGGCGCAGCAGGTGGGGTACGGGTCGCCGGGTTCGTAGATGTCGTGGACGGCGGACGGGTGTGGGCAGCGGGGTTCGTTGGGGCATGGGTTCATCGGGTCTCCAGGTGGGTTCCTTCGTCTGGCAGCCAGATGGCCGCGAGGATCGCGCCTATGCAGTCGGCGGACTCGTCGGTGTGCTTGGGGCACAGGCAGCGGGTTTCGCAGTATTTGCACACGGCGGGTGTCTTGCTGCCGCCGGCCAATGTGTAGCGGCTGCCGCAGTGTTGGTGCAGGTTGTGTTGGCAGGCGGTGGAGATGTAGGCGTGGGCCACGACCGGCGGCAACGGCCCGGTCACCGTTCACCCCGCAGCAGTTTCTTGATGTGGTTGGGCATCTTGTCGTGCCAACCCTGCGGACCCGACGGCATCCGATACCCGCCGCGGATCACACCCACCTCTCGTAGCCGGATGGCCTCGTCGAGACACGGCCGGCGGACGGGGCAGGCGGCGCAGATGCGCAGCGCGTGCCGGTTGCCGGGGGTGATGTATCGGTTGGTGGGTGGTATCCACCATTCGGGGTCGGCGGGGGGGTAGGCAGGCGGCGTGGTTCCACCAGGGGTCGGGGTGTTGGCGTGGTGGTGGGGCGGCGCGGAGCAGGGTGGAGGTCATGGCTAGTCCTGCCAGAACGCGAGGATCGCCACGACGATGGCGGTGTTGATGATGGTAGTGAGTGCGGCGACTGTGCCGCTCAACGGTTCTCGGGGTTTCCCGACGTTGGTGATGGCGAGGATCGTTCCGGCGATGATCAGACTGACGATCAACCATTTGGTTATGACGGCGGTCACGACGGCGACTCCGGTTCGTCCACTGTGGTGGGTTCGGTCAGGCCGTCGCGGATGTAGGCGGCGAGGACGTCGGCGAGGGCCGGTGCGTCTACGGCCTCCACAAGCGCCTCTGCGGCGATTCCCGCGTCTTTGGTGTGGCGGGCCTGCCGCCACGCAATGACGGCCTCCAGGAGGTCGTTGAGAGCCGCCGGGTGCCCCGTGGCCGTGGCCGGTTGTTCGCCGGTGGCCACCCACGGCACCAACACCGCGGCCATGTACACCGCGTCACGCACCACGCGGTCCTGCTCGTCCCGGTCGACCAGGGCGTAGTCGCCGGCCACCACAGGCAGACAGACGGCGGCGAGGCGGGTGCGGATTTCCTGCTCGGCGGACAGGCCGAGCTGTTGGCCGCAGACACACATCGGGGCGTCGGTCATGACGGCTCCATGTCGTCGAAGTCCGGCCGGCGAAGCATCGACGGCGGCTGTGTGGCGTGCAGCTCGTCCTCGTCGGCGATAGCCCGCTCGATCTGCTCGTCAACGTCGGCGGTGAAGCGGTCCCACATCCAGCGCAGCACCCGTCCTCGGGCGGCGGGTGGCAAGTTGTCGAGGGCTTCGCCGAGGCGTCGCATGGCGGCGATTTCGTCCCGCAGCGACGTGGTCGGGTCGGTCATGCGGACTCCTCAGCCTCGGCTGCCCAACGATCCAAGTCATGGGCGCGGGCCATGCAGAAGACTCGGTTCTCGACGTGAAGGCATTCCTCACGCATCCGAGCTGCGGCCGACCGCAACGTCGCGGCGGCGATTGTGGCGTCGCGCTCGCGCCTGGCCATGGCGGCGGTGTCAAGATTGGTCACGATCCGGTCCTTTCGGTGAGGTGATTGACGAACCGGCGCCACGCGTCGACCGACACCCACAACTGCGGGCCGCTACGGTTCTTCGAGTCCCGTACACCCACCACCGTCGGGCCGACAGCAACTTCGACGCATTCACCGTTGCCGGTCGACCGCGTCGACGTACACCACTCACGCATCGGGGGCCTCCTCGAGCTCGTGAGAAGCGTCGGTGACGGTGTCGCCGTACACGAACAGTTCGTGCCACGGCGTACGCCCCGTTCCCATCGACGGGCAGGCCCAGTCGACCTCGTCGCGGACCCACAGGTCGTCTTCGCCGTCGCGGACCTTGGTGACTTCGGGGCCGGGTTCCGGCGGGTAGGTGACCGTCCAGACGGTCGGTTCAGGCATCGGCATGGGTTCGCTCATCGACGATCTCCTTCAGGTGGTCCAGGTCGTTCGGTGGCATGTCGGCGAGGATTACCCACACCCCTGGCGCCAACTCGCTGACACCACGCGCCACCCGGTGTGCCGCCTCGACCGTCAGGCCGGCCGTGGACAGCCGCAGCATCGTCGCGGCGACCGCCAGCTCCTCGTCCGGCCAGCTACGCCGCCGGCCCGTACCGGGGTTGCGTTGGTTGGCGCGCAGGTAGCCGGTGGTCGTCCAGTAGTCGAGCTGCCGGTAGCTGAGACCTTCGATCGTCGGCAGCGTGGGCGGTCGGGCGTCGATCAGCCAGGTTGGTTTCTTTCGAGGCGGCGGCGGTGGGGCTTTTCGGGTCGGGTCGCCGGCTCGGCAGCGTGCGGCGTAGCAGGCGTCGCAGCAGCCGCGGGCTTTGTGGCGTCGTTGGCGGCCGCAGTCGACGCAGATGGTCAGCGGCATCAGTCGGTCACCTCTTCGGCGGGTTCGGTGGTGGGTGGGACGGGGGCGTCGGGGGTGATGGCGCGGAGCTCGGCGAGCGGGTCGGCGCGGCGTTCAGGACGTGGCTTCGGCGGCGACAGGGCCGCTTTGGCGGTCAGGTAATCGCCGTTGGGTGGCGTGCCGTTGCCGAGATTCCGCCACGTCGGTGGGTCGATCGAGTTGGTGCACGGGTGCGGTGCGATCGCATGTTCGGCGTCGGGTGCGGCGACGGGGACGAACGCGATCCACGCTCCTCGGCGGGCCGAGTAGAGCCACGTCAGGGGCCGCCAGCAGGTCGAACAGGCTTGGCTGTTCGGCGAATCAGCGATCGTGATCATGTTGGCTCCGGGTCGGGGCGGCGTATGCGCGCGTCGTGCGTGACGCAGCGGAAGTTTTCTGCGGAGGGTGAGAAGTTCTTCGTTCGTTAGTGCGTCCGTACGTCCGTACGTGGCATATGCCAAGCGCCGATGCGATGCGGGATGCTCGGCCGCATATGCTCGGCGCATTGCTCATGGCTTCGTTCCCCACCGCACATGCGCAGCTTTCTTCGCACGTTCGGACCGTGCCTTGGTGTCTTGGTCGGACACCTGGTACTCGTCCCATCCGTTGATGTCCCAGCCGCCGCCGATGTCCTTCCACAGCCCCACGTCGCAGAGGCGTTGTGCGTCGGCCGCGCGGCCGTTGATGCGGGGTAGTGCCTCCCTGGGGATGAAGCCATCGGTGCCGTGCCTGCCCGAGTAGGCCATGCCGCAGATGTAGACGAACGCGGTCGCCCGGCCGTCCTTGTGACCCTCGACCAAGGCGAGGATCTTCGGATGGTCCGGCAGTGCCGTGTCCAGTCGCACCCACGGAAGACCCATCAGCCACGCTCGCCGAACTCGAAGCGCGCTGACCGGGCAGCACGGTAAGCACGGTCAATCTCGGGGTCAACCGTCAACCGATCGTCGTACGCCGACTCGACGGCCTGTTGCCGGAAGAACTCAGTAAGACCCTCGTCGATATCGCGATCGAACCATGACTGCTTGAAGACGACGGCCTGCCGTATTCCCTGCGGATAAGGACTCCATCCAGCGAAGAACGCCTGCTGCCACAGCAGCGAATCGCCCATCACGTCGACCCTTACGTGCGTCCACGGCTGGCCGGTCATGCTGGTTGCCGGGTCGCCGGGTAGACGTGGGCGTGTTCCCGGATTCGGTCGGCCTCCGTTTTGAGTTGGCCGGTGAGGTGCCAGCCCCCGTGGGCCCGGTAGATCCGCAGCGGTCGGGCGCCGCGGAGTACCCGCCCGAGAGCGCCGTTCACGGCGGCGAAGCGGGTCGGGTAAGCGTATTTGCCACACTCCTTGCAGCGGGGTGGCTTCCTTTTCTTCATGTCATGCCACTCCGGCGAGTTCCCGCATGTCGATCTCCATCTCCACCGTGGCGTCGTACATGGCCTGGTGCAGTGCGGCGATGACCGCTTCGGCGTCGCGGATCTGGGTGTTCCACCGGCGGCCGATGTTCGGATCGACGGCCGCCCACCGTTTGACGATGTTGCGGTGGAGGGTGCGTTCGAAGTGGCGGGTGTGGCCGTCGAGGCGTGCGGTGAGCGCCTCGAATTCGAGGGTCCACCATTCGTCGGTGCCGGGTGCGGGTGGCGGTGGCGGTTTGGGGGTGAAGTCGTCGTCGGGGGGTGCTGTGTAAAGGTCGGCGAACCAGCTACTGGTGTCGGCGTCGTCGGCGACTTCGATGTGGGTGACGGGTTGGGTGGTTGGGGTGTATGCGGGTAGCGGTGGTTTGGGGGCGTAGGCGAGGTGGATTCCCGCGACGAAGATGAGGACGAGGGTGAGGGATGCGAGCAGGATGAGACCGGTCATCAGTAGTCCTCCTCGTTGGTGTCATCTGTATCGGGCTCGTCGTCGTCCGCGTTCCACGCTTCCGGCGCGGCGGGCAGTTCCCATCGGTGCACGGGTTCGGGTCGACATGCAACGGCTACGGCGGTGGCGATCTCTTCGGTGGTGGGTGTCAGCCGGTAGATCGACGACGGGTTGATCAGTTGGGTGACGGCTGGGTGGCCGTTGGTGGCAGGGATTTCGAGTCGGCCGAAGCCGGGGGGCCAGGCGGCTTGGCTGAGGTGGCCGGCGAACCGTTGGTGTCCGAATAGTTCGACCACACACCACTCGTCGAAGATCTGGGCATCGGTGTCCGTCACGCTGCCTCCTCGGGCCAGCCTGTTCCGGTGGGTCGGTGTTCATCGCTACCACGGGGCAGCGACAGGGTTATCTGTGTCGGTGGGTCGGCGGGGGGTAGCCGGCCGGGTCCGTACCGTTCGGCGAGCAGGGTTTCGATGACGGCGTGAAGCTGGGGGTGCCGTCTGCGGGGGCGGGCGTGTCGCTTCACGGGACTACGCACTGGGGCAATCTGGTGCTACTCACCCGTTGCCACCACCTCGGCGTACGCGCGAAGGTAGGCGCCTGCTGCCTTCGCAACGACCCCGGCCGCCCTGACGGCGTTCGAGCCGCACGAGGCGATCAGCAGGGAAACACCCTCGTAGAGCGCATCGTCGTCGGTTGAACGCGAGACAGTCGATCTTCGTTGACCGAAGCGCGTTCCGGACGCTGATCTCGAGGTGACTACTCATCGGCATCCCCCGGTGGTTTGGCGCGCGTCGCCCGCGGGATGTCTTGGGGTTGCGGCACCCCGGGCGACGGCGGGTCTTGGGTCTTGCGTAGGCACGTTTTGCATTTGGGTGGTTGGGTGCCGAGGACCCGCCCGGCGGGTAGCAGGCGGGTCAGGCAGTTGGGTTTGCAGATGGTGGGTACGGAGAAGGGGCCGCGGGGGACGATGACGTCTTCGTGGACGGCGTGGAGGCGGGTGGCGGTGTCGTTCGGCAGCCACACCACCGCGGCGGTCATGTGTCACCGCCGTCGTCGAGCACCGCGCGGCCGGCCGGTGTGAGTATCCACAGCCTCGGCGACTTGTAGCTGTCGTAGACGCGGTCGCCCACGCGCACCCAGCCGGCGAGCCGCAGGGCGTGGACGGCTTTGGTAACGGTCCGGTAGCGGGGTGTGGCGCCGGGTCCGTTGTCGAGCTGCGACCAGTCGCGGGTGGGGAAGATGCCGTAGTTTTCGGTGACGGCGCCGTCGTCGATAGCTTGCAGTAGCGCCAGCCGTGTCTTGGTTACCGTCAGGGTGCTCATTTGTCGCCTCCGTCGGGGATCAGCGTCGGCTCCGGCCACCCGTCGCCGTCGACATCACCGTCGATGGGCAGCGACCGGATGACTTCGTCGAGCCAGGCCCGCGGGTCGTCCTGCCGGGTGGCGGTTTCGAGGGTGTCGATGAGTGCGGACGCTTCGTCTTTGGTGAGGTCTTTGGCGGTGGCGACGGTGCGGTTGACGATGCGGGAGCACAGGTCGAGGCGCTGGTTGCGGTCGGTGACGCCGAGTTGGTTGAGGACGGCGAACATTTTGTCGCCCTGCGCCTTGGTTATCCCGGCGGGCATGGGCGGGGGTGTTGTGGGATCGTCGTAGCCGGGCTCGCCGGGCAGGGGTGGCAGTACCGGTGCGGCTGTGTCTGCTGGTTCGTCTGCGGCCTGCTGGGCGGGCGGAGCGGTGGCCCGGACGGGGGTGCGGCGCTGTGCGGTGGCCCGCGGAGGGTTGGCGTGGCCGTTGCTCGCGGCGGCTGCGGCGTCGGTTTCGTCCATCGCCTGCTCGTATGTGGCCAGTCCGCCGGATGCGTCGGGGAACAGCAGGTCGCACAGTTCGCCGGTGGCGCGGGCCTGCAGCATCCTGCGTGGGTGCTTGCGGTAGTTGTCTTTGCCCTGCAGGCTGGCGCGTTTGGCGTCGTCCATCGACCAGGTGACGGTGGTCCATTCGTCGCTGTCGCGGCGGCGGCCCTTGACGATGCACCGTTCGGTGGTGGTTTCGACGTAGACGATGTGGTGGCCGGCGGCCAATGCCTGGGCGCGTTTCTGCTCGGCGGACATGGTGGGTCGGCCGTCGACCATGTGGAGGTGCTGCAGGGCGCGCATGGGTGGGATGCCGACTTCGCGGCCGGCGAGGATGCAGGCGGTGATGGCGGCGGGTTTGCCGCGGAGGGTTTTGGGGACGAAGTCGGTTTCGGATACGACGGTGGACAGTTTGCTGATTTCGGCGATGACGCCGGTCCAGCCGTCGACGACGTCGCGGCCGGGTGTCCGGTCGCGGTAGAGCTCGAGGTCGCTACTCACGCAGGCACTCCTTGCCGGGTGGGCACGGTGAGCGCCTCGCCCTTGTAGTCCTTGCACCGGTCGGCCGCGGCGGCGACCTGTGCGATGTAGAGGAACTCGCGGTAGACAGCCGGGCCGGTTTCGTACGGGTACAGCTCGTATCCGTCGGCGCGGATCCACACGACGCCGGTGGCGTCGACCGGGATCATCGGCTCTTCCGGGTCGTTGGGTCCGCGGCGGAAGTACTCGGCGTTTCTGTATGCGGCGAGCTGGTAGGCGGTGTCGCCGTAGGCGCCGGAGCGGCTGCTCTTGTAATCGAGCAACCAACGTTGGCTGTCGGCGAGGTCGGCGATGAGGTCGAGGGTGCCGGCCCAGCGGTGGGTGTAGTTGACGACGACGGCTTCAGTGATGGCGGGTTGGACGTTCCAGTCGTCGAGGAATTGGACGGCGGATTCGACGTGCCCCCGCAGCGCGTCGGGTACGTCAACTTGTTCACCGCGCGAGAGCCGTTCGGCGAGGCGGTGGATTTGGGTACCGCGGTTGGCGGCGGCGTCGCGGTCGGCGAACCGGGCGCCTTGAAGTTCCTTCAGTCGTCTGCTGGGGCTCAGTTCGGTCAGTTCGTCCCAGCGGTCGATGGCGTAGGCGGCTGTGGTGTTGGCGGCCCAGTTGATGAGTGCCGGTTTGGGTAGGCCCTCGTTCAAGATGGTGGTCACGCCGGGGATCCGGTCGCCGGTTTCGGTGTCGATGTAGCTGTGGCTGGATCCACGGTTGACCCTGCGGATGCTCATCTTGCCCACCTTGCTCTGGCTGCGGCGCGTCGCCAGGCGTAGTAGTCCATGGCGTCGGCGTGGCCGGTTGGGTCGACGCACAGCGACAGGATCCAGCCGCACCATGGGCAGCGGGTGCTGTCGGCGGCGACCCATTGCCGGTGCTGCCGTTGGTCCCCGCCCACCCCGTTCCGGGTGGGGTGGGACGACTCGGCGGCAGGAAGTTCAGGCGCCATCGGGCTGCACCTCGGGTCGGATCATGGCGGTGTAGAGGGTGCTGGCGGAGGTTTGGAGTTGGTCGACGGTTGGTTGGAGGGCGGCCCGAGCGGCGTCCCGAGCGGCCGCCCCAGCGGCGGCCCGAGCGGCGGCCCCAGCGGCGGCCCGAGCGGCGGCCCAAGCGGCGGCCCCAGCGGCGGCCCGAGCGGCCTCCCGAGCGGCCTCCCGAGCGGCCTCCCGAGCGGCGGCCCCAGCGGCGTCCCCAGCGGCGTCCCAAGCGGCGTCCCCAGCGGCGTCCCAAGCGGCGTCCCGCTTCGCGTACGCCTTGCCGCGCGCGTCCCGCACCAGCGGACCCGCCTGCTGCGCGGCGACCAGGTCGACGATGCGACGCAGGTCCCGCAGCGCCGTCGCCTCCGCCGTCAGGCCGGCCAGGTCGAGCCACGCCGGGGTGTACGTCCGCACCAGCCAGTCCAGCGCCATGTAGCCGCGGGTCTCGTCGAGGCCGTCGCCGGCGGTGCCGACCAGTTGGGGGATCAGGGGTCGGAGGGTTTGCCGCCGGTCGTCGGGTAGGACGTCGTTGAGGCCGGTGCCGAAGTCGCGCAGTACCGAGGACACGCAGGCGGGTGCGTCTGAGTGGTCTTCGTCGGCCCACCATGCGACGGCTTCGAGGAGGCAGACGCCGTCGTTGCGGTCGTCGTGGCCGCCTTTGCCGAGGACGATGGTGTCGAGGTTGAGGTGATGCACCGGTCAGCCCTTCTGTGCTGTAACAGCGGCGGTGGGGTCTTGTGCCTGGTCGGCGCACACCTGGCCGCAGTCGGCCAACTGCCGCAACAGGTCGTCCCGCTCGGCCCGCAGCCTGACCAGGGTGGGGTCGGGGACGGTGCACCACACAATGACGTTGATGCGGGTGTCGTGGGCCATGCCGGCGGTGGTGTGATGCCAGGTGCCGTCGCCCATGCGGAACGTTTCCGCGTTTCGGCCGAACAGGGCGTGGGCGAGTTGGTCGACTTCGGTGGTGGTGGCGACGCCGAGGTTGACGGTGACGTAGGGGCCGTGCTCGCCGCCGATGGGGTCGACGGTGGGGACGTCGGCGATCTGGCCCGCGACGAGGCGAAGTGCGTGGGCGATGTCCTGCGCGGTACGTGGCCGGGTCATGACGCACCACCCGCTGCAGCGATCTGTTCCGCCGTGAGCAGCACGTCGACAGAGCCAACACTGCCATCAACCCGGACGGTGACGGTCACGCGCATCGAGCCGAGTGGGTCTTCGTCTCGGCTGGCCGCGCGGGTTGCGTCGACATATTCGACGACTCGCCCGTCGGGCAGCGTCACGGTTCGCCAGTCCTCGACAAGGCGTGGCGTGGTAACCATCGACTCGACCCGCTTCCTTCCGATATCGGTCAGTCGGTAGTGGGTCTGGCCGTCAGAATCGACACCGGTGACCTCGATGTAGCCGAGTCGTAGGTTCATGGCGTCTTCGATGGCGGCCAGTTCGGCGGCGTCATCCGGCCCGGTCATGACTTGCCTCCGTCGTCGTTGTGTGTGTGGCGGGGCTGGTAGCTGTCCTGGTCGAGGCGCACCAGGCGGGGCCGATCATCGTCGGCGCGGTGCCGGCCGGTGTAGCTGGTTTCGTTCACCGGATAGAAAGCGTGGCCGGTGCGGATTTGGCCGGGTGTTTCGTCGATGGCCACAACCACCGTCGGCGGTGATACTGTGTGCTTCATCAGGTCTTGTCCTTTCGGGGACGTGGGTGGTCTGTGGTTCAGCGGGTCGACACGGCGGTGTCGACCCGCTCGCCGTTTGTCATCGGCGCAGCCGCTGCCGCAGTCGGCATAGCAGCGCACCGCAGGTCGGCAGGTCCTTGAGTACGGCACACATCGGGCAGTTGTCGGCCTCGGATTCGAGGCACCACTCAACGTCCGATACGTCTTCGCCGCAGAGTGCGCGGTTGTTGTTGCAGCAGACGACGTGGTCGTAGTCGTCGGCGTAGTCGTCGAGGCTGGGTTCGGTTGTTTGGTGTGGCAGCGTTGTCGTCATGGGTTCACACCTGCCGTGCGCGGTTGTGTGGTTGGTTCCCGGCGGGGCTGTCGGCGCCTGCCGGGGGTTGTTGCTTTCGGGTGGCGGGAGGAACCCGTGTCGCGGCCGGCCGGGGGTTCCTTTCGCACGAGTGGTCAGTGCGACCGACAACGCCACTCAAGTCGCTAAGCATCCGGTCGAGCGTCCTTGACACAGGCGGCTGCGCGTACCAGCAGATCGCACACGCGCCGACGAACGTCACCACAGCCACGAAGACGACCGATGCCGTCCCACCGTCGATGCCGAATATGAACCGGGCCAACAGCGCGCCGATGACCATCGAGACGGAGGCTGCGATCGAACTGGTTGCAAGCGCGGCGAGGAGGAAGGTCGTCCGTCGCACGAGTCGGCTATTCATTGCCCACCTCCGGGGTGTTGCCGGCGGCCCCCGGGGAAGTGGGGGCCGCCGGCTGGCCCGGCTTCGTAGGCGCCGGTGGTGATGAGTGCGAGGCCGACGACCGCAACCGCGGTGAGGGCGGCGTGGGTCAGAGGGTGAGGAGTAGTGCGACGGCGAGCAGCAGCACCGGTATGGCGGTGAGGCAGCCGGACTTGCGGCGGGCTGGTTTGGTGCGGCGGGGTCGGCTGCCGGGCCAGACGCGGTGTGGTTTGGCCCGCAGGGTGCTCACGCGACATCGGCCACGCTCGCAGGGGCGTCCGCGCTGAGGGCTCCCGTCTCGAAGTCCAGCGTCTCGTCGTACCGCAGCGACAGGTGCGTAAGCCAACGCGTCTCGCTGTGGTGGGCGGTGATCTTTACGTTGTCGGGTACGCCGGCCTCGGTGATCGCTGCAACGAAGTCCTTCAGCGCCCAGACGGTCATGGCATCGCTGGGTGGGCTGGCGATGTAGGTGCTGCGGCCTGCCGACTTCGTGACCCTGGCGTAGGTCATGAGACCTTCACCTCGACGGCGAGGGCGCGGCGGGCGAGGATCAGCTCACGCCACTCGTCTGTGAGATCGGCGTACTGCTCGAACGCGAACTGGCCAGTGGACCTGAATCCACGTTTGGTGGCGGCCCGCCGCGCGTCCTCTGGCGACCTGAAGTAGTCGCCGTACAGCTGGCCCAGGATGCAGCCGCACGCCATGCGGATGTCCAGCGTGTCGACGTTGATGCGTTCGACCCAGCCGGGTTCGTGTTCGTCGAGCCATGCGGCTCCGGCGGCGACCCGCTCCGCGATGGTGATCATGAGGCGCTCGCAGCGATCGCAAGCTGGGCCGAGAGTCGCGTCACCTCGGCCTGCACGTAGCCGAAATCCTTATACGTCTCGGAGTGGCCCCACGCCGTCTTGTCGATTCCGGCGTCGCGGTAGTCCTGCTCGTGCCGGGGCGAGATGTCGCCGAAGTGGGCGCAGTCGAAGCCGAGCCACCACACCTCGGCGGGCCGGCCGGGCTCGGGCACGTGGCAGATGTGCCAGCCGTCCTCGTCGCCCTTCTGGCAGCGGTCGGCAAACGTCAGCCCACCGTGGACATCAATGTCGGCACGTTCGTGCGCCTCGTCGTAATCGAGGCCGTGCAGCGGATGGCCGGGCGGTAGTCCGACGTAGCCGCAGAGCGCGCCGCCATGGTTGCGGACGATGAGGCAGTCGAGGCCAGTGGCCTCGTCGACCCATTGGGCCTTGTCGGGTTCGGTGGACCACGGGCCGGCGGTCTTGGGCCGGGCTTCGGGGAATGTCCAGGTGCGGATCGGCGGCGTCATAAGAACTTCACCTCGACGACGGTCGTCTCGAGCTCGCAGTTGCCCGGGCAGCAGAAGTGGAAGGCCCGTAGGCCTTTTGTGACCTTGCAGAACGACCAGTAGTGGCCTTGGCTGGTATTGCCGGTGTGGTGTCCGCAGCGGCCGCAGACGATGCAGCGGCAGATGTAGCCGCCGCTGCCGTCCATGTAGATCGGTGGCCGTTCGGCGTCGCAGCCGGGAACCCGTGGCGACCGGCTCATGAGACCTTCACCTCGATGGTGATCCGGTCGGCGAACCAGTTCCGCAGCGTCTCGTGGCTGAGGACGATGCCGGTCGCCTCCCGGATCTCGAGCGCGATGTCGCGCCACCGGGCGTGGGGCCGACGCTTCTCGATCAGCTCGACGAGGGAGCCGATCTCGCTCAGGCCGGCCCGCTGCAGGGTTTCGTACTCCCTGTCGATCAGCCGCTGGAGCGTGGTGCGCTGCGGGTCCGGCTGAGGCTCGGGCTGCGTCATGGGAACTACCTTGCCTGACGCAAGCTCAATATCGCAACGCCATTAGATCAACCGTTCGGATGATTTCATGTCGTGGAAACCATGTCGTTTGCCGTTGCCAAACTCATGCGTGTGGCGCAGACTCGCCACCATGACGACAAGTACCGAGCCCACCGGCACCCGGGGCGCCATCCCGCTCGATACGTTCGCCAACAGGTTGATGTTGGCCAGGAAGCACCGTGGCTTCCACACCATCCAAGAGGCCGCAGCCAAATGCGGCCTCGACCGCCAAAGCTGGTCGAACTGGGAACGGGGCATCCGACCCCGCGACCTACTCGACGTCGCCGAACGCATCAGCGCCGGCCTCGACATCGACCCCGACTGGCTGCTCTACGGCGGACCGCTGGCAAGTTCGGACCGAAGCACCCGGCTGCGCGAACGGCTCGCCGCCAGGCCGATGCGACCTACTGTCGGAAGGGAGACATCCACCGTTCGGGCCACCCCGAACAG